>Ga0210015_1003788_pt1 | contig 13194 bp, 20 predicted proteins | sample CryGeymeta201522_FD_185471 | JGI IMG/M metagenome (GOLD analysis project Ga0210015, IMG submission 185471) | Groundwater microbial communities from Crystal Geyser aquifers in Utah, USA - Crystal Geyser metaG 2015-22 (SPAdes) (version 2) | ecosystem: Environmental > Aquatic > Deep subsurface >... | reverse complement strand
CCTCGATTAAAACACCAACCACAGTTGCCAACGCTGCACCTGAAGATAAACCAAAAAGCATGGTTGCTGTCGCGATCGCAACCTCAAAATGGTTTGAAGCGCCAATCATTGCTGAAGGGGCAGCATCATGATAGGAGAGTCTTAGTAATCTCGCTAAAACAAAGTATCCTAGAGTAAAAATGAATATTGTCTGAATAAAAAGAGGAATGGCAATCCATAATATCGTTAGAGGATATTGCGTTATAATTTCTCCTTTGGAAGAGAACAAAAACACCAATGTGGCAAGGAGTGCAGCTATGCTAATCGGTGTGAGCCGATGCAAAAACTTTGCATTAAACCATTCTAACCCTCTGGATTTGATAATCCATTTCCGTGAAAAGTATCCTGCAACCAATGGCAAAGCTACATAAATCATTACTGAAAGCAATATTGTCTGCCAAGGAATGGGCATTGCATTCACACCCAGTAAGAGACCTCCCAGAGGTGCATAGAATACAAGCATTGTTAGAGAGTTTATGGCAACCATTACTAAGGTAAGCCCATCATTGCCTTTAGCCAGATAACTCCACATTAACACCATCGCCGTACAAGGTGCAATCCCCAATAGAATTGCACCCGAGATGTAACTTCTCCATAACTCAACCTCTTGCCCGGTTTTGACAATTTCTGTACCCGGCAAAAATCCTTTGAACAGGTATCCCAAAAAGAACGAAGCAATCAAATACATCGTAAATGGTTTAATCGCCCAGTTAATGAACAAGGTTAAGACCACAGGTTTAGGTGTTTTTGCCGCTTTTACCACTTCTACAAAATCTATCTTCACCATAATTGGATACATCATAAAAAATAGACAGATAGCGATGGGAATGGATACTTGATATATTGAAAGAGAATCTAATTTGACTGCAACTTCAGGTGCTATCTTCCCCAAAACAATGCCTGCACCAATGCAAAGCAAAACCCAGAGCGTCAAGTATTTCTCAAAAATGGATAACCTTTTTTCTTCATTTGCCATAACTATCCCCTTTTATGCATTCCAGATTAAATATATCCCTCCTAAAATGACGAGAATACCGCATATTTTTTTAAGTAGTACCAAACCTTTAGATGAGTCACTCCAGTTCAAGTAATGTTGCACTATCTCAGTAAAGGTTCCAGCAAAGACGATTACGGAGCAATGACCGAGTCCATAAATGAAGAGAAGTATTACTCCGTAGAGAAATTGCGTCGCTGCTATTTTAAATGCAATACCGAGCATTGGCGCCATATAAGCAAAGGTACAGGGGCCGAGAGCAATACCAAAAACCAATCCAAGTATAAAACCAGCCAATAGGCCTTTTTTCCTGAATGCGGGTTGACCTGATTTTCCGAAAAAAGGAAGAGGAATAACTCCTAAAAGGTAAAGACCTACGGCAAAGAAGATTATTGCTACAATATAATTCCCGTAAGGACCTATATCACCCAGCATTCGTCCTAAAAGTCCGGTGATTAACCCTATTGCGGCGATAGTTATCAAGATGCCGAAAGAAAAAAGCGCCGCAATAAGAAATGCTCTCTTTGTAGACATTCTATCCTGTTGACCAATAAAACCTACAATCAAAGGGATGCTTGCCAGGTGGCAGGGACTCAATAGGATACTTAATACACCCCAGATAAAAGAAGCAATCAAAGCAATAATTGGACCTGATTGAAGAGAATTAGATAACCACTCAAATACGGCTCTTATCACTATTCTACCCCTTGCATTTTCAGAACCTTAACCAGTTCATCCTTAGGAAAAAAACCTTCATGACGCCAGTATTCTTTGCCATCTTTGTCAAAAAATACCTGTGTCGGGATCACCCTTATACTGTATTCCCGAGCGTAAGGTCTTCCTTCAGAAGTCCATACATCATAAAAAACGACTTTTACCTGACCTTTATATTCCTCTTCAATCTCTTTCATAATCGGCTGCATCATCTTGCAGGGAATACATTTAATTGAACCAAGCTCGATAAAAGTAACTTTTGTAGTTTTAGTTTCCTGCTTGGTAAGATTTTGTGTGGAAACCTCTGTTATAGAAAAAAGCAGAATAACCATTCCCATAAAACAGATATTTTTTACCAGTCTATAATACATTTTTCTGTAAGAGTTAAGTTTTCCTGAAATACCATATGATTACAGTGATTATAAAGGAGATTACAGTGATTTTTATCTTTAATCACCGTAATCAAGAAGTTTAATCTCTGTAATCAGTAATAGTTTTAGAGAAACTAACCTATTACATTTTTCTCCTTTTCGGTTAAGAAATTCCTACTTCTTCAACCAGTTTTTGATTTCTTCTATGCCTGGAATTTTACCGGTACTTTTAACTTCTCCATCAATAACCAGAGCAGGTGTGAATATAACCCCGCGATTCATAATCTCTTTGATGCTGTTTACCTTGATTATTTCTGCCTCAACCCCTGATTCCTTTACTGCCTGTTCAGTGAGTTCAGCCACCTTCTTACACTTGGGGCAACCCGGTCCCAAAATTTCAATCTTCATCCTGACCCCTCCCGCTTTTTTTTATTTTCTTCAATCTTCCTTTTTATCCATTTATCGTCTACGCGGTTATTCGTCCAAAAATTATTCCGCTCAAAGTCGCCATAACAACAACTAAGCTTACATACACAGCTGTTTTCTTTGTTCCGATGACACTTCTTATAACAAGCATACTGGGTAGACTCAATGCCGGCCCTGCTAAAAGAAGGGCTAAAGCCGGCCCTTTTCCTATGCCGGAGCCAATCAGGCCTTGCAATACTGGAACTTCAGTTAATGTAGCAAAATACATAAAAGCGCCAGCGACAGAGGCAAAAAAATTGGCAAATAACGAATTACCTCCCACCAGATTTCTCACAAATTGCGATGGGATGAGTCCTTCCTGGCCGGGTCTGCCCAGGAGTAATCCAGCTACAAGCACTCCTGCAAAGAGAAGCGGCATAATCTGTTTTGCAAAAGTCCAGGAAGCTGCAGTCCACTCTCTGATTTCTTTCTTCTTAAACCATCTAACAATCATCAAGGTTAGAGCAGCGAGGAAGATAACAGTTATATGCCACTTGTAGCGAAAAACCAGAGGCCAGATTCCGGTATCGTGCTCTTGAGGTTTACCCCAGTTGGCAAATACCAGAACTCCCACCATAGAAGCGAAATATAAAGCATTCTTCCAGAGGGGCCTCGGTATTTCCTCCACGCCAGACTCAAACGAGCCGTTTGCATGACGATTCCTTTCTTCTTTTAAGAAGATAAGATGCATTAGAATTCCGACAATAAGACTAAAAAGGATAGCACCTATAGCCCTGGCCAAACCTAATTCCCAGCCCAGTATTCGGGCCGTCATGATAATGGCCAGAACATTTATTGCGGGTCCGGAATATAAGAAAGCTGTAGCCGGGCCAAGACCAGCCCCTCTTTTGTAGATTCCAGAAAATAACGGAAGGACTGTGCAGGAGCATACCGCCAGAATGGCCCCAGAGACTGAAGCAACCCCGTAGGCAAGAACCTTATTTGCCTTGGCTCCGAAGTATTTAATAACTGAGGCCTGGCTGACAAACACAGATATGGCACCGGCAATGAAGAATGCCGGCACAAGACATAAAAGGACATGTTCTCTGGCATACCATTTCACCAGTGCCAGTGACTCAAATAGCGCATTGTTAAACCTTATATTTTCAACGGGCAGCCAGTAACATATCAGAAATACCGCCAGAATAATTAAGAAGTTCTTGGATTCTTTCATGCCAGTTACAGCACACTAGATAATAATATATTTATATATCCGCAAGGCCACATATAATGCCGAATTATTTGCATTTACTCCTCAAACTCAACTTAACTGCCTTTCTGAGTCTCTTTCTGTCCTCCCTGATGATACCCTCATCGTTTAACCAATTTTTCAATAATTCATTTAGAGCTTCGTGGTACTCATTTATCTTCTTTTTATTAATTGAATAATGAATCCACAGCCCATCGCGTCTATCAATCACAAAACCAGCATCCTTGAGGATACCCAAATTTCTGGATGCTCTGCTCTGAGAGATATCGAGGACCTGCATAATTTCACAAACGCAAAGTTCATCCCGTTCCTGAAGAATTTTCAGTATTCGGACTTTTGTTTCATCGGATAATGTTTTGAACACTTTTATCAATTGTCGCATTTATTATCTCCTTATATTCGCATAACCAAATATATTATACCAAAATAAAAATTTATTAGCAACTTTTTTAGCGAAACTACCTAACCAAATCGTGAGGCTACCCAATCACCGAGATAATGAGTTATCACTATAACTACCAATGCAATAATTAAGTGCTCTATAATTACCTTCCAAGGTCTTGCTTTTTGTTCCTTAGCGATTCTAAAACTGAGAATACATAACATTGATAACCCCCAAATTATGCTTACCACAATTGCTGTCGAAAGTTCAAGCAGCGAGACGGGAATAATAAATGTTAATGTAAAAACAAACTTAGAGATAAAAGTAGAGATTGTCGATTGCCATATCTCTTTTGTAATATGCTTATTTTCAGATTCTTCAGAAATATGAATGCCCAATGCATCTGAAAATGCATCCGCTATTGCTATTATTAGGATACCACCAAGCACAACGCGTTTTGAATGGGTGCCAGAATGTAACCCTACCATTAATCCCAGCGTCGTGATTATCCCAGAGGTTAAACCAAAACTAAATCCCGTTTTTAGTGAATGTTTCATCATGTTCCCCGTTATCTTAATACAGATAAACTTATAACATATACGACCGTTTTAATCAAGTATTTTACCCATTGATAAAATATGATATAATAAAATAGCTGAGTTTTTTAGAGATAAAAAGTGAAACAAGAATGGAAGAAGCGGTTGTTTTTGAGGTTAAGGATAAAAAAGCAAAAATAAAGATTAAGAGAAGTAAATCTTGCCGAGGGTGTGGACTCTGTTCCTTGAATCCAGAGGGAATGATGGTTACCGAGGTAGAAGACCCGATAGGAGTGAAGGTTGGGGATAAAGTAAGAGTAGAGATTCCTGACAAAGATTTCCTGAAAGCAGCCTCTATTCTCTATCTTCTACCCGTATCCGGATTAATTATTGGTGCTCTCATTGGCTCTAAGTTTAATCCTCGCCTGGGTATCTTCGGCGGATTTATTGGACTTGCTCTTTCCTTTGTTTTGGTTCATTATTACGATAAGAGAATAGCTTCTCGAAGAAGCCTTTATTCACGAATTACCAAAGTTCTCAAAGGGGGGTGATAGAGGTGAAAAAGGAATGTCCCAATAAAGAGGAAAATAAGAAGGATTGCACCTGCACCTATGAGCCTTGTGAAAGAAAAGGAATCTGTTGTGAATGTATTGCCTACCATCGCAGCCAAGGGGAGTTACCTGTCTGTGTAAAAAGTAATTAGGGGTGTCAACTGAGATAAAATAGTTATGGAGAAGAAGATTAAAATAAAGGCAGGAAAGGTTGAGGTTTTAGCCCAACTCAATGACTCTAAGATAGCTGGGCTTATCTGGGAGGCTCTTCCCATTTCTGCATCCACCAACACCTGGGGGGATGAGATATATTTTTCCATTCCCGTTACAGCAAAATTAGAAAATCCAATAGAGGCAGTTGAAAAGGGTGATCTGGGATACTGGCCAGAGGGAAAATCTTTTTGTATCTTCTTTGGTCCAACACCAATTAGTTCTAAAGATGAGATTAAGCCTGCCAGTAGCGTGGAGATAGTCGGAAAACTCTCTGGTAATCCGGAAAAGTTCAAGAAAGTAGAATCAGGAGAGACTATTATCTTAGAAAAGCTACTGTAAAAAGGAAGTTGCTACTCCCCTTCAATGCTTTCGATGTAAGTATCCTTGCCAGCAATAATCTCTAAGTTGCCACTCTGGCAGAAAGGACAAAGAGGGTTAAAACGAGCCTCAACCACTTCTCTTTTGCAATCTCTGCACTTTAACTTTATGGTCTCTGGGATAAAGTCTACCTCTGCCTCTTTGACAATTCTATTTTGGGGAAGAATGTGGTCAAGGAAACTGTGGCGCAAAAAATCAATCTTGATTCCCGAAGCCTCCCCGACCCTAATTGTAATTTTGGAGACCTTTTTAAGCCCGTTCTTTCTGGCCTCCTTCTTAATCACCTCAAACAAATCTTGTGCCTCTCCCAATTCATGCATTGGATATTAATAGATTTCATCATGAGACCCAATATTGGTCAAAAATATTTTATTACTTTCTATCAGGAAGAGAATGCGATATTCATAGGTCAGCCATAAAGCCCACTCATTCCTAAGTTTCCCTGATAATTTATGAACCCTCAATTGAGAACTAAAAGGATTTGTAATCAAGAAATTTAATTTTTTCTTAACCTCTTCTTTTAATTCGGGATGTCTTTTCAGGAATGTTTTTAATTTTCTCTCAAAGGTGGGAGTGGTATAGAGTTGGAACATTATATTTTGATGTATTCTAATACTTCTTTGCCAGTTCTAAATGGCCCCTTAACCTTTCCTTCTTTTATTTCTTTTTCTGCTTGCAGAGCCTCATAAATAAAAATTTTCTTCTTTAAATTTTCAACATCCCTTTCTAATTCTTCTATACCGATTTTTTCTTTTACACTTTTTGCCATTTAAACCCTCCAATTTAATTCTCCTTGTCTCTTATTATAGCATAGAATTATTATACTATCACTGCTTATTTTAGGTAAATATTCACCAAACCACGTCATTGTCTGTAGTGGCAAAGCTTGCTTTGCCGCAGAGCAAGCTCTGCAACTACAGTAGTGCGAACCTTTCAGGTTCGCTTGTTGGCGAGGCTAAAGGCCTCGCACTACATCTATCAGATGACACGGGGTTAACTGAGCTTTTATTATTTTAGTAACGATATGGTAACCTAATGGTGTTGGTTAGTGGTGGACGATTTCTTCTATTTCCTTAGCTATTTTCTTGACACTTTCTTCTACTTCCGGGGAGATTTTCTGGCCAAAACCAATATTTTTTGGCTGGAGACCCAAAAGAAACAGATCGGTACCGGTCTCCTTCTTGAGGTACGCTATGGTTAATTTCAAAGAAGCATTGTGGGTGGAGAAACTCTCCTCTTTCAGGTTTTCTGCTTTAATAATTTCCACACTTCCCGCTGGTTTCCCCAAATTGATGGTATCAACTAAGAGGATAACGTCAATCTTTTGCAGGAAATTCTCCGGAACGGAACCGGTGTCGATCAAACACAGTTGATGGTTTGGAGTTGATAGTTCATGGTTTTTCTCCGAACTCCGAACTTTAAACTTTAAACTTTTAACTTTTAACTTTTTTATCAGTTCCGGGCCAGCCCCGTCATCTCCCCTGAGGCTATTTCCAATTCCGACAATAACAACTTTACCCTTAAGCTTCTCTTTTAACACTTCCATACGCTGATTTGTCATTGCGAGCCCGAAGGGTGTGGCAATCTCATGAGATTGCTTCGTCGTTTCACTCCTCGCAATGACGTCTGCGGTCATCGTCCACCATACTGGTCAAGAAGCAGGACCTCATGGCGGCATTTGGGGCACAAAATACGGAAGATATCGGAGCGGGTAGTCGGGGGAGGAACTTTGGAAGGAGCCTCTTCTTTTACTATTTTCAGTTCTTTCTGCGCGGTTAAAATTAAAGGGAAGTTGCTATAGGCTAAAGGACCTAACTTCTTTACTAACCACAAAAGATGCTCTCTGGTTCCAATAATCCGGCCGCATCTTTCGCAAATAAGGAGCTCCTTTTTCTGTTCAGAGAAAAGTTCTTTTCGGTCAAAGACCGCCAGATCATATTCCCCGGTTAAATGAACACCTTTCTCGGTAAGGCAATTGGCTTCACATTGGCCACAGAAGATACACTGATCGTAATGCCAGATAATTCTTCTGGTAGCGGTTTTTGGCTCATCAATTAGCTCAATGGCATGAGAGGGGCAGACTTCTGCGCAAGCGCCACAGCCAACACACCAATCATCATCAGGAACCGGCTTTCCCCGGAATTTCTCAGGCGGTTTGTGAGGCACAAAAGGAAATCTGGTGGTGTAATGCCCTTTAAATAAAGCGGTAAAGGCCTCTTTAAGAATTCTGAATTGGAATAAACTTGGTAATTTCATATGCTATCCCCCTCACCTTCTATCCTCCCCCTCAAGGGGGGAGGAGATAGGTGGGGGTGTAACTTATCTGTGTGTATCTGTATCTTCTTCGTACTTATCACAGACACTCTTCTCCCACAGTTTAACTCCGGATTTATGGGCGCCCCGGGCAAGCGCATGGGCGGCGGTGGGAGAGGTCAAGATGAGAAAGAGGATAATCAGCAAAGCCTTTATACCCGAGGGACTCCATCCGGTGATGATAAAGACTCCGAACATTATCCCGCAGGTTCCTAAGGTTACACACTTGGTGGATGCTTGAAGCCGGTTATAAAGATCGGGAAGCCTCACCAGACCCAGACAACCAAAGAAATCAAAGATGACTCCTACGATGATGAAAATATAACCAATTATCTCATTCATCAAAGCTCCTTCCTTCCAGATACTTTGATAGAGCCAATACCCCGATAAAACTCTGCAGGGCCCAGGCGATGCCAATATCCAGATACCAGGGTCTTCCTGTAGCCAGACAAAGGATGGCGCAGAAACCGACAATTAAAATTCCCAGGATATCCACCGCTACCACCCTATCCGCTGGTGTTGGACCTCCGAGGATGCGGAAAAGGCATAAAAAGGAGCAGAGAAGAAGGATATAAAGGCAGCGCACCAGAAAACCAAAAGGATGAGTAAATATCCAGATTAGGATTGCCGCTAAAATAATTAGTCCTATTAACCAGCGCAGAAACCTCATTCGAATATTCTCCTTAAGATTCTCTCGAACCTCTCCACAACAATTCTGGTAGCCTCCTCTACTTCTTTATCCTTGACATTAATCCAGTGAATATATAAGTAGCCTTTCTCCTTATCCACATCCACACTTAACGTTCCCGGAGTAAGGGTGATGGAATTGGCTAAAAATGTTAAACCGAGCTCAGTTTTAAGTTGCGTCTTTACCTTAACAATCCCCGGATTTATGGGGAGGGCGGGATGACCTACCCGATAGGCAACATCAAAATTCGCTTTAAGACATTCCCATAAGAAAACAGGAAGATAATAGAGAAACCAGAGATAACGAACCGGTTTTTTAAATAGGGGAACTTTAGCAACGAACATATCCGAGATTAAAAATGCTACCAGTATTGCTACTCCAACTCCTACTATTAAAGAAAGCAATTCTACCGACCAGGTAAGCCCCAGCCAGATGATGAAAGCAACAATGAAAAGAATAATTTTTGTCTTCATCTTAAGTTTTCCATAACAATTCTGGCATAATCTGTTCCCTTAAGCAAAACGTCTGTCGCTGGACCAAGGAAATTATTTCTTAAAGCCGGAATTAGGAGAACTCCTCCCACAATACAGATGAGGGAAAGAACAATCATCGGAATTCTCATAGAAAGAGGAACTTCTTTAATAGATTGAGAGCTTTCCTTCTTTTTTCCAAAAAAGGCATATCTTTGAACTTTCATAAAGGAAGATAAAGTTAAAAGACTCGCTAAGACTGCCCAAAAAGCATAACCGAGATGGCCTGCTTGAATACAAGCAATAATTATGATCAATTTACTCCAGAATCCATTAAAAGGAGGAATCCCGGAAATGGACATCGAGGCGATCATACAGGTGGAACCTGTAACCGGCATCCTCTCCCTTAATCCACCCATCTTCCGCAAATCCCTTGTGCCGGTGGCATAAACTACCGCTCCCGAGTTAAGGAAGAGAAGAGACTTAAATACTGAGTGATTGAAGAGGTGAAATAGTCCACCTAAGATTCCCAGAGGTGTTCCCAGGCTAATTCCCAAAATCACATAACCGATCTGGCTGATAGAGTGGTAGGCTAAGAGTCTCTTGAAGTCCCACTGCCCAATAGCCAGAAAAACTCCCACCACCATCGACAAGGTTCCCAATACCATCAAGACCGTAAGAAAAGATTGGCTAATTCCCAGAACACTGAAAAATATCCGCAAAATTGCATATATTCCAAGCGCTTTTATCAACACTCCGGAAAGCATGGCTGAGATGGGGGCCGGCGCAGAAGGATGGGCATCAGGAAGCCAGGCATGAAAAGGAACGATGGCGGCTTTAAGTCCAAACCCCATCAGAAAAAGGACGCTAACAAAAGGAATAATCTTACCTTCTTCTCTACTCTGTAAAACGCGAGAGATATCGGCCATATTCAGGCTGGAGGTATAAGAATAAAGAAGAGCAATTCCCAAAAGGACAAAAGAGGAGGCGACACAACTTAAAACCATATATTTAAAGGAGGCCTCCAACTCCTCGGCTTCCACGCCAAATGCTACCAGAGCATAACTGGCCACGGAAGCAATCTCCAGAAAAACGAAGAGATTAAACATATCTCCGGTGATAATCACTCCGTTCATCCCCCCGAGCATCAGCAGGAAGAGAGTATAAAACTTCCCCTTGGAGGTATATCTCTCCATATAACTTAAGGAATAAATGGTGGCAAAAAGAGCGATTAAGTTAACCGTAATAAGCAAAAGGACGCTAAGAGCATCCAGAACCAGGGAGATGCCAATCGGTGGAATCCAGCCTCCCATTTTATAGACCATCGTTCCATTTGCTCTGGTCAGAAATAAAGAATAGACCGAAAGGCAAAGAAGAGAAAAGGTGGCTAAATTTGCCCAAGAATCGGCAAAGCATTTATTCTTGATCAGGGAGATAAGAAATGCCGAGCCTAATGGTATCGCCACAAATAAAGGTATTAAATGATTCATCCTTTTAATTTTCTGATTTTGGTAATATCAAATGTTCCATATTTATCATAAAGTCTGACGGCAATGGAGATTAGAAGAGCAAGAACGGCCAGTCCAATGACGATGGCGGTTAGCACCAGAGCCTGGGGTAAAGGGTCAACCATATTCTCTATTCTTTGCACCGGAGAATGAATGGGAGCCCTTCCCTGCATCCGATAACCAATGAGAATCAGGAAGAGATAAAGAGAATAATCAATGATGCTGATGCCGATGATAATTTTAATAAGGTTTTTCTTTACCAGGATACAATATAAGCCAATACAAAAGAGAACAAAACAGAGAAGATAAATCATCTTTTTTTCTCTCCTATTTTAAATAAGGTAAGGGCAATGAAGATGAGGAAAAGACCTGCGCCCACTTTAAGACAGATAGCAATATTGCAGAAGGGGATGATTCCCGCACTTGCCAGATGAAATGGTTCCCCCTTATTTAGGAAATTGAGGAAGAAAAAACCTCCAATAATGCCGAGCAAAGCAATGGTAAGAAACATTATCGCTCCAATATTTTCCAGGAATGATGCCTTTATCTGGTCCAACTTCTTAAAAGCAAATTTACCGCCATAAGCGAGGATAAGATGGATGAAAGATAGGGCAACAATCACTCCGCCGGCAAATCCTCCTCCGGGAGAGAGATGACCATGAAGAACGATATAGATTCCAAATAATAGGATGAATCCTACCGTAAGTCTGGTGATGACCTTAACAATTAAGGTCATACCCTGTTCGGGTTCTTTCATTTTTTAATTCTCCCAATTTTTCTCAAGACTACAATTACCCCCATTACCGCAGTAAAAAGCACCGTTGCCTCGCCCAGAGTATCGTATCCCCGAAAGTCTAGGATTACCGAGGTCACAAGATTTGCGGCTCCGGTTTTGCTCAGTCCTTGATTCAAATATTCCGTGGCTACCTTCAGATAAGGTTTCCCGAAGGGAGGAAGCTCTCTAAGAGCAAAATATCCAAAGGAGAGAAATATCAGAACAAAAATGAGAGCTGAGATTAACCGCGCATAATCGGTACCCCGATTTAAAGAAGGAATATCTCTTTTAATCGTTGCTCTTATAAGAAGAATCAGACATAGAATCTCCACTACAAGCTGGGTAATGGCTAAGTCCGGAGCCTTGAGAATTAAGAAGGCAACCGAAAGCCCAAGTCCCGCTGCCCCTACCGCGATAACGGAAGAAAGTAAATCTTTTGTTTCTACAGCAACGACAGCCGCTAAAATCATAAATATCAAAAGAGGATATAACTGAACCGCTTCCTGTAAAGTTACAAAATCCATATTATTTTCCCAATATAATAAATAAAATCACCATTCCTAAAAGGCACCAGATGAGATAAAGAGGAAGTATCCCGGAATGGAGTGCCTGGAGCCTCTTGGTGAAGAAGAACACCCCTCTTTTTCCCTCCTCATAAATGTCAAAGAGTTTAGCCTCCGCCTTTTTATAAATAACCTTAAATAAAGTCATCTCCTCAATGGTTTGATAAAAATCTACTCCGGTTACTCGATGCTCTTCGGGAATTATTTCGCCACCCATAAAAGGGGTATCCTCACGCACCGCTTTGGGACGTCCCAAAAGATAGATGATTCCGCCAATAATCAGTCCGATGATTATAAAAAAGGTAGCTAAACCTGGCTGCCAGAAGCCGGTAAATGTAGGGGCTTGATTCATCAAGCCCGTTGATAGTGAAGGTAAAATGAAATATTTCAAAGGTATCTGAAATGCAAAAACGCCAAAGATGATACAAAATCCAGCCAGAACTACCATTGGTAACCACATTGTCCAGGACACTTCTCCCCTCTCCTTCCCTTCCTCTCCCTCAAGGGGAGAGGATAAGAGGTGAGGGAACTGAGGAGGAATATGGTGGGAGTGTAATTTGTTTGCAGATTGTCCCAAAAAGATAGCATGAATCAATTTCATAAAACTTGCCAATGTCAAAGCGCTACCAAACATCGCGGCCAATAAGAATATTATCCAAAATTTTGCTATGAACCCTGAACTATGAACTCCGAACTGAATTATCCCTTGATAGACCATCCATTTGCTGACAAAGCCATTGAAGGGAGGAACACCTGAGATGGATAGCGCAGCAACAAGACAAGTAATAAAGGTAATGGGCATTATTCTGGCTAACCCTCCGAGTTTATCCAGATTGCTGGTCCCGGTCTTGTGTTCCACTGCCCCACCACATAAGAAGAGACAATTTTTGTAGAGCGCATTGTTTAACATATGGAAGATACCTCCGGCAATGCCAATGGGATTTCCTGTTCCAATTCCCAAGACCATATATCCCACCTGAGATACAGCATGATAGCCAAGCAATCTCTTTAAGTCATGCTGAAT
>Ga0210015_1003780_pt1 | contig 13208 bp, 13 predicted proteins | sample CryGeymeta201522_FD_185471 | JGI IMG/M metagenome (GOLD analysis project Ga0210015, IMG submission 185471) | Groundwater microbial communities from Crystal Geyser aquifers in Utah, USA - Crystal Geyser metaG 2015-22 (SPAdes) (version 2) | ecosystem: Environmental > Aquatic > Deep subsurface >... | reverse complement strand
ATACCACCATTTATTATTTCTTCCAAAATAAGAAATTAAATGATAAATATTGAGTTTATGAAGACCTGTTTGCAAAAAACAGCAAAAAATTATAGAATAACTTAGTTAATAATTGATTTCTGCGCTATGTCAGGACACTCAAAATGGGCAAAAGTAAAATATCAAAAAGCTGTCAAAGATCCAAAGAGAGGAAAGGCTTTTTCAAAATTGACTAATTTAATTACTGTGGCTGCTAGAGAAGGTGGTGATATGGAAACCAACCCTAAATTGCGTCTAGCTATAGAAAAAGCCAAAGCTTTAGGCATGCCCAAAGATAATATTGATCGCGCCATTCAAAGAGGTACTGGTGAAGGATCTGAAGGAAAACAATTGGAAGAATTAATTTGCGAAGCTTATGGTCCAGCTGGAATTGCTATTTTAATCCAGGCGATCACTGATAATAAAAACCGCACTTTGGCGGAATTACGGCATTTGCTTTCTAGTTATGATGCTAAAATGGCTAATAGCGGCAGTGTCCGTTATATGTTTCAAGAAACCGGCAAAATTACTGTGCCTAAAACCAGCTGGAATGACAATCTATCTTTAAAAACAATTGAAACAGGGGCTGAAGAAATTAAAGAAAAAGATGAGATGGTAGAAATTTATACTTCTGTTTCTAATCTTAATAATTTAAAAACCTTTATCGAGAATAATTTACCAGGCGTTCAAATAGAAGCAGAAATTGATTTTGTTGCTCAACAACCTGTGCAAATTAATGACGAAGAACTAAAAAATAAATTAGAGACGCTTTTTAACGCTTTGGATGAAAATATCGATGTAGAAGAAATTTATTCTAATGCCGAATATAAAATATGATAATTTTAGGCATTGATCCCGGAACATCTCGCATTGGCTGGGCTATTCTTAAAACCGGTAGAAAAAAAATTTCACCTACAGCTTATGGTTGTTGGGAAATTAAAGAACTAGAGCAAGGGAAAAGATTGCTAAAAATTTCTCAAAACCTCAATAAGACTATCAAAATATATAAACCTGATTTTTTAGCTATCGAAAAAATTTTCTTTTTCAAAAATGCTAAAACGGTCATGAGTATCAGCGAAGCCACAGGAGTTATCGCTCTAACTGCCCAAAAACACAAATTGCCATGCATCCGTCTCACACCTTTGGAAATCAAGCAGAACCTTATTGGCTACGGGCGAGCTGATAAAAAAGATGTTCAAAAATTAATCCAATTGGTTTTTTCTTTAAAAGAAATTCCGAAACCAGATGATACGGCTGATGCCTTAGCTGTAGCTTTAGCTGGCATCAACAAAATAAATCAAAAGATAAAAGGTAAAAAAACTAATGAGAAAAATCTTTAGGTTAATTTTAATTATCATATTTTTAATCCTCATTTTAGGAGGAATTTCTTTTTTAATTTTAGGGCAGGGCCTACCCGATCCGAAAAATTTTCAAGAAAGAAAGATTGCCCAATCAACGAAAATCTATGATCGCACTGGTAAAATTTTACTTTACGAAATTCATGGAGATCAAAAACGCACGGTGATCGATTTGGACCAAATCTCACCTTATATTATCAAAACCACTATAGCGGCTGAAGACCATCACTTTTATCAACATCATGGCTTTGTTCTCTTCTCAATCGCTAGAGCTTTAGCTCATAATTTACTCCATCCTAAAGACCTGCAAGGCGCTTCTACCATTACTCAGCAGTTAGCCAGGAGCACTTTTCTCACTACTCAAAAAACTATTATCAGAAAAATAAAAGAAACAATTCTAACTATTCAAATTGAACGTCATTATACAAAAAATCAAATTTTAGAAATGTATTTTAACCAAATTAATTTTGGTTATAACAACTATGGCATCGAAGCCGCCAGCGAATTTTATTTTAATAAAGCAGCTAAAGATTTGGATTTAGCTGAAGCAGTCTATCTGACTAGTTTAATTCAATCGCCTAATTATCTTTCCCCATATGGATCTCATCTTGAACAACTCGAACAAAGAAAAGATTGGGTTCTTTCGAGAACGGAGATTTTAAACTATTTTCCGAAAAGCGAAATAGAAAAAGCTAAACAAGAAAAAGTAACTTTTGCTACTCAAAGTTTTGGCTTTAAAGCTCCACACTTTGTTATGTATGTGCGAGGCCTTTTGTATGATCAATTTTCAGAAGAAGATTTAGAGCAAGGAGGTTATACCATTATCACCACTCTGGATATGAATCTTCAAGATATTGCCGAGGAGACTGTAAAAAAATACGGAGATTATAATGAAAAAAATATCGGGGCAAAGAATTTGGCGCTTTTGGCTGAGGATCCTCAAACTGGACAAATTTTAGCTATGGTTGGTTCGCGTGATTACTGGAATATGGAAGCTGAAGGTAATGTAAATGCCACTTTAAGTATCCGTCAGCCAGGTTCTTCTTTTAAACCTATTGTTTATGCTACAGCTTTTAAAAAAGGATTTCTCCCGGAAAGTGTTATTTTTGATACGGCCTTAAATGGTGTGACAGCTAATTTTTCCACTGACCCTAATAATCCTTATCCAGTGACTAATTATGACAGTATAACCAGGGGGCCAGTCACTTTTAGACAAGCTTTAGCTCAATCTTTAAATATTCCATCGGTTAAAGTGCTCTATTTAACAGGCATTCAAAATGTCATTCAGGCAGCAAAAGATTTTGGCATTAGCACCCTAATTGAGCCTCCTGAACATTATGGCTTAAGCTTAGTTTTAGGGGGGGGAGGAGTGAAATTAATTGAAATGGTTCATGCTTATACGGTTTTTAGTCAAGAAGGAATCCTCCATCCTCAAACAGCAATTTTGAAAATAGAAAATAGCCAAGGTAATGTTCTCCAGGATTTTTCTCTCCAAAGCAAACAAATTATAGACTCACAAATTGCTCGCCTAATAAATAGCATTCTCTCAGACAATATTAGCCGAGCGCCAACTTTTGGCTGGAATAATAAACTTTATTTCCCTAGTTTTGATGTCGCTGCTAAAACTGGCACTGATTCCCAATACCGTGATGCCTGGACTCTGGGTTATACCACCGACTTAGCTGCTGGGGTTTGGGCAGGAAATAATGATCGGTCTCCAGTAGCCCCCAGCGGAGCTCCAGGCGCCATGGTAGCTGCACCTTGCTGGCATGAATTTATGGAAAAAGCTTTTGAATTTTATCTTCCAGGACAATTTACCAAACCTCTGCCTTATAATGCTTCCCAAATTCCCAAACCCATGGTCAATGGTCAATACCTTATTAATAGGGAGTATAAAAATATTCATACCAATGAAATAAAAACCGTCAAAGAACTCCATAATATTCTTTATTATATTGATAAAAATAATATCTTAGGCTCGGCTCCAACTAATCCTAATAACGATCCCCAGTTTCAAATTTGGGAATTACCAGTTTTATTGTGGGCTCAACAAAATATTCCTAACTTTAATCAAGAATACAATATTAATCCTGGGCCTGATTATATCCCTATAGATATTATGGGAGATCAAATAATTGCTTTTCCAGATGCTCCTAATATCACTCCTCTTTACCCTAAAAATGGCGATTTTCTTAATAATAACCTCCGCTTAGATATTGTTATCACTAGTTCCCTTGAAATAAAGAAAACGGTTCTATATTTGAATCAAGAACTTTTAGGTGACTTAGAAAAAGGTAATGATAATCACTATTATTATTCCCTTCCTCAGGATAAAATCAGAGACCAAAATGAAATAAAAATTGAGGCCACTGATACTTTAGACCAAATGAGTTTCCTCACAGAAATTGTTTTTAAATAAATCTATCCCTGTGGCTTCGCCACAGGGAATCAGGGTAGATTTTTTTAAAAAGGTATCGGCTCCGCCCCGTTTAACGGGGCTCCGCCGATGTATCTACAGAATTAAATAAATCTGTAAAAAATTCTGTTAATTTTCACTCGCGGAATTCTTTCTTCGCAATATAATCTAAAATCTCTTTCATTCAAATGAAGTTCTGAAGCAATCGCTCCTCTTTGGCACTCGAAAGTTAAATTTCCTCGTTGAAAAGAAGTGGCTTTGGCTAAATCCAAAGGCCATTTTTTTTGCTCTTTCAAATACTCATTGGCTACTTCTAAAATTTTATTTCGAGCGGAGGGAGAAAAAAGGTTCTGCCGACCTAAGGTCGGTAGGTTCTTATTTTCATCAAAAAATTTTTCTAATTTCCTTTTTTTAAGCCAATCGCTTAAAACACACCTTAAAGAAGTAAAAGCCATAAATCCGCAAATTTAAATTTTGATTGGCATCAAAACATAAACAAAACTATTATCCTTGTTACCTTGAAACAAACCAGGATTATTTTCTTTATTTAAACCAATGATTACTTCCTCACCTCTGATCGAATTCAGGGCATCTAAAATAAATCTGTAGTTGAAACTAATCTCTAAGGCTGTGCCTTTAATTGTTTCAACAGAAAGAGTATTTTGGCTTTTTCCTAAAGAAGGATCTTGAGCTTCAATGGTAATTTTCTTCTGAGTAGGATTGATAGTCAATTTGATATCATTAATTTTGCCGCAAAATAAACCCGCCACTCTTACAGCATCAGCTAGGTCTTTTTTATTAGCCGTGATTTTATTCTCAAATTCTTTAGGTATAATCGAGCTATACTCGGGAAAGCGGCCATTAATTAAACGAGAGACAAGCCTTATTTCTCCGCTATTTTTAAAGGAAAATTGAACCTGGTTAACTTCTGGGTAAATTTTAGTAAAATTAATATCTTCTGGCCCTTCTTGGCTAATCCGATAGACCTCTTGCATGGTTTTCAGAGGAACGATTATTTCTAAATTATCCTTGATATTCGTTTTGAAATCTTTATCAGTAATAGTTTTTTCAGCCAACCGAAAACTATCTGTTCCTACTAAAGTCAAAACATTTTTTTCAAGCTTTAAATATACTCCACATAGTTCTGGTTTAGTGGAGATATAACCGATGCTTGGCAAAACTTGGCTCACCGCATCGCGAAAAATATTTTTATCAACTTCAATGTATTTTTCCGTTTTCACTTCAGGAATAATAGGAAAATCTTCCGGATTAATACCTTGGAAAAGAGCTTCATAATTTCCGCTTTTAACTTTCAAAGATTGCTTTTCTGCCTCAAGGGTAATTTTTTCTTCTGTCAAGCTATTTAAAAAATTAGAAAAAGTTTTAGCAGGAATTACTACCTGACCTTCTTTTTCCACTTTGCCGCTAACAGTTAATTCAATTCCTAATTCTAAATCAGTGGCTAAAATATGGAGTTCGTTTTTGTTAGTGGTAAGATAGATATTATTCAAAACAGGGAGAGTTAAATTTTTTCCGGTTATTCTTTCGGCTAAATTTATAGCCCCTCTTAAATTTTCTACTAAAGAAATGAATTTCATACTTTTTTTATTTAAAATCTTTTTTATTTATTTTTAATTATTATACAATAATATATTAATTTATTATTATTATTATTATTAAGGAAAGGAGAATTGGGGATAAGAAGGATTAATGATTTATTTAAATATTATTTTCTAAGAATTTTTTTGGGAAAGGAGTGGATAAATAATTGATATAGATCTCATAATTAGGGGATAAAATTTGACTTTAATTTTCTTATTTCTTTTCTGATATTTTGTCAAGATGGTTTATCCTATAGCCATCTACATCTTATCAACATTTTATCATCTTTCGAGTAAGTGAGGATTCTTATTAATTATATAACATTTCTTTAAGTAAAGTAACCTCTTGAGAAAAAACAGGATTTTTATTGATTTCTTCTCCTATTTTTTTACAGGCGTGAATAGCAGTGGTGTGGTCGCGATGACCAATCTTTTCAGCAATATTAGTATAGGAGTATTTTAATTCTTCCCGCAGAATATACATAGCAACTTGTCGGGGTTTAACTAATTCTTTTTTTCGAGAATGACCGAAAAGTTCACTTTCACTTAAATCATAAAAAGAAGCTATTTTTTTGATCACCTCTTTTAAGGGAATATATTGGTGCATATTATTAACAATCGAAGCGAGGACTTTTTTACTTTCTTCTAAAGATAGGGGATGATTTTTCAAACGGCTATGAGCAATTACCCTATTAAGAGCTCCTTCTAATTCTCGAATATTTTTAGGGATAACTTCAGCGATATAACGTAAAACTTTTTCGTCAATAGCTATTCCAGCTTCTTGACTTTTAGCTTGTAAAATAGCTAATCTTGTTTCAAAATCAGGGTAACCAATATCTGCAATCATTCCTCCTTCGAAACGGGAACGTAATCTTTCTTCTATAGAAGGAATAGCTTTAGGCGGCCGATCAGAAGTAAAAACTATCTGCCTGTTTTTTTCGTATAAGTTATTAAAAGTATGAAATAATTCTTCTTGAGTTTTATCCTTACCAGCGACAAACTGGACGTCATCAATTAAGAGCAGATCTACATTTCTAAAACTTGTTTTAAAGGTATCCATAGTTTGCTTGCCAATGGCTTTGACTAATTCATCAGTAAATTTCTCAGAAGAAGCGTACTTAATTTTTAATTTCTTATTCTCTTTTTTCACTTTATTACCAATGGCTTGGAGCAGATGGGTTTTTCCCAAACCAACTCCTCCATAAATAAAAAGAGGATTATACTTAGAGCCTAAATTTTCTGTAACTGCTTCAGCGGCTGCATGAGCTAATTCATTATTTGAACCAACGATAAAATTTTCAAAAGTATAACGGGGATTTAAATTAGTTTCAGAATCAATAGCAAATTCTTGAAAATTCAACTGCTCATCTAAAATTAATTTTTCTTTGTGTTGCCGCGAACTGCGGGCTTTTTTTATTTTTTCCAAAGAAGAATTGCTTTGAGAAACAATATAGTCAACTTTAAGAATTTCTGGATTTAGATGATTTAAAGCTTGAAGAATAGTTTTATGGTATTTGTTTTCCAGCCATTCTTTGGCAAAATTAGAAGGTACACCAATATAAATAATCTTGCCTTTTTGTTCGGCAATAAAAGTATCTCTAAACCAAGTAAGAAAATTAGCTTTGGAGATATTTAATTGGATTTCGCCCAAAGCCGCTTTCCAAAGTTCTTTCGAATCCATAAATGAATAACTAATCCCCAAAATTATAGCACTTTTTATAAAATTTTACATAAAGCAAAAACAAGTTTTGCCACTAATTATCTTCCTTTTGGGGATAAGTTGTTGATAATTTGCGATATTGATTAAATCTATTATCATTAAGTTTGGATTTTCTTTTAGAATATGATATGATATTAAATAGATTCCAAGAAATTTTAAAATTTAAAATTAGAAATTAAAAATTTTATTAATATGAGCGTTACTTATCAACCAAAAAAGAAAAAAAGAGCAAGGACTCACGGCTTTTTAAAGAGAAGTTCTTCTGCTTCAGGAAAAAGGATTCTCAAGGATCGTCGTCATAAAGGTCGAAAAAGAATTAGCGTATAAGGATTACCTTTTTTCTCGCTTTGCTCGAAATAATATATTATATATTATGCTCAAGAAAAAATATCGTTTAACTTCATCGGCTCTTTTTCAAAAAATCTTTGATCAGGGAAAATTTAAAGAAAATAAATTTTTCGCTGTTATCTATATGAAAAATAATTTAACTCATCCCAGATTTGGCATTGTGGTGAGCGCAAAAACTTTTCCTCTGGCTGTTGATAGAAATTCTTTAAAAAGAAAAATCCGAGCTATTTTGAATAATTGCGTGTCTTTATTTAAAGAAGGTTTTGATATTGTTATTTTGACTAAAACAGGAGCGCTGGACAAACCTTCGCAAGAAATAGAAGAAGCTTTGAATGAATTATTAGTGAGTTTATCTTAATTAATGACTTATCTTTTAATTTTTCAGCCTTTATATAACATTTTAACCCTCCTTTCTTTTTTGTTCAGGGGTAATGTAGGGTGGGCAATTTTTATTTTAGCTGTTTTGCTTCGTTTGGCTCTTTTGCCGCTCAATCGGAAAACAATGCTGGAGCAAAACAAGTTAATGAAAATTCAGCCCAGAATGAAAGAGATTCAGAGGAAATACAAACAAGAGCCAAGCCAGGCTAATAAGGAGATTATGGAGTTATTTAAGCAAGAAAAAGTGAATCCTTATGGTTCATTCGGCGGCGTAATTATTCAAATTGCTCTTTTTATTTTTTTATTTATCTTTTTTACCCAGGCCATAAAATCTCCTGATTGGACCCCCCATCTCTACTCTTTTATTAAAATCGCTCCAATATTAAATTATAAATTTCTTGGATTCATTGATTTGCGATTAGCTAATTTTCTTTTAGCTGTTCTTTCGGCTTTGATTAATTCTGTTTTAACTTTCCTGCAACCAACAGCCGCTAATCAAAATAAGATGATGTTTCTCCTTCTGCCTTTTATTATTTTGTTTTATTGGAAAATTTTTCCAGCAGCCATTATTATTTACTGGATAGCAATGAGTTTAGTGGGTATTATTGAAGCGATTATTACTAGAAAAGTTTTAAAAACTCAACCCCGTTAGAAATTTGCTATTATTATTTTGGGCAAAAAAGTGTTTTAACACTTTTTCGCGAGAGTTTAAGAGATGTAATGAAAAGTATAATGAATTATTTCTTGAAACTATCGCAAATTTCTAACGGGGTCAATTTCAAAAAGACATTTAGATTATGGAAATGATGGAAATCAAGAATTATTTAGAAGATTTATTACAAACTATTGGTTTTAATGATTTTGAAATTGAAATCCAGGAAAGCCCTGAAGAAAAATTCGTTAGATTTATGGTGAAGATGGATTCCCAAGATGACTCCAGCGGCATTTTAATTGGTAAAGGCGGGGAAAATCTTTGGGCTTTTGAATTAATCTTAAGAAATCTTCTTCAGAGGATGAAAAAAGATTCTTCTTGGCGAGTTTCTCTTGATGTGAATAATTACCGGACTATTTATGAAGAAAAATTAAGAGAATTCGCCAGAAAAGCAGCTTATCAAGTCGCTTTAACAAAAAAAGCCATGGAATTACCACCGATGTCAGCTAAAGATAGAAGAGTGATTCACTTAGAAATTTCTTTAAGAAGCGATGTGGCTACAGAAAGTCTTGGCGAGGGTAAAGAAAGGCATATTATCATTTCACCCTCCTAAGTTTTGCTTTGTAAAATTTAGGAGGATAAACCGCAAGAGGAATGAATCTTGTTAGAATCCTTTGTAATTGCAAATTGCAATTATAGGCAAATCACTTCCGCTAAAATAAAAACCTCGATTCATAGGTAAGAAATCATCTTTAGATGCTTGCCATCTTTGGTTGTCTATCCATAAAGCGGTATGATCTGGGCTGCCATTGTGATTTAGATCATAAAAAAGAATACTCCCGTTTTGAGTCTGACTTTGATTTAAAGAGGCATTATTACCCACAATACATTGATATTTCTCCGGATGGTCCTTGGTATAGTTATATTGGTTCGGAACATTGGTATAAGGATAGTTTGGATCTATACCCGCCGTGCGTAAAACTGTCGCTACATAAATGTCGCAGGACATTCCATAAGAATATGTTGGATTTTTATAACTATCAGGAAAAGCATTCCAATAATTATTGATATAAGGATAGGTATTAAGACAATCTTGAAATGGAATTGTTTTAGTGCTTGTTCTCCCTTCTGTACGAGTGGTTATTAGGCAATATTTTTCGTGAGGAGCACCCGGACTGGTGAAAATTTTTATTTCTATAGTTGGATCAGGATTAGCAAAACTTTTTGCGGTAGCTATAAGTTGAGCCAGTGTTACACCTGTAGAAGGTATAGAAATTGAAGGTGAGGTTACTGGTTCTAATGTTGGGATTTTAGTTTTTAAAATATCAGGATTAATGGTATAAATAATAATCCAAAAAGCAAAAAGAAGGACTAAGCCAATAAGAGCATTAGTAATTCTGTCTTGAGCATCTTTTTGTTGATTAGTATTCCCGCCACTGGTGGCATATTTAAAACCAGCAAAAACAATCATGGCAAAAGCTAAAATTCCAGCAAGAGGAAAGAGAATTTTTATTAACTTAACAATAAAATCATTTAAGCTAAGAGCTTGAAGTGATTGACCCGGGCCTACAATTCCGGGAATACCTGTTTCAAATTTATAATCATCTCCTAAGACAGGGAAACTAAAAAGAATAAAAAGGCTAGAGAGAAGGAAAAAAGAGAGAAGGAACTTGCTAATTTTTATTTTCATAATAAATAATTTTTAATTTTATTGAGCAGAAAATTCTTCTTTAGCTTTTTTCAGTTCTTCTAATTGAGCAGGATTGGAAGTGATAATTTGGTCTTCGGCATAAGAAGCTACAATTTGAACAGCCACATGCCTATCCTCGGCAAAGAACAAACCAGTGCCAACTGACGCTTGCAAAAGAATAGATTTTTCTTGTTCTGTGAGATTAAAAGCCTTACCAATCATTTCAATGTTAGCTGGAGATTGTTTCAAAAGCAAAGCCAAAGCTGAGTTAGTGATAATAGGTTTGCCATAAGGCGACATTAAAGCATCTTCAATATCCTGACTGATAAAAGTTACTCCTAAATAATATTTTCTCGCCCTTTTTATTAAACTGAAAAGGAAAGAAGCGCTTTCTTCATGTTTTAACAACCACCAACCCTCATCAATCACCATTATTCTTTTTCTTAAATCATTTTTTATCATCGTCCAGATATAATTTAAGACCACGTACATGGCTATGGGTCTGAGCTCTTCTTCTAAATCACGAATGCCAAAAACTATTAAACGATTATTGATATCAATGTTAGAAAGCTGATTGAGAAAACCAGCATAAGTACCTTGAGTGTATTTATAAAGTTTAGCTCCCAAATTTTCTCCGCCTTCAATACTTTTTAAAACACTCTCCAAGTCCTCCATTAAAGGAGGGGTTTTGCCTTCAGTTATAGTTTCCGGGAAGATATCTCTTGAGGCATAAGTTTGAACAATGGCTCTATCTAAAATAGTTTCTTCCTGGGGGGATAAACCGCCAACCATTAATTTAATTAAACCAATCAGATTAAGAATATGGCTTCTAAAAACTTCCTCCGGGGTTTCTTCTGCTGTGACTATGGGCAAATCAAAAGGATTAATGTGGTCATTAGAACCAACAGCGATTCTAAAATAACTGCCGCCAAGGGAATCAGCTAAATAAGTATATTCATTTTCCGGATCAATGATTAAAATACTGGTGCCTAAAAGTAAAGAACGAAGGATTTCCATTTTTACTGCATAGCTTTTGCCAGCGCCAGTCTGGGCAAAGCATACCATATTGGCATTGGCCAAAGAAAAGCGGTCGAAAATAATCAAGCTATTATTATGCTGGTTAATGCCATAGAGAACTCCAGTGTTTTCTGATAAATCCAAAGAAGAAAAAGGAAAAAGAGTTGAAGCTGGCTGGGAATTTAAGGGAGTAGTGATCAGCAATCTATCCAAACCTAAAGGCAAAGAAGATTCAAAACCTTCAAATTGCCGAAAAACTGCTGGTTTAGCATAAATTAATTGCTGTTCCAAGGCATTTTCAATTTTACTTTGAATTTTTATCAAATCTTCTTTGTTATTGGCTAAGAAAGTAATATAGACAGCAGTGTCAAATAATCTTTCATTGCCTTGTTGGATTAAATCTCGTAATTCTTCAATGTTTTTTAAAGCTGCTTCTAAAAGCGGATTACGCACCAGCCCTTTTTCAGCTTCAATTGAAATCTGGGCTTGCATCTCAGCAGATTTCTTGCGCAAGTCTCTTAAAATAGTATTGACTTCTAAAGGATGGAAGAAGATGGAAAGATCAAAGGATTCATCAAGATTAACTAAAGAAGAAAACCAATTGGAAGAAAGATATCTCGGATAAGTTAAAACAAAAAGAGTAGAACAATATTTCTCTCCTAATTTTAAATTATTAGGCGAGATTTCTAAACCAGCAGGAGCGATTAAATCCTGTAAAGTCGTCAGAGCTTCTTTAGAGGAAGCCTGAGGAGAATGGTTTGATTTAGTTGTTTTGAAAAAATTAAAGAAAGGCATGATTATTTATTGAATTCTTCAGGCAAACTTAAGGATTCTTTTTCAAAAGTTTCAGGATTGTAAAGATTAAAGAAAATCTCTATTAATTCTTTTGTTTCCAAAGGCCTGCTAGATAAGCCCAGACGATAAAGATTAGTGATGACATTATCCCGACGAATCATCAATTGCTGATAATATTGGTTGAACTCTTCATTAGCCAAGGGATTTAAAACATTAAATGATTCTCTACCTAAGTTAAGCATGCTTTTAAAAGAACCAGCCATTTGACTCAGAGCGGTTTTGGGTTTAATCAAAACAGGATCATAAGGCACTACCAGATAGAACTTTTTTCTCATAATATTATTTTCTGTCACTAAACCTTTAATGAAACTATAATAATCTTCCCCTTGGATTTTTAAAAGTTCAGTCTGCTCTTGAGAAATTCTTTCTTGTAAGAAATTCAAATAAGGGTCGATATTTAGACGACGGGAATGAATGATGATTTCTAAAGAAAAATCCAGGTTATTTAAGAGATTGCGCCAAGAGGTTAAAATAACATTCTGTTCGTCCTCTGATTTTAAATCCAAATTAATGCCGGAAACTTCTAAAACTGAGCGTAAAGAGCCATTCTTTAAAATAATCACCCCTTTTTTAATTTGGCTAAGGCTGATTAATGATTGGCTACTGAAGGCTTCTTTAGTTTTTTGAGCCATAGATTAAATTACTGATCTAAAAATTGACTGAGATTTTCCAAGGTTTGTTTATCCAATTGTTTTTGAATTTTAGGCTTAAGAAGAGTTTTTGTCTGTTCTGGAGTTGTCTCTTTTGGCCCTGGGATTATTTGTTCTTTTTTCCAGAAATAATATTTAGGTAGCCAAAAATGACGGATGGCAGCAGGAAAAACTTTATACATCGGCAAACCATTCATTTGACCAAAAGTTAAAATGAAAGCCAAGGGTCCAAGAATTAAAGCTAAAATAAGCCATAACCAGAAATTCAGAGCAAAATATAAAATGGCTAAAAATCCCAAAATTCCCACTAAAAGCCAAAGCTGGTTAAAGGTAATAACTCCCATTAACTTGACTTCTTGTTTCACAAATTGTGGCGTTTCATAAAACATAATAATAAAGTCAAAATTCAAAAGTCAAAATTCAAAAGTGACACACAGTGTCATCCCCGCGAAAGCGGGGATCTATTCACGCTTCGCCAAATGGCTTATCTGAAGGCCGCTGATAT
>Ga0210015_1003749_pt1 | contig 13292 bp, 12 predicted proteins | sample CryGeymeta201522_FD_185471 | JGI IMG/M metagenome (GOLD analysis project Ga0210015, IMG submission 185471) | Groundwater microbial communities from Crystal Geyser aquifers in Utah, USA - Crystal Geyser metaG 2015-22 (SPAdes) (version 2) | ecosystem: Environmental > Aquatic > Deep subsurface >... | reverse complement strand
CAAGCGCATCCCGCGCAAAAACATCAAGCTGTTTTGCGGCAAACCCATGATCACCTGGTCCATTGAAGCGGCACTGCAAAGCGGCAGTTTCGACCAGGTTGTGGTCTCCACCGACGACGCCGAAATTGCCGACGTAGCTCGCCAATACGGTGCGCAAGTGCCCTTCATGCGCCCGCGCGCACTGGCTGACGACCACACCGCCACGACGGCGGTGGTTGCGCACGCCATCGACTGGTTTGCAACGCAGGGGCAAATGCCTCAACAAGTTTGTTGCCTCTACGCCACCGCGCCCTTTGTCAGCGCAGAGGACCTGCGTCGGGGCCTTGCCATGCTGACTGAGACAGGCAGCGACTACGCCTTTGCCGTCACCAGCTACGCCTTTCCCATCCAGCGCGCCATCCGCATCACCAAGGCAAACCGCGTTGAAATGTTCAACCCAGAGCACTTCAACACCCGATCCCAAGACCTTGAGGAGGCTTACCACGATGCAGGCCAGTTTTACTGGGGCCGCGCCAGCGCATGGCTAGCAAACAAAATGATATTTGGCCCCTCTTCAGCGCCCGTCATACTGCCCCGCCACCGGGTGCAAGACATCGACACCCCTGAAGACTGGCTGCGCGCCGAGTGGCTTTTTAAAGCCATGCAAGCCTAGCAACCAACGGCGCACTGCAAGCATGAAAATCGCCTTCCGCACCGACGCATCCCTGCAAATGGGCAGTGGCCACGTCATGCGCTGTCTGACGTTGGCGGATGCACTGCGGGCGCAGGGTGCGCAATGCCACTTCATCAGCCGGGCGCACCCCGGCAACTTGATCAGCACCATTCAACAGCGTGGATATAAGGTAAATAGCCTTGTAGCCCCGGTACAGAAAGCGCAAGCAGCTATCAAAAACAGTGCAATTGAAGTGCCAGAGCTGCAACCAAAGCAGCAGATCGAGCCCGCGCACGCAGCCTGGCTGGGCAGCACCTGGCAAGCCGACGCAACTGTCACCTCCGCCATTCTGGCCAGCCTGCAACCCAACTGGCTGGTCGTAGACCATTACGCGCTGGACCAACACTGGGGATCTGCGCTGCAACCCCATTACAAAAAACTCATGGTCATTGACGACCTGGCCGACCGCGCCCATGTCTGCGACTTGCTGCTGGATCAAAACCTGGGCCGCCAACCGCAAGACTATGCCAAGCTGGTGCCTGGCCGTTGCCAAGTGCTCACTGGTCCGCAATACGCCCTCTTACGCCCCGAGTTTGCCGCCCTGCGCCCGTACAGCCTGCAGCGCCGTCAAGCACAGACCAGCATTGGCAAATTGCTTATCACCATGGGCGGCGTCGATCAAGACAACGCCACCGAGCAGGTGCTGCAAGCCCTTAAAACCTGCGCTTTGCCCCAAGCGTGCCGCATCTCTGTGGTCATGGGTCTGACGGCGCCCTGGTTGCAAAACGTGCGTGAACTGGCGGCTCAAATGCCCTGGCCCACCGAAGTGGTGGTCAACGTCAACGACATGGCCCAGCGCATGGCCGACAGTGATCTGGCGATAGGTGCGGCAGGCAGTACGTCGTGGGAGCGGTGCTGCTTGGGCGTGCCGACTTTGATGGCGGTGCTGGCTGAAAATCAACAGCCTGGTGCCCAAGCCATAGAAGTCGCACACGCAGCCCGCTTGATTGGGGCAGTGAGCGATATCGCGACGCAACTGCCCTTGGCAGTCGCTGAACTGATCGAGTCAGAGCGCCAGAGCCGAATGAGCCTAGCCGCCAGTGCGGTTACCGATGGGCGGGGCGTCGAGAAAGTGCTGAGCGCCATGGGAGTGATCAATGCCTGAATCAACCCCTGTGCCATCGCATATTCGACCCATGGTTCCTGCCGATCTGGAGCTTGTGTTGAACTGGCGTAACCACCCCGAGGTACGACGCTACATGTACACCCAGCATGAAATCACGTTGGATGAACATCGGCGCTGGTTTGCACGCGCGTTGCCGGACCCGAAAAAACATTTGCTGATTTTTGAGGAAAACCATCAGCCTCTGGGGTTCGTCAACTTCAAGGAGGCGGGAAGCGGGGGCGTTGCCGATTGGGGTTTTTATGCGGCACCGGATGCACCCAAAGGCAGCGGTCGGCAACTTGGCCGCGCAGCGCTCAACCACGCCTTCAACCAACTCAAATTTCACAAAGTCTGTGGCCAGGCGCTGGCGTACAACCAACGCTCCATCCAGTTTCACCAATCCTTCGGTTTCCAGCAGGAAGGCATCTTGCGTGACCAACACTTCGATGGCGAGCGCTATCACCACGTCATTTGCTTTGGCTTGCTGAGTCATGAATGGCAACCCAACCCATAAGACATAAGAGAGCGCATCATGTTGAATCATCCCAGCGTCACCATCGCGGGCCGACGGATAGCCGCCGACGAAGCACCTTACGTCATCGCCGAAATGTCCGCCAACCACAACGGCAACATTGAAACCGCCTTCAAAATCATCGAGGTCGCCAAACAAGCCGGTGCCGATGCCGTCAAGCTGCAAACCTACCGCCCCGACACCATCACACTGAACTGCGACTCAGAAGACTTTCGTATTCACGGCGGTCTGTGGGACGGCCGCACGCTTTACGAACTGTATGAAGAAGCCCACATGCCGTGGGAATGGCACGCCCCGCTGTTTGCGCATGCCCGCAAACACGGCATCACCATCTTCAGCTCGCCGTTTGACAACACCGCCGTCGATCTGCTGGAAGACCTCAACGCACCGGCCTACAAGATCGCATCCTTCGAAGCCGTCGATCTGCCGCTGATCAAATACGTCGCCAGTACTGGCAAGCCCATGATCATCTCCACCGGCATGGCCAATGCCCAAGAGATACAGGAGGCCATTGACGCCGCCCGTGAAGGCGGCTGCAAAGAACTGGCCGTGCTGCATTGCGTCAGCGGCTACCCTGCGCCGGCAGAAGACTACAACCTGCGCACCATCCCCGACATGATCCAGAACTTTGGCCTGGTCACCGGTTTGTCGGATCACACCCTGGACAACACCACCGCCATCACCAGCGTGGCCATGGGCGCATCCATCATCGAAAAACATTTCACTCTTGATAGAAGTGGTGGAGGGCCAGACGACAGCTTCTCACTGGAACCTGCTGAATTGGCTGCGCTGTGCAAAGACAGCAAAACCGCCTGGGCAGCGCTGGGATGCGTGGACTATGGGCGTAAGTCAAGCGAGCAGGGGAATGTGAAATTCCGGCGGTCGCTTTATTTTGTGAAAGACATGAAGGCAGGTGAGACCATCACGCGTGATTCGATCCGCAGCGTGCGTCCCGGTTTCGGATTGCCGCCGAAGCACTACGATACGGTGCTAGGTAAGAGAATCAACCGTGACACACCAGTGGGCACGCCTCTCACTTGGGACTTGTTGGCATGAGTAAAGAAGCTGTTCCGGTGCATTTATTTCGGCTCCTATTCAAATTGATGAACGCAAAGTTCGACCTCGACGCTACATACGCTCACAGCTTCATTGAGCACGAAATGGAACCTTAATAATGCACTGGAAAATTAAGTCCTATATCTTCCGCACGTTGTCCGTGATTCCATTTGGCACACACTTGCACTTTCAACTCCAAAAACATGTAACAAAAGAATGGCCACGATCGAACTCAACGCTTGAGCAATTGCTCATTGCTGCGCGACGTGTGTATCAGTCCACCGTGGGGCATCGCAGGCATTTCCTTGAAATAGGAGCTGGCAGAGACCTCGCTGTAGCGGTCGCGCTTCGACTGATGGGGGTGGAACGTGTTACTTGCGTTGACGTGTCTCGCCTAGCTCAACCCGAACTGGTCGAGCATGCTGCCGCCTACATGGCCGAACGCTTGGGCGTTGCAGCTCCTCAGATCAATAACTGGGACGACATTGAGCGGTTCGGGATCACTTACCGCGCGCCTCTGTACCTTCAGCGCGCCACGCTTGAGCCGTCATCGTTCGATTGCTTCTTTTCGATAGACACGCTTGAGCACATCCCTCCGGAAGATCTGCGCGAGATACTAGTGGAGGCCAAGCGACTCCTAAAGCCTGGTGGCTTCTGCGTGCACTGCATCGACTATGGAGACCACTACGGGCGAGGCGACCACGGACTGTCTCGTTTCAATTTCCTGACTTACACAGAGCGGGACTGGCAGCCGTTCAACTCTCAGTATCAATACGTCAACCGATTGAGGCACAGCCAATTCCTCAGGCTCTTTGCTGAGGCGGGTATGAAGCTGCTTCGTAATGAGCCCGATGTCGTGCCCCCACAGCAGCTGATCTTGGATCGCCTGGCGCCCCAGTTCCGAGAGTTCGATGTGCCTGATCTGTTCACGATTCGCGCGATGATCGTCTCCGCCAACTGACACCTTGAGTACATTGACTCCAAACCGCATACGTCAGCTATGGTACGTGCCAGTGCTCAGCTTGGCGATGGGGCTGATACTCGTGCGCACGTTGGTGATGGCGAAGCTGCTGGATATTCCCAGTTTTGCGCAATTTAGCGGAGGGCTTCTTGTATCCAGCACGTTCTCCATGCTGGGAGGTTTGGGCTTGTATTTCCTGCTCCAGCGTGAAATGCCGGTGCAGATTATCCGAGGTCGCGAGCGTGCAGCAGCATTATTACTGATGCAATCTCTATCCGCCGCAACCGCTTGCGCGCTTGCAGGGCTGGTGTTTGTAGCCGCGGGTATAGAAGTTGGCGGACTGGGACCGAATATTTTGGCCATTGGTATCATTCACGGATTGTCGCAACAGGTATTTCTGATTGCCACTGTGGAGAGCCGTAGCCGAGGCCTACCACTTACGTTCGCCCTCCAGACACTGGTGCGAGCCGTGATTGTGCTTGCGGTCAGCATCGGTGTTGGAGTTTTGCTCAAGAATGCAGCTGCCGTCCTCATGGCAGAAGCGATCGTTTCATTGCTGTTGACCCATAAAGTTCTGAAGGGCGTGTGGCAGCGTGCCCGGGTAGGCGCAGCATTGATCTTCCGTTTGGCTGTGCGCCGCATGAGCCGGGTTCGCTGGTCTTCAGCCATGGTGTTACTGACGGTGGGATCCATAGGCTTCTTGCTAATGAATATCGACAGGTGGGTGGCAGTGCGTCTGCTACAGCCCATAGCTTTTGCTCATTACGCGTTCGCCTGGATGGTGCTGATGGTGGCACAGTCGATGCAGGCCGTGATCAATGCGTCTGTTTATCCAATGCTGGCGCGCCGGTTTGCCAGCACCGGCCGTGCTGCATCGTTTCGCATCGCAGCCGGTGCGTCGATCGGCTTGCTGTTGGCGTGTGCGATCACTTTCTGGCCCGCTTACTGGTTGCTGAATGCTGTCGTCATACGATGGTTTCCCGCCTACGCGGAATCAAAGAGCATTTTTGGCCTGTTCATGTTGGTCGCTGCGCTACGGCTTTCAGATTTCTGGTCCAGCCACCTATTGATAGTTGGCCAGGAAAGATGCTTGCTGTTGGTAAATTTCACAATGGGCGCGATTGTTTTCGCCGGTTGGTTTTATTTATTTGCCTCAGGGGTGAACGGGTCGGTTGAGATGCAAAATTTGGCTTGGCTCGCAGTGGCCTTGGCCTTGACTAGCTATTTGGCTGCCGCCGTTACAGCATGGACCGCCAGGCGGTAATATCGATGAAGTGCGGCACCTCCCTCCTTGTTCGTGACCCTGCCTGTACCATTGCTCGCTTGCGAGGTCTGGCGCGGTGCCAGCACATCGCGTTCGTGAGACCGCCCACCACGCTACTATGATAAGTGAAGGACTTGCTCTGGTTGCCAGCCCAATGGTAACCAGCGATATTCTCAATTATTTGGTTGACGCGACTGTATTCGGCAAAGTAAAAACTATTAATTAACCGTGCAAAAGCATTTTCTTGGCGTTTGGTTGATTTATTGGGCAGCTATTGTGTTGCTCCCGGTAGAATCTATCTATATTGCGACTGTTCAAGCTTTTTTCCTTCAGTTGGCTTTTGTTTTCCTCGTTTTAGCCGCGTATGGTGCTACTGATTTTATATTAAACTCCAGGAAAGTTCCGAAAGCTGGATCTTTCGATATATCCAGAACGCTCACTCTAATAAAGTTAGCCTTGGGTCTGTCTTTGGTGGGATTTATATTATTAATTTATGACAAAATTTACATTCAGGGAATAGATTACTCGGAGGGCCTAGCTATGGCGCGAGAGCAGTGGCGACAATTGGGTGAAGATCGTGCCGGTCAAGTTTCCTCCGTCTTCAGTATCTTAGGTTATTTGTTCGGTAGTGCATATTATGTTGCGGCAGTGCTTGCAATTACACAGATCAAGATGCTGAGTACTACTCAACGAGTTAACATCCTTATTGCCTGCTTCTTGATGGTCATGGCTAATTCCGTGATTACAGGTGGTCGCTCTAACGTTCTTCTTTTAGGGGTTTTCATAATTGGTGCGATGGCTTCACGCAGGGAACTCCACTTGCGAAAGCTTTTAGGAGGCCGGATGCAACGCTGGATAATAATCCTTGCTACAGGGTTGGCCGCTTGGTATGCGATTTTCGTTTTTTATCAGCGCGCGGATGCCAGCGAACTTAACGGCGTAGAATATTTGCAGGACTTTCTGCCTTTTCTGGGTTTGGAGCCGGCTGAGTGGTATAAAGGTCTGTTGGATGACGGGGTGCTAGACTCACTATCTGCAATACTGGTGCTTGCGGCAAGTTACATAACCCATAGCTTCGCCACCACCGCAGCCATCATCAATGCTCCAATAGAAGACAAAACAATAATCTTTGTCCATGCCGTTAACATATTAAGTAAGCTCGGCCTTGCGAATAACCCTAGCGATGATTGGTTTTTGTCTGGTAGATTTCCATCCTTCCCTGGGGCGCTATGGCACCAGTTTGGCGGGATAGGGTTCGTGATGGGAAGTCTGTTGTTAGGTGCCGCAAGCGCTATTGCGAAGACCTGGAATGCGTTACGTCCCAATCGGCTATTACCCTTGGGCGTATTCGTCATGGGGGACGTGGTTTTAATTCTTACACCATTACTCTTCGCTGGGGATTTTCTCAGTTTTCCTTTTATATTGGCTGCATTCGTATTACTCACTGTAGTTGAGAAATGCCTGCAGCCGAGGCCTTTTGCAAGTGTTGGTTAATTATGAGAATTGGTTTTTCTAATATTTTTTCATTTAGACCGCATGTGGAGCACCTTTATTACCTCTCAATGTTGATAAGGCAGGCTGGGCATGAGGTTTTCTTCCTTGCCTGCGATGGGGGGGTCTCAAACTGTTATCCGCGGGCACTAAAGGGGACCAGTAAATTAACTGAGTGCCCCAGATGCATCTTGGGTGGCGTGCGGAGCTATCCAGTCGGACCAGTCACTTCAATTTCCGCCAGCACGACCGAGCTAGATACGGCCACGTTGGACCGTCTGGCCCTATCAAGCTCTTGTACCCTAAACAGGACTGAGTCTGACTCGGATTGGTTTGAACCAGAAGTGATCGCGGTGCGGAAGAGTCTTTTCGAGCCAATTGCATCGGTACATGAAAGCGCCATGCGCTGGATCGAACGTAACCGATTGGATGCTGTGATCTGCTTCAACGGCCGCATGGACCTGACCAGAGCTTTGACTTACGCATGTGAGCGCAGTGGAATACCATACCTCACCCACGAGCGCTCCTGGTTCGGAGACGGTTTGTATTTGATTCCAAACGCCAATTGCTTGTCTATTGCACCGTTTAACAAAATGGCTATCGAGTTCGAATCCAAGCCGCTGACCGCAAGCCAGGCCAGGCTTGCCGGGAAATTGGCCAGTGAAAGGTTTTTGCAGCGCAATTCGCTTGAGTGGCGTGTCTATAACAAAAACCCGGATCCCACACCTTGGCCGCTATCTTCACTTGGGCTGCGAATTTTGGTACTGCCAAGCAGTAGAAACGAGTTTGCCGGGCATGATGAATGGAAGAGTGGTTGGACTGACAACACACAGGCGTTGGATGATCTGTTTGCGGCGTTCTCCATCAAGTCAGAGCAGGTCGTTGTTCGTTGCCATCCAAACTGGGCGGAAAATATCGGAAAAGTCACCGGCGAGAAGTCCTCGGAGCTATATCAAAATTGGACTGCCAAAAGGGGCATTCACTGTATTTTTAGCGAGCAAAAGGCTAGCACATACGATTTGATTCAGCAGGCCGATATTGTGGTAATGAATGGAGGAAGTTCGGCTGTAGAGGCGGGGGTTTGCGGAAAACAGGTTATTTGCCTGGGCCCTGTGAACTATGAGAATGCAGGTTTTGTACGTGTTTTTCGAGATCGTGAGTCGTTTAATAATGCGGGAGCATTGTCGGAGATTGATCCCGATACGGTAATTCGAAAGACCTTACGCTTCCTTTACCTCAGTGCACGACGCTTTCCGCAGTATGTTGATTATGTCCGTGCCGCCGAGACCACACGTTATGCCTATTTCGAAGGCGCAGAGCCAGAACAACTTGTGTCGATGCTTAAAACTGGGACAGTGGTCGCTGATGACTCGACGTATGCCAGTGATATGCTAGGAGAGGATCAAGTTATAGAGTTGCTTAAGAGAAAAGCATGGGGTCAACTGGCCGACTATGAAGTGCCTCTTCCTGAGCTGAAGCCGCTTAAAGTGGAACGTCGCATGGGGCTTCGCTGGGTTGATGCCCTTAGAGCCAAGTTACCGTTGGGGGATAGGGGTTGAGTGGGTTCAACCTAGTCTGGCGTAGGCTTCAATCACCCCATCAATTTATTTAAATAGGTAAAGGATTTTTATGAATCGTATTTTAATTACCGGCGGTGCCGGCTTCGTGGGATCCCATTTGTGCGAACGACTACTTGCAGATGGAAATGATGTTATTTGTGTTGATAATTTCTTTACTGGCGCAAAGCATAATATTGCACACCTTCTAACGAACCCTTATTTCGAGTTGATTCGACACGATGTGACATTCCCGCTCTATGTCGAGGTTGATGAAATTTATAACCTGGCCTGTCCGGCTTCCCCTGTTCACTATCAGTTCGATCCCGTGCAAACGCTGAAGACCAGCGTGCATGGAGCCATCAACATGCTGGGGCTGGCCAAACGGACCCATGCCAAGATATTCCAAGCCTCTACGAGTGAGGTTTACGGTGACCCTGAGGTTCACCCTCAAGTAGAGAGCTACTGGGGCAAGGTGAACCCTATTGGTATTCGCTCATGCTATGACGAAGGTAAGCGCTGTGCCGAAACTTTGTTTTCTGACTACCACCGTCAGCACGGCGTGCGCATCAAGGTGGCCAGAATTTTTAATACCTATGGTCCCAGGATGCACCCGAACGACGGCCGGGTGGTGAGCAACTTCATTGTGCAGGCGCTCAAGGGAGAAGACATCACGATATATGGGGCGGGGGAGCAGACGCGCAGTTTTTGTTATGTTGATGACCTGATCGAAGGTTTTGTCCGTCTGATGGGCACCGCCGATGAAGTGACGGGTCCGGTGAACCTGGGCAATCCGGGGGAGTTCACCATTCGGCAACTTGCTGAACGGGTTTTGGAACTCACGGGGTCTTCATCCAGGCTGGTGTTCAAACCGCTCCCGCAGGATGACCCTCAGCAACGTCAGCCCGATATCAGCAAAGCCATGCAGCTTCTTGGTTGGCAGCCCACGGTGATGCTGGACCAAGGGCTGAAGAAGACAATCGAATATTTCGACAGGCTGCTCTCTGATGAAGCAGCGCAGAACAAGTGAGTGAGTATGAAAATTACCGTTTTTGGCAGTGGCTACGTGGGGCTCGTGACCGGGGCGTGTCTGGCCGACGTGGGGCACACGGTGGTCTGCATCGACATTGATGAAAACAAGATCGAAGGATTGAAGAAGGGCATCATACCGATCTATGAGCCGGGTCTCGAAGAACTGATCCTCAACAATTCGAAGGCTGGCCGCTTGAGCTTTTCGACGGACGCTGCTCATGGTGTCCGGCATGGTGAACTGCAATTCATCGCCGTGGGTACGCCGCCGGACGAGGATGGTAAGGCAGATCTCCAATACGTTCTGGCTGTTGCTGAGACCATCGGGCGGCACATGGATGGTCATAAGGTTGTCATTGATAAATCGACCGTGCCAGTTGGAACTGCCGATAAGGTCAGATGGGCCGTGCAGAGTGCGCTGAATATCAGGGGGGCAACTTTCGGTTTTGATGTTTGCTCCAACCCAGAATTTCTCAAGGAAGGTGCGGCAATAGAAGACTTCACCAAGGGCGCTCGAATCGTGGTGGGTGCTGACAATGATGCGGTGGAAGCGCTGATGCGACAGTGTTACGCGCCCTACAACCGCAGTCACGACAAAATGATGTTCATGGACATCCGTTCTGCAGAGCTTACGAAGTATGCGGCAAATGCGATGTTGGCGACCAAGATCAGTTTCATGAATGAGCTAGCGAACCTTGCGGAGCGGCTCGATGCAGATATTGAGCATGTGCGAATGGGGATTGGTTCCGACCCTCGGATTGGTTATCAATTTATTTATCCGGGTTGTGGGTACGGTGGTTCATGCTTTCCGAAGGACGTACAGGCTTTGGCGCGTACCGCCCAAGAAGTAGGATATGAGCCTGATTTGCTACTTGCTGTTGAGGCTGTCAATCAGCGGCAGAAACAGGTTTTGTATCACAAATTGACACTGGCCTTTGATGAGCAATTGGATGGAAAGTGCATTGCTATTTGGGGCTTGGCCTTCAAACCGAATACCGATGACATGCGTGATGCGCCTAGTCGTGCACTGATGGAATCGCTTTGGGAGTCTGGCGCGAAAGTTCGTGCGTATGACCCAGAGGCGATGCACGAATGTGAGCGGATTTACGGTGAACGATCTGACTTGCAGCTATGCGGCTCGCGCGAAGAGGCTGTTGAAGGTGCAGATGCCCTTGTGATATGCACCGAGTGGAAAGCGTTCCGGACTATAGATCCTGATTTTCTGAAGCAGTCGCTGAATTACCCGATTGTGGTTGATGGCCGCAATTTGTTTGATCCGATAACGATGTCTGATGCCGGTTTGCTTTACTACGCGATTGGGCGGGGCAAGCAGTCTTCCACAGTGACGGCGAATGTCAAATGACGACACTTCAAAATGATCTTGTTTCCATAATCACACCCGCGTTTCGCTGTGCTTCCGTCATCGACGAAACGATCAAGTCAGTTATTGCACAGACTCACACAAACTGGGAGATGCTGATTGCCGAAGATTGTTCACCTGACAATACGCGCGACGTCATTCGCCAATGGACGCAGACCGAACCGCGTGTTCGGCTTGTAACCTTGGATCGCAACGGCGGTCCGGCGTTGGCGCGCAATGCGGCCCTTGAACAGTCAACCGGACGCTGGCTCGCCTTTTTGGATAGTGATGACCTGTGGCTGCCGCAGAAACTTGAACAAACGCTCGCGCATGCCGAGGCGAATCAGGCGGGGTTTGTTTTTACCGGATTTCGACGCATCTCAGCGGATGGCAGTGCTTTAGGTAGTTACGTCGGTGTGCCGCGCAGTTTGTCGTATCGCCAGTTGCTTGCCAATACAGCCATAGCAACTTCAACAGTGATGCTAGACCGAAATGTGGTCGGTGATATCCGCATGAAGAAGACCTATTACGACGACTTTGATTGTTGGTTGCAGATACTCAAGCGCGGTCATCTGGCATGCGGCCTTGACGAAGATTTGATGCGTTACAGGGTGATGGGCCATTCCGTGTCGCGCAATAAGCGCCGCTCTGCGCTACATGTCTGGCGTGCATATCGCGATTTGGAAGCGCTGAGCATACCTGCATCTCTCTGGTATTTCAGTCAATATGCGATACGCGGCCTGCTCAAGTACAGGCAATTTTGAGGCTGACCAAGTCAAGTCCGTAACTGATGGAGTATTCATGAAAGTGTTGGTGACGGGCGCTTCGGGTTTCGTAGGTCGCGCACTCGTGGCGCAACTGGTGGCGCTGGGTCGTGCCGAGGTGTTGGCCCTGACGCGGCAAACCCCGGCAGCTCCAGTGGCAGAAGCGACGTACCTCGCCGGCAATTATTTAGCTTGGCAAACCCAATGGCGACCGGCGCTGGCTGGCGTTCATACTGTGGTACACGCGGCCGCCCGTGCGCACTTACTCAACGACCGCGCAGCCAACCCGCTGTCTGAATTCCGGAAAATCAATGTGACTGGCACTCTGAACCTAGCCGCGCAAGCCGCGCAAAGCGGCGTTAGTCGGTTCGTGTTTATCAGCTCAATAGGCGCGAACGGGATGCAGACCGCGCCGGGTAAGCCGTTTACCGAAGTTGACCAACCCAACCCCCATAACGCCTATGCGCTTTCCAAATGGGAGGCTGAGCAAGGTTTGTTGCGTATCGCTGATGAAACCGGGATGGAGGTCGTCATCATCCGCCCGCCGCTGGTCTATAGCTGTAATGCGCCAGGTAACTTTGGCTCCCTCATGCGCGCCGTGCAGCGCGGCAGGCCCTTGCCGCTGGGCGCTGTGCACAACCAGCGCAGCCTGGTGGCGTTGGACAATTTGGTTGATTTCATCGTCACCTGTATCTCCCACCCCCAAGCGGCCAACCAGACGTTTTTGGTAAGCGACGGTCAAGACTTGTCCACCACCGAACTGGTGCGTGGCATGGCGCGCGCAGCCGGCGTGCCCGCGCGTTTGCTGCCGGTGCCCGTGTGGGCCTTGCAAGCGGGGGCAACGCTGCTGGACAAGGGCGACGCGGTGCAGCGTTTGTGCGGTAATTTGCAGGTGGATATTTCCAAAGCCAGCAGCCTGTTGGGCTGGGTGCCGCCGGTGTCTGTGGTCGAGGGGTTGCGGCGGGCGGTGGGGGGTGCGTTGCATGAAAAAACTATTTGATCTGATCGCAGGCGCGTGCGCCGGGCTTATCTTGTTGCTGCCGATTGTGCTGGTCGCCTTCGCGGTGCGCCTGACTTCAAAGGGGCCGGCCCTGTATTGGTCTGATCGGGTGGGGCGCAACAACACCATTTTCAAAATGCCCAAGTTCCGCAGCATGCAGATCGGCACCCCTGCGGTGGCGACTCATTTGCTGAGCAACCCGGATGCGTACTTGACGCCCATCGGCAGCTTCTTGCGCAAAAGCAGCCTGGACGAGCTGCCGCAGTTGTGGAGCATTCTGGTCGGTGACATGAGTTTTGTGGGGCCGCGCCCAGCGCTGTTTAATCAACACGATTTGATTGAATTGCGGACCCAGCAGGGTGTGCATGCCCTTGTGCCTGGGCTCACTGGCTGGGCGCAGGTGAATGGGCGCGATGAGTTGCCGATTCCGGACAAGGTGAAGCTGGATGTGGATTACTTGCA
>Ga0210015_1003746_pt1 | contig 13297 bp, 12 predicted proteins | sample CryGeymeta201522_FD_185471 | JGI IMG/M metagenome (GOLD analysis project Ga0210015, IMG submission 185471) | Groundwater microbial communities from Crystal Geyser aquifers in Utah, USA - Crystal Geyser metaG 2015-22 (SPAdes) (version 2) | ecosystem: Environmental > Aquatic > Deep subsurface >... | reverse complement strand
CTCCAATCCCCTTATAAGGTTTCTGAAATTTTTTGTTGGCTCATACACAGCACAGTCAATATGATGATTGCCTAAACTCAGCAACATGGATTTTCTCGTAAAATCTCTACCGATGAACTTTCGGTTCCTTTTGGAAAAGCCTTTGGCTTTTCCAAGGATATTAGGAATTTGCTCCTGCAAATTCCATAATATGCTGAGTTTACTTTGTGAAATAGAAAAAATAACATGCCCCCCTGTTATTGTTCTCGGCCTCTCCAAAACTGTTCCTTTCACAATCACAGAATCATAAGCTTTTATGTTTCTGATTTTCTTTTTTTGCAGATGCTCATCCGTTCCCTGATTTGTTTCAAAAATAATCCACCTGCTGATTTTTTCTGATTTTATTGTTTTCATAGGCCTGAGCAAATCTGTTTTATCTCCCCTGATTCCAAAAAGCACAGGGCATGGGGAGGATGGTGCAATAACAATTTTTTTGTTTTCATAATCATAATTATTAAATGTGAAAGAAAAAGTTTTATCCATTTTTATCACGGATTCCTCAGTTACATTTCGTTCAGAGCCGATTTTTTTCTTTTCCCTGTACGTGATAATTTCGTATGTTTTATCCTTTGGCCTCCATGCTACCGCAGATGAGGCGCCAATAAGCCCCCTCTTGTTTTTGTATCCATGATAAAGGGCATTGTTTTGCTTCAAAATTTTTTTCACATAATCCAGATTTACGATTTTTCTCACAGCATCCCAGTAAAGACCTGGCTTTGGTTTTTTTTCCATGACAACAAATGCAGGGTTTGTGTTTCTGTCATCAAAAAATGCGTACTTATTCATGATTTTCTCAAGTCTTTTCCCTGCATCATTCATGCTGATATTCCCGTCACTTTTAAATCCTGAATAACCATAATATTTTTTATTCCCTATCTCTCCAATCAGAAATTTTTTACCAGCCCCTTTCCCAAATCTTATAGATACCGCGCCGTTCCCTCTTGTTTTCCATGGAATATTAGGATTAAGGCGCACAAGGCGCGGATAGCCTATCACATCGTATTCCTGAAACTCCCTGATGATTTCAGTTGCAAGGTATGTTGTGCATCCGCCTTTCACAGAATCTGTGTCATCTACGCCTATGTACATCAGAACAAGAAGATGTATTTTGGTATTAATTGTTTACTGCTCAGGGTTCTGTTCGAGTATCAGGTATCGCAATTTTTCAGTTTTAATGTGTATCTCATAACTTTTCCTGATTTCTTATCCTCCCTGAAAACGATAGGGATTTATATTTATATTGTCATGATGTAATTGTAATAAATGGTTGAGAAGCCCTTGAGTTAATGTTGAGGAATGACAAAGATGATAAGGATTGAAAATGGGAATAATGGGAGAATCATAGTCAAATTTCCATACAATCCAGCGTATATTAAAAAAATTAAAACAATCAAAGGCTATAAGTGGCATCCTGAAGAAAAATACTGGAGTTTCCAGCCAAATGACGGCATTGTTGAAAAACTCGTATCCGCATTCGATGGAGAAAGCATTGATATTGACCCTTCTTTGCAGTCTTCGAGAGGAGAACTTGAAGATTTACGAAGAGAACTGGTATCAAGAAAATACAGCACAAAGACGATAAAAGCTTACGTTTATTATAACAAAAATTTTCTAGAATTTATTAAGAAAGCCTCAACAGAAGTAATCAATGAAGACATAAAAGATTTTCTAGTTTATCTTTCTGATGCTTTGTGGCATGATTCCGAAAAAAACACAAAGCTCACGCTAACATATTCAATTAAAATCTTAATCTACATCTTTTAACTGCTGATATGCCCAGAATTTCAATCTGGCTTCATGGTACATATTCCTTTTTTTATGGCTCCGTACATTCTCATCAAATATTCTTTTCACAGCAGAAAAGATACCCTCACTCGCAAGCCATCGCATACCATATCCCTTCTGTTTAGCCCATTTTTTATAACCCAGATTTTGATAACGTCGTACTTCTCTTGGCCGTGAACCAAAACCCTTACCAGATGCATTCTCCCTTATTTTAATCCCAGCATCTATACCAGATTGATCACATAAATCAAACGTGTCCTCACAATCATGATACCCATCCAAAAGAACCCTGGTGATATTCCTCCTGTTCTTCCTAATCATTCCTCTGCTCGCAGCTCTTTCATCCAAGTCTTCATTACCAATGCGAATATCAACGATATTACCCTCAGTATCTCCCATAATTACTACCTTAATCCATCCTCTTCTTACCCCCCATTTCTGCCTCATCCATTCTCCCCTGTTACTAACCTTCATCCCTGATCCATCACAAGCAACAACAAGATTTCTTGATTTAGCCCTAAATGACAGAGAAAGTTTCTTAATTCGTCTTCGGATCTGACTAAAACTAATAACCGGAAACGGACCCAGTCTTTTAGCAAATGCCCGCATAATTCCCTGCAACGCACGGTAATTAAAACCTTTACTTTTGAAAATAGCAAGAAACTCTATCAACGAAGTAGGATAAAGAAATGGTTGACCTATTTTTCTATGGTTAAGTTCTTTGATCTCATCAAGCCATGTATCTAAAAATCTTGGATTGATGTAGTATTCTCCTCTCTTAATGAGATGCTCATTGTATGTTTTCCAGTCTCTCTTATCCCTATATTTTTTACCCCATCTTTTCTTCTGTGCCATAACACAAAGAAAGGTTTAAATATGTTTAAACCTTTCTATTTTATGATGAGGAAAATAATCATAACCAAAAAAAGGGTTTTTATGGAGGATGAAATTGAGTGGGTTAGTGAAGGAGTCGTTAAAAGAATAGGGAATGGGGCAATGATCCTGTCTTCTAAGAAACATATTGGGAAAAAAGTATACGTGTTAGTGAGAAAATAGATTAATCATGCCACACAGCAGATATAAGTAAATATTGATTCAATAAACAGTAATTCCTATATAGGTGCATGGTATTTGCCTGTAAATTACTACGATATGCTTCCATTTTGCTTTTATTTTTTGCTTTCTTGACTCTTTATCCCAGTAAATTTCTTTGCTTCCTTTTAATATGGCCTGTTTTGCCTCCTCAGGTGCAATCCCCCGTTCTATCATTTGTTGCTGAATATGATATGTGGGACGAAATCCGCAGGTCATTTATTACTCCTTTGTTCACTGTATACCATACAAACCTTTTAATCGTTCCTTTCATTTTTGAAAGAAACTAGTGGCTGGGTGAAGGTAGTAAGCCCCCTTCTGTTTTATCTGACAGCATTCGACTAAGCGCCTTACCTTTGGTCCTGAGCAGTCATCCCAACGTTTAGGCTTGCTCCAGAGTGGATGGCCGTTTCACCATATCCCTATGAAACCTCATCTTCACAGAATCACTGTATCATAGGGCTGTGTCGTTTCTGCTCCGTTTCCACGACTCTCGCCGTAACGGCTTGCGCCGTTCCTCCTACTCTATGGAGGGGGGACTTTCCTCACCCCTACAGGGGCGTCAGCTGTCCGCCTTCTCCCAGCATAATATACATGCCCTTATCCTATTAAAAAGGTTTTAGGTTAATCACCAATATTTTTAATACCTTATACACCTATGAGTATCCTGGGGTGAAAAGACATGGCAGAAAAAATAGCTAAACTCGGAATAAAGAGGGAACCAGGATTCCTGTATTTTGTGGACAAACAGGGTGACGCAGCCAGGGCACCTATGGCACGGGCAGGTAAAAGACCAAGTGGAGGAGCTGTAAAGGTTGCCAAAGCAAGCATCAAAAAGGAACCAGGGTATCTGTATTTCATAGACAAGAACGGTGATATCTCCAGGGCGAAAATGGTAAGAGGCAGGAAAAAAAGGAAGTAAAGGAAAAATCTGTGAAAAAGGCAAGGACTAAAAGGAGAAGATAAACATCCATTACCTTTTTCTTTTTTTTTATTGTCACAACCAAAAAACCTAATATCCCATAAATTATTGGTGTTTTTGTGCTGTCTATGCATTTTATCCCGGATTACGGCGATATTTCAAAGCCGGATGTAAGGGCAAGATATGGTTATCTTGAGGCAGGTGTCAGCATATTTGGAAATGCTGCAATGTTCGCTGTGAAACTTGTTCTCGGCATAATGATTAACAGCATATCCCTTATCGTTGACTCGTTTCATACATTTTCAGACACAGGAACATCAGTTGTTGTTCTGCTGGGTTTCAAAACATCCAAGAAGGCACCTGACAGTGAGCATCCGTTCGGGCATGGCAGAGCAGAGTTTGTTGCGACGCTGATTATTGCTGTGCTCCTTGTAGTTGTAGGGTTAACTTTTGTTCTGGAGTCAGGGAAAAGGATGATTCATGTCTCACCTGTAGAGGGAAGAATACTTGTTGCGGTTTTGATGGTTGTTTTCGCGGTTGTGAAGGAGTTGATGGCTCGTTTCTCCATTATTCTGGGAAAGAAGATTGACAGTTCCACACTTATTGCTGATGCATGGCATCACAGAACTGATGCGGTCGCCTCCGTTCTTGTAGCAGTTGCAGTTGTTGGTGCGAGGTACAATTATTATATGCTGGATGCTATTTTTGGAATGGCAATATCTGCACTGATTATCTACACTGGTGTGAAGCTGACAAAGGATGCATCTGACATACTGATGGGTAAAACACCTGATGAAAACGTTTTAAAGAATGTGAAGAGTGCTGCGAAATCTGTAGGCGGTGTCAAAGATGTGCACGGCATTGCTGTTCATGACTATGGTGTCTCCAAGGTTATATCCATGCATGTAGAGGTTGAAAAAGGAATAAGTATGGAGGATGCACATAATATAGCAACAAGAGTGGAAGATAGTGTGAAAACAAACGTAAAGGCTGAGGTCACGGTTCATATAGAGCCACATGGAAAAGAATCTATAAACAGGGCAGAGGTTGAGAAAAATATAAGGGATATTGTCATGAAATGTGAAAACGTTGTTTCCTGTCATGGCGTGGACATAGTCTTTAATGGTTGTTCAGGGGTTATAGAATTCCATGTCGTGGTGGACAGGCATATGAGTGTGGATGAGTCCCATGATATGATACATAAACTAATTTATCAGGTTCAAAAGAGGTACCCCAGATTCAAGGTGCATGCCCATGTTGAGCCAGTGTGTGGATAAAATTTTTTCAGGATGGCTGTGCTTGATATGGGATGACATGCTTGTTGATATTCTGAGTTCATGGCAGTACGCTCAAACACTGTAATCCAGAAAAAGGATTTAAGAAAAATTAGCCTATTTTTAAACGAAACCCTTAAATCCTCAAAAATATTTTACCTTATTGATGTTGACAGTTCCAACAAAGTTTTTTGTGACCTCAGGTAAGGCTGTGAGCAGGGTAAGTGACCTTAACGCGTTCGATAAGGCATTGCTGAGAGCAGGTATAGGTGAACAAAACCTGGTTTCTGTTTCCTCAATACTTCCGCCAAAAATAAAACAGATACAAAAAAGAAAAATATCCATGGGTGCAATAGTACACTGCGTACTGGCCCAGATGAGAGGAAGCGAAGGCGAAACAATCTCTGCAGGGATAGCTTGTGGTTTCAGAGACGATGGTGAAGGAGGTTATGTTGCCGAGGGTCATGGTCACATGAACAAGAAGGCGATGAAGGAAATACTTGAATGGAAAATGGATGAGATGGCGAAACTAAGGAATGTTGAAATTGGTCCTATCAAGTACAGGATTGAGGAATTATCCATTCCAATGGATTATTATGGTGTCTGCCTTGCAGCAGTAGTGTACCTGTAAAATTAATGATAATAATATTAATAAGTCAGGAATGTTATAGGTAATATTATGGTTCTGGAAAATCTAAGTGAGTCACTACGTAACACAATCAAAAGGATTGCAAACGCCCCCTATGTAGATAAAAAACTTATCATGGAGGTTGTGAAAGATGTTCAGAGGGCAATGCTCCTGGCTGATGCAAATGTGAGACTTGTTCTAAGCCTGACAAAGGAAATTGAGAGGAGAAGCCTGACAGAGAAGCCGCCTGCAGGGATGAGCTCAAAAGAGCATGTTATCAGAATTGTTTATGATGAGCTTGTGAAAATCATCGGGACATCAAAAGATGTGCAATTAAAGAAGCAGGTTATAATGATGATAGGCTTGTATGGTCAGGGTAAAACCACAACCTGCGCAAAACTCGCAAAATACTTCCAGAAAAAAGGTCTTAAACCAGGGCTTATAGCATCCGATGTGCACAGGCCTGCGGCGTATGAACAACTGACACAACTTGGAAAAACAGTTAACGTTCCAGTATACGGTGACCCGAAGGAAAAAAATGCTGTCAGGGTTGTAAAGGATGGCTTAAAGGCCATGAAAGAGCGTGATGTGATTATTATTGACACATCAGGCAGGCATGCACTTGAACCAGAGTTAATTGATGAGATGCAGAAAATATCCAAAGCCGCTGAACCTGATGAAAAACTCCTGATAGTTGACGCAACCATTGGCCAGCAGGCAGGTGTTCAGGCAAAGGCGTTCAATGACGCGGTAAACATTACAGGTGTTGTAATCTCAAAACTTGACGGCTCAGCAAAAGGCGGGGGTGCACTTTCTGCTGTTTCTGCTACAGGAGCGCCTATATTGTTTATTGGTACAGGCGAAAAAACTGAGGATATTGAAAAATTTGACCCTAAAAGGTTTATTTCAAGAATACTTGGGATGGGTGACCTTCAGGCACTGCTTGAAAAAGCAGAAGAGGTTGTTGACAAGGAAAAAGCAGAAAAAACTGCTAGAAAAATAATGTCAGGAAAATTTACTTTGAAGGACATGTATGAGCAGATGGACATGCTCACAGGTATGGGTCCACTAAAAAAGATTGTTGACATGCTGCCTTTTGGAATGAGTGGTAAACTATCAGATGACAAGATGAAGGAAACACAGGAAAAATTGAAAAAATTCAAAATCATCATGGATAGCATGAATGATGAGGAGATGGAAAACCCAAGCATAGTAAAAACCTCAAGGGTGAAAAGAATCGCGCTCGGCTCAGGATGCGAGCCAAAGGACGTGAAAGCATTGCTGAAATATTATAACATGTCAAAAAGGGCTGTAAAGGGTTTTGCTGGGAACAGAAGAATGAAAAAGAGTTTGATGAAGTCCTTGAAGTTTACAAATTGAACGAACGCTACATCTTTCACACAGTGGAAGCTTCGCTTCCACTTGTGAATAGTTGGAAACTTTGTTTCCAACATATTCAAGATGTAGTTCTATAGTGGAAAATTGTAGTAATTCAATTTGTAAACGCACGGAACTTTAGTTCCGTGTAGTTTGCTGATGCTGGGATGTAGTGCAGCACAAGAAAAACTGTTTAATCATTCAAACACATATACCTCAGCATGCGCACCTTCATCATCATAGGTCACAGGGCTAAAACATCAGGTGATTTTGCTCTGAATGATTTGTGCGGCTCAACAGGCAGACTTGATGTTCTGCTCAGATGCATAAATGCTACATTCTTTTTATCTGGAAACATAAGAAGAGATACTGAAATATATCTTGTTCTCCTTGGTGAACCTGAGCCTCCGAAAACAATACATTTAGTCGGCTCTGAATTAAAGTATCTGAATCCTGATGAGAGAAGCACTGGGGCGCTTATCAGGAATGCTCTGATGAAAGAAACAAAAAATGGAGAAATTAGATCAACGCCTGGTATTTATGTTTCAAGACAAACTTTTGAGGATGTCTTAAAGGATTTAAAGGTGCAGATAATATATTTGAGGGAGGAAGGAGATGATATAAGACAAACTGACTTTCAAGATGATGCTGTTTTTGTTCTTGGTGATGAAAAGGATTTAACAGAGGATGAGGAAAAAATACTGAAAAAATATAATGCGAAAACAGTTAGCCTCGGGCCTGAGAAAATGCATGCGAGTCACTGCATAACGATTGTAAATAATGAGATGGACAGGAGAAAAATCTAACCATTCCAGCAAACATTTTTAATCCTTTACACCCATAAAGTGTTGATGAATGATATTGTTGCTGTTGCTGATGTGCATGAGGGCATAAACTTTGGCTTTAATCTGGATGTTGAAACAGGAATATCTGAAAGGGCGCTTGATATTCATGGAAACCTTGTGAAAGCAGCAAATTTTGCAATTGAAAACAGGTCAAAACTTTTTGTTATTGCAGGAGACCTTTTTGACAGAACCCATATAGCACCAGCCTACAGGGAGATGATAAGGAAGGATGTTATTGAGCCATTAGGAAAAAAAAATATAAAAATTTGGATTCTTGCTGGGAATCATGATCAGCCTCATTCATCAAAAAAAGGCACGTCTATTGATGATTTCAGAGGCTACCCTCATGTCAGTGTTTACAGGGAGCCATCTGTTGAGGAAATTGTTATTGACAATAAAAAGGTTAGATGCATCATAATGCCATACATGCATCCTGACAGCATTGCATTAATGGTGAAAAACAAACTGGGAAAGGATATACCCCCTGAGCAGATGTTCACAACAGGTCAAAAATTAATAAAAAACTGGCTTAAGGAAAAATCAGAAATAGATGCGGATTACACTATTTTGTTTGCGCATTACTATGTTGAAGGGGCAAAAATCAGGGAGACATCCTGTCCTGAGGTTCTGCCAGGTGAGTTTTCTTTCACAAAGGATATGATACCTGATAACCTTGATATTGCTGTTTTTGGGCATATCCATCTGCATCAATCAATGGGTAAAATTGGAAATACTGAGATTGTTTACCCAGGTGCTGTTGAAAGGATTGACTGGGGAGAAAGAAATGATCCTAAGGGTTTTATTTCACTGTCTATTAAAGAAAGATCATGGGATTTTATAGAACTGCCTGTCAGGGATATGATGAAAATCAATGTTGAGGTAATGCCTGATGAGGAGCCAAATGAAAAGATTCTAAAAAGCATTGGTGATACTGCTGGGAAAATGATCAGGCTGGAGGTCACACTGCCTGAAGGATTTAGAACCAAAGTTTCTGAAGATAAAATAAACGAAAAGCTGAAAAACGCATTTTATTATGATATCAGATGGGTTGAAAAAAAGGGTGAAAAAATTGGTCTCATAAGTTTCACAACAAACCCCTATGATTTGCTGAGGGAATTTATAGAACTCAACTATGCAAAGAATCCCAGGAAAGATGAACTGCTGAATGAGGGCAGTAATATTCTCAAAGAGGTTTTGGAATGAGAACATTAGAATCATTTATTCACAAAGACAAAGAGACAAAGAATATTCTGAATCTAAAAGATCAACCAAATCTAGGGGCAGGCGGTTTTATCATAGACAGCATTGAAATGAAAAAATTCATGAGATACACTGATAAAACAACAATTGTTTTTCCTGAAAAATTTACTGTGATTGTTGGAAAAACAGGCTCTGGTAAAACAACAATACTTGATGCAATCACATTTGCGTTGTACAAATCAACATCCAGAACAGATCTGCCTGGTGTGAAAATTGAGGATGTATGCAAAAATGATGGTTATGTGCAACTATTTTTTTATCAGGGAAGCAACAAATATGAGGTTAAAAGAGGACTGACAAGCACAGGTAAATCTTATGTAACCCTGAAGATGAATGATGAAGCAATCCCAGGAAGCATACCTGAAATTGATGAGAAAATAAAGGATATTGTTGGTCTTGATTACACAGGCTTCAGGAACTCAACATTTGTTAGGCAGGATGAAATGAAGCAGCTTGGCGCTGAAGCAGGCTCTGAGCGCCTTAAGATATTTCAAAAACTTTTCAGGCTTGAAACATTTGAGAAAGCGCAAAGCCTTGCATCGGAGAAACTGAGGACTCTTCAGCTGGACATAAAAAGTACTGAAGCAAGAATTTCTGTCAAGAATGAGCGGGTTGCCAAGCTTCCTGAGAAAACAAAAACCCTAAAAGAAAAAAACAAGCAATTTGAGGAAGAAAAAAGAAAGTTAAAAGACATAGTAAAGATTCTTGATGAAAAAGAAAAGGAACAGGTTGAACTTTCAAAAAGGCATGATGAGTACCTAAAAATTAAGGCAAAAATTGAGTCAAGGAAAGAATCGCTTCAGGACATAGAGAAAAAACTATCTGATGCTGGTAAAAAAGAGGGGATGATTAAACTTCTAAAGGATGAAATAGGAAAGCTGGAAAAGGAAACAGCTGACTATGAAAGTCTGAGAGATGAAGGGGACAAACTTAGGGAAAAAATACAAAATATCAAAGTTTTGGAAAGGGAAAAAGCGCTTTTTATTGAGCAAAAAAACAGGCTGGAAACAGAATACAAAAAAGGCATGGATGAATTATCAGAGCGCATTCAGGTGTTGGAAAACAGAGAAAAAAATCTGACAACAGACATTGACAAAGACAAAGCGTTTTCCCTTCTTAGGGCAGAAGGGGGATTGAAGGAAAGAATTAGCAGGATAGAAAAAGAGATTGGATGGAAACTCGAAGACAGAATTAAACAGGAAATACTCAGGGAGAAAAAGGATGCCGAAAAGGAAATAAAGGATATTTCAATCAGTGTGAAAAAAATCAATGCGGACTCATTTCTCAGATCAGAGATAGAAAGGCAAATAGAAACAATAAAAAAGGATTTGAGTAATGCTGAAAAAAATTACAGGAATAAAATGATTGAGATTGATGGATTAATCAGGCAAAAACAAAAATTCATAGACGAAACAGGTTTTGATGAGAATCAGAAAAAAAGGTTTTCTGAACTGAGGATTCTGGTAAGCAAAAAACAGGAAATGAAAGAAAAACTTGATTTAAAAAGAAAAGAATTTCAGGGGATTGGGGACGTTACCATTCTTATTGAAAATCTGAAAAAACAAAAAAAGGAAAACGAGGAAGATTTAAAGGAAAAGGAAATACATTTAAAAGAGATAGGGGCTTTTGAAACAAAATACAAAAAAACGGAGGAGGAAATCAAAATAATTGAGGAAAAAAGAAAACAGCAGGACAGAATCGTCATTTCGCTTGAAAGGGACATTGAATATCTTAATGATGAAATAAGGGAACTGGATAACATAAAAAAGGAGGTGGAAGAAGAAGAAAAAAAATGCAATAATTTAAGAGAAACATCTGAGATTATTACTCTACTCAAGGAAAACATATTCCATAAAAAAGGCATAGTTATGTATGCAATAAATAAGCTGCTGCCTCATCTTGAGATTGAGACATCAAAAAATCTTTCAGACCTGACCGACTCAAGATTCAACAATGTGAAAATGGAAACATACGAGGAGAACAAAAAATATGGTGTTAAAATAAACGTTGTAGGCCCTGACACCCTGTGGCATGATGTTCAGGAGTTTTCTGGTGGTGAAAAAACACAAATCAATGCCGCACTCAGGTTTGCAATAGCAAAAGAACTATCATCATTGCCGCAGGTTGGTAAAACATATGGTAGGATGAAAACATTGTTTATTGATGAAGGAGATTTAGGCTCACTTGACACAGAGGTCAGCAGGGAGCTTTTTGTGAAAAAACTTTTTGACATGGAAAAGTTCTTTGAAAAAATCATACTCATAACACATCTCACAGAAGTCTCTGAAAGATTCCCATCAAGGATACAAATAAGCATGACACCAAATGATGAATCTATGGCTGAGGTGGAGAGATGAGAGTAGTTAGTAGTTTCGGAATTACTAAAGTAATTCCTCACTCCTCTCACGGAAAAACGCAAAGCGTTTTTCCTGAGATATTAGGAATTTGCAAAGCAAATTCCGTAATATGCAAATCTGCGATTTGCAGAAGTCAGGGGTTAGGAGTTAGGGGGAAATCTTGTGGCCAATGAAAACTATGCTTAGTAAAAAAGAGAGAAAAATTCTACTATTGGCAAATGCGATATTTCTTTTTCTTTTATTTTTCTACTTATATATCAGCACAATGAATAGTTTTTTTCTTCTCGGTCCTTCTCTTCTTCTTTTTTCCATCTTACTTTTAACATATTTTCAGAAACAAATGTCTTCTCAAGAAAAAACACAGGTAGAAAGCCGTGTAGAGAAAATGATGGAATTTTTATTCAGGGGGAAACGTGGAATTGTTTATTTATGGTGCCTTTCATTATTGTTTCTCATATTATTTCTTATTTTCAAGATTATTTATACTTTGATAATATAAATAACGATAATGCCTGTTTCAGACCTGTAATGTCAACAGACATGGGTATTATTGGTCTGAAGCATGATATGGAGAGGAATCATATGAACGTTGTTGATATCTCCGTATTCTACTCAATCAAATCACAACATATTTATCATCCTAACCTAATTCACAGTTATGGAAAATCTTTCATTCAACTACTGCTCCTGCCCAACTCTCACAGGCATTGATAGCACATACGGTGATTGTGGTGCCTGTGGTCCGTCTGGTAAGAGGATAAGCAAAACGGTTAATGATATAACAATTTACACGATTTGTTTTGACCCAACAATGGACTTTGACGCTAATGGAAGTCCAACAAATCCAATCGCAAAATATGTTCAGAATCCAAATGCTCTTGATGAACCAATTAGCATTCAGACAGGTAGCGGAAAATATTATTATCTTTTTGATGGTCTTGGTAGTGTGACCGGGTTGACAGACACTGGAGGCAGCCTTGTGGCGACTTACAAATACGATGCATTTGGTAACATAATCAGTGAAACTGGTGATGCAACACTCAATGCTATTAATCCTTACAGGTTTACAAGCAGGGTATATGATAAGGAATCAGGGCTGTATTATTACAGAGCGAGGTATTATGATGCAAAAGTTGGAAGGTTTACGCAGAAGGATCCACTGAGAGATGCTTGGAATAGTGGAGAGAACCTGTATGTATATTGTGGGAATAATCCTGTGAACTGGAAGGATCCAACAGGTTTATTGAGGATAGTAACTGACTGGAAATGCGTGGTAAAGAAAGCAACTCAACAGATTGTTTCTGCTGTAGCAGTATATTTTACAAAAATTTATCTCCCTTCATTTCCTTGGAATGTAGTTGTCATTATGTGTATTGTACCTGCTTACACACTATTTTACGCACTAACATTTATTCCTCATCTGTGGATTCCGTGTCTTGTAGCAATAGCATTTGCACTAACCCTTACCATTGCCAAATGTACGACAGTACATTGGTGGTGACCGAGGATGAAAAACCATGGTGACAAGAACGTAGAGATAAAGGTATTTCATTATTCACTCTTTTTGCTATTATTGTTTTTCACACCTCTTTTATTATTTCTCTTAGTAGGCGGTATTTGGTATGCAATAATATCTCTCTACGATATTTATGAAGTTTTAAAAGGTCTCTTTGCTCCTTGGATTATCATAGGCCCTTGTATCCCGCTCTACATTATGA
>Ga0210015_1003736_pt1 | contig 13319 bp, 19 predicted proteins | sample CryGeymeta201522_FD_185471 | JGI IMG/M metagenome (GOLD analysis project Ga0210015, IMG submission 185471) | Groundwater microbial communities from Crystal Geyser aquifers in Utah, USA - Crystal Geyser metaG 2015-22 (SPAdes) (version 2) | ecosystem: Environmental > Aquatic > Deep subsurface >... | reverse complement strand
TTTTCTCCGTCCCGATTTTCAACATGAGCTACGAAAAATTCTCTGTGTAAGTCAATTCCAATATATGTCATTTATTTCTCACCCCCTTTCTTCCTTACTTACCTGATATTAAATCAAGAAAGTCAGGTGAGAAACATTTTCATGGAATCACCACCATGCAGGAAATATTCCAAACCGTGCCGCAGACATCACCGGATGTTCCACCCGCGCCCCAGATAAAAAACTCCCTTCTGGTAATTATGGCGGTAACTTTATTGTTCGCTACCAGCCTGGCTGGTCTTTTCTACTTCCAAACCCAAAAACTCTCCAAAGAGCTTGCAAGTTTACAGACTCAACCTTCCCCAACTCCAACTGCTAGCCAGGCACCGAATGGTGACCTGGCAAACTGGAAAACATATACAAACAAACAATATAGTTTTGAGTTAAAGCACCCAGAGGAATTTCAAGAACTTCAAGATGAAGGTGGCTGGCCAAACGCCACGATAATAATTTCCAGACCAAACAGACAATCCTATGATTTACCGATCGAAATATGGAATTCAAAAGCAGATTATGAAACCAAATATAACATTCCGAACTATATAAACAACCTCAAAGCTTTCTCCATAAAAAACGGAAAATATTTAACATTGTTTAATACAAATGGAGATTCAGATGTTGATCAAATCCTCTCCACTTTTAAGTTTTTAGAAGCAACTCCTTCAGCAAGTCCTACCCCCTAGTCTAACTTTCTGAGAAGAATTGTTTTATTGTTCGGCATTAATTCTAAAGATACTCTAGTTCCTACCTTAATGCCTAAGTCTTTCCCTAATTGTTTTGGGATTGGTAAACACAATTTTCCCTCAAATTCAATTAATTTGACTATATATCTTGATTTCATTGGTTTTTGGTTTTCCTTACTATAACTCTTTTTACTGCCTCAATTATATCTTTTGAAGTCATATTGAATTTTTTAAAAAGTTCCTCGGGTTTTCCGGATTCGCCAAAAACATTTGGAACTCCAATAAATTCAATGGGAACAGGAAAGTTTCTGGCAAGAATTTCGGCCACGGCCGATCCCATTCCCCCGTCTATTTGATGCTCTTCTACAGTAACTGCGGCTCCCGTTGTTTTTGCGGCCCTGATGATTGTTCTTTCGTCCATGGGTTTAATAGTGTGATTATTAATAACTATCGTTTCTATTCCTCTATTTTCCAATTCCTTGGCGGCGGCAAGAGCCTCAGAGACCATAATCCCACAGGCAATAATTACAGACTGCGGATTTTTACTTTGTCGAAGTACCTCCGCGCGCCCTATTTTAAAAGGCGATTTTACTTTTGTAATAACTCCCGAAGCCTGTCTTGCCAGTCGCAAATAGGTCGGTTTTTTGTTCTTGGCAATTTCTTTCGTTGCTTTTTTGGCTTCTTCGAAATCGCAGGGAACAACAACAACCATGTTGGGAAGAGTGCGCATAATAGCCATATCCTCCAAGGCCTGATGGGTTGAACCATAAGGCCCTGCTCCCAGGCCCGCATGAGCCCCGACTATTTTTACCGAAACATTATTTAAAGCCACGGTTGTTCTTATCTGATCCAAAGTTCTACCCGGAGAAAATACGGCGTATGAAGTTGTAAACGGAATCTTTCCACAAGCCGCCATCCCCGAAGCAATAGTCACTAAAGCCTGTTCGGCCACCCCCGCTTCGATAAACCTTTCCGGAAACTTTTCGGCAAAGAGATTAACTCTGGTTGATTCTTTTAAATCGGCTGTCAAGACAACAACGTCTTTGTTTTTCTCGCCTATTTCAACCAAAGCTTCTCCAAATCCGTCTCTAATCGATTTAAATTCTTTTTTATTCATAACTCATTTAAAGCAAGTTTAGCTTCGTCTTTATTCGGCGTTTTCGCGTGCCATTCGGATTTTCCTTCCATAAAAGAAACACCTTTTCCGGCAACCGTATGGGCAATAATTGCGGTTGGTCTGTCATCTACTTTTCTGGCTTCCTCAACCGCATTAATAATTGCCTGGATGCTATGACCATCTACTTCAATAACGTTCCAATTAAACGCAACATATTTATCTTTTAAAGGCTCAAGAGGCAGGGTGTCTTCGGTGTGTCCCTCTATCTGAATATTATTTCTGTCAATTATTAAAGTTAAATTCGATAATTTATATTTGGCGGCAAATAAAACCGCCTCCCAATGGTTTCCTTCATCATGCTCTGCATCAGAAACAGTACAAAAAACTCTGAAACGGGAATTATCCATACGAGAGGCAAGCGCCATTCCAGAAGCTTGGGCCAAACCGCAGCCCAGTGGTCCCGATGTTGTTTCTAAACCCGGAAGTTTTTCTCTTTCGGGATGTCCTTGCAACAGGGAACCCAGTTTTGAATAAGTTCTTAATTTTTGGATAGGAAAATAACCGGATCGGGCCAGAACCGCATAGAGAGCAGGACAAGTGTGGCCGTTTGAAACAACCAGCCTGTCTCTATCCTTCCAATTCGGGTTTTTGGGATCATGATGCATGATGCCAAAATAAAGGGCCACTAAAATATCGGTCATGCTCAAAGACCCGGCGGGGTGGCCGCTTTTGGCCGCAAAAAGCATTTTAATAACGTCCTTACGAACCTCATTAGCAATTTTTTCCGGGTCAGGTGGGGAATTTTTCATTTAAAATTTGTGCTTGTAAAGACGGTTAATCGCCGACAAGACCTCTTCGGGTTTGGCCACTATTTCAAAAACCGAAAGCTCCTTTTTGTCGATGTTCATATTTTTCCTAAAAACGTCAATCATCTCCGCCCAAAACGAACCGAAAAGAATAAAAGGCTTATGGTACCCGTAATAAAGTTTAGCTAAAACCCACGCCGTGCCAAATTCCGATATTGTACCGCTTCCTCCTTTAAAGATTACAAAAATGTCTCCGTGCTCCATGAGCTTAAACATCCTGTCTATATAGTTTGTTGTTACAATTTCTTTATCGGGAATGTTTTTTAAATACCTTCCCTCATATCCCGGAGCGTTGACGGGGTCAAATGTAACCGTCAGGGTTGTTCCCCCGCCTTCCTCAGCTCCTGATGTCGCCGCCTGCATTACCCCAGGTCCACCACCGTCAACAATGGTGAAACCGTTTTCGGCCAATATTTTTGCTGTTTCAAAGGCGTCTTTATAAACCGGATCGTTTTTGGAAATATTGGCATCACCGAAAAAGGCAACATTTCTGATTAAGTGTCTTTGATATTTATCTTCCATTTAAGGTTTAAAAGATAAAGTAATCGGATCGGTCGGAATTTTACCTCCGGATAAATTTCTACCAACTCTAATCACTTGTTCAACTAGTCTGTTGGCATACCCCCATTCGTTGTCATACCAGGAAAATACTTTAACTAAATTTCCTCCAATTACCTGGGTAAATCCCAAATCAACAATCGAAGATTCGCTTCTTCCGATAATGTCAGACGATACCAAAGGTTGATCGGAAGTTGCCAATATTCCCTTGTATAAGGGGTTTTTACAAGCCTCAATAAATGCATTATTTACCTCTTCGACGATTACATCCTTCTTTAAGACAACGGCAAAATCGGTGATAGAACCACAAGCCACAGGAACTCTTAATGCCCTCCCGTCAAAGATTCCTTTCAACTCTGGTATTGTCTCAGTTGTTGAAATTGCTGCTCCGGTTGTTGTAGGAACTATGTTTTGGGCAGCAGCCCTTGCCCTTCTTAAATCTTTATGCGATCCGTCCTGTAAATTCTGATCGTCGGTATATGCATGTATGGTTGTCATTGCCGCCTTCTCTACCCCAAATGCGGAATGAAGAACCGCCATCACAGGAGCAACGCAGTTTGTGGTACAGGAAGAATTGGAAATAACTTCAGGTAAATTTTTTACTTCATTAACGCCAATGACATATGTTCCTACATTTCCTCCCTTAGTTGGAGCCGAAATAACCACCCTTTTTGCTCCCCCGATGGCATGTTTTTTGGCATCTTCTTCTGTAGTAAACTTTCCGGTTGATTCAATGACCACTTCAACGCCGTATTTGCTCCATGGTATTTGGGCAGGGTCTGGTTGAGCAAGAAGCGGAATTTTTAAATTTCTTTCCGGTACCAAAAGATAACCATCTTCCCCCCTAACTTCATACTCAAATTTTCTATATGTCGTATCGTAGTTAGTTAGATGAGCCCAGCCTTCCTCATCCATACTTCCGGAAGTATTAATAGCACCAAACTCAATTTCATCGGCATGTTTCAACACTCCGATCCTAAAAGCAATCCGACCAATACGACCAAATCCGTTAATACCTACCTTAATCATATCTTCATGGTATTATCAAACTTATTTCTTCGAGGGTTTAGTCAGTTTATTATAAATTCCCCAAAAAGCTGCCGCACCGACCAAAACATAAATCACTCTTACCAATATTGGCCAGCCACCAAATAAAGTCTCAATCAAATTGAAATTAAACAGCCCCACCAAACCCCAGTTTGCGGCTCCGATAACCACAATCCACTTTGAAATTTTCTTTAAATCCATTCTCCTCACCCCCCTCCGCGGGGCACTGCCCCCTTTTATTAACATTAACACATTTTCTTTTAATGCAGTAATGCTTCAATGCCGGGTAATGTTCTTTTGGCCAAAAACTCAAGCATCGCTCCCCCCCCAACCGAAATCCAGTCAAACTGACCTCTAAGCTCTAATAAACTAATCGCTAATTCTGTGTCTCCACCACCTGCAATCTTTAACGCTTTTGAGTTTGCAGTCGCTTTAAAGATTCTGACCGTTCCCTGGCGATGGCCGGGATCCTCATATTTTCCCATCGGCCCGGTCAAAACAATCGTCCCGGCCTTGGCAATTTCCTCTTCAAATTTAATCATTGAGTTTATTGTTATATCTTCTTTATCGGGCAACAAATTCGCGATGATTATCTTAGTATCCAGTATCAAGTATCCAGTATCTTGTAAATAAGCCGGCAGTCTTCCACCCACCAGAATTTTATCGGCAATACTTTTAATGTTATCAATATAATCTAATTTGTCTTTTTTGACACCGCCGACAATAAATAAAACAGGACGTTTGGGATTATCAAAAACTTTAGAAAGATTATTAACCTCCTCAACAAATCTTAGTCCTGCGGCGTGAGGAAGAAGTTTAGGTAGACCCACGATCGAAGCGTGATCTCTGTGCGAATTTCCAAAAGCTTCATTAACATAAACGTCACCCAACAAAGCAAGGTTTTTTGCATACTCCAAATCATTTGCTTCCTCGCCGGGATCAAGTCTCAGATTCTCTAATATTTCAAAAGGAATTCCTGAAGCAATCTTTCTCAATTCATTTTCAACTGGTTTCATTTTAAATTCTTCAACAACTTTTCCATCGGGGCGTCCTCTATGGCCAATGAGAATAATTTTTGAAGATTTGGAAGAAAGATATTTTAAGGTAGGAAGAAGAGCTTCAAGGCGGTAAGTTTCGGTTACATCAATATCCAAATCAGCCCTTACCAGAACTTTCTTGTTTGAAACGTCTAAATCAGTAAGCTTAGGCAGATTAATCACTAGTTATTGGCTTCTATCTTTTCAATTTCTTTTAATCTTCTTTTATATCTTTCTTTCCCCCCGAATTTAGTTTCCAAGAATGCTTGCACCATGTCTTTAGCTTCGTATTCGTCGGTATAATCGGCGGCAATCACTAAAATGTTCATATCGTCACCATTCCTTCCTGCTTTAACCTGCTCCTTACTTATTCCTACTGACGCCCTAATACCGTCAAATTTATTGACTACCACATCAACTCCGACACCAGAGCCGCAAAGGACAATCCCCTTCCCACTTTTTTCATTTGCAACCAAAGACGCTACTTCCGAAGCATATTTAGTATAGTCATCGGATAAATCTAAGCTTTGGGCTCCGACATCAAAAAAATCATATTGCCACTCAAATAACCACTTGGCAATCCGCTCCTTTAAGTAATATCCTCTGTGGTCTGATCCTAAAAATATCTTCATATGTCTAGTGCCTTCCCTACTTAAATCCTTCTACTAAATCTAAAAGTTCTTTTCGGGGATCTTCGGCTTTTAGAATATCTTTAGCGACGGCAATTCCGGTTGCGCCCAATTCCAAACTCTTTTTAACATCTTCCTTTGAATGAATTCCTGCTCCGACAATTAAAGGTAGATTATGCATCTTTGATATTTCAACTGCCTTCAAAATTATATCCGGTTGGACCGAAGTAACCGAGATGGTGCTACTACCGATAAACTCAGGCGGTTCATAGGCAACCAGGGTGGGATTAAAGGCGGAAATATTGCCCAATTCTTCCAGGCTTCCCGCAAAGACTAGGGTTTTTAAACCCAATTGACCACATCTCCCTATTGTTTGTTTCAAGGATTCGCTATCCTGAAACTTTTTTTCGGAATGGTTTAAAAAAGTTCCAACTGCACCATCTTCAAGTACGGATTCGGGCAAAATTGAACCCGTATGAGCACCAAATGTTACAGGATCAACGCTCTGAGACCAAATTTCAAGCTTACTTATACTGACCGCCTCTTTAATATCAGTTGCCTGAACTACCGGAATAATTTTTATTTGTGAGGATTTGGCAACTTCTTCCAAAATCTTGATTAATTCAAGTGCATTTTTTCCCGTTCCTTCCTCGTAAGCCTTGAAGTTAATAAAAAGCATTAACTAATTCTACCACGACTTTAAAATGAGCCCGTAAGGACAATCTTCTCTCCCAATTTTACTTCGACTTTTTTGTAATCGAAGTAGTCGGTATTTGAAGTAAATTCCAACAAATATCCACCCTTGGCCATCCTTAATGCCCCTGTTGAAACTTTATTCGCATCATCCTTTATCAGCCAGGTTTGATAGTTTCCCAATGCCGGTTCCGGCAAATCGGCCATGATGATGTGGGAGAAAACACCGCCCGCAAACTTTCTAGTCGCCACCCCCTGACCTTCAAAACCGAAGGCCACCTGAAGATTGATTTTTTCCACATCGTCGGGAATAATAAAACTAAACTTGCTTTCCAACGGTTGAGTTTCGACTGGAGTAGGAATACTTAGTGGTTTTATTTTTGCTTCTTTAGCTTTCTTTACACCAAATACAATCCCCAAAACAACTAATATTACAAACAAGCCCACAAACATCTCTTTTCTTCCCATCGCGCGTAGACTAACACCAAGTTTCTCAAATGTCAACATGCCTGCGATTTCCGCAGATTTACCGCAAAATTACCGCTCTCAGGACATCTTTAGATAGATAGCAAAAAGGGTAGATACGGCCCGCCACCAACAGCCACTGGGTTGAAGCCAGCCAGATATCGCTGCCCATCCAACCTACGATCGAAAACAAAACCGATATCACCGCTCCCCACACCAAAACCCTAGAAAGCATTCCTTTGTTTTTTTTGTTTAATTTCACTTTTCCTCACCGCCCTCTTATTAATATTACCACTTGACTAAATACTCTGTCCTAGGTAAATTGAATCGCTTGGTGAATTGCAGTGTAAATCTGCAGGAGTGCCGCTACTGTCCTCCTACGCCGAAGGCTACGGAGGATCCCACGAAGCCTTGCGCGAAGTGGGATTAAACCCAGAACCCAAACCAAACTGCGAGCACAGAAATATGTCAAGTGAATTACAATTAAAAGAAGCTTTCCCCCCGATATTGGAAATCCCCCCATTTGAAGTATTTACTGAGAGTGAAGATGAGCACAGAGAAAGAATTAGACAGGGTGTTATTAATCTTATTCCTCTGGAAGAAAGAAATCTCTTACTTCTCAATTCCGGATTCGATGTGGCCAGACAGGTGGGCATGCTTATTGAAACGGCTGAACAATCTGACGATTTTCAAGGCACTAAAACTGCCTGGTTAGAAAAAACTCGTGAGGACATGTTTCACTTTCTATGGGAATTTTTGGCCAGGAAACCCGTGCTTCCAATTAACATTGCTCTTGAAAATAATGAAGTAATTGCCCCCCGGTACGGAAACCGGAAACTGGAAGATGCCACTAATGAAATATGGCGGGATGGTGCAACCAAAAGAGCCGTTAAAAAACTCTCTCCTTTGGTTGCTTCCTCCCCGGCCAGTACCCTTTTTGTTATGACTAGCCCTATGGGCTGGGTAGGACCGGGACAAGAAGTAACCGAGTCCCAAACCTATCTTTACAAGAAAAATAAGGATTTAAGTATTTCCGGTTTAACCATAAGAACAAGTATGGCACTAGAAGACCATGAAACACTTTTAAAAAGGCTTGGGATAAATTTAAATACTTCGGCTGATCAAATATCACGGATTATTAATGTTTCGGAAACTATAGCAGCTCAAGCTGGAATTGATTTTAAAGACGTAGCCGGAATGATGCAAGATATTATGGGCACAAAAATTGCCTGGCTGGATGAAAGTACAGATAGAGAAGTTTCATTTGATGAAATTTATGAAAATCTGGAAAAAATACCTGGGGTAGACCGTGCCATACAAACCACGGTCGATGGGTTTATCAGTTCTACTGACTCAAACTTTAACGAGATCTCTAGGGAAAGTTTAACAGAACTGGCAGTTGAACTGGGAAAAACGATTATTAGAATGCAAAAGGCAATAGAAATAACAGATATAGATGATGCCGTAAAACCAAGTTATGAAACGGTTATTTATATAACCAGTTCCATGCCTCCGGAAGAATTTATCAGAGAATCTCAAGTAATACAAATGATGAAAGGCTGCACCGCTTCAAATTCCTCGACATCAATTGATTCCGTCACAGGCCCAAGAAATATGGCTGAAGGATGGCATGATGGAACTTGTAGAATATGTCATTCTCAAACTTTAGTGGGGCCATGTAGCATTTGCAGTATTTGCGCAGAAAGGCTTTAATTAAGAGAGATTGGCGGTGATTAAAATATGACAGGTTACGTTGGAAAAATTGAAGAATTGACTTTAGCTAATTCGTATTTTAGACAGGTCATTTTTACCGGACCCCATTCTCAATTGGTTCTGATGAGTCTTCTGCCCAAAGAAGAAATTGGCATGGAAATGCACACAAACGTCGATCAGTTTTTTAGAATCGAAAAAGGTCAAGGAAAGGTAATTATGAACGGAGAGGAAAGCGTAATTTCTGATGGCTTTGCGGTTGTGGTTCCTGCAGGAACTCAGCATAACGTTATCAATACATCTGAAACCGAAGAACTAAAACTTTACACTATTTACTCTCCCCCAAACCATCCGGACAGGAAGATACACAAAACCAAAACAGAAGCAATGGCTGATGAAGGAGATCATATTTAAAAAGGTCTTACTGCACTCTCGAAAGGTAGGCATCTGTTTCTGTGTCCAGTGTAATACTTTCCCCAACCTTAATAAAAAGCGGAACCTGAGCTTCTACTCCGGTTTCCAGCTTTACGGTTTTTTTAGGAGCATTAATTCTATTTCCGGCAACCTCATTAGGACTTTCAATTACCTTCATGGTAACGTGTGATGGAAGAACTACTCCGATTGCTTTTTCTTTGTACCAAACCACCCAGCATTTTAGATTGGGAATTAAATATCCCAATTTTTCAACTAGGGCTACAGGAACCGAAGCTTGGTCATATGATTTCGGGTCCATAAAGACAAGTTCATTCCCGTCCCTATAGAGATACTGCATTTCTTTTTTGGAAACTTCGGCAATTTCTACCTGTTCGCTGGTTTTATAAGTGTATTCTCCCGCCGAGCCGGTCTGAATATTCTTAAATTTAATTCTCATGACGGGGGAACCTTTTCCGGGAGACATAAATTCGGTTTTGTTTACCTGAACCGGAGCGCCTTTAAAAATAATGTAGTTTCCTTTGGTGATATTGCCGGCATTGACATTGGACATGGTTAAGGGTTAAGGGTTAAATTTTAACTAAAACAGTATCACAAATCAAACAGCTCATTTCCCGGAAAAAGTATTATATCAGAAATCGACGGTACATCTGCCGCCAGTATAATCAGCCTGTCTACCCCAACCGCGATTCCTGCTGATGCAGGCAAACCGACTTTTAGGACTTTGATGAAATCTCTATCAATTCCGTATCTGGTTTTGCCTTGAGCTTTGCGTACAGTTAAGTCGTGGTGCAAACGTTTTTCCTGTTCAACCGAATCGGTTAGCTCCGAAAAACAATTGCCCAGCTCAATCCCGGCCACAAAAACTTCAAATCTCTCGGCAAAACGTGGGTTGGCCTTTTTGGGTCGGGCTAAAGCCGCTTGGGAAATCGGATAATCGTAAAGGAAAAATGGTTTGCCTGATTTTGCAAAGGCGGGTTCGATTTTATTGAAAAAAATCTGGTAAAAATCCGCCTCGGCCACTTTTAAAACATCTTTGCCCGCGTATTTTTTGAAAGCCCCGGCCACACTCACCCGGGGCCAGGGCCGGCTAAGATCGTAGGTCTTCTTCTGGTGGGTGAATTTTTCTTTGCCGATTATCTTTAAAAACAATTCTTCAAAATCTTTCATGATATCCGTATAATCGGCCCCCACCCGGTACCATTCCAGCATCGTAAATTCGGGATTATGAAGCCGGGAAACTTCCTCTTCGTTGCGAAAACACTTGGTAATTTCAAAACAATTTCCTATACCTGCTGCAAGAAGCTTTTTAATCGAGTATTCCGGACTTAAGATCAGATAGCCTTGCCGTTTTTTGCCGGAGGCTGTCTGCAGTTGGGTTTGGAAAACTTCCAGATTGGGTTCGGCCGAAGGCACGGGCACTAAAATCGGGGTAAAGACCTCGCGAAAGCCCCGTTTTTTAAAAAAAGCGCGGATGGTGTCAACCACCCTTTCCCTAATTTGAATTTTCTGCCCAGTTTGCATGCAGAAAATATTTTACTTTTTCTTGTCCAGTTTATCCAACTTTAACCATTCCCCTAAAATAAAGCCGCCAGTTGAGCCGCCGCCCTCTCAATAATTGCCACTTTTGTTTTGTCTATCTGAAGAGAAAAAGTGCCTAATTTATTATTTCTTCTGCCATCTTTTAAGTTTCGGTAAGATGCTTGCTGACATGTGCCTTGCTGTAGTCTCCGGCATCCCCACTTGAACACCAAATTTTACATTTTTCTCAGCGGCATACCACAACTTTGACAAATCGGGACTTGGGGAAATTTCATATTTTTAGTCTATTTAAAAACTATTGCTGAAAGTAGTTGTTTACTGAGAATTTAAATTGATTAATGAAAATCCGTTTAAAATGATAAATATTATTTGTTTCATAAAACAAAAGCGTTGCTTTAACGTATTCAACTTCGTTCAAATCACGATATGATAGCGGGTATAAATCGTGCGCTATTAAAATTGCATTAGCTAAAGTCCTGCCTGTCCTTTTATTACCGTCGACAAATGGTTGTAAATAAGCAATCATCAGCGCAGCAATTAAGGCCTTTGTTAAAGGAAAATCGATTTTATTTATAGCTTCAACAATTTTCTGCAGGGCGATAACAATGTCCCCAAGCTTATTCGGGGGAATATATTCGGTTCCGGTAATGGCGACTTTTCAATGTTGCTTTGGATATTGGATAAAGGCTGTTTATTTTCTTAGTTATTTCAGCACCCGTGATTGGAGTAAAGGAAAGAATATCTAGTATTTTTGCTTGTCGCGGGGTTAGTTTTGTATCATTCATGCCAATTAATCGTATCAAAATGAGACGAATAATCAAGTACTCTGAGACGAATGAGATTGTTTGGTCTTAAATTGGCTCGAGAATCGTAACTCTAATGACTTTAGGCTTGCTATAGTCCTGAGCGAAGCCAAGCCTTGCTTTTACTACTCAATAGATGGCTATTTACCCGCTTTTCCAGTCGACCAAATAAGAAATAACTTTTTCTTGAACCCCCCTCTTTTCTTTCTTTTTTCTTCCTGAAACTTTTCTACTTTGGAAAATGGGATTTTGTAGTGGGAAGCAATGGACTTAGTTAGTTCTAATACATCAGCAAGTTCATTAATAAGTTCTTCCTTTGGAGCTTTTGCGAGTTCATTGGATTCCTCAACCAACTTCTTTTTTAGTTCCCTTTCAAACTCCACTTCACCTAAAACTCTGGTTTCATATTCGCCTTCAGATTCTTTAATCTTTTCAGGAATTCTATCTCGTATAAGTTTTTTGTGATAATACTTTTTTATCATAGTTTTATTCCTAAATCCGTACTCTTGGGAATATTCGAAAAACAAGCCATTACATCAAACTTTGGATTAGATAATCTGAGCATCTCAAAAGATTCTCTTTTTACTAATTCAAATTTAGGATCTTTTTCATATCTATCCTTAAAATCCTTGTAATCGGTATTAAAGTCAGCATCTCCTCTTTCAAGACGATTAGGATCAGTTTTACGAATTTTTACCAATCTTAAAGGGCCAGCTACTGTTTTGAGAGGGTCGTCCAACAGGTATGTAAAACCACTTTGAGTTTTCTCAACAATCTTTCCCATTGTTTCTATCGAATTAGTAAACTCTTTGTATTCTTCTTCGTTTTGACAAAAAATGCACGCAAATTCGATTGGAGCCGTAGATGCACTTGTATATCTATCTTTTAATTTTGTGCTATGACTAACAACATACTTAATTGTTACTATTAGTTTATTCATTTTACCTACCCTTTAATACAATTCTGGATTTTTGAATGGAATAAGAGCTAAAATCACTGCTGGTTCATAAAAAGTGGTTCTGATTAAGACATTGCCTGTTAATATGCCTACAGCTCCATTTGCCTGTTTAGAGTTGGTCTGACCGAAAACAATATCGTCTGCTTCTCCAAGCTCTTTTCCTTGTTTAATAAGTTCAACAATTTTTCTAGGTAGAACAAAAGTTCCTGTCTTACCTCTCCCAATCTTTCCATCTTTAGATTTGACAACAATCCAAGCAAACGCCTCCATTTCTCCATCAACATCCCTTAGACCTCCCTCAATTCCAACCCAGTAATCTGCTGTGGTAGCAATTTTACTAACATTTTCTACTCTGTTTGTTGCACCTTTTAAGGTCTCATCTTCAGACATGGGCTGGTCAGAAACTTCAGATGGAGCGGAAACTCCTTTTACTTCAAAAGTTTCTTCTGGGAACATTTTTGCAAAACCAATCTCTGTGGTATTAATCTTTACTGGATTTTGTGAAGCAACAATAATTTTTTTCATAATAATACTGCTATTCTAGCACAATTTTAGCCTCGTACAATCGATTCTAACGAATAGCAAATTCAAACCTGATTAAAGCTATATCTTTGCCATATCACATTGATTCACCTGAATTTACAACTCGCTAGAATTGATTTTATTTATAGGTCCAATTTGCTGAAAGGTATTCCTATTACAATTGCCTCTACGTTTCTAGTCAAACCCTCAATATTTTT
>Ga0210015_1003732_pt1 | contig 13324 bp, 13 predicted proteins | sample CryGeymeta201522_FD_185471 | JGI IMG/M metagenome (GOLD analysis project Ga0210015, IMG submission 185471) | Groundwater microbial communities from Crystal Geyser aquifers in Utah, USA - Crystal Geyser metaG 2015-22 (SPAdes) (version 2) | ecosystem: Environmental > Aquatic > Deep subsurface >... | reverse complement strand
GGAAAGGAGTTGACAGGGATACGCAACTCGTAGAGGAAACACAAGCCAGACATGCTGGTCTGGTGAATTTGTGCAAACCTAACTGCGGGAAACAAGCAATTGGTAGCCGAATAGGTTATCATGCGGATGCGAGTACTTCTGAAAAGCCCGGTGCGGTAATTCCGCATAAGCGTAGCAATCCCTGTGGGACGCCGGGATTTGTGCGGGGGCTGTCGGGTAACTGGCAGTCCTACCGCAATTCCTTTGTGTTTAAATCTTTTTCGGCGTGTCCAAGTTAGGAAATCCATGCGCCTTTTAGTCTTGTAAGGGACGCGGAGAGGATTGTTTGCTATAATCAGCGCATTATGACATCCCCGCGCATCCTGCTTGTGGACGACCAGCGCGATATCCTGCGCCTGCTCCACGCCACGCTCGACACCCTCGGTCACAAACTCGAAGTCTACGAAGCGCCCTCCGGCGAGGAGGCCCTGCTCGAAGCCTCGCGCCACCGCTTCGACCTGCTCGTCTCCGACTACAAACTGCCCGGCATCACCGGCGTGGAACTGATGAAAAAAGTCCGCGCCAAAAACCCGGACGTGAAGTCCATCCTCATCACCGCCATGAACGACAAAAAGATGCGCGATGAAATGATCGCCGCCGGGGCCATGGCCATGTTCGACAAGCCCATCCCCCTGGCCGATTTCCTCGACGTGGTGGAGCGCGCCCTCAATCTCAAACGCACCATCCTGCCGCCCGAAGACGAAAAAGTGGAGGCCAACCGCGAGACCATCGCCGACCTGCTGACCCATCTCCGCAAGCAGGCCGGGGCGCAGGCGGTCTACCTGCTCAGCGACCGCGGCCGCGTACTCGAACGCGCCGGCGACCTGTACGACAGCAGTATGGAAGTCTCCCTGCTTTCGGCCATCATGTCCATCTTCGCCTCCGGACAGAAAGTCTCGCGCTTCATCCACCAGGAAGGCCCCAACCATTACCACGTCTTCAGCGGCGGCGACCATGACCTGATCCTGATCCCTGTGGACGCGCTCTACGGACTGCTGGTGGTCGGGGAAAAACTCGCCGGGCGTGCCCGCATCCTGGATGTGGTGGACGCCATGCTGTCTGCCCGTGGGGCGATGGAAAAATCCCTGCGGTTGATGGGCATGCCCACCGTCCCATCCGAGGCGGATGTGGCTGAGATGTTGCAGTCCGGTCCCCTTTCCGCCTCGACGAATGTTCTGACGCAGGATATCGAGAACCTGTTCACGCAGGTGAAGAAGCAGAAGATCAAAGCCAGGGATGCAGACGCTTTCTGGGACGAGGCCGTGGAAAAACACGGCAATCCGCCCCTTCAACCGGATATGATTTCGTATGAGCAGGCCAAACAACTCGGCCTGACGCCGCCGCCCCAGACGAAACCGCTTTCCAAAAAGTGATATTGTCCCATCGCCGCCCCTGTGATACAATTTCGCCCGCACTGGGGCATGGTGCAACGGCAGCACACCGGCCTTTGGAGCCGTGGATCTTGGTTCGAATCCAGGTGCCCCAGCCTTTTCAAAATCCCGCGCAGGCGGGGCTTTTTCTCTGACAGGCTTGCCCCGCCGCGGCGGGGCAAGCCTGTTTTTTTATTTTAGGAGCCACCATGAAAGTAACCGCCATCCTCCTCGCCGCCGGGCAGGGGACTCGCATGAAGTCCGACCTGCCCAAGGTTCTGCATCCCGTGCTGGGCCAGCCGATGCTCTGGCACGCGCTCGAAGCCGTTCGGCAGGCTTCCAGCGAGACGCCGGTTGTGGTCGTCGGGCATGGCGCGCAGGCGGTGACGGAGTACCTCGGCGATTCGGCGCGGACGGTGACGCAGGAGCCGCAACTGGGCACCGCGCACGCCGTCATGCAGGCCGCTCCGCTTCTGCGCGGGACCCTTCGATCGCGTAGCACTCAGGGCGATGCCTCCGAACTGGCGCTCGTCTGCTACGCGGACATGCCCCTGCTGCGCGGCGAGACGCTGAAGCGGCTGGTGGAAAAACAGCAGGCGAATCCCGGCCCGTTCTCGATGCTGACGGTGTTCAACGACGACCCGCGCGGTTTTGGGCGCATTGTTCGCGGCGCGGACGGGACGGTGCAGGCCATCGTCGAGGAAGCCGTCGCCACACCGGAGCAACTCGCCCTCCGCGAACTCAACGTGGGCGCGTACTGCTTCAACGGCGATTGGTTATGGGAGGCGCTGACGCGTATCCAAAAGAATCCGCGCAAGGGCGAATATTATTTAACGGACGCGGTCGAGCTGGCCGCGCAGGCTGGTTTGCCGGTGCAGGCCGAGGTCATGGAGGGCTTGGAGGCGATCGGCGTCAACACGCGCGTCCACCTGGCGGAGGTCGAAGCGGAGATGCGGCGGCGCGTCAATGAGTCGCACATGTTGAACGGCGTGACGTTGGTGGATCCCGCCTCCACGTATATCGAAATCGGCGTGACGATCGGCCGCGACACGGTCATCTGGCCGAACACGTATTTGCACGGCAAGACCGAGATCGGCGAGGGGAATGTGATCGGGCCGAATACCGTGATCAGGGATTCGAGAATAGAGAACAGGTGTAAAGTGTTCGCATCTGTGTTGGAGGGGGCCTGGCTGGAAGACGATGCGGATGTGGGCCCGTTCGCGCGCTTGCGAAAGGGCGCGCACTTGGGCAAGCGCGTCCACATGGGAAATTTTGGCGAGGTGAAAGACTCCCACCTGCGCGACGGCGTGAAGATGGGACACTTCTCGTACGTTGGCAACGCGCAGATCGGCGCGAACACGAATATCGGCGCGGGGACGATCACCTGCAACTATGACGGGGTCAGGAAAAACCCGACTGAGATCGGCGAGGATGTTTTCATCGGCTCGGACACAATGCTGGTGGCGCCGCTCAAGATCGGCGACCGGGCCATCACCGGCGCGGGCGCAGTGGTGACGAAGGATGTGCCGCCCGATACATTGGTGGTGGGCATGCCGGCGCGGGCGATCAGGAAGATGGAGAGGAAGAAGAAATAAAACGCGGTGAACCGTGTTGCGTGTTGCGTATTGCGTGTTGCGTAGTTCGGTAGTTTTGGATCGCGCATCTACCTGTCTACTTGTCTACCTGTCTACCTGTCTACCTGTCTACCTGTCTACCTGTCTACCTGTCTACCTGTCTACCTGTCTACCTGTCTACCTGTCTACCTGTCTACCTGTCTCCCTGTCTACCTGTCTACCTGTCTACCTGTCTACCCTGCCCCGTATTGCGTAAGGATAACGCCATGAAATTTAGCAAAGATGAACGCCAATCCCTGATTGATCTTGCCAACGAAGCCCGCAAACGCGCCTACGTGCCGTATTCCAATTATCGCGTCGGCGCGGCCCTGCGGACGAAAAGCGGGCGCATCTTCACCGGCGTCAACGTGGAAAGCGCCGCCTACCCCACCACCATGTGCGCCGAACGCGTCGCGGTCTATAAGGCCGTGTCCGAGGGTGAAAAGGAATTCGATGTCATCGCGGTTGTCACCGACAACGGCGGCTCGCCCTGCGGTTCCTGTCGCCAGGCGCTGGCTGAATTCGGACTCGCTACGCGGGTGCTGATCGCGGACGGCAGGGGAAACCTGCTCAAAGAAATGACGGTTGCCGAATTGTTGCCCGAAGCGTTCACGCCGGAGCATCTGGTAAACAGGTAGACACGTAAACAAACCTGTGTACCTGTGTACTTGTCTACCTGTATACTTTTTTCCCCCCCCATGCCCACCGACTTCCGTTCCTTCCGCGCCGAGGCCGTCGTCCTGCGCCACAGTGACTTTGGGGAGGCCGACCGCCTGCTCACGCTCTACACCCGCGAACGCGGAAAAGTGCGCGCCATCGCCAAGGGCGCACGCAAGATCGCCTCGCGCAAGGCGGGACACCTCGAACCGTTCACGCGCGTCAAACTGCAACTTGCCAAAGGCCGCGACCTGTTCATCGTCACGCAGGCCGAGACGATTGACGCGTATCCGGCCCTGCGCGCAGACCTGACCCTGACCGGCTACGCGGCCTACGTGATCGAACTGCTCGACCGTTTCGTCCCGGACGAGGAGGCGGCTGTCCCGTCCCTGTTCCGACTCCTGACCGAGACGTTATCCCGCCTCGCGGCTGACACTTCGACTTCGCTTCGCGAAGCACCCCCGCGGGGCAGTGCAAGCTCCATTCCCTGGCTGACCGTCCGCTCGTACGAGATGCGCCTGCTCGACCTTCTCGGATTCCGCCCGCAGCTTTTCGAGTGCGCCAACTGCAAAAACGAGATCCAGGCCCAAGACCAGTTCTTCTCCGCCGCGCTTGGAGGCGCAATTTGCCCGCGTTGTGGGCAGGGACTGCCGGGCCTGTGGCCCATCTCGCAGGAGGCGCTCAAATACCTGCGCCACTTCCAGCGCAGTGAGCACCGCACGGCCATGCGCGCCCGTCCCGATGACGCGACCCAGAAAGAGATCGAGACGCTGATGCAGGCTTATTTTCAGTATTTGCTGGAACGAGAGTTGAATACCCCGGGGTTCATCAAGAGGGTGAAGACTTAACGGGATGGCAGTCGCTTCGCCCAGTACAACACAAACACCCACACCACCAACAGCACGAACGGTTTGAATACCCGCCAGAGCAGGAACTGGAACCACCTCCACTTCAACGTGTATATGAAGTGGGCAATGATCCAGCGCGCCACCAGTGTTTGCCCGAGGGCGCTGCGGAGGACGCGGCGACGGTAATCGCGAAAGGAAAAATCGCCGCGCGACAACGCGTCTTGAATGGCGCGCGCCGCGAAAAAGCCGTAGCCGAGCGCGGGACTGATGCCCTCGCCGAAGACCGGGTCCGCGCCGGCCGCGTCGCCCACCAGCAAAACGCGCGGGACCGACATCGGGTTCGACGGGTTGAACCAGCGGATGGGATGGCCTTTGATCTCGTACTCGCCGAGGTTGAATCCATGACGCGCCATTTCCTGCGCCAGAGGTTCCTTCAATGGGGGGCGCTTCCCATCGGCGAGGATGTTCGTGTCGTAGATGCCCCAACAGCGCATCGGCTGGCCGTTGACCTGGGTTGGAAAGTCCCACACGTAACCGGCGATGTTGGAGGGGATGGGGAGGAAATCGAAGTAGGCGATATCGGCCGTGTGCGAAGCGTAGGCCGGATTGGCAATCCGGCCTGCTGGCTGGGAATCAGTCGGAATGTCATTCTGACCTACAGGTGTCAGCAACTCCAACGCTCGCGCGGTGTAGACCGGCGCTTTTGGCAACACACACCTGCGCGTCACACCGTTCGAGCCGTCCGCGCCGACAACGATTTTGGCGCGAAACTCTCCCTGGTCGGTGATCACGGTCACGCCGTCTGCATCGGGGCGGACATCTTTAACCGTCACCTGTTCCCTGATCTCTATGCCCCTGCCCTGTGCCTTTTTCGCCAGCCAGGCATCGAACTCGTTGCGGCGGATGATGCGCAGGGCGCGGCGTTTTGGCAGGGTGATTCGCAAGCCCTTGCCCTCGAAATCGAAGCGCGCCGCGGATGCGTCCACGTGCGGGACCTCGTCGGTGTCGAGGCCGAGGCGCGCGAGGATGATCTCCACGTCCACCACGAGTCCGCCCGCGCAAAGTTTGGGGCGGGGATGCCGCTCCTTTTCGAGGATCAACATGCGGGCCGCGAGATGCGGGTCGAGTTGCGTGAGATGCAGCGCGGTGGAGAGTCCGCCCGGGCCTGCGCCGAGGATGAGGATGTCAAAATCCATGGGTCTGATTTTCCCACACACGCCCCTTTTTGGATAGGATGCCGCGCGGCTGGGCAGTCTGTCTGACGGTCATTTTTTGATTTTTTTCATCGCCTTCAACAAAGCGCTGCGGTCGAAGCGCTGGGTGTTGACCGGCGAGGAGGCCGAGAGCGCGTCGGAGGCGTAGCCGAAGCGGCGCAGGAAGATGCGGCGGAACCAACTCAGCAGGGGCGGCGTAGGCATCTGTCCATCGAAGGGGATCGGGAGGGTGGACGCTTTTTCCAGCGCGGCCCGCAAATCGTCCGCGCTCGAACCGCTGAACTGCGTCCGCCCCATGCCGATAGCCCAGTACACATGCGCGTCGCTGGCGGCGGTCCTGGCGAGCGGCAGGTACACGGATAGTTTTTCGGCCACGCGGTTGAAGCCGCGCGTCGACATGTTATAGACTTCCATGCCTTTGAGCACACTTTTGCATTGCGGGCGATTGAACACCCCGATCACCGATTGCAGGTCCAGGCTGTACGGCAGTTGATTGAACGGATGCGGCGCGATGGCAATGCCCCCGTGATAGCCGATCCACGATAACGTGTCCACCAGCGACATGCCGCCGGGCGGAAGTTCCTCCACGTACAGCGCCACCAGGTGACCGTCTTGCGTGCTCACCTCCGCGCCCGTCACCACTTCCACGCCGTATTGTGAGGCCAGTTCGCGCGCCTCCAGCGCGCCGGTGATGGCGTCGTGGTCGGTGATGGCGATCACGTCCAGCCCCACGTCTGCGGATTGTTTCAGCGCCGCGCGCACGGTGGTCGTCGCGTCGCGGCTGTGCATGCTATGAATATGCAGGTCTGCGAAACCCATGAACCCAACCCAGTACAGAGATGAGCGGATAGTATATCGAACTATTTCCCGTCCGGCAACCTTTTGGCCCAATTTAGTATGAACAACCACGCAAAGCCTGCCACGATGGGATTCAAAAAACGCCAGGGCAGGATTTGGAACCCGCGCCATTGGATTTCATAGACGAAGTACGCCAGCGCCCAGCGGACGACCAGCGTTTGACCGAGAGCGCTGCGCGCGACCCGGCGGCGGTATCTGCGAAACGAAAAGTTCCCGCGCTCGAAGGCCTCGCGGATTTCGCGCGCCGCCAGCGCGCCGTATCCCAGCGCCATGCTGATGCCCTCGCCGAACAACAGGTCCGCGCCGGCCGCGTCGCCCGCCAGCAGGACGCGCGGCACGCTGATCTCGCTGAACGGGTCGTACCAGCGGATGGGATGTCCCTGCAACTCAAACTCGTCCAGGTTGAATCCGTGACGGGCCATCTCTTTTGCCAGCGTTTCTTTCAGCGGCGGCTTGCGTTGCTCGGGATAAATATTCGCGTCGTAGACTCCCCAACAGCGCATGGGCTGTCCGTTGATTTGGGTGGGGAAGTCCCAGGTGTAGCCCGCGATGCCATCGGGAACGGGGAAGAAATCGAAATACGCGTGTCCGTCATTGCGAGGAGGGCGGTGGTCGAGTAGCGTTCTTTGCGTATCGAGACCAGCCCGACGACTGCGAAGCGTGCCTGTGGCAAGCAATCTCCCGCACGATAGAGGAGATTGCTTCGCCACAGAACGGCTCGCAACACTTGCACCGCACTCCCGAAAAAACATCGGGACTTCGTGCGCTTGGTGCAGTGCAGGTGTGACGAGATGTTCGGGTGTAATCACCTCCAACACCCGCGCGGTGTGGAAGGGTTCGCGCGGCAGGACGCAGCGCCGCGTGACGCCGTTCGATCCGTCCGCGCCGACGACGACCTGCGCGGTGAATGTCCCGGCATCGGTTTCCACAACGACACAATCCTGGCGCGGCTGGACATTTTTTACCGTCACCCCTTCTCGAATCTCTATTCCCCGCTCCCTGGTTTTCTTTGCCAGCCACGCATCGAACTCATTGCGGCGGATGACGCGCAGGACATGGCCTTTCCGTTTGCGGATGGACAGCCCGCGGCCCGCGAAATCAAAATGCGCCGCGGACGCGTCCGCATGGGGGACCTCGCGCAGGTCCAGGCCGAGGCGCTGGAGGATGGTCTCCGCGTCAATGGTCAGTCCGCCCGCGCACAGTTTGGGGCGGGGATGCCGCGCCTTGTCCAGGACCAGGACGCGGGGCGCGAGATGCGGGCAATCCCGCGCGAGGTGGAGCGCGGTCGAGAGTCCCGCTGGCCCCGCGCCGAGGATCAGGACATCCTTATCCATCTGTCATCAATCAGCCGGGGCCGAGGCGATGACTGCATTTGGATCACGCCGCCAGAAGAATGCCCAATACAGGATCACCGAGATGGTGTAAAGCGCGATGGTGCCGATGAAGGGCGGGCCGAATCCGTAGCGCACCTGCAGCCAGCCGCTGATGGTGGGGCTGAAGGCCCAGCCGAAGTTCCATGACATGCTGACCAGGCTGGCGACGGTGGCGCGGGCAGAGGGCTCGACGCGTTCCATGACAAAGGTTTGGTAGACGGGACTGCTCATGTTCATCAGCGCGACTCGGATGTAGTAGGTGGCCGCGCCGATCCAGAAGATGGGCGAGAAGCCGAGCAGGATCAGGAACGGGATGGACAGTCCCTGCGTGATGACAACCAGTTGGATCTTGCCGGTGCGTTCGGCCAGCGGCGGCGCGACCAGCAGGCCGATGCCCATGGCCAGCGATCCCCAGGCGAACAACGTGCCAATGACCGGGTCGGGCTGGTGGTGAACGACGCGGAAGAAGACGTTCATGAAGGGCATGATGAGTCCCGCGCCGATCGAGGTCAGCAGCATGGGCAGGATCAATTTGGTCAGCAGGAGCGGATTCTTTGCCGCGTATTGGAGCGGGGCAAAGACGGTGCGCTGGCCGTGTCCGCTGTGCTGTGATTTGAGGAAGAGCAGGGGCAGAAGTCCAACCGCCGCGCCGAAGCCGACGATCAGCACGGAGTTGCCATAGGCGGTACTGCTGGTGGCGGCGACTCCCTGCGCCCGGCCGATCCAGGTGGGCAGGTAGCCGCCGATCCACGCGCCGACGGAGGCCAGGGCCATTTGCAATCCCTGCCCGAAACTGAACAGGTAGGCGCGCTCCGTTTCACTGCTGTTCTCCATCAGGAACGGGGACATGACCACGCCCGCCAGGCTCTGCGCGATGCCCGAGAGGATGTTCATGGCATAGAAGTTGGATTCGGTCTGCCAGATGGACATGGCCAGGATGGCCGCGCTCAACAGCGCGCCGGACAGAACGAGCGAGGTCTTGCGCCCGATGATATCCGACAGGTAGCCCATAGGCAGGGCCGCCAGCAAGGCCACGAAACTGCTGGTGGTGATCAAGTTGCCGAGCAGGGCTTCGTCGAACCCCAGGCTGAGCACGTAAAAATTGAAGATCAGCCGGTAGACTCCCATGACCGCGCCCAGGATGATAACGTTCAGCAGGTACAGACGTGCGTTGGGTGTGAAAGCGCGCAGGCGCATGCCGTATTCCCTGAGCACGCGCAGGATTCTATGAGAGAGGCTTGGTTTGTTCATTCTGTTTTGTGGTTTTTCCTTACTGGGATGAGGTCTGGGCAAATTATAGTCTGATTGCGCATGGGAATTGGAAATCCACACGGCTGGTTTGGTTGTATAATTTTTACAATTTCCTGAACGGCAGATGAAAGGATCATGACATGATACGCAAAATCCTGACGGGTGTATTAATTGGCCTGAGTTCCATCATGCTGATTTTGAGCGTGGCCGGCGTCGGCGCGGCGTGGATCTACAACGAGCCGCTGACGCGTGAAGGGATGACTCGCTTGCAGGAAGTCGACTCCACGCTGGCACAAATCCAGACTGACTTGCAGAATGCCAAAGTGGAAGTGGAGCGCGCCCTGCGCTTGATCGCATCCGCAGAGAAGGCGCTGGCCTCCCTGGCCGAGCAGACCACGGATACGAAGAGTCTCCTCGAGAATGTAAACAGCACGCTGGACGACCAACTCATCCCCGGCCTGAAGACGACGCGGGACAATATCAGCCAGGTGCGCGGCACGCTGGATGACCTGCGCGCCGCGCTGGAAAAGGTCAATACGCTTCCGTTCGTGGATTTGAATATCCCCGGCGACGAGTTGCTGGCGGGCATGCTCTCCGGCATGGACGCGCTGGATTCCGAGATCGCCAACGTGCAGGACCTGGCACAGCGCGCCTCCACCTTCGTGAGCGACACCTCCTACCTGCTGGGCGGCGACTTCAACGAGACCAAACAATACCTTGAAGAACTCCTTCTGGTTCTGACCGATTACGACAGCCAGATCACAGATTGGCACGTCCAGGTGACGACGCTGATCGAGTCCCTGCCCGGCTGGATTGACCGCGCCTCGATCATCCTGACCTGCTTCCTGCTCTGGTTCGGGTTCTCCCAGTTCGGCCTGCTCCTGCACGGACTGAATCTGTGGAAGGGCGGGAATCTGCTGGAGGCGCTGGGCAGGAAGGGATAGTCCGGACCGTCCTCGGCGCCGCGTCCGCGCTGGGGACGGGCATGGGGCGGGGGATTTGGATTTGGGTCATGAAGCGGTAATTGGCGATTGGTAATTGGTAATTGAAATCCGTCAGGTCAGTGCCCGGCGGATTTTCTGTTTGGCGTTTTTCATCTGTCTGATGGGTGATATTTGGCTGTGATCTTCTGGATGGTATTCACCCCGCGTAATGTTGACTTGACTCCCAGCGCCTTTTCCAGCGCCGCGTTCGAAAACATGGACTCGCTTTGCTTCTTGCGGCACAGCCAATAGATTTCGCGTCCGTGGACGTGGAAATCGTCAATCTCCGTTTTCAGGGAGGACAACTTTTTGACGGACGCGTCCCCCAGCGGCGCTTTCAGGAACGCGATGTTGAACGCCGCGGCCGCTTCGAGGTCCGGTTGGCGAAACGGCTGGTAGTTCGCGATCTCGGCCAGTTCCGCGTCCGTGCGGAGGAACGCGGCGACTTCGTAGCCGAGCGCGTCGCGTAGTTTGTTCTCGATTCTTGTTTCCAGGGATTTCGAGTTTTCGGATGACGACTCGAAGATCACATTCCCGCTGGCGATAAATGTTTCCACGTTGGAAAATCCAAGCGACTCAAAGTGCCGGCGCAGGGCATCCATTTTGACGGTGTGACCGCCGACGTTGATGGCGCGCAGGAAGGCGATGGTTCGGGGCATGGGAATATCCTTTCCATATTTTTCCTTTGGGATTAGCGAGATGGCGGAATAATAACCCAATTTGGCGGGACGCACCGCCAGTTTTGGCGGCAGTCCCACGGGGATGCTGCGCGATTGCACTGCCGCCCCCCAGCAGTGCAACTGCTGGCGCAACTACCACGGCAAATCCCAATGAACCGAAAAATATTAAAACCGGAAGGCGTCTCAATGCGAGACGCCTTTTTGATTCTGTTCGAAAAGAGGAGCGGGCAATTTTTCTCATGAAACCGCCAGTGATAAGAACAACTTTGTTATCCCGATAAACGCTTTTCATGAACGACTCTCCTCCCGGGCTTCGATGTGTCCGCCGCGTCTCTGCCTCACCACCTCAAACATCAGCACGGAGCCTGCCGCCGCGGCATTAAGTGACTCTGCCCTCCCCGCCATCGGGATGCTGATCTTCTGGCTGGCCAACCTGCGCGCCTGTTCGCTCGCGCCCTCCGCCTCCCCGCCGACGATCAACGCCAGCGGCGGGCGCAGATCCGTTTCCCAGCACGATTCCCCTTCCATATCCGCCAACATGACTCGCATGCGCGGGTGCGTCGCACCTGACGGGTTGGATTCGTCCTGTCGTGTTAGGTGCGACGCACTCCCCGCCAGGAGTTGACGAATCTCATCCCAACCCATGGGAATGATCGGCAAGCGGAAATGCGCGCCCATGCCCGCGCGCACAACCTTCGGCGCGAACGGATCGGTTGTCTCAGGCGGGATCAGCGCCGCGTCCACACCTGCCGCGTCCGCGGAACGGATCAGCGCGCCGAGGTTGCCCGGGTCGCGGATCTGGTCGGGGATGAGGAGAAATGTGGGGTAATTGGTCCCACGGGGATGCTTCGCGATAATTGGTAATTGGGTAAATGAGAGAACGGCGAGGATGCCCTGTGAGGTTTCGGTGTCGCTCAATGATTTCATCAGGCTGGGGAGAACCTCGTCACATTCCACGCCACGCGACTTTAGACTTTCGACCTGCGACTTGCCTCGCTCACTCAACGTCTCATCATACAAGACAAATCGAAATCCCCAATTACTATTTACCGCCTCCTCCACCAGCCGCACGCCCTCGGCCACGAACGCGCCCGCCTCGCGGCGTTCCTTTGCGCGACCAAGCAGGGAACGGACAAGTTTGAGTTTTGGATTCTGGCTGGAGGTAATCACGCCCATGCCCCCAAAAACGCGTCCACTGTGGATTGGTCAAAGAGCACCAGTTTGACAGTTTTCAACCCGGAGTTGGAATTTTCCGCAAAATATTTTTTGATGGATTGGAAGATAATCCGCGCCGCGCGCTCTTTGGGAAAGCCGAAGATGCCGGTGGAGATGGCCGGGAACGCGATGGACGATAGTCCCAACTCGTCCGCGGCGCGCAGGGAGCCGGTTACCGCGTCGGCGAGTTTCGCGTCCTCATCGCCGTCACCCCAGACAGGACCGACCGCGTGGATCACGTACCTCGCGGGCAGTCGCCCGCCCGAGGTCCAGGCGGGACGCGAGTGGGGGACGAGTCCGTGCTTCGCGATCCACGCGTCGCTCTCATCCTGGATCACGTCCCCGCCGCGGCGGACAATGGCCCACGCCACGCCGCCCCCGTGTTGCAGATGCTCGTTGGCCGCGTTGACGATGGCGTCCACGTTTTCCAGCGTGATGTCGCCCTGCGCGATTTGCAGGGTCTGGCCTGTCGGTAAAATTTTTTCGGCAAGAATGGCGCTCATGTCTCAATTCTACAACAAAAACGCCCGCCAGGCTCTAAACCCAGCGGGTGTCTTTTGCTAATTGCTAACTGCTACTTTGTTTGCGCCACCACCGCGGCGAAGGCCTGCGGGTCGCGGATGGCCATGTCGGCCAGCATCTTTCGGTTGAGGCTGATGTTGACTTTCTTGAGGGCGGACACCAGGCGGCTGTACGTGGTTCCGTTCAGCCGCGCCGCGGCGTTGATGCGGGCGATCCACAACTTGCGCATGTCGCGCTTGCGGACGCGGCGGTCGCGGAACGCGTACCACATGCTTTTCAGCATGGCTTCATTTGCGCGCCGGAACAGCAAATGCTTCGAGCCGCGCTGTCCCTTGGTGTACTTCAAAACTTTCTTGTGACGGCGATACCCATACGGGCCGCTTTTTACACGTGCCATTTTTTAGAACCTCCTGCAAACCATCGGGCGTCGGCGTCCTTCGTCAGGATCACCAGTTGCGTACACCCGAAAGCCGCAATAAAACGGATGCGACTTCGTGGAGACGTTGCAATGCTTGTGGAGACGTTGCAATGCTTGTGGAGACGTTGCAATGCTTGTGGAGACGTTGCAATGCTTGTGGAGACGTTGCAATGCTTGTGGAGACGTTGCAATGCTTGTGGAGACGTTGCAATGCTTGTGGAGACGTTGCAATGCTTGTGGAGACGTTGCAATGCTTGTGGAGACGTTGCAATGCTTGTGGAGA
>Ga0210015_1003731_pt1 | contig 13325 bp, 10 predicted proteins | sample CryGeymeta201522_FD_185471 | JGI IMG/M metagenome (GOLD analysis project Ga0210015, IMG submission 185471) | Groundwater microbial communities from Crystal Geyser aquifers in Utah, USA - Crystal Geyser metaG 2015-22 (SPAdes) (version 2) | ecosystem: Environmental > Aquatic > Deep subsurface >... | reverse complement strand
AGGAAAGCCTCCAATGCCTCCCGTAGAGAATCTCTGGTTTCTTTGATGGTCTCCCCGCTGGCTGAATAGTTACCACCTTTCCTCATCAATCTGCCATCTGCCATCCGCCATCTGCCATCCGCCATCCGCCATCTGCCATCCCTCACCCCATGCTCACCACCTGCCCCTCCCAGCGGTGCCACTTGCCGTGGTGCTTCTCCAGGATCTTACGCCCCTCACCCTTTGATTGCAGCCCGATGAACTCCATATCGGCGTCCACCATGATGCGCACAAGATCCTTGAACAGCACGCGCGGCTCCCAGCCGATCATCCGCCGCGCCTTGCCGGGATCGCCTTGCAGGTAATCCACCTCGTTCGGGCGGAAGTAACGCGGGTCAATCTTGACGTAATCGTGCCAGTCCAGGTTGACGTAACCGAACGCCTCGTCCAGGAACTCGCGTACCGAGTGCGCCTCGCCGGTTGCGACCACGAAATCGTCCGCCCCTTCGGCCTGCAGCATCTTCCACATGGCCGCCACGTAGTCTGGAGCATAACCCCAGTCCCGCCGCGCCTCCAGGTTGCCCAGGTACAATTCCTTCTGCCTCCCGGCGACGATGGCCGCCACTGCGCGTGTGATCTTGCGCGTCACGAACGTCTCGCCGCGACGGGGCGATTCGTGGTTGAACAGGATGCCGTTGGTCGCAAACATCTGATAGCCCTGGCGGTAATCGCGTGTCATCCAGTAAGCGTATACTTTCGCGGCCGCGTAGGGACTTTGCGGCTCGAAGGGCGTGCTCTCGTTCTGCGGCGGCCTGGCGCTGCCGAACATCTCGGAGGATGACGCCTGGTAGAAACGCGCCCGAATGCCGCTCTTGCGGATCGCCTCAAGGATGCGCGTCGCGCCCAGGGCGGTCACCTGGCCGGTGTACTCGGGCAAGTCGAAGCTGACGCGCACGTGCGACTGCGCCGCCAGGTGATAGACCTCCTCCGGGCGCAGGTTATAGACCAGGTCCACCAGGCTGCCCATGTCGGTCACGTCCCCATAATGCAAGAAAAGGCGCGCCCCGTTATGCGGATCCTTGTAGATGTGTTCGATCCGCGCCGTGTTGAACGTGCTGGCGCGCCGGATCAGGCCGTGAACTTCGTAATCCTGCGAAAGTAGCAGCTCGGCCAGGTAAGAACCATCTTGACCGGTGATACCGGTGATAAGAGCCTTCTTCATTTCGGATTTGCAATTTCGAATTTCTAAATTCCCACTTCGCAATTCGAAATTATTTTCTTCCTTTCGTAGTTTTACCAACACTGGTGAAGATGGCTAGAAGCTCACTGCTCTCTTTGATTAACCATTGCCGGTCTTCTTCCTTGCCCAATTGGGCTTCCTGGCAAATTTCAAGCCAATATTGGGTTTCAGAAGCCTCTTTCTCCACAATGGCGATTTTATGGATGAAATCGGGTCGAGATTCAGCCCGGTTGGCCTCCCGGTAATTCGCCCCAATGGAAGTCCCCGACTTGAGCAATTGATAACCCAGTACGTCTGTAATCTTGTTTTTTGGCAATTCAGAGACGAAACGGATCACTCTCAGCGCAAATTTCTTGGTACGTTTTTCCAGTTCGAACTTATCCATTTAACTTCTTCCTTTCGCAGTTTTCAATTCCAAAATCCGAAATTCTCAATCCCAAATTCGACATTCCAAATTCCAATTTCCAAATCCGAAATTCGAATTTGACGCGCTCCGCCATTCCGACATTCCGCTATCGAATGTCAGCTTCACTACAACCCTCACACGACTGCCAGGCATTGGTCTTACCGGACCATTACTTGGCGCCGATTTTTTTACGCTGAATCTGTCCGGCCGGTAAATCCACTGGCATTTGCCGTTTCTGGAGCAGCTTCAGCAGCACCCTCACCCGCTCGCTGCCGGGCAGATGCGCATCGAAGATCGCCTCGTAGCCGGCAAAAGGCCCATCCTGTATATATACCACGTCGCCTGATTTTAATCCATCGAACAGTTCGCCGCCGGCCGCGTTGACCTCCTCCACCTTACGCTGGATGGCATGGATCAATCCTTCTGGTACGGTGGCAGGTACACCGTCAAATGTAACCACCCTGGCCGCGCCCGGCATCCACCGCAGCGTAGATAAGTTGACCCGCTCGAGGTCTACGTACACAAAAAGATAACCCGGAAAGTACGGCCTGATCTTCCTGGCGCGCGGGTTGACCGGCTGCACGCGCAGGCGTGGATAGAAGGTCTCATACCCACGTGCCAGACATTGTTCCCATAAGAATTCTTCTTTGCGGGGTTTCGTGTTCAGCGCGTACCAGGCGAGAGTCATAGATGGATTTATACCATTAGACCTCTTGCATAAGTGCCAGCCTATGATGAAAATTTCTGCGGGACGGGCTCCCATGCCCGTCTTTCGGCGGCGTACCCGCAGGGTGCTTCGCGAGGAGCCGCCTCTACAAAATCCTGGAGACTTTTGCAAGAGGTCTATTATACGGGGCGATGGCGCAATCAGACGGGCTTTCTACTGCCAGGCGTCAACCATGTCAGTCCGCAAATCGCCTCCTGGCAATTCGTCGGATTCCAACATGGTCAAGCGAGGACTTATGATACTTTAGCGATAGGAATATGTCAAGTTAGCTTATTTGGACAAATGTAACGACTACAGCTTGGGCGCAATACGAAAAGCCTCCCGCCAAATCACTCGGCGGGAGGCTGCTATTCTTACCCTCGAATCCCAACCCGCGCTAGAACAACTTCATCACCGCCCCGCTCGCCAGCGCGAACAACGCCGCCGGCAGGAAACTCAACACCAGCGTGGCCACCGCCGTGACGGCTGTGGTCAGGTTGAGCCAGGATTCAGATTCGGCCTGGGCTTCACCCTCACGCATGTACATCACTACCACCACCCGCAGGTAGTAGTATGCGGAGATGAGCGAGGTCAGCACGCCGATGATCGCCAGGCCGATAAAGCCGCCCTCCACCGCCGTGCGGAACAGGTAGAACTTGCCGACCAGTCCCAGCGTGGGCGGCATGCCGGTCAGCGAGAGCATGAAGATGGTCATAGCCGCCGCCAGGGCCGGTTTGCGCCGTCCGAGACCGGCGTAATCGCTGATCTCCAAGCCCTTCGCATTTTCTTTCTCCAGCGCAATGACCACCGACCAGGCCCCGAAGGAGGTGATGGCATAGGTTACCAGGTAGAACAGCGCCGAAGAGACCGCGTCCGCGGAGACGGCCGGATTGCCGTAGGCCACCAGCGCCATCAGGATATACCCGGCGTGGGCAATGGACGAGTAGGCCAGCATCCGTTTGATATCCGTCTGGGCAATGGCGATCACGTTCCCAGCGAACATGGTCAGCGCGGCCAGGCACCACAGCACCGGCGCCAGCTTCACGTCGAGGGACGGGAAGGCGGTCACGAAGACCCGCAGCAGGGCGGCAAATCCGGCCGCTTTCGCCCCGACGGCCATGAAGCCGGTCACCGGAGTCGGCGCGCCCTGGTACACGTCCGGCGTCCACATGTGGAACGGGACGGCCGCCACCTTGAACCCCAAGCCGACCAGGATCAGCGCCGCGCCGATCAACATCAGCGGCAGGCTGGATACGACGCTGCCCGTGCCAACGAATGCTCCGCTGGCTTGCAGGACGGCCATGCTGTTGATTATATTCAGCGAGGTGCTGCCGGTCGCACCGAAGACCAGTGCGATGCCGTAGACCACGAAGCCGGCGGCGAATGCGCCCAGCAGGAAGTACTTGAGGCCGGCCTCCTCCGAGTCGGCGCGTGGACGGGCGAAGGCTGCCAGCACGTAGAGCGGGATGGAGAGCAATTCCAGCGCCAGGAAGACGACGATCAAGTCAGCGGCCTGGGCCATCAGGATCATGCCGGAGAGGCTGAAGAGCATCAGCACGTAATACTCGCCGCGCTCGAGGCCCATGCGCTTGAGATAATCGTAAGCCAGGGCAATGCTCAACAGGCCGCTCGCCAGGAACAAGACGCTCAGAAAGCTGGAAAAGCCATCCAGCACGATCATGCCGTTGAAGGCGGTCAAGGATTGGCCGGTTTGCGAGAGGGTGATGCCCAGCGTCAGCGCCAGCCCAACGGCAGCCAGCAGGGCCGTCCAGCCCTTGCGTGTCTTGGGAATGAACAGGTCCACCAGCAAGAGGATGCAGGCCCAGACGACGAGAATGATGTTCGGGAGAATTGTATAGAGATCGGTTTGCGTCATAGTTGCTTCCTATGTCATTGCGAGCCGCTGTTCTTGCGGCGAAGCAATCCCCAACTCGCGAGGAGATTGCTTCGTCGGCCTTCGGCTTCGGGTCTCGATACGCCGGAAGAACACCGGCTACTCGACCCTCCGCTCAGGCCTCCTCGCAAAGACACTCGCTAGTGAATCACCATCAGCAGTTTTGTCACCGCCGGGGCCATCAGGTCGAAGAACGGCTTCGGGTACAGGCCGATCCAGAAGATAAAGACGATGATCGGCGCCAGCGTAACGACCTCGCGCCAGTTCAGGTCCTTGAGTTTCTTGTTCTCATCCTTGTCCAACGGGCCAAGGAACATCTTCTGGAACATGAAGAGGATGTAGATGGCAGCCAGGATGACGCCGACGGCTGCCAGACCCGCGTACCAGGGTGATCCGATGGCCTGCGACCCGAACGCGCCCAGCAGGATGGTGAACTCGCCGACGAACCCGTTCAGGCCGGGCAGACCCATCGAGGAGAGGGCCACGATCAGGGTCAACGCGCCGTAGACCGGCATCACCTTCCACAGGCCGCCGAAGGCGTCCATGTCACGCGTGTGGCGGCGTTCGTAGATCATGCCGACGATGAGGAACAGCGCACCCGTGCTCAGACCGTGGTTGATCATCTGCAGGATGCCGCCTTCGATGCCCTGCGGGTTGAGGGCGAAGAGACCCAACATCACGAAGCCGAGGTGGCTGACCGAGGAGTAGGCGACCAGCTTCTTGACATCCTTCTGGGCGTAGGAAACCGCCGCGCCGTACAGGATGCCGATGACGGCCAGCAGCGCCATCCACGGGGCAGCCTTGATTGCCGCCTGGGGGAAGAGCGGCAGGTTGAAGCGCAGGAAGCCGTAGGTGCCCATCTTTAGCAGCACGCCCGCCAGGATGACCGAGCCAGCCGTGGGCGCCTCGACGTGCGCATCCGGCAGCCAGGAGTGCAGCGGCCACATCGGGACCTTGATCGCAAACGCGGCGGCGAAGGCCAGGAACAGCCAGAGCTGGATATCGGCCGGGATGCCGCCCTTCGTTATCAGGTCCGGCACGCTGAACGTATCCTGATAAATGCCCAGCCACAGGATGGCAAGCAGCATCAGGATGGAGCCAGCCATGGTGTACAGGAAAAACTTGAGGGCGGCGTAGATGCGGCGCGGCCCACCCCAGATGCCAATGAGGAAATACATCGGCACGAGGGTGAATTCCCAGAAAATGTAGAACAGGAACAAATCCTGCGCCATGAAAACGCCGGTCATGCCCACTTCGAGCAGCAGGAAGAAGAGCATGAAATCCTTGACGCGCTCCTCGACCGCCGTCCAGGTGGAGAGGATGGAGATGGGCGTCAGGAAGGTGGTCAGCAGGACGAGCAGGATGGACAGGCCGTCCACGCCCATGGCATAGGTGATGTTCCAGCCGGCGACCTGGATCCAGGGCAGGTTGATGGTCAGGTGCAGCGCGCCGGCGTCGGCAGCCTCGGCCTGCCGGAACAGCGTCAGCATCCAGATGGACAGGCCGAATGTCACCAGCGAGGCGATGAGCGCCGTCCAGCGCAGCAGGTTCTTCTTCTCAGAGGGCAGGAAGAGCAAGACCAGCACGCCGACGAGAGGGAAGAAGGTCACAAGGTTCAGAGGATTGGTTATAAATTCCATGTTTGCTCCTCGGTCACGTCAAAAGTCGAAAGTCAAAAGTCAAAAGTCAGACGTTAGACGTTAGACTTTTGACTTTATTTCATCAACAAATACCCTAATATCACAACCACACCAAACAACACCGCCAGCGCGTAACTGCGCACGAAACCGTTTTGCAGGCGCCGTAGACTGGCAGAGGCGCGCTTGGTCAGCTCGCCCAGGCCGTTGAAGAAGGCGTCAATGCCGCGTGTGTCAATCACCTTGTCCAGGGCGATGCGGCTCAGCCAGTTGTACGTGCCAGCCAGCACCTTGTCGTGGAACCAGTCGTGCCAGAAGCGCCCGTCAATCACATCCGCCAGGAAACGCGCCAGGTCCACGTAGCGGTCCACGAAGGCGGCCCAGTAGATTTCGTCCACGAACCACTTGCGCTCCATGCCCGTGAAGATCGGCCCAAGCATCCTTTTCAGCGGGTCTTTCTGACCTGCGGTCAGTGTCTTGCGCCCGTACAGCAGCCAGGAGAGATAGATGGCAACCAGCGCCAGAGCCGTCGAGAGTCCCGCCACCAGGAAGTTGAATTCGCCCGCCTCGACGCCGGCGATGGTGTGCTCCAGCCAGAGCGTCAAGCTGTGCACGCCCGGCAGGTTGAGAACGCCGCCGAAGACTGCCAGGAATGCCAGGATCATCAGCGGGACAGTGATCACCTTTGGGCTTTCCTCGGCCTGTTCTGTGGCTGCGTGGCGCGGCTTGCCGAAGAAGACCATCCAGATTTGGCGGCCCATGTAGAAGGCAGTGAAGAAGGCGGCGATGGTCAGCAGGATGTAAACCAGCGGATAATGCAATTGGGCATCCGCCAGAATTTCGTCCTTCGACCAGAAGCCGGCCAGCGGGAAAATGCCCACCAGCGCCAGCGCGCCGATAAGATACAGCCAGAAGGTGACCGGCATCCGCTTGCGCAGGCCGCCCATGTTGCGCATGTCGTTGGGATCGAACACCTCTTCCGAATGCGCGGAGTCCGGCGACTTCGTCGCCGAATGCCCGAAGTCTGGAGACTTCGGACTCCCGTATCCACCATGATGTGCCAGATGATGATGCCCGCGCTCCAATCCGAGAATAACCGAGCCAGCCGAGAGGAAGAGCAGCGCCTTGAAGAAGGCATGCGTCACCAGGTGGAACATCCCACCCACGAAAGCGCCCATCCCGACCGCCGCGACCATGAAACCAAGTTGCGAGATGGTCGAGTAGGCCAGCACCTTCTTGATGTCGGACTGCCCGACGGCAATCGTCGCTGCGAAGAGCGCCGTCACCGCGCCGGTCAAGGCCACGATATATTGCGCATTGGGCGCCAGCGTGTAGAGCGGCGCGGAACGGGCGACCAGGTACACGCCCGCCGTGACCATCGTGGCGGCATGGATCAGCGCCGAGACCGGCGTCGGGCCGGCCATGGCGTCCGGCAGCCAGACGAAGAGCGGGAGCTGCGCCGATTTGCCGGTCACGCCGATCAGCATAAACAAGGTAATGGCGATGACCACGCCCGGCATGGCGTGCGCCACCTCAGTCGCTTTCCCAAAGACATCCCCGAATTGCAGGCTCCCGAACGCCCAAAACATGGTGAGGGCCGCCAGGATGAAGCCGAAGTCGCCGATGCGGTTGACGACGAAAGCCTTCTTGGCCGCCTCAGCGTTGGCGAAGCTTGGCCGCCCGAGCGTGTCCATCTCGTACCAGAAGCCGATCAGCAGAAAGGAGCACAGGCCCACACCCTCCCAACCGACGAACAGCATCAGGTACGAGTCGCCGCTGACCAATATCATCATCATGACGATAAACAGGTTGAAGAAGACGAAGAAACGGCGGTAGCGACCCAGGTCGTCCTTGAAGCGCACGTCCTCGTGCATGTAGCCGATGGCGTAGATGTGGATCAGCGTCCCGACGCCGGAGACGACCAGCATCATCGTCACCGAGAGCGTATCCACGCGGAAATTCCAGGGTACGTTGAGGCTGCCGATTTTTATCCACTCGGCAAACGGGACGACCATCCCCTCGGGTTGTTTCAACAGCGAATAAGCGAGCAGCGCCGAGACGACGAAAGTCAGCCCGGACGCCGCGCTTGCCAGCCAGCCGATGGCCTTCTCAGGCAGCCGCCCGCCGAATGCCATGTTGATCAGCAGGCCGATAACCGGGAAGAAGACGATCCAGGGGGCGAGGGGGAAGAAGCCGCTTGTAGTTACTGTTTCGCTAAAGAGCATACTTTATCTCCGTGTAGCGGGTAGCGTGGTGCGTTGGTCATGGCTTTCACAAAGTTAAATTGAGTTGAACAAAACTCTAAAGTGTGTCACCCTGAGGGAGCGTTCTTCCCTGCACCGAACGCAGGACGGTGTGCGACCGAAGGGTCTCCCTCACGGCGGTGGAGATGCTTCGTCGCAAAGAACGCTCCTCAGCATGACACGGTTTTGGACTTTAAAGAAAACTTAGTTCCATAGTATGTGGCACTTGGCACCTGACACGTGGCACTCAGCCCTTCAGACTATTCATCAAATCCACATCAATGCTGTGCTTGGTGCGGAAGATGACCACGATCAGCGCCAGGCCGACCGCCACTTCCGCCGCCGACACCGTCATCACGAAAAAGACGAAGATCTGGCCGTTGAGCACGTTGAAAGCCCGCGAGAAGGCCACAAAGGCCAGGTTGGCCGCGTTCAGCATCAACTCGACCGACATGAAGATGATCAGCGGGTTGCGCCGGATGAGCACGCCCAGCGCGCCGAGGGCGAACAAGATGGCTGAGATAACGAGGTAATAGGTCAGAGGTATCATGGTAAATCTCCAGCATGATAAGTGATACGTGATGCGTGATGCGTGGCCGGGGACTGTCTCACGAATCACTCATCACGCTTTATTCTCCTTCGTCAAAACGATCACACCAATCATCGCCACGAGCAGCAAGACCGAGGTGACTTCGAACGGCAGGAGATACTGGCTGAACAGCATCGCGCCGAGGCCGCGTACCGCGCCCTCCGTATTGAGCGCCGCCTCCGGATTGGAAAGGGCGGTCGTGATGGACAGCCGCTGGAAGAGCAGGATGCCCGCCTCGGCCAGCAGGACGACGGTCAGCACGATTGCCAGCGGCCGCTGCCAGGGCAGCGCCTGTCCTTTGGGGAGCTTCTCGGCGCCGAGCAGCATGATGACGAACAGGAACAGCACCATGATGGCCCCCGCGTAGACTGTCACCTGCGCCATGGCGATGAACGGCGCACCCAGCAGCAGGTAGAAGACAGCCACGGTGGCAAAGTTGAGCACCAGGAACAGCGCCGCGTAGACCGCGTTGCGGCTGACCAGCAGGCCAATGGCGGTGGCAATGGCGGTGATCGCCAACACAATGAAGAGTATGAGTGTTAAGTCCATGAGCACCTTTTTCCAGTGTTCAGTAATCAGTTTTCAGTGTTCAGTCACTGATTACTGAAAACTGAAAACTAATCGGAAGGGTCCTTCATTTCCGGCACCGAGCGCGTGTACACGCCGGGTTCCGTCTTCTGCGGCGTGAGCATAGTGACATCCGCGACCGGTTCGAGCAGCATATCCTTTGGATAAATCGCCTGCCGCCGGTCGGTGAAGGAAAGCTCGTAGTTGTCGCCAAGCACAATCGCCTCGGTCGGGCAGGCGTCCTCACAGAAGCCACAGTAGATGCAGCGCAGCATGTTGATCTCGTAGGTGCTGGCGTAACGCTCACCGGGCGAGTAGCGTTCCTCGTCGGTATTTTCCGCAGACTCGACGAAGATGGCGTCCGCCGGGCAGGCCGCTGCGCACAGCGCGCAGCCGATGCACTTTTCCAGGCCATTCTCGTAGCGCTTTAGCACGTGACGCCCGCGGAAGCGCGGTCGCACTGGACGCTTCTGCTCCGGGTACTGGATCGTCACCGGCTTTTCGAACATCGAACGCAGCGTCGTCCACAGACCACGCGTCAGTTCGACCACAGGCTCAACGACGCGCATAGTCTTTCCTCCTCAGTTCACGGTCAATCATCGCAATCGCAAAAACGCCAACCAGTAAAGAGACGACCGGGATGCCCCACATCCACAGCGGATTGACCTGCTCCGCCAGGATAATCCCGACCGCGGTAATAAAGACCACCGCCAGCGAGAGCGGCAGAAGTACCTTCCAGCCGAAGGCCATCAGCCGGTCGTAGCGGATGCGCGGGAAGGTGGCCCGCACCCATATCATGCCGAAGAGCAGGATGACAATCTTGATGAAGATGTAAATCGGGCCGAGCCAGGGCATGCGATCCACACTGAAAATCGTGTTCGCTAAGAACCAGAACTCGCGGAAGCCGCCGAAAAAGAGCGTGGCGCCAATCAAACAGATGGCAATCATTTTGTCGTACTCGGCCATGAACAGCAGGGCGAACTTCATTCCGGAGTATTCGGTGTGATAACCGCCGGTCAGTTCCTGCTCGGCTTCGGGCATGTCGAACGGCGGACGGTTGACTTCCGCCAGCGTGGCAATCAGGAAAATGGCCGTCCCGACCGGCTGGAGCAGCACGAACCAGATGGATTTCTGCGCCTCGACGATATCCGTCATGCGCATCGTCCCGGCCAGCAGGATGGCCGAGATGAACGCCAGACTCAGGGCGATCTCGTAGCTGACCATCTGCGCCGTGGAGCGCAGTCCGCCCATCATGGCGTACTTGTTGTTCGACGACCAGCCCGCCAGCACAATCCCGTAAACCGAAATGGACGCCACCGACATGATGTACAGCACGCCTACATTGATGTCGGCAATGTAGAGCGTGAGCTTGTGCCCGAACACGGTCATGGTCGGGCCCCATGGCACCACCGCCGTGATGACCAGCGCCGGGACGAGCGTCACGATCGGAGCCAGGATGAACAGAAGTTTATCCGCGCGCGCCGGGGTCGGTTCCTCTTTGAATATCAATTTGATGGCGTCGGCGATGGGTTGGAGAAGACCCCACGGCCCGGCGCGGTTGGGGCCGATGCGCACCTGAATGCGCGCCAGCGCTTTGCGCTCATAGTACGTCAGGTAAGCGAATCCGCCCAGCAGGATGAGCACCAGCACCACTCCTTTGATAAGCCATTCGACAACCAAGGCAAAGTTCATTTCACAGACCTCTTGTCTTTGCGACTCACTCATCACTCATTACTTGTCACGTGATAAGTGATAAGTGATTTCACACCTTCTTCAACTTGACCACTGCCGGCTCATGCACCGCCAACCCCATACTGCGCGGGATGAGAGCAACGCCTGCTGAAATCGTCGCATCCAGCCGGACCTCGAGCCGGCTGCCGTTAATTTCGACCTTTCCGCCCGCCTCGACGCCCAGCTTCTTCGCCGCCTCGGGGTGCAGAACGACGTACGCCTCACCGATGCGCGCCTTCAGCAGTTCGGACGTGGCAACCGTCACACCCAGATCGTACAGCCGCGTGATGGGCGCCGCCAGCCACTGATCTTCCTTCGGGCGTAGTGACTCCCCTCTCCTTTTAGGAGCCCCAGAGGGGTGCTGCGCGAAGGGGCCGGGGGTGAGGTCCGCCAACGCCAGCACCACCCCCAACCCCTGCTTATTCTCATACGCCGCGCCGCCGTAGTACAGGTCGCCGCGCCCGACGATCGGCCACTGCTCGCTCACTTCGGACAGCTTGCCATACGAGATACCGGCAAAGGCCGGGATTTGCGCAGCGATCTTATTCATCACCTGCGAAGCTGAACGGCTCTCCAATTCGAGGCCAAGTTCCTTGCCGATCTCAGCCGTGATGGCAAAATCGGCTTTTGTCTGCCCGCGTGCTGGAACCGCCGGATAGAAGCGCTGCACGCGGCGTTCACCGGAGGTGAACGAACCCTCCCGTTCGGTGTAAGCCTGCGCCGGGAGAACCACATCCGCGAGTTTCGCAGTTTCGGTTAAAAAGAGTTCCTGCACGATGATAAAAGGTTGGGAGTGCGGACTTAAGTCCGCAGACCACCGTGAAGGTGAAGGTTGGGAGTGCGGACTTAAGTCCGCAGACCACCGTGAAGGTGAAGGTTGGGAGTGCGGACTTAAGTCCGCAGACCACCGTGAAGGTGAAGGTCGGGAGTGCGGACTTAAGTCCGCAGACCACCGTGAAGGTGAAGGTCGGGAGTGCGGACTTAAGTCCGCAGACCAGCGGGATGCGAGCTCGGGATTGTCGCCAAGTGGATCAGCGCCGACGATGTACACGGCCTTGGCTTTCTTGAAAACAGCCTTCAAGTCGGAAACGGGCTTGAACCCCAATTCCCAGGCGCCCTGGTCGTTGGCGTGCGGCCAGACGCCGATGAGACCATTGTTCGGCTTGCCAGCGCGATCTTTAACCAGCTCCGCGCAGGCCGCCGCCAGCGCAGATGAGCCATCCAGCCCCAGGCCATCCGAGCCATACAGAATGAGGAGATTTTCAGCGCCGGTAATCGCTTCGCCTATCTTGTCCTTCTTCGTCAGGCCGTTGACCGTCTCGGCTTCATCGCCATACGAATATCGAATCACGAATCTCGAATATCGTTCCAATTTCGTCTCACGCGCGTTGGCAAGGATCAGCGCCGCGCCGCGCTTGGCAGCCTGCTTGAGGCGCAGATACCAGACCGGCGCTTCGTTATACAAGTCGGAGGCCACAACCAGAATAGTTGTGCCCTTTCCCATATCTGCGAAGTTCGTGCCCGCCGCAACACCGTAGGCGGTCGTCCATTCGCCGCCGCCCATGTGGGTATAGAGAAGGGCTTCGCCGCCGAGTCCATCGGCCAGTTGTTTGAGATTGAACAAATCCTCGTTGCTCAATCGTCCGCTCGCCAGGACAACAACTCCGCCCTGTTTACTTTCTACTTGTTTACTTTCTACTTGTCTACTTTCTACTTGCCTACCTATTTCCTCGATTGCTTTTTCCCACGCGACCGGCGACAACTTCCCATCCTTACGCAGGAGCGGCTTCGTCAGCCGATCCGTGCTTTCAGTGTAGTGATAAGCAAAGCGACCTTTGTCGCAAATCCAGATTTCGTTGACCCCTTCGTTCTGGCGCGGCAGGACACGCTTGATAACGACCTTGCCACCTGATTTCGCCTCACGCCGGGTATCGAAGGTGAGATTGCAACCCACCGGGCACTGCGCACACACGGAAGCCGCGGCTTTCATCTCCCAGGGACGCGCGCCGAAACGGAAGTCCGCCGTGGTCAGCGCGCCGACCGGGCAGATGTCAGTCGTGTTGCCGGAAAAGATCGAGTCGAAGCCCGGCTCGGAATTGGTGATGATATCCGTCGCGCGGCTGCGTTGATAGAAGCCGAGCACCGCATCGCCAACAATTTCATCCTGGAAGCGGATGCAGCGGGCGCACTGGATGCAGCGCTCACGATCCAGCCAGATGAGTTCGCCGAGCGGGACGTGCTTGGCCGCGTGCTGTTTCTCGTCGTACAGGAAGCGGCTGTGCGGCGAAGCGTGCGCCAGGGTCAGGTTTTGCAGCGGGCACTCCCCGCCTTTA
>Ga0210015_1003728_pt1 | contig 13337 bp, 22 predicted proteins | sample CryGeymeta201522_FD_185471 | JGI IMG/M metagenome (GOLD analysis project Ga0210015, IMG submission 185471) | Groundwater microbial communities from Crystal Geyser aquifers in Utah, USA - Crystal Geyser metaG 2015-22 (SPAdes) (version 2) | ecosystem: Environmental > Aquatic > Deep subsurface >... | reverse complement strand
AAGTTTGGCCGCTACCTGGTGATGACGTCGGCACTGGTAGGCGTCTTTGGCGGCTGACAAAGCTTTTATATAAATAGCTGCACGCGCTTTATTTATAAGGGTTTGAGCCGAATTTTTCCTAAGAGCTAAACAGGAAGTATGGGCCTAAAACCCGCATGAATGCTAGATATCAGCGCGGATAATCCAGATTCATACCCGGTTTTGTACCCGGTTTATGGATTGTGACCAGTGGCTTTCGCGCAGACTAAGGGCAAGACGTTTGAGGACTACTTACCCGCTTTGAGGAAGTCTCGAACAAGCCAAATTGCGCATCCGATATAGAACGCGTACTTCAGAAAATCCAATGCCTCGGAGTTTCCCCCAGTTGGCACCAGGAGCACGAGGCCGACAATAGCGGCCACAGCGTACAAAATTGTTTTCATCATCCGTCCCTTGGTTAAGAACCAACGACAACACCCGGCCTTTGCAGCTCGAATTGGTTAACATGCTTCCGCTTCAGCGCGTTGATAAGGGCCTGTCGCGCGCGAGGTTAGTTCTTCCGCCCCTAACCCATTGTCAAGTGCATCGCCCCGTATCGGCTGAAGCTGCGCATCAGGGGCAGGGCCGCTCTTGCGCCGATAGCGCTTGTCACCAACCGTCCAGGTCAAAGGCTGGGCGCAATGGACCAGCCAGACGTCCGGTGAACCGGCCATGGTCAGCGTACCCTTCCTGTCGTGCAGCGCTATGACCTTCACGATGCGTCCGATGTTGGTGCGGTTGAAAGCGTCAATGATGACCGCCAGGTCGCCAGGCTTGCAGCGCATCACCGCACCTCACTTCCTGGGCGCGCTGGCCCGTCGTCAAGCGACTGGTGCAATCTCTCCATCAGAAAGTCCACAGCAATCTGCATGGCGTACTGCTCCAGCCCTTCCTCAGCGGTCCAGCCCTGCGGGTCGTCCACAGCAGTGACACCCGTCAACCGGTCGTCGAATCGGTCCTCCAGTTCTGAGCGTAGCGCTGTCAGTTCAGCCGCCGTCACCGGTGCGGGCTGGGCGAGGCGCTGCGCCACCAGGATGCCCAGGGTGTAGTCCCGGGCTCGGTCAACACCCGTTCTCATACAAAGCCATCCTGGTCTTTTTGCTGGATGAAGGCCAGGGCCTGCTCCCGGGTGGCGAAGCCGTCACGGGGCCCGGCCAGTGTGATGGCCCCATTGGCCCACTGGCGATGCACAGTGAACTGCTGCCCACGCTGGGCATCGTCAGGTCCACTTGCCACAAACATCGTGCCGGTGCTGGTCTGGTAGGCGGTCATCTGGAGCTCACGCCCGGCCAATGTCGGTGCGTCGCGGTTGACGATGGTCAAAGCGATGGTCTTCATATCGCGGCCTCAGTTGCATGGGCGATGGCCAGGCGTGCCATCTGGTCGACGGGGCTTTGCGGGGCGCTAGCAGGCGGGCTGTAGTGCGCCACCATCGCCTGCAAAGCCGCCAACAGTTCAGGTGCTGCCAGCACTGTCCAGGCCGCACGCAAGTCTGCTTGAGTGGGTGTCATGGTGAGCTCCTTAAGCCGCCACAACACGGCCACCCATGCGGGCTGCGCGGTCGTTGGCGTCTGACAGGTTGAACAGGGTGGCGCAAGACCTGGTTCCCAGGCCGCCGAAGTAACCGCGCCGTGCTGCAAAGTAGTAGGCGCCGATTTGGATGAGGTACATGGTGGGTGTGGTGCTCATACCGCCACCTGCTGCAGTTGTTCCACCGTCGCCATGGGCGCACCTGCTGCCCAGGACACCGGCACAAACTGCCACCGGTCCCCGGAGAAAACGTAGAGGTACTCAGCGTTCCATTCGAGGGCCAGCGCCACCAGCGCAGTGAAGTTGACGCTGGTCTTTGCTGATACACCCTCGTCGCCCCGGTCACGCCGGTAGGCCACGCAAACACCGTCAAAGGGTTCGCTGTAACTATGCGGCTGCCCTGCAGGTGGCGCCAGCTTGGGAGCGAGCCGGGAGAGGTCACCCAGGGCCAGCAGTGCGGTGACCCGGTCCGGGGCGCTGTAGTGTTCCCGCAGGATGCCGCCATGGTGCTTGGGATAACCGTCCCAGTGCGTGTAGATAGATTTGAATTTGCCGTTGGGCAGTGCCAGGGCGATACGGGAGCGGGTGCTCATGCTGCATCCTCCTCGTCTTCAGACTCTTCCTCATCCCGCGGAATTGTGTCGAGCCAGTCGTTCACACGAGCGCGGACCAGGTCACCGAACTCAGCATAGAAGCTGCTGGAGGCGTCGACGATGAAGTCGTGAATGGTGTCGTGCGGGTGGCCCCGGTCGCAGAAGTTGCAGTCGAGGCATGCAATGAGGTTCCAGCCTTGCAAGAAGAAGTCCACCAGCTGCACCAGCGTCAGTGGATGAGTGCTGGTGCGGGTCGCTCGGCCCTCGATGGTTTCGCCACCGTACTCGTCCACCAACGTGTAGCGGATGCGCTGACCAACCTGGCGCGCGTAAATGCAGGTCACGTCCTGCGTGGTCGAGGCAATGGTGATACGGGCGATTTCCACTTCGCGACCGCGTGTGCTGGGCAAGTATTCGCCACCCATGAAGGCCGGGTGAATACGCCCCAGGGCTTGGCGCTGGTCTTCACGCAGGGCGTGCTGCTGAAGGTCAGGTTCAACGAGGTCGGCCTGTCCTGCCGCCAGCGCCAGCTCGTAGAGCCTGCGGCGCTCTGCGCCCTTGATGTCGGACAGCAGCGGAATGTGGTGGTCAGTGGCCCAGAAATAGGACGTGGGGCGATAGCCCAGGTTGATGCCGTCGGTGTGACTGGTCGTGGTTGTCGTGGCTCGCATTTTGGTTCTCCAATACCCCGCAGACGCTTTGAACGTCTGCTGCGTGCGGGGAGGAGAGCGCGGCTCAACGTTTTAGGCTTTGGTAACGCAGTGCCAATAGTCATAAAGGCTGCGGCTGGCTTTGTGAGCCAGCGTCATCAGTGTAGTGGTGGTCGGGCGGGTTGGCAATGGGTTTTCAATCGGGTAAGCCGTTTTCGTTCTATCTGCAATCGAGTGATTTTCCAATTCCTGGGGTGCAGGTGTAGCTTTTATTTTTTATATCGGACGCTGCGTTATTTATGGCATTCCGAGTTGCCCAAGCATTCGCATCTGAGTTTGCACGAGTTATCGCACCTTGCCGGTTGATAGACTTCGCTGTGCGATGGTCGTTCCAGAACGTGTAATGCTCCAAGGATGTAGGTTCGCCCTTCAATCGCGCTTCGTTATTCCGCAAACACTCTTCTTTGGCGTTGGCCGCTAGGCGCTTCCCTTTTTCATCACCCACTGAAAAATAAGTGAACTTGCATTCTTGGGGTGGCCCTTGCCGTGCGACTGCTTCAGCGCGAGTTGCAGAAGCTTCATTTGCAGCAAGATTCTTTTGCACTTGTTGGCGATAGCCTGAAGCATCCATCGAATTGCCGCCCGCGTTCTTGATTGACCCAGTGACTGCGTAGCTGCTGCACACCGTATCGCTGTAGGTGACTTTTCCATCCGGCGCCGTGCACTTTCGCAACTGAGCCTGTGCGTTTGTACAAAGCAGCAACGTCGTGGCGACTACCAATACCAATTTCATACTTTCTCCCGTTTGACCCGCCGACTTCTTGAGAAATTCTGAAGCGGGGTGCGAAAGGCCAGTTTACATCTGGGCCTGCCACTAAATCGCTATGTTGAGTGACGGCTTTTTCCCTGCGTACCAGTTTGCGTTCTATTCAACGATGGGTGAAGCACTCTGGATAAAACTTGGCAAATTTCCCTGGTAAATTTTCAATACCACCATGCATGCTCATATCCGGGCGGCAAATACCTCTTTTTTCATCGTAAAAGTTCATTACCAACCTGAAACCCATAAAGAGTGAGTGCTCAGGCGAATCTTGTAATTTAGATGCTATTTGAGTTTGCCACATCAGAGCAAAGTCATGGGCTTTCCGACGACCTGATTCATCGTTGATTAGTCGCGCAGACAACTGTGCATCACCCCATGCGACAACATCTGCCAAACTTTGACTTCCACCAATTCCTTGCTGCTTCATAATTTCTCGGTCTTCAAGTACCCTTTTATCTTCTTCAGGGGTAAAACTAAAATCAATCTTCCGCTCATCATCAAGGGTGCTTGAAAAAGGTTTCAATTCCGGTGCTGCAGTTTGGGTGGTCTTTGGAGGTTCATCAAGAAACTCATCTATTTGGCTGCGATTTGCTGGAGCTCGCACCGGCGCTGCCACAGCAGTTTTTTGAGCCGCCCCACTGCCAGAACGTAAAGCAAGGAAGTTCCCCACCGCCACGACAACCACCATCAAAATAACCGCCAAAACCGAAAATCCAACAACTCGAAGTCCTGGCCCACTTGATGAAGCGCGTACTGCTGATGACGTGGACAGTTTGGATTTGCTTGACACTTGCACAGGCTTCTTCGTGACTACATCTAGAGGCCTTGTGTCGCCAAATTCGGTAGCGCTCGCGACGGTAGTAACACGCTTTTTGATGTAGCTTGCTTTGGCCCGTGATTCATCACCATCCGCCTCTGCAAAACACTGCGCCCACGTGCCTTTATGCATTCGCTGCTCTTCTATTTCAGCCAGCGCTTCGGCGTATGGGTCATTTGGCAAGCAAGAAATATTTAGTTTTGCGCCATCAGAGTTTTGTTGATTGGTGAGCTTTTTGAGCTTCCCCCGCTCTCTGCGCAAAGAGTCCCAAGCGCCGAGCGCAGAAAGTGCAAGGCATTTGCCCATCAGTGGAATCAGCAATGAGGTTCTTGAGCTTTCATATTGCATTAATGGCCCAACGACCGAATACAGCAAAGCAGATGCTGCCACACCCACCAGACCACCTGCGACGAAAGCCAAAGCGAAACTGCCAATCGCTCGCTGCATTGACAAGTTGCCCGAAACCGCCCATTTTGCTATACCAAAGGCAACACCGAAAGAAAATAAGAAGTTGACGCCATAGGCGACACCAACCAATACCGGGTCTGAAACCATGCCACAAACTCCTCCCTCGTTGCGTAGTGATGAGCACCCCGCAGACTTCTTCAGAAGTTCTAATGGCAGGCTGCGCCAGCCACTTTACTACCAGCCGGGGTGCCACACGGCAACTTTCTGACCACTTGTTACAGCCAGCCTACAAACTCGCATGCAAAGTCAGGTTCTGACAGGTTTTGAGTGCTTAATATTTATGCAATGCTTCGGAACCGACCTGGAGGTTTTTGGTAGCTCATTCCGGAATTGCGTAGCGCGCGGCCACCTAGGCCAAAGAAAAAGCCCCCGTAGGGCAATCTGGAAAGCAGGTAGACCCTGACTCGCTCCAGCCGTTTACGGAGGCTTTGCCAGCCGACGCTGACGATTCAAGTATAAAGCCCTGCCTACGCCGACACGGTGGACCCGCTGAATTTTCCGAGGCGCTCTACCCGTGCTCACGTTTTTTGGTCGTGTTTTGGTCACATCTGGTCAGGTTTTAAGCACCCATCCTGCTGTCACGCTTTGGTCGCATCTGTCACATAGGCGGTGTGATGCGCGTGTGACTCTGGTGTGACTTTTGTGCCGTCAAAAAGTAAGGTTTTTTCAAGTTCAAAAGTTAGGTTTTGTAAGGTTTTTGACGTGGGCAAAATCTGGTTATTGGAGGTGCCTGTTCAGGCCCGGCGGTCGCTCAAAAACCAGCGCCACGCCGTCCAGGTCAGTGCGGTGCATGAGCACGCCCGGCGCATCGAGCCGGTAGCCGTGCGCCGTCCGCTCCAATGCGTAGCCCAGCCGCGCGGCCTTCGTTGTCAGGACAGTGAACTGGTGAAGTTCGTCAGCATCGTCGTCTGGACCAGTGCGCATGGGTTGCATCTTTTCAGCCCCGCCGCTGGTCTTGACTCCGCTCCAATATCCGCTTGTTCATATCAGTAGTTACCGTTACTGTGTGAGCAATGAGTTCTTCCAAAGTCCATTCGGGGTGTTCCAGTTGTCCCATCGCATCCATAACGTCGCTGTAATCAATGAAGACTTTTGGTGCATCTGGCTGCTTGGTTACCGCTTTCAGTTGCTCCAGCTTTTCAATACGTGTTTCAAAATTTCTCACAGGTATTCCCTCCGGTGCGGTGTGAGTGGTCGTCGTTGCTGACAGCCGTGGCCTGCTTCAAATTACCTTGCAAATTTCTCCCGCCAGTAGGCAGTCAGTGCGATGGCATCTCTTTTGATCTCTTCCTGCGTCCTTTGCGGGCGTTTCGCTGCCTTTACGGATGCAATAGCCATTGAAATCCGTTCGTGAATCGCCACGAGGTCAATTTGTGTTTCTGCATCAGGCGTCACCGAGCGCGCCATTTGCTGCTCAAGATGCGAGACGCGGTTTTCAAGGATTCCCATGTTTGGCCTCCAATGCTGCGATGCGTGCGCTCAGCTCATCGATTTCGGCCACTCGCGCCAGGGTGCCGATGGCCGTAATAAGTTGGCTGCCTTGCCCCGGCGCCAACTCACCAGCGGCCACGGAAGCCAGCACAGCGCGGCCTTGGTCGGTCAGGGTGCCATCAGGCAGGCTCAGGGCTTGCGTTTGCTCTGCGGCCTTCAGTGGTGCTACAGCCCGCTCCAAAAGCAGCCGTGCTGCCCCGGTGTCGCCTTGCAACGCTTGGGTCATCAACCTGGCCAGTATCTCAGGCACACGCTCTGCAATGGCGGCTCTGATTTTGGACACTTCGCCCACGCCAGCAGGCCGCCCAGCAGGGTTGCCTGATTCGCCTTTTTTCCAACGACCAGGTGGTTTTGGTTTCGCGGTTGTCATGTTGTTTTCCCTTTGCTTTATCAGATTGACGATTTGTGGCTGAACGGGCCGATTACCGCGCCCATCCCGGTTGGGGTGTCGAGCCCCTGAAGCCCAGAACAGCCACGCTTCAAAAGTCGGCGTTGAAGCAACAGCGCAGCGTCTGCCACCCGCCAGCAAACAGACTCGGAATTGCCGACATCGAGGCTGGCGGCAGCTTCGCGCAGCAGGATGGCGATTTGGTTACCTCGGGGCTGAGCCAGCAATTCAGAAACATGCATGAACTTCATTTGGTGCTCCTTGAAAAATTGCAGTTGGGGGAATTGATGCGGCGAACAGCGGCGAAACCTTGCAGCAGCGCTGCGCATATCGCCGCACCGTTGGTGACGTAGCTGCTGAGCCCCACTGAAGCGCCCCAGCGTTCAACCAGGTGCTTGAGCTCGTAGCTTCCGACAGTGGAGTTCAGCCGGTGGGCTTGAAGCCAGGCCATAACGGTTCCGACTTCTTCGGCAAAGTCGGGGTTGAGCATCGCCCGGCGGTGTTCGTCAAAGGTTGCCCCGTCGTTACCCGCTTCGCCGCGCTGACTAAACCGCCAGCCGCGGGCGTTCAGGTCCGGGTTTTTCGTGATGACGTCAGCCAGGTAACCCTGTACTTCGTCGCTGATTGTTAGCACTTGCATGGTGTTTTGCTCCTAAGAATGTTCACTCGTTCCCACTCATTCCCACTCGTTCCCATGCGTTCCTGGAACAGGTGAAATACAGGAAAGGGTGTGGAAATAATCAAATTTCCACCCGTTCCCACTCCGTTTTCCTTAGGGAACGAGTGAAACGGGAACGAGTGGAATTGGAGGTAATTCACTGTCCAGCCCCCAACGAGCTGTTTTTTGCGGGAACGGGTGGAATTGACGTTTTGCACCAGCTCGCTGGTATTTCCAACTTGTCAGCCGGTATGCTGCCGCCTCGCAATACGGCCTCGCGTTCCTGCTGCGTTAAGCTGACCAAGAAGGCGCCCCGGCTGTTCACGAGGCGCAACTTCGAGGGGACCGTCACCTCATACAGCCAACTTTCAGCCAGCAGGGTTTCAACCATCGCCACCACGTCAGTAGCCTTGCGACGTACTTCAGACTTGACACCCGCCCGGTTCAAGGGGTTACCCACGAACCACGCGATATCCACAGCGACGATTACCTCCTGCCGTAGGGCGGCATCGGATTCCTCGCGCCGTTGCTCTGCAGCCAGTTCTGATGCCTCCTTGCGGCTCTGCTGGGCCGGGCCAGCAATGCCCCAGCGCATCGTGACTTCTTCAGGGTTGCCAAATTCATCCTGCGCAAAGACGCTGGCAGTGTGAGCGGTTATTGCCAGCTCCCTCCATCGCGGCTCGAATCTCACCTTACCCAGCACCAGAAACCGGCTATCGCCCTCCAGCACCAGAAACATGGTCTGGTTGCCATCACCTTCAGTGGCCCCAGCACCCCGGCTTGTCAGCGTGGCAACATCGCTGCGCCCAATACTGGTTTTGGCCACGTGCCCCACCAACCACACCGGCAGCCCTTCAAACCCTTGTTTGAGTGCTGCCATCATGCGGCTGGCCTCGCTGTTGTCGTTCTCGTTGTCCAGCGCCAGCACTGCGGATTTGGTGTCCAGCACCACCAGGGGCAACACCTCCACGCCCTCCACTGTGCGGGTGAACTGTTCACGGTAGGTCTTGCCCACTTGCGCCACAAACGCGGGGTCAAGGCGCACGGCTTCGACAATGTGCAACCTTTCGCGAACCTGCTCCCAGCTGATGTTCAGGTCGCCATGTTCGACAATGCCCGCCAGAATGCGCTGAGCCTGCTCCAGGTCTTCGGTGACATAGACAACATGCCGCCACTCGCAAGGCATCATGTCGCCACCATGGAGCCCTGCAGCGGTCATTGACAGCGGAAGAATGGCGGTTGTCTTGCCGACACCTGCCGCACCGGATATGACCGTCACGCCATGACCAACAAAGCCGGGTATCACCCATCGCGGGGGCTTCGGTGTACCTCCAACGTCAACAAATCGAGCCAGCGGGTGCACCTTGACTGTTTCGCCAGTCTCAGGGTCAACCGATTCAAAGTATTTCCCCGTGGGTTTGAACTTCACCGCTGCGCTGGTGACCAGGTCCGGTATCTGGGCACGGCGGGCCCTCCACCGGTCATCATGCGCGCCCTGGCTTGCATCCATCAGACCTCGCAAGTGGTTGACCACAGCCCCAGGCTGCATGCCTGCAGCCACCATGGACGCGGCCAGGTCGCGCAGGCTGTCGTGGTACACGGCACCACTCAGGATGGCAGCGACAAGCGCAGCGTATCGCTCATCGGGCGGCACGTCTTCAGACTGACCCGTTTTTTCGTTGGTCTTGGTCTTCTTGGCTGCCCGATAGCTTTCGGCTATCGTCTTGAAGTTCTTAAGTGGCGCGATAGGCCCGGCCTTGATGGTCATGCCCGTCAGGGTCAGATAGCGGCCTGTGCTGTAGAACTCCACGTGCAGGCCATCAAGTACACCGTTTACGCCAGCGTCGAGCTGCTCACCATAGCCGATGGCACGCAGGCCAGTGCCCGACGGTGACACTTCAATGTAGGCAGCTTCCAACTTGTCCAGCAACGCCATCGCCTTGGGCGTAGGCTTGCCATCGACGACACAGTGGTCGATGTCCACACCCACCATGCCGTCGCCGTCCAGAACGATGCCCACTCCCGTTCGGTTACCGCCGAGGTAGGCAGCCCTTGCTTGGTCAAACGTGCCCCAGGTCGCCGGGTCGGTTGAACTGGCGCGAGTGTTGGGGCGTTTGGGGTTGTAGGGAATTTTCCCCGGTTCAGCACCTGGCTCACGCGGCTCATACTTCCACGACACCCAGCGCGGTAAGCACTTCGCCTCTTTGGGCATGTTGTCGAAATTAGGCGGTAGGAACTCAGTGACCATAGCTCTCCCCTGAATCGAAGAGGTCCCGCACTCTGTTCAAGCGTTCAGCTTTGGCAGCCGCAGCAGGGGCAGCGCGACGGGCTTTCGCCCTGGCGGGAACAACGCCACGGCAAAAGAGCATCGCGCCTTCGTCAAAAGCACGGCGGATGGTTTCCCTGGCAAGGTAGTAGCTGCGAATGAAGGCGACACGACCGTCACGTGTACCTGCTGCCAAATCCGTGTGCTCGATAGTCCAACCGTAGTCGCGGCGCAAAACGTGAATCACCGCAGCCAGTCGCGTTGTGCTGGCACAGACAACGGCACCCATGCCGGTCAAATGCTCCCCTTGCAACAAGCGTCGCAGGACTTCAGCCCTGACGGTGTAGGGCCTGGTCGGGTAGGCGCTTTTTGCTTGGTGGGTCATGGTTACACCCCGCCGGATTGAGTTGCCAAGAACTCACGGATGGAACCGACACGCCACGCCGTGACCCGTTCGGAAATTTTCACCGGCTGGGGGAATCGGCCCGACTTAACGCCCCTCCACCAGGTGGCGGGTGACACCGGGATAACGGCGGGGATGATTTGCGACTGGCGCATGTAGCCCGTATCGGGCAGTGCGTCAAAGGTTGAAGCGTTGAGAGTTGTCATGGTGTTCCGTTCGATGTAGTGGATGAACGGAACGTAATTTCGCGGCACGGGAGCGAACGGGACAAACCGGGAATGCGCTCCCGGCGGGCTTTCATTGGTAGAGCGGGAACGTGGACGGGAGTGGGGCGGGAGCTGCCTATCTTTGTCCCAGCCAGTCACCAAACCCGGGCGACTTTGCGTCGCGCTCGTTTTGGGCTGCCTTTTTCAAATCTGCGCGAATGGTCTTCTCGCTGATGCGCTCGCGCCCTTCGCTCTTCTCACTTGCAACCAGTGCTGCGATTCCCGTAAACGACCATTCGCCCCGGAAGTATTTGGCAGCGCCACCAAGTTTCCGCAACAAGACAAGGCGGCGCTCAGGGTCGGGTGCAGCGTCACCACTGGCCACTTCAGGCGCAGGTGTTGCGGTGCTGTTCGAAGGCTTGAAGTCCAACGGCGGCAACTGCGAACGGCCCCATACAGCCAATTCTTCAATTGCGACTACCCCATGCCCATAGTCACTTTTCGACAATGGAACCAGGTTGTCTGGGTCAAAGGGGCGGAGTGCGCCGCATTGAACAGCGCCATTGACCCGGGAGAACATCTTGCGCTCGGCATTCATGATGTCGTCTGACTTGCTTGCCTTCGCCATCGCCATCGCCAGAGCACCGATATAAATGAACGCGCCGTCATTGACACAATCGTCATTGTCAAGAGTGACCAATACCATGCAGCACCTCCCGTGCCTGCTCCCATCAGGATGCGCCAGCAGGCCAGGGGAGGACTGGCCTTTCAACCCGGCTTCGAGGCGAGTCTAGCTGGCGCAAAAACTGTCAAATATACGGGTCAAACGCCGATTGAACGGCGGTCACCTTATCAATTGCCATATCCACCAGACGGCAAACATCGTCCTCTTCTGCTTCGCCAGCTTTGGCAAACGCCACTTTCAGCAACACCAGGACACTGGTCAGTTGGTGGCTTTGTGCGTGTGCAACATCTTCCAGGGTTAAAGTATCGGTAGCCATTTTTGAACTCACTTTCATTGGTGGTCAGGGGTCGGTCTGTGTGTCAGCACTCACCGGCCCCGTCTGTTTGCCCTGGGTGAACCGCGCCAGGGCTTCGCGGTAAATCATTCGCTGGCGCTGGCGCCCTTGGGAGGTGTCAGGTACGCAGAGTGCAGCCGCTTGACCTCCAGCAGCAGCGCCAGGTGCTTGGGCACCCATTCGGGAATCGGCACGTCGTCGTTGCGCCAGCGGCTCGGTGTGTTGCGGTGCAGGCCCGTTGCCCGGCAAAAGTTGCTCACCTTCCAGTCCAGCGCCAGCAATGCGGCGTCGAGCTCTTCAACGGTCATGGGCTTGTCGTTTGTTTGCATGGGTGAAGTGTAGCATGAATTCCCATTTATGTGCTTTTTTATTTATTTATTGCACACATTTAAACAAATACCCGTCAGAAAAAACCACCTACGCCGCGTTTCGCAAGGGCACCACGACAGCACCCGCCTGCCAAGAATCAAGCAGGTCGGCCCACGATTGCATCATCGCTGCCCTATTGGCGAAGTGTTCGGCCTGGTTATAAGTCCCGCGAACGGCATTGCGCTCGGCGTGGGCCAGTTGGCGTTCAATCCAGTCAGAGTTAAAGCCAAGCTCATTCAGTCGGGTGCTGCCGGTGTGTCGGGTGGCGTGGGGGCTGTACTTACCGGCCCACCCCATGTAACCCAACGCCTGACGCAAAGTGGCGTCGGTCATTTGCTTTTCACGGTCGTCGCGATGCGGGAATACATGAGCTCGGTGACCGTTTACCGCCTTTACCTTGCGCAGAATCTCCACCGCTTGTGTGGGCAGCGGCATCCGGTGTTCAATGCGCATCTTCATGCGCTCTGCCGGAATGCGCCACACCGCAGCGTCAAGATCGAACTCGGACCACTGAGCGCCCAGCACCTCATTAGGCCGCGCCAGTGTCAACCACTGCAACCTGAAGGCGGCCACCGTCTGAAAGTTGCGCTCGTAACCAGCCAGGTCGCGCATCAACTGCCCCACCTCGATGACGGTCAGCGCGCGTTTGTGCTGGGTCTTGTTCTTGGGCAAGGCCTTGCGCACAGGGTACACCGGGTCGTTGTCTGCACGCAGGGTCGCCACGGCCAGGTCAAAGACCGCCGACATGGTGCGCTGCGCTTCTGCTGCCACTGATGGACCATTGCCCTTCGCAGCCGTTTTCAGTACGTCCAACACGTGGGCTGGCGTGACCGACTTGACGGGCAACTTTCCAATCTTGGGAAACACCACCCGGGTCAGCATATCCAACCGCCGGGCCTTGGTTACATCCTCCCAGTCCCGCAGCGCCAGCCATTCCTTCGCGACCGACTCAAACGTGGTGGCAAAGTCCTGCACTATCTGTACCCGGTCTTGCTGGCGCTGGTGAGCGGGGTTGATACCCTGTTTTACCAATGCCCTGGCTTTGATACGCTCTTCCCTCGCTTCAGCCAGCGTGAACCGGCCACCAGCCCGGCGCGCTTGGGCCGCTTCTGGTGTTTCACCGGTGGGGCTGTTGGCGTAGTCGCCAATGGCAAAGACGCTTTCCTTGCGGGTACCATCCTTTACCAGCTCAAACCGATAGCGCCAAGCCTTGACACCGGACGGCTTCACCTCAAGGTAAAGGCCCTTGTCGTCTGTGACCTTGTAAGACTTGTCTTTGGGCTTGGCATTGCGGCACTTTGTATCGGTGAGCATGGCAGGTTTCTCCTATGAGAAACATACCCGGTCGATTTTCCGGGTACGTTCAATACATACCCGGTAGCATACCCGGTTTTCTGTGCAATGACAAGAGAACGCCTGACACAACATGAGTCAGGCTCCACCTATGAAAACAGCGAATTTATCGGATTTTTAAGACGCTATGAAACGGCATGAAATGCTTACTTTGACTCAAGAGCTGAACAAGAAGTTCATCACGTCGCCGTCCTTGACGATGTAGTCCTTGCCCTCAGCACGCATCTTGCCCGCATCTTTTGCACCTTGTTCACCTTTGAAGGCGACAAAGTCTTCGTAGGCAAT
>Ga0210015_1003721_pt1 | contig 13352 bp, 11 predicted proteins | sample CryGeymeta201522_FD_185471 | JGI IMG/M metagenome (GOLD analysis project Ga0210015, IMG submission 185471) | Groundwater microbial communities from Crystal Geyser aquifers in Utah, USA - Crystal Geyser metaG 2015-22 (SPAdes) (version 2) | ecosystem: Environmental > Aquatic > Deep subsurface >... | reverse complement strand
CCCCTGAACCTGCGTATACTGTTGAGCCAGTAAGAGAAAAAAATAATAAATATTTTATCTTTGCCTTTAGAATAGTTGCGAGGTTGCTTTTATGTGGTCACTTTCCGAGCCATTGCTGTGCCTGCCAAGTCCGAAGGAGGCAGGTCAGGCACGATATTAGCAACTCAGCGCAGGAAAGCAAATTGATGGTCTGCGAACGATTTTAACAAACATTCTTTGTGTGAGCACTTTTTTAACCTACCGCATAGTCTTTTTGTCTTTCCCTAATCTTTTCCAAATATTCTTCTAATCTTCTCCTCTTCTCTTTTAGTCTGTGTCCTTTTCTTTATAAAGCTTTGTTTACGGCGTGCAGGTCTTAGTTGGTCTATGAGCGTAGCGAATAGTCCAACCTGCGCTTACGCCAGGTAAAATTCTTTTTATAAAACTTTTCTTATGGCAGTTATGCTGGTGTGCAATGCTTCTTAAACGGTCTTTGAAATGAGCTTGCGAATGAAAAGTCCGTTTGCATTGCTAAACACCTGCAAACTGTAAGTAACTCTTCTTTTGCTTTTGTCCCGGGCTTTTGTTTATTCTTGCAGGATTGTAGCCTGCAAGGCTCTTGTCAATCTATGAGAGCCTTTTACGAATAGTTTGATGTCCTTGCGTAAGACTTCTAATCCCGCAACTAACATTTTTCTTTTAGTTCTTTTAGAGCCGTGCCCTCTAAATTGAAAAAAGCAGGCGGTCAGCCTGCCAATGAGTTACAATCGCACGGCGAATAACAAATCCTTTTAAACATTCTTTTGGTAGATTAATCTCTCCTTGCTTTTCCCAATCTTCTGTAACCTGCAATTTGTTCAACAGGTTTATTCCCGGCTGTTCTGTTTTTCTTTTCCAAATCTTTTCCTAAATCTTCTCCCTATCTTCTCCTCATTTTCTTTTTCAATAAGCCACTGAATAGAGCGTGGATTACAGAGAAATAAAGGTAGAGGTTTATATTAAAATCATTTCACTTTGCAAACCTTGCTATACAGGATTCGATGTTTATTTTGGTTTTATATCACTTGCGGGGATCTTTAGCTCATATGTGCTTATCTGCGCCTTTGTCTTATGCGAATAATCACTTATGAGTTCCCGCAAGTAAGTAACTTTTCTTTCATCATCTTTTGTTGCAGGCGACTTAAATCTTTCTCCCAATCCTCTCCTAATCTTCTCCTCTTATCACTTTCTTAATTCTTTGTAACCTGTGCTCTTTTCATCAGGTTCTATCCTTTTCTTTTATCAAACTATTATTACGGTGTGCAAGGCCTCTATCAGTCTATAACCCTGAACTTGTTTCAGGGGAATAGTCTGACTTGCGTAACACCAACTAAAATTCTTTTGTTGTTAAATCATTTAAAAACAATCACTTCAAAACATTTCACAGACATGCCGGTTTGCAGTGCGCTCTTAAATGGTCTTTGAACGAGCGAAGCGAGCGAAAAGTCCATTTGCACTGCTTAACCTGCATATCAATCTCTCTTGCAAATATCCAAGCGACCTGAACTCTTTTTCAGGCGGATTGTAGTAACATTATGACTTGTAGTAAGGCGATTTCCACTAAATTAATTTAATGTCTCAAATTCAGTAAAGTAATTTTTCGAAAATAATTGCTTTTTAAACATCAAAAGCATATAATTATTTTATCAGGAGGCAAAGTGGGCGAAAAGAAAAAAGGAAGAGGTAAAATAAAGAGCATAGCAAAGTTAAATCTTTGTTCTTGTAATTCCGTTTCTCTTATCGAGAGTTTGCCCTTGAAAATTTTTAATACATTGACAGACACAAATCCGAAAGGCTCTTTTAAGTATGGTGACAAGTAATGGATAAAGTTAACAACAAAGAAAAGCATTACTTGGGCCACAGAACACGCCTAAGAGAAAGATTTGTAAAAGGAGGCTCCGATTCACTTCAGGAGTATGAAATTGTAGAGCTTTTATTAACTTATGTTCTTACCCAAAGAGACGTAAAGCCCATTGCGAAAGAGCTCCTCAATAAATTTGGCTCAATCAAAGGTATCTTTGAAGCACCAGAGGAAGAACTTCAAACAGTGCCTTTTATCAAGGATAAATTTGTTGTTCTGCTAAAACTCATTCGCGAAATTAATACTATTTACAGAAAACAAAAACTAATGGAAACTCCTGCCATCAATTCTTTAGAAAGCATCGCAAGTTACTGCATAGAAAGGTTTGGTGATAAATCTGAAGAGGAGTTTCATGTCATTTACCTTGACAGCAAATTAAATATTTTAAACGATGCTCATTTCCCTGCAAAAGAATTTTATGTCTCCGGTACTATTGATAGAACAGCAGTTTATCCAAGAGCAATTATTGAGGAAGGCTTAAAAAGGAAAGCCTATGGGATGATTCTTGCTCATAATCACCCAAATGGAAAATTACAACCCTCAAACCCCGATATAAACATCACCAAAATTATTGAGATAGCAGCCAAATCCATCGGAATGGTTCTTTATGACCATTTGATCGTTTCTTCAACTGGTTATTTAAGTTTTAAGAAGGAAAGGCTGTTATGATACCAACAGAAGAGTTGCCAATCGAAAGAATAAAAGCAATAATTCCAACTCTAAACGATGAACAGTTCGAGGCAATAAAATCTACCGACGGTCCTGTTTTGATCGTCGCTGGCCCTGGCACTGGCAAGACCCTTACAATGATAGCAAGGACTATGTATCTTCTCATTTCAGGCAAAGCACAGCCTGAAGAAATTGTTTTAACTACCTTCACGGAAAAAGCAGCCTTTGAGCTGAGAGACCGAATGAGTCAGTTAGCAAGAGAGTTAAACTACATTGGCCAACTTCATTTGCTTAAAGTCGGCACAATCCATGGCCTTTGTAACGACTTTATTATGAAATATCTTCGATATACTCCCCTTAAGAAAGGTTACACCGTTCTTGACGAACTCACCCAGACTCTTTTTGTTCATGAAATCATTGATGACATCGTACCACAATCGGAAGACAGTAAGTACCTTGGCAGGTGGGGAAGCAAATGGAAGGCCGTGGAAGAGCTCATCCCCTATTTTAATAAAATCACTGAAGAGTTGATTGATCCTTCTGCTTTAAAAAATTCAGAAAATGAATTTTTAAGAGAGTTAGCTTTCTCTTACGAAAAATACCAGCAAAGGATGTTTGAGGAAAACAAAATTGACTTCTCGCATTTACAGAAAGTTTTTCTTGGCCTGCTTAAAAATGAAGAACTATACCCTAAAATTAAAGGCTCAATAAAATACCTTATGGTAGACGAGTACCAGGATACAAATTTCATTCAAGAGGAGATTCTTTTTACTCTTGCAATGCCAGAAAATAACATTTGCGTTGTCGGAGACGAAGACCAGTCTCTGTATAGGTTCAGGGGTGCCACAGTAAGGAACATCCTGGAGTTTCCAGGCCACTTTGAAAATTGCAAGCAAATAAAATTAACAATCAATTACAGATCTCATAAGGAAATAATAAGTAAGTACAATAAATTTATGGGCTCAATTAACTGGGATAAGTTTCGTTTTCCAAAAGAAATTAGACCTGATCCAGATGGTGAATTCCCTGATTATCCAGCCATCTTTTCAATATGGGGAGCAGATGAACAAGATGAAGCAGGAAGAATTGCTCACCTTATAAAGTTTCTAAAAGAAAACAAAGTGATTTCAGACTACAGCGATGTAGCCATTCTTCTTAAAAGTGTTCGACTTAATCACAGTGGCCACTATATTGAAGCCCTGAAAAAACACAACATCCCTTACTTTTCCCCTCGAGCAAAAGCGTTTTTTGAAAATGATGAAATTAAATTGATGGTTGCCTGTTATGCAATTATTTTTGGTTTCTATAATACTGAACTTGAAAAATACCCTCACAAGGAATACATTGAGGATTCGATAAGAACTTTAGGAAATTCAATTACCGCTTCTCTAAAAGACTTTCTTAGAAGAAAAGTAAAACAAATTGAAAACTTGGAAAAAGGCTCTCTTGACCTTTCCATTCTTGATTACTTTTATAGGCTAGTTGCCTATAAGCCCTTTTCAGATTTTTTGAATGATGAAAACAAGGCGCACAATCTTTCTATTTTTTCAAAACTTATCTCAGTTTTTGAGGACTACTACAGCATTTCTGTTGTCACCGCAAAAAATAAAGACCTCATTAAGTATTACCTGTTCGGCAGTTACTTTAACTTTCTTATTGGTGGTGGAGTTGACGAGTACGAGGACCCTGATAACCCTATTCCCAAAGGGTATGTCCAGATTATGACCTTTCATCAATCCAAAGGATTGGAGTTCCCTGTAGTGATAGTAGGGTCTTTGCATAAAAGGTTTGCCGTTCAAAAACAGGTTGATCTGGACCTTTTACCTTTCTCAAAGCGCGGTATGTTTGAAACCGAAAGGCAGATGACCGAGTTTGACAGGATGAGACATTACTATGTTGCCTTCTCTCGAGCTCAGAAGTTACTCGCTTTAACTACTCCCGAGAAACCTCAACGTTGGTTTGCTCCAATCTGGGAAGGCCTTGATCAATATCCTTATATTGAAAAAGAAACTCTTAAAGCGCAAACTTTTAAATCAAGACCCCAATTCGTTCCTAAAAAATCTTTTAGTCTTTCACATGTCAATGTTTATGAAACCTGCCCTCAGCAATACCTCTTCTACCGTGAATATAAATTTGAGCCATCTCGTTCTGCACAAATTTTATTTGGAAGCCTCGTTCATTTCACGATTGAAGATCTTCACAAAAACATTCTTGATGGCAGGAATCCTTCAACAGCGGACATCGAAATCTGGCATGAAAAAAACTACAGGGCCTTGCTTCTTTCAGGACTCAGGCCTATCGCGCAAACACAAAAAGAAAGTGCTTTAAAACAAGTTATGAACTACTTTAATCAAAATAGTGACTTATTGAGTAGAATTTACGAAACTGAAATCGATGTTTCTGTCGAAAAAGACGATTATATAATCACAGGCAAAATTGACCTCCTTTTAGGAAAAGACGGAAAGTTTGAAGTTCTTGACTTTAAAACTCAACCCAAACCAGAAACAAATGCAGAGCCAATCCTTGATAAATATTTCAAGCAGTTATGCCTTTATGCGTATATTCTAAAAGAGCGATATAATAAACCAGTTGAGAAGATGTACATTTACTGGACATCAGAGGATAAAAGAAAAGATGCACTTATGCAGTTTAATTACTCAGATGAAAACTTACTTGAAACAGGGCTTTATTTTGATTCTGTTGTAAAGAGTATAAGAGGTAAAAATTTTAAAGTAAAAACTTCGCCCGATACCAATAAGGTGTGCAAAGAGTGTGACTTTAGGTTTTACTGCTCGCAAAATGGGATTATAAAATTTAAAACAAAAGATTTAGAGGAGGGATAGGCATGGCAAAAATTGACATTAAAAAGAACGAGCTTGTATGGCTCGGTAAATACAACGAAGATGGCAAATTAAACCCTGTGGAAAGGCCGGGGCCTTATCCATTTCAGATTGTTGAAGCAATAAATGCCCCAAAAGTTGAGAGGCAGGCTTCAAGTTTCGGGCTATTCGATAATTGGAAAGGTGATGAGGGAGAAACATTTGAAAAAGGATGGAAGAATAAACTAATCTGGGGCGACAATAAACTTATAATGTCATCACTCCTTGAAAAATATGCAGGCAAGATTAATTTAATATACATTGACCCTCCATTTGCAACGGGGGCGGATTTCAAAGTTAACATTGAGATAGGTGAAGAAGGAGAGGAAGTAACCAAGGAACATTCAGTTCTGGAGGAAAAAGCGTACAGGGATACCTGGGGCAAAGGTTTAGATTCGTACCTTCAGATGATGTATGAGAGATTAGTTTTAATGAAAGAACTCCTTGCAGATAGTGGCTCTATTTATGTCCATCTTGATTGGCATGTAGGGCATTATGTTAAAGTGATGATGGATGAGATTTTTGGATATGAGAACTTTCTAAATGAAGTTATTTGGCGATATGAAGGGCCACAATCTCCGAGTCCTACACGATTTGCTTCTAAGCATGATATAATTTTGAGATATGCAAAAAATTTCAATGAGGTTAGGTCTGGTGAACTGTGGTTCTATGAGAAGGTATCAGAGAAAGAAGCTTCTTTTAAAAAAGATGAGCAAGGTAGATATTTTTACACATTGCCAAAAGGAGATTATACCGAAGAGAGTTTGGCAAAACTTGAGGCAGAAGGAAGATTATATGAAACAAGTGGTGGTAAGATAAGAATCAAATATTTTGTTGAGTTAACCCCCGGTGGCTATTTTCTTAAAAAGAAAAAAATTCCCGATGTGTGGGGTGATATACCTTCTCTAGGACTTGTCTCTTCTTCGATAGAAAAAGTCGGCTTTGGCACCCAAAAACCAGAAGCCCTTTTAAACCGTATCATCCTTGCCTCTTCCAACGAAGGCGACCTCGTTGCTGATTTCTTTTGTGGCTCTGGCACAACTTTAGCGGTAGCAGAGAAACTTGGCAGACGTTGGATTGGCTGTGACCTGTCAAGATATGCTATCCACATTACCCGAAAGCGTCTTCTTGAAATTGAAAATTCAAAAGATTTGACTGACGAAGAAGGAAAAGCAAAATATGGACAAAAAGCAAAGCCTTTTGAAATTTTAAATCTTGGTAAGTATGAGCGTCAGCTCTGGCAGGTAAAAACTTTTAATAAAAAAGATGAAAAACAGATTTTATACGAATACCTTGCCTTTATCCTGAAACTTTATGGAGCTGAACCTGTCTCTGGTTTCTCTCGTATTCATGGCAAAAAAGATTCTGCACTTGTTTATGTAGGCGCAGTGGACTCCCCTGTAACTATCCAGGAGTGTATTGATGCAATAAAAGATTGTAAACAGGTTGAGCAGAAGGAACTGCACATTTTAGGCTGGGAGTGGGAAATGGGACTCAACGATGCAATCGATGAAATTGCAAAAAATGAGGGCATTAAATTAAAGCTAAGAATCATCCCAATGGAAGTTTTGGATAGTGAAGCAGTAAAGAAAGGAGATATAAGATTCTTTGAACTTGCGCACTTCAAAGTTGAAATAAAGCAAGACAAGAGAAATGTCACCGTGGAATTAAAGGATTTTGTCATCCCTCACACTGATTTAATCCCTCAGGAAGTAAAAGACACAATAAAAAAGTGGAGTGATTGGGTTGATTACTGGGCTGTTGATTTCGATTTTCAAAACGATACCTTTAATAATACCTGGACTTCTTATAGAACCAAAAAGGATAGAGCTTTACAGTTAAAAGGAGGCCCTTACAAGTATGACAAGGCAGGTAAGCACAAAGTTTTTGTAAAGGTCATTGATATTTTTGGAATTGACACATCTCAAATTTTTGAGGCGAAGGTGAAGTGATGAGTGAAGCTCCCAAAACCTGGGTGCAGTACGACAACACTTTGCCTTATATAGAGGATAGAGATCCCACAAAAAGACCATCATCTTACCTTGTTAAAGACGGAGAAAATTCATACAAGGTTGTAGAAGAAAGAAGACCGAGCAAGATGCTTCTTGCGAACAAACTGAGAGATGAAGTTGATAACTGGCGTGATAATGATTACCCCGGGGTGACCGAAACCACTCGGAGACTTTTAAACTTCTGGTTTTACAATGACCATATGGTAAACGGCGAACCTTTCAATTTCTGGTTCTGCCAGAGAGAGGCCATCGAAACGCTGATTTATCTTTTTGAGGTTAAGAAGTTTAATGATCTTAAACCTGTAGTTGAAGAATACTCAGAAAATTTTAACAAAGGTTTATTTAAAAAGGCTGCCGAAATTGTTGAGGATTTAAATGGTAAAAGAAGCATAGTTCGTTATTTCCCAGAACTTGAACAAGAAGGTGAACAAGATTTTCCGGAGGAGGATCTATTAAGGTATGCGTTTAAAATGGCCACAGGTTCAGGAAAGACTTATGCAATGGCCCTGGCAATTGTTTGGTCGTATTTTAACAGACTCAGAGAAAAGAGCGAAAGATTCCCTGATAATTTTCTGATAGCAGCCCCAAATATAATTGTTTATCAAAGACTGGAAAGTGATTTTAAAAGCAAAGATATTTTTTATAGACTTCCACTTATTCCTCCTTCATGGAAAGTTCATTTTAACTTAAAAGTGACTTTAAGAAAAGACGACTCCCCTTTAAACCCTTCAGGCAACTTGGTTGTAAATAATATCCAGCAGTTATACGAGTCAAGGAGAAACGAAGAATCGCCAAAGAATATTGTGGAAGAAATACTTGGAAAGAAACCTCAAAAAGACTTGGCTAAGTCTCCTGTAATCCTAATTGATAAAATAAAACAACTTGATGACCTTATGGTAATTAACGACGAGGCTCATCATGTTCACGATGAGGAGCTTGAGTGGAATAAAACACTAATGAGCATCAATAAAGCATTGCCTGACGGAATAAATCTGTGGCTTGATTTTTCAGCAACGCCAAAATTCCAAAAAACAGGGTCATACTTTCCTTGGATTGTTGTTGATTACCCACTTGCCCAGGCAGTTGAAGATAGGATTGTAAAGTCACCCTTGATTGTCCACCGAGTTGATAAGGTTGACCCTGAAGATATTACATCTGACAATATTATTCAAAAGTATGGCGACTGGATTACGGCATCACTTGAAAGATGGAAGGAGCACTTTAAGACTTACTCACCAATAGGAAGGAAACCTGTCCTTTTTATTATGGCCGAGAAAAACAACTACGCTGATAAGATTACCGAAGCAATAAGAAAAAGAAAAGATTTGGGCATTAAAGATCCTGAAGACGAGGTAGTAGTAATTCATGTCGAATCAACGATTAATGAAAAAACTGAAACTGAAATCAGGATTTCTGAAAAAGACCTGGATAAGCTGAGGGATTTAGTTAGAAAGATAGACGAACCCGATAATAAAGTAAAAATCATCGTGAGTAATATGATGCTCAGGGAGGGCTGGGATGTGCAAAATGTCACAGTCATCTTAGGTCTCAGGCCATTTACATCCAAGGCTCAAATACTTCCCGAGCAGGCAACGGGGCGAGGTTTGAGATTAATGAAAAATATTAGCTCAGATCGTACTCAAACGCTTGAAGTAATGGGAACTAAGGCGTTTGAGGACTTTGTAAAAGAACTTGAAAAAGAAGGAGTTGGAATTAATGTTACAAAGAATCTTCCTCCATTACCAGTGACAATTGCTCCAGAGAAGTCAAGACTCGGGTACGATATTGAAATCCCTCAAACTGATTTCAGTTATGTGCGAAATTATAAAAATATTGAAAGTATTAATCCCGTGGACATCCCCTCTCTTTATTCCTCAGACAAACTCGATGAAGAAAGAAAGATATTTCTCAGAATGGAATTCCCTATTACAGAAACGGAGATACACCAGGTTGAAATTGAACCAACTGTTTTGCCTGCAGGAAGAGAGATGGTTTCCCATATCACAAAGGAAGTGATGAAAAGAGCACGCCTTACCTGCGACTTTAATATTCTGTACCCGATTGTGGAAGATTATATCCTTTTAAAATGTTTTGAAGTAGAGATTAAGGACATTGAGGAAGAGAGACTAAAGAAACACTTATACGACATTTCAGTGCAGGAAGCAGTTATAGATTTGCTTGCAAAGGAAGCAGGCAAAGTTTCGGCAGAAAAAAAAGAAGGTGTTTTCAAGAGAGGGAGTCTGAAACTTTCTGAAATTGAACCTTTCACGTGGAGAAGAAAACATCCACGCTGCAAGAAAACAGTTTTTAATTTCGTAGCAACTTACAATGATTTTGAGGAAGGATTTGCAGAATTTCTTGACAAGTGTGATGACATAGAAAAGTTTGCAGCGCTTGCAGGAAAACTTTCAATTGACTACCTAAGTTCAAGGGGAGCAATCAGGTTTTATTGGCCTGACTTTGTGGCAGTTCAAAAAGAATCTGGTGGTTCAATTAACTGGATAATAGAAACAAAAGGCAGAGAGTACGAGGACACTGATAGGAAGGACGAAGCAATTACCAGATTTTGTGAAACTGTCTCAGACCAGAGTGATGAGATCTGGATTTACCAGAGAATTATGCAAACTGATTTTGAGGCATATATAAAAACCAAAGGTGGCAAACCAGTTTCTTTTGATGAGTTGCTGAAATTTATTTCAAATAAAAATGCAAGCGCCAATAATCTGGGAATGTAATGGAAGTATTGATATATGACATCAGAAAAATTGTGCTTGGGCGAAACGATTACTCATATTACTATAATGTATACAAAATATGGATAGAGGCAATAAACTATGTTCCCTGATTTTCCTAAGTTAAAAAAGAAATTCGAACCCGAACTGAGCAATGTGCTTGATAAAGGTCAGCTTCTTATCATTTCTCCTTTCAATGAGCAAACAACGAGGGTCACAAAAGAAACTGCATTTATAAGAAACCGTTTAATTTTACAGCTTACCGATGAAATTTATATTCCCTATCTGCATCCTGGCGGCATGCTTGAAAAGTTGTTAAATGAATTCGGGTGGATAAAATAAGCAAGATTGATTATAAAAACTCAGGCAGAAGGAAAAAGTGAAGCCAACAAAAACGACTAATCCAGTTCATTTTGAAGATTTAGATCCAGGAAGGTTTGAAGACCTCTGTTTAGAAATAGCAAACAGATATAAAACTTGGTATAAAATTGATCACTACGGAGGCGTAGGAGATGAAGGTGTTGATATTCATGCGGAAGAGAAAGAGGGTGACATAAGTAAGGAATGGGTGTTTCAGTGTAAGAGATATATAGAAATAGATAAAACAATGCTAAGAAACATTATTGACAAGATAATCACAAGTAATCGTGTTCCAGACGTTTTAGTTTTAGTCGTTTCTTGCAATTTAGGCAAAAGGAAAAGTGAATTTTTTGAAAGTTATGCAAAAGAACATAATATTAAAGAAATATTTATTTGGACAAGATCGATTCTTGAAACAAAACTTTATTCAGACTACCTTGACTTGTTAAATAAGTATTTTGGAATGAGCATTCATAGGCAAAACATTTCTAAAACTAATGAAATTAAGAACACAATTAAGAAAAGAGAAAAATTCAAAAAAGATTTTCTTGAAAAGTTTTATTTTAGGCTTTATGTATCTGGTAGAGACCCTCTTAAATTTTCTGAAATTATAATTTGTAATAATACTCATAGTCCTTATGAAGATCAGGAAAATAAACAAGATAAATTTGGATGGCACAGTTATTTTAAGGTAGAACCTCAGAACATCAATGATGATGGGATCGAGGTTATTTTTAGTATTGTTACAATCATAATCGATAAATATGGTTACTGGGATTTCTATGAACAAAAAAAGTCTTATGACGAAAAGAGGTTTATAAAAACTAATTTCTTTAAAGTAGGAATTATTTCATTCGAAAACATTGATTTTTGGGACACGCATTCATCTTGGGGTAAGCCTATATTATTCTGCAACTATAATGGGGGGAATGGTCCATTTAAGAAAATTTTTTATCGATCGGTTGACAATCGGTCCTTTGTATTAGATAAAAATCTAAAGTTAAGTAAATGAAAATTTATTGTTTTGGCAATTTTTCTTTCTCACTATTACTTGGCAAAGTGGAACTTTTATGGTACAATTACAATTGAAAATGAGAATGATTGATTTGCCGTTGGAAAGTATAGCAGTAAACTATACTATATATATTTCATCGTTCTCAATAATATTTGGGAAACATAACAATATTGTTAAGGATGACAATTGAAAATGAGAATGAACTTAATAGAAATAATAAAGAAGGTGGGTAAGGATAAAGAATTTTTTTCTATTGGTGAATTATTCCGAGAAACACATATTAAAAAAGAAGTGTTATGGGTGATTATTTCAAGGCTTGAAGAAAAAGGTTATATCAAGCGAATTGCCAAGGGCAAGTATCTTATAGTTCCTTTAAGTGCGGATAAAGGTGATTATACGCTTCACGAGTTTGTAATCGGATCAGTGCTCGTTGAGCCTTACACAATTGCTTATTGGAGCGCTTTGAACTATTATGGACTTACAGAACAGATCCCGAGTACTGTTTTCTTGCAAACTACTTCCTGGAAAGAGCATCAGATGATTGAAGTCTTTGGGGTCAAGTACAAAATCGTAAGGGTTAAAGAAGAAAAGTTTTTTGGCATAAAGAAGGAGTGGATTGAGAATACTCAGATAAATATTACTGATAAAGAAAAAACGATTATTGATTGCCTTGATAAGCCTCAGTATTGTGGGGGGATGATTGAGGTAATTAAAGCACTGAAGAATAACCGTAAAGAGCTTGATTTTAAAAAGTTATCTGAATATGCAAACCAAATAAGAAACTCTGGAGTGATAAGAAGACTTGGCTATGTTTGCGATTTTCTGAATATAAAAATCAAACTAACATCACCAAATGTGCGCAATTATCTGTTACTTGACCCTACAATGCCCGTGGAGCAAAAGAAAAATGCAAAGTGGAGATTGATCATTAACCTCGATGAAAAAATTATCGGAGTCCTTTAAGTGGTAAAAGATACCGAATTGAAGTCAGTTGCAGGAAAATATAAAGTAAAACTTTCCAAAGTAGAACGCGATTATGCACAAAACTGGTTGTTGAAAAATCTAAACGAAATAAATATGGCATTAAAAGGTGGAACAGGTTTAAGAAAAGTTTATTTTAAAGAGTACAGGTTTTCAGATGATCTTGATTTCACCTTATTGGAAGATATCACCAAAAGAACTTTAACTAGCAAAATTGATAAAGCTATCAAAAAAGCAAAAGATGAAAGTGGTATAAATTTTAGGGGAATAACTGACTTGGAGGAAAGCACTACCGGTTATAAATTCAAAGCGGGGTTCATGATATCACAAACAATGAATATCCAGCTTGATATTACTACTCCCGCTAACGAAGAGGTGATGTTGCCTGTAGTTGAAAGGAAAATAAACCATATTTTTTCTGATGATTTTTACGGGACTGCTAAAAGTTATGATGTGAGGGAGATTTTAATAGAAAAAATAAGATCAATTTTTCAGAGAGGGTTTCCAAGAGATTTATATGATGTTGGATACCTCTTTGAGAACGGAGTGAAAGTAAATAAGGAACTTTTAGAAAAGAAATTTAGCTATAAGGACATTAAAATAGACATCTCGCAATTAGAAACTCAAAGGGAAAGAATTAAAAATGCATGGATTGCCTCGCTTCACGATCAGATAACTCCTGTACCAAATTTTGACTTTGTGTTTGATAAGGTTTTAGAGGAACTGAGAAAATATGAATCGTAAAAAGTAGTACCATATTTTTAATTTTGTTTTTCATTTTTTACCTTTCCGCACTTGTCTGTTTTAAAATAATAGTTTTTAATT
>Ga0210015_1003679_pt1 | contig 13430 bp, 14 predicted proteins | sample CryGeymeta201522_FD_185471 | JGI IMG/M metagenome (GOLD analysis project Ga0210015, IMG submission 185471) | Groundwater microbial communities from Crystal Geyser aquifers in Utah, USA - Crystal Geyser metaG 2015-22 (SPAdes) (version 2) | ecosystem: Environmental > Aquatic > Deep subsurface >... | reverse complement strand
GGCCGAGCATTTGTAGGGATACTCTGAGCAAGTCCGTTTTCTCATTCCAGCGACTGCGCGCGCCTGGAGCGCGCGCGAACAGCGAAGCTGGCCCCGCAGGGCGGCGGGCATGGACAACCCGCCGTAAAGCTGGAATTCATTCCAAACAACAACGTGGGCCCCCAGCTTTCGCTGGGGTGACGACTTGTTCAGCGCTTTCGTAGGGTTCTGGCGCTGGATCCGCCAAAATCGGAGGTGTCGAGGTGGCGTCGCCGTTTGCGTTGCACGACGGTTGCATGCGCGATAACATGCAACTCCGCATGTAATCAAGGGAGGCATCATGCCATCGATCCACGACTCGACCGGCAAGGTCGCGCGTCACCGCGAGCGGATGCGTGCTGCGGGGCTGCGTCCTGTCCAGTTCTGGGTGCCGGACACCCGCTCACCTGAGTTCGCGGCACAAGTCCGGCAGCAGTGCCAAAACCTCAAGGGCGACCCGGCAGAAGCCGACGTTTTGCGCTTCACGCAAGCGGCGGCAACCCACGTTGAGGGCTGGGAATGACGCAGCGTGGCGATCTGGTCACGGTTTCCCTGCAAGGCGACTATGGCAACCCGCGACCAGCCCTGATCGTTCAATCCGACCTGTTGACGGACTTGGACAGCGTTGTGCTCTGTCCGGTCACCAGCGATCTGCGCAATGCGGCATTTCGCGTGACCGTTGAGCCGAATCCAGCCAACGGGTTGCGCACGCTTTCGCAAGTCATGGTGGACAAACTTTCGACGCTACCGCGTAACAAAATCAGCGCGCCATTTGGCCGTCTCGATGCAGAGCGGATGAAGATGGTAGATCGGGCGTTGCTGCTGGTCGCCGGCGTAATCTGAGCCGCCGATGCAATGGCGGCATGTTCACGGTGTCGCCAAATCCACAACCCAACCGGGAAACCCCATGTCCTATCTCAGCCACTTGCGCGGCATCGCTTCGGGCATCGAATACCCCGCCGATGTGCCGATGAACCTCGACCCCAGCGATGGCCGGCCAGTCGAAATGGTGCTTGATCTGCAACGCCTGCGTGCCGAGCAACCCGACCAGCGCTGGTACACGCCGCAGCGGCCGGACATGTGGCGCTTCGGTGCGCTGCTGGCGCTGGATGCCAATGACCCATCCGACGCCCGCCATCTGGTGGCGCTGGGCGAAGGCCACACCCCGTTGCTCGATTACCGCCAGCATCCGGTTGCCAGGGCCGCCGGGCTGGCGCTGGCGCTGAAGGAAGAAGGCCGCGCGCATCCGGGCTACGGCAGCAATCCCACGCAAAGCTTCAAGGATCGCGGCATGGCGATGGTGGCGGCACAGGCACGCCGGCTCGGCCTGAACCAGTTGGCGGTGCCAACCCAGGGCAATGCCGGCGATTCGCTCACCCGCTACGCGCTGGCCGGCGACCTGCAAATCGTGGTCGCCATGCCCGACGACACGCCAACCCCGATTCTGGGCAATGTCGCGGCAGCGGCCTTGCGCCATCCGGCACAGGTCAAACTGGAATTGATCGGCCCGACCATCCGCGAGGCCGGTGCCCTGCTCAAGGAAAAGTACCTGCCGCAAGGATATTTCTCGGTGGCCACGTTTCAGGAACCGGGCTGGCGCATCGAAGGCAAGAAAACCCTGGGTCTGGAACTGGCCGAACCGATCGCCCGGCCGTGGGACTCCGATGAGCGCCGCTGGGCACTGCCGGATGTGGTGATCTACCCGACCGGCGGCGGTACCGGCGTGCTCGGCATGTGGAAAGCCTGGGCCGAACTTGAGGTGCTGGGCCTGATCGGCAGCGCGCGGCCACGCATGATCTGTGTGCAAAGCGAAGTCACCGCGCCGCTGGTCAATGCCTTTGCCGCCGGTGCCGACGATAGCACCGTGGTCAGCGCCGGCCTGACCCTCGCCTTCGGCCTGAATGTGCCCGGCGGCGTTGGCCACTTCCGCGTGTTGCAGATCATCCGCGACAGCGGTGGCGCAGCGGTCGCCGTGAGCGAAGCCGATACCGCCGCCGAACTGAGCCGGGTGTGGCGCGACACGCGCTGGTGGATCAGCCCGGAGGGCGCAGCCTGCCTGGCGGCTTTGCCGCAACTGCTCGATCGCGGCCTGCTCAAATCCGGCGAGCGGGTTGTGGTGGTGAACACCGGCTCGCTGGAGAAATACCTGCCCAACCTGCGCCATTTGTTGGGAACCGCTTGAAACCGGCGCGTCGGGTCAGTCGTGAGTTGATGCAGAGCATCCCTGCGAATGTTGCCTATGCGTGCGTGCAGCCTTGCAAGCCGCGTATTGCTTTTGCCGTTCGGCAAGTGCCCAGTTGTAGGCAAAGCGCGCTGTCCCGGCGGCGCGAGCAAAGCAGGTCGCCTGCGCATTGTCAGGATCAAGTGCGATCTTGTGAGCGATCAGCATGATGCAGCTTCCACGGCCTGCTTCACGCCATCGGGCAGCTTCTGGTTCTTGCGGCTACGGCTGCCGTACCAACGGGCGCTGAACACGGTGATGATTTCCAGCACATCGCGGGCCAGGTCTCAATACGGTTCGGTTTGTCCATATTCCGTTTGCTCTGACTTGCCGAATGGCAGCCGTAGCGCCGCTCATGGTTCGACAAGCTCACCACGAACGGGTTAACCGAACAGCATTGGGCCAGGTCTTCCTCGAACGTCGTATCGACACCTTGGTTGATGATGAGCACCTCAACCTCTTTCGCTTCGCAAATAGCGAAGACCAGTTCCGCGCCAAAGCGCAACAGGCAGTCTTTGTGGGCGACAACCAGGCGACCGACGCGCCCTTCGATGATTTCATCGAGTAGCCGCTTCAAGCCTTTCTTGTGGTAGTTCATACCGGAACCCAGATCGGCAATCACCTTGAACGTCCAACCCTGCTTGGCGCAGTAGCGTTCAAGCACCTGCTTTTGCCGCTCCAGATCGTCTTTCTGGTCGTGGCTCGACACGCGGGCGTAGGCAATGGTTTTTCGGTCTTGCGGCGCGGCGTGAAATAGCTCCGGCTTGAGCTTGGCAAGGTCATAGCGCCGCTGCCGCCCGACGGTGCGCACCGGTATCAGCTTGCCTTCGACCTCCCAGCGACGCAGTGTCGTTATCGACACGCCCAACGCTTCTGCGGCTTTGGCGATGGCTACATATCTATTCATAACGGGTCCTGATTAGCAATGTGCGTCAGCCGACCGGATCGAGCGAAGCGGCTGGGCTACCGAACCGGTGGCGACGGCCAGCAAACGCCGGCATCCCTCACCGTCATTCCAGCGAAAGCTGGCATCCCTCACCGTCATTCCAGCGAAAGCTGGCATCCCTCACCGTCATTCCAGCGAAAGCTGGCATCCCTCACCGTCATTCCAGCGAAAGCTGGAATCCAGAGCCTTTCGCCCGTGTGCCATCGGGTCGAAAGCTGAAGTCGCTGGATTCCAGCTTGCGCTGGAATGACGAAACCAAGGGTTCCGGCTCCAACGGTGCCATTCGGTCAAGAGGCTGTTTTGTGCGCAAGGCTGTTTTGTGCGCAGGGCCACCGCTACCAATTCGCCGATGTAGCGCTCACTCTACAGCCAACCAGCATCACCCGATGCGACTAGCTGACGCTTGTTGCTAATCAGGTAAGTTTTTGATTGTTTCCAAAGCGAATCCGCTGCGGCCTCATTGAAGCTCGATTTCCTCGCGTGACTCGATTATTTTTCCTGATTAGCAATGTGCGTCAGCCGACCGGATCGAGCGAAGCGGCTGGGCGACCGAACCGGTGGCGACGGCCAGCAAACGCTGGCATCCCTCACCGTCATTCCAGCGCAAGCTGGAATCCAGAGCCTTTCGCCCGTATGCCATCGGGTCGAAAGCTGAAGTCGCTGGATTCCAGCTTGCGCTGGAATGACGAACCCAAGGGTTCCGGTTCCAACGGTGCCATTCGGTCAAGAGGCTGTTTTGTGGTAACCGTCCGCCCCAGCCCATCTATTCGCCAGCGGCCGAGTGCGGTTTGATGGGCGCTCGGTAGCTGATACGGAGCGAACGGTGCGATGAAACGGGAGCGGTATGGTGCGGTGGTGTGGGCGATGCGCTTGCACGAGTGGCGATGCAGCGGGATGTCGTTGTCGGCGTATTGCCGGTATGCGGGTTGGAGCTATGCGACGGCGCGGGCATGGCGGCTGCGCTGGTTGCGTGATTTGCTGGGGCCGTTGCCGCGCTTCGAGGTGCTGGAATGATACCGGTGCTGGCAGGGTCGGCGGTGGTGCGGGTGAGCCTGGCGCCGGTGGACTTTCGTCTGGGCCTTGATGGTTTGAGTTTACGTGCGCAGGCGGTGGCCGGGGCGTCGGTGTTCAGCGATGTGTTCGTGTTCTTCAACCGCGGCTTGGACAAGGTCAAGATTCTGCGCTACGACCGGCACGGGTTCTGGTTGTGCTATCAGCGCCTGGCGCGCGGCCGGTTCGTGTTGCCGGGGTCGGCGGTGCTCGATGCGGTGGAGTTGCGCTTGCTGCTGGAGGGGATCGATTTGTCGGTGCGGCGGTTGCAGCCGGTGGTGGTGAAACGGTTGGCGTGAGGGCCGAAAAACACGAAAAATATATCAACATAATGCGCTGATTATCTTGACATTATTCGTATTTTCGCGGATAATCTCTCCATGCCCGCAGCGACTCTTTCCATTGCCGAAATCGACCTGCTGAGGGACGAGAATACGCGCCAGCAGCGGGACATCGCGCAACTGCGCGCGCTGGTCGAGAAACTGACATTTCAGTTAGCGATGCTCAAGCGCATGCAGTTTGGGCAGAAGTCCGAGGCGCTATCGGTGCTGATGGGCGATCTGTTCGGTACCCCGACCGAGCTGGAACAACCCAGCGCGCCACCCAAGGCGCCGCCGCACAAGGCCAGCCGCGAGCCCAAGGCGCCGCCGCGCGTGACTCTGCCGCCGAACCTGCCGGTCGAAGTGGTCATGCTCGATCTGCCCGAGGCCGACAAGCTCAGCACCGACGGCACGCCGCTGCGCCAGATCGGCGAAGAAACCAGTGACCGCCTGGCGGTGGAGCCGGGCCGGTTCTACATCAAGCGCACGGTGCGCCCGAAGTATGCCGATTCCGCGTTGCCGGAAAACGGCGTGCGCTGCGCGCCGCTGCCGGCACGGGTCATCGACGGCGGCTTGCTCGATGAGAGCGTGCTGGCCGACATGGCCATCCGCAAGTTCGACGACCATTTGCCGCTGCACCGGATCAGCGAAATCTACTACCGCGACGGCGGCGTCGATCTGGCCAAGCAAACATTGAGCGATGCCGTGCTGGCCTGCGCGAGTTGGCTGGCACCGCTGCATGCCGCCGTGCTGGCCGCGCTCAAGGCCGATCGCGTACTGCACGTGGATGAAACCGTGCTGCCGTTGCAAGCACCGGGCAAGACGATCAAGGCGCGCGCCTGGGCCTACGTCGGCACCACGGTCAAACTGATCTACTACGACTTCACCCTCAGCAAGGCCGGCCACCACGTGCGTGAACGCCTCGCCGACTGGGGCGATCCCGAAAACCCGGTGTACCTGCAAGCGGACGCGGCCAGCAACTACGACGGCTTGTACGCGCAATCCCCGCACATCCGCGAGGTTGCCTGCTGGGCGCATGCCCGACGCAAGTTCTTTGAGGTTGCCAAGCACGGCAACACGCCCACCGCCAGTGGTGCGCTCGAACGCATCAACGCCCTGTTCGAGATCGAACGCCAGGCCAGTGAAGCCGGCCTCGATCATTACCAACGGCAACGCTGGCGGGCCGAACACGCCAAACCCAGGCTCGACGAACTCGACCAGTTCCTCAAAACCGAACAACGCCAACTGCTGCCCAACACCCCGACCATGGCCGCCATCGGCTATGTCCAGAACCACTGGCACGCATTCACCCGCTACCTCGACCACGGCCAGTGCGTGATCGACAACAACGCTGCCGAACGCGCCCTGCGCGTGGTCGCCGTCGGCCGCAAGAACTGGCTGTTCGCTGGCAGCGAACGCGGCGGCCATGCCGCCGGCATTTTCTACACCCTGATCGAAAGCGCCAAGGCCAACGGCCACAACCCGCGCGTCTACCTCGAAGACGTTCTGCGCCGCCTGCCCACGACCCTCGACAAACACCTCGACACCCTGCTCCCGCATCGCTGGATCCCGCCCGCCAATACCGCTGACAGTTAACCGCAGCCCGCAGCTCGCGAATAGATGGGCTGTGGCGGACGGTTACGTTTTGTGCGCAGGGCCACCGCTACCAATTCGCAGATGTAGCGCTCACTCTACAGCCAACCAGCATCACCCGATGAGACTAGCTGACGCTTGTTGCTAATCAGGTAACGGGTAGCATAGAACAGACTTGGATATGTCTTGAATCAACTGTTCAAACTCCCTATAGCAGCCGAACGTTTGGCAGGGTACGCATGCCTCGATCAAACGTGGCAACGGCCTCACAGTTATGAGATTGGGCTAGTGCGATGACCAAGCAATCCGGGAAATCCACGCTGCCCTGCTCGAACAAGCGTAGCGCTTCGACGGCGGCAGCTCGGGATTGCCAAGCCAGTGTTGCATTGTCGAGCATGACACGCAGCGTGTGTGCGATGGCCTCGCCAGGCAGGGCGTAGCGGCTGCGCAGCACCCAGGCGAATTCCGCCAGCACCACGTCGCTGACGAAGAGGCTTGCGTCGCTGTGGGCATGGGTCTCGACCAGTTCACGAGCACGCAGTGCCTGCGCTTCATCGTCGCGCAGCACCAGCCGCACGAGCACATTGGTGTCGAGTGCGATCACCGGCGCACCTTGCGCTTGGTAGCCGAAGTGTTGGAACTGCCGCGGATGCGTTCGTCGTCTTCGGCGAGATATTGGCCCACGGCCTCGTTCATTTGTTCGACCGTGCTCGCAGCGCGATCTGGGTCATGCAACAAGCCGAACAGATCGGCCGCACCGCGGCGCAGTGGCCGCACGCGCAGGGAGCCATCGGCTTCGATGCTGAAATCGAGCTTGCTGCCAGCCACGAGGCCAAGCTGGTCGCGAATTTCTTTGGGCAGCGTGAGCTGACCTTTGCTGGTGATGGTGGCAAGCACGTTGATTCCTTACTTTTTATTCAAGTAAGGATATTGTACATCGAGATTTGTTTTTATAAAAGTAAGGAACAATGCAACTATTCCACTATACCGCGACGTCGGACTCGTGATGGCAGGGTTTTTGGCTCTGGTCGGGCTGACCGGCAACCTTCGCCACAATGCCGACAACCACAACGCCAGCCACGCAAGGCAGCAATGACCACCGCCAGCACCAAGCCAACCCAGACGCCCACAAGGTTGACTCCGATGTCGTCCCGTCGCGTCGATCGATCGGTTGATAGTCCCTGCATCAATTCCGCAGCGACCGCGAGGATCACCATCACGGCAATCGCTTTCGGGCCACACAGGTCAGGGCGCAGCGTCCACAGCACCAAGGCCAGCCACACGAACGCGATGAAGTGCGCCGCGGCCGCCAACGTCCACGCATACGTGCCGGCCACAGACTCCAGCGCTGCAAGTGCATCGGCACCGACGACCGCAACAAGCAGGCTCGAAGGCAGAAACAATGCCGCGGAAATCACCAGCGCAGACCCCAGCAACACGCTGCGTGCCACCGCGCCGCGGTGTCGCGCTATCGATGCGCTGACCACAACCACCAGTAACAGCAGCAGCAAGCCATCTACCACGTGCAGGGGGAGCCAGTACGCGAACCATCCGCTGCGATCGAAATCGACCCCGTTGGGTTGCTCGTCGCGGGAACCAACAGCGGCCTTAGCATTTCGCGTAGCCATCGCTTGCCGGAAGTGATCCACAGGATCAACGCCGGTTCCCGAAATCTCCGCTGGGCACGCTGGTAGTTCACATCAGGGTTCCACCCGACGGGTCAAGGCAATCGGCGCGTCCGCAACATTCGTTACAGCCAATCCATTTACGACCTGTCGTACGATCGCTGCCGGGGAAAATATCCGCTGCACGAGCGACTGTCCGGCCACGCCCATCCGTGATCGCAACGTCGGATTCGCGAGCAAGACCTCGGCGTAGCGCAAAAGCACCTCGCGCTGCTCACCGGCAACCACATGGCCAATGCCCTCGTCATTGATCAACGCCTCCAGGTCGTTACCCAGGTTGATCCGCGCCAGCACCGGCAGGCCGGCATGCAGGTAGCTCAACAGCTTGCCGGGAATGTTGTGGGTGGTGTGCCGAGGGTCGAGCGCGATCAGACCGACGTGGCACTGCGCCAACAGCCCCGGGATCTGGTCGGCGTCGACCTCATCGATGAACTGCACATTGGTCAAACCATGCTCGATGGCAAGCGCACGCAGGCGCGGCACCTCGCTGCCACGGCCGATAAACACGAAGCCAGCCTCGCTGCGATCGCGTAGCCGCAGCGCCAGATCGATCAGGCAATCCATGCCCTGGGCGGCACCCATGTTGCCGGTGTAGGCAAACAATGTGCGGCCGGCGAGCGGCCCGCAAGACAGATCGATCGATGTCCTGATGACCGTCGGCGCGGCCAGCCAGTTGTTCAGCACCTCGATATGCGCACCCGCCGGGCAGTCAGCGCGCACCAACGGCACATTGGCCGGGGTCTGCACGCCGATCACGTCGGCCGCCGCGTACTGCTGCCGCTCAACGCGTTTGAAGAACCGGTAGACCAAACCCTTGCGCAGGATGCCAGCATCTACCGCCCAGTCTGGGAACAGGTCGCGCAGTATCAGGTAGCCACGGCAACCCCAGCGGCGCTGGAGTGCGATCACCATCGGCGCCAGGAAAATCGTCGGCGAGTACCAAACGATGCCATCCCAGCGGGTATCCGCCAGCGGGCTGCGGCGCAATCCGCGCAACAATGCGTACGGTAGCAGCCACTCCGCCAGCACGCGCTGGCACTTGTTGACATCCTTGGCCTGCAACGTACGCACGCGCAGGACCTCAATGCCATCATGCGAATCCAGACTCCATAGCGCTGATTGCTCAGGCGCGGGCACGATGACGATAGGGGTATGGCCTTGGCGGAAAAACTCCAATGCCAAGTGCTGCATGAGCACGGCGCCGGATGTACGCATGGGCGGATATGTATCCGCAATCAGCGCCACCCGCATGCTGGTCGCCACTACTGGCGCCATACCGTCCGTCGCACGAAGTCGGTGTAACTCAGAATCAGTCGAACCACCTTCTTCGACACATTGGCGGCGTCGTAATCGACAGGGGCACGTAATACGCCCCTCGCCTGAGTCGTCACTACCTTCACGGCCTCAATAACCCGATCCGCCTGAAGACTGCTCATGATCAGCGTGCCTTCGTCCATACCTTCCGGCCGTTCGTGCGCCTCGCGAACGGTGATGGCGGGGAACCCGAGGATCGCCGACTCTTCGGTGATCGTGCCGCTGTCCGAAACCGTACAGAACGCATCGGTTTGCAGCTTGACGTAGTCGAAGAATCCCAGCGGCATCAGGAACTCGACGCTTGCGGGCACGGATATCCCGAACGACTCTATTCGCGCGCGGGTGCGGGGATGTGCCGAGAACAGGACACGCTTGCCGAAGGTGGAAGCCAACGCCACCAACGTGTCGATCAGCGCCTGCAAACGCTCCGGCACATCCACGTTCTCCTCGCGGTGCGCGGAAACGATGAAGAACTCGCCCGGGGCGAGGCCAAGCCTATCGAGCACGTCCGAGCGGGAAATGCTCTGCGAGAACGTCGAAAGCACCTCGCGCATCGGCGACCCGGTCTTGATGACCATGTCGGCCCGCATCCCCTCTGCCAGCAGATAGCGACGCGCATGCTCCGTGTAGACCAGGTTGATGTCGCTGACGTGGTCGACGATCCGACGGTTGATCTCCTCTGGAACACGGAAATCGAAACAGCGGTTGCCGGCCTCCATGTGGAAGATCGGTATCTTGCGGCGCTTGGCCGCGATCACCCCCAGGCAGGAGTTCGTGTCGCCCAGCACCAGCATCGCATCGGGCTGCACTTCGGCCAGCACCTTGTCAAAGCGCTCTATCACCCGCGCGATGGTCTCCGCCGCGGTAGCCCCAGCCGCCTCCAGAAAGTGATCCGGCTTGCGTATCGCCAGGTCGCAAAAGAACACCCCGTTCAACTCGAAGTCGTAGTTCTGGCCGCTGTGCACCAGTACGTGCTGGACGTGCCGGTCGAGTTCGGCGATTACCAGCGACAGCTTGATCAATTCGGGCCGCGTACCTACCAGCGTAAGGACCTTAAGCACCCAACTCCTCCTTGACGAAATCCAGCGTCATCAGGAGCGCCTTGACCTGCTCCACGTCCAACTGTTCGGTGTTATGGGAGGTGTAATCATCGAGCGTAGCGATGATCGGCTCGCCCTCGACGAAGAACTGGTCGTAGTTCAGGTCGCGATTGTCCGCCGGAATGCGGTAATAACGGCCAGCGTCTTCTGCCTTCCCCATTTCCTCGCGGGATACCAGCGATTCGTACAGCTTCTCGCCATGTCGGGTGCCGATGACCTTGATCGGCGTGGGCCGAGCAAACAACTCAATCAGCGCCTGGGCCAACGCTTCGATCGTGGACGCCGGCGCCTTCTGGACAAAAATGTCGCCCTGCTTGCCGTGCTCGAACGCATGCAACACAAGGTCAACCGAATCTTCAAGCGACATCAGGAAGCGCGTCATCGACGCGTCCGTGATGGTCAATGGCTTGCCATCCTTGATCTGCTGGATGAACAAGGGGATCACGGACCCGCGCGAGGCCATGACGTTGCCGTACCGCGTGGCACACAGCACAGTATCGCCCTCCCCCTGCACCCGGGACTTGGCTACTGCCAGTTTCTCCATCATCGCCTTCGACATGCCCATCGCGTTGATCGGATAGACCGCCTTGTCGGTGCTGAGCACCACGACCTTCCGCACCTTGTTGGCGATCGCCGCATTCATCACGTTCTCGGCGCCGAGGATATTCGTGCGCACCGCCTCCATCGGATAGAACTCGCAGGACGGCACCTGCTTGAGCGCTGCGGCATGGAACACGTAGTCCACGCCGCGCATGGCATCAAAAAGGCTGGAGTACTCTCGGACGTCGCCGATGTAGTACTTCACGCGCGGCTCGTTGATGGCCTTGCGCATGTCATCCTGCTTCTTCTCGTCGCGGCTGAATATTCGGATCTCACCCACGTCCAGGGAAAGCAGGCGGCGGAGCACGGCGTTACCGAACGAACCGGTTCCGCCGGTGATGAGGACAATCTTACCGTTGAGCATCATGCGTAGCGAGCCTCGATTTGGGTGCCAAGTTCGTAAATCATCGCATCCCAGGACGGCGGGACATAGCCGAATTCTTCTTGGAAGCGCCGCGACAGCATGCTGCGGTCGCAACTGAAGTCGTCATCCGGTGCGATCTCGATCGAACGCCCGAGCCGGTCGCGCAGCTTGCACAACAGCGTGTACTTGTCGATCGGCGCAGTGCTGACGTGGTACACGCCTCTCTTGCCCGAGTGCCCGACCAGTACATGCTCGATGACCCGGGCCATCTCCAGCGTGGTAAGCCCGGTGTAGATGGCCTTGCGGAAGCCCTTGATCGCCCCGTTCTGGGCGAGGAACCATTCAACGAGGCTCTTCTTGCGGGATAGTTCGAGGCCGATGATCGATGTTCGCAGCGTGATGCAGCCGGCGTCGCTCACTTCCCCGAGCAGCTTGGTGCGCCCGTAGAGATCGTCGGCATCGGCGAAATCGGTCTCGACGTAGTTGCCCTGGCGACCCGAGAACACGCAATCGGTACTGACGTGGATCAGGCGGGTCCCGATCTCGGCGCAGGAAATGGCCAGACGATGCGGCAGCAACGCGTTGATCTCGATGCTGCTGATCGCGTGCTTCGACTCCGGCCGCTGTTTGACGATCCCTACGGCATTGATGACAGCGTCGGGCCGGACCAGCGCGATCGCGCGAGCAACCGACCCATAGTCCTGGACATCGACCCCGTACACCGCAGTTTTGGGCAAGAAGCCTGCAATGGGGACATACGAATTCGCGTCCAACCTCAGTGTTCCGACCACGTCATGTCGTGGACCGAGGCTTTCCACCAATTGATGGCCCAACATGCCGTCTGCGCCCAGTACAAGTATCTTCATGTCGTCCTGCCCCACTATTGCTTACTCCTCTCAGTGTCGATGTGGTGCGTTGGGGCAGCATTGTCGTCAATGCCCGCACCTTTTTGCGCCTTTTCGCTTTTCGCTGACATGGCACTGCTGATCGCATCCAGAAATAGACGCCGGTTAGCTTCCAGTGTGTCGGGGTTCTTACTTGTCTCAAGCGCGAATGCGCGCGCTCTCGCTGCGCACTGCTGCCGTTCTGTCAATGACCAGCCAGCCACATCCTCGACTCGATGGGCGAATGCGCCAAGATCGTGCAGCGGCAGATCCCAGCCGACACCGCGCTCCGCCAACTGCTGCCACGGCGTCTGATCACTGATCAGCAATGGCAGACCTGCGCGCAGCGCTTCTTGGATGACGTGGCCAAAATTCTCGCCACGGGTGGGAAACAGGAACAGATCGTGTTGCGCGAGCGTCGAGACAACCAGCTCTGGCTGTATCGCACCTTTGTGCATGGCCTCGACATTGGATGGCAGTTTCGCAATCAATGCCTCGCATTCGGACCAATAGACAAGATCCTCGATCGGCCCATAGATCACGAACCGCACTGGCACGTGCACCTGCGCCAGAACGCGGAGCGCAAAATCCAGGTTCTTCATGGGACTGATGCGGGAGAGAAAACAAGCCTGCAGGGGGGCATGCATCCCGCGCGCAGGCGCAGTCCCAATCGATGGACCGGCAATATCTCCGGAATGGGACAGATCAGGCGACACCGCAACATGGCCGCTGACGCCTACCCGGCCGGCCATATTCTGCCCGACGGACAGCGCACGCTGGATATCGTCTACCTCTCGCACACTGGATGCCTGCCACGTCAGTCCGTCATAAATTTTGAACAGTTTGGCCAACCTTATGAACGCGAGTTTCCTCCACCGCTTTATACGCAGGGCACCTGCAGAGAACTCACCGCGCGACGCAATCACGATTGGTCGTCCACTCAAGCGACCCAGCCGGTGACTGACCAGCACCTGCTGGGTGAAGCGCGGATCGAAGAAGCTGTTGAGATAAATCACGTCATGCGGAGTCGACCGCACGATTTCCGCGACCTCCCGCAACCCAAAGCAATTGGGCGCGACATAGTGCACTAGTGCTTTGCCACAGGGCGTCCAGACGCCCGACTGGACATCAGGATACGAACAACCATCGCCCAGGTCGCGATCGAGCGTGACAATTCGGAACTCAAATGAGTCTCCCAACCGCTCAACCATGCTGGAGATTGTTCGGATCGGTCCGCCAGCACGGAATCCGGGGAGGTAGTAACGAGCAAACGTTAGTATGACCGGGTTCGTGCGTCCAAAGACCGATGCGCCAAGCGGCACGCCCTCCCCATCG
>Ga0210015_1003677_pt1 | contig 13433 bp, 12 predicted proteins | sample CryGeymeta201522_FD_185471 | JGI IMG/M metagenome (GOLD analysis project Ga0210015, IMG submission 185471) | Groundwater microbial communities from Crystal Geyser aquifers in Utah, USA - Crystal Geyser metaG 2015-22 (SPAdes) (version 2) | ecosystem: Environmental > Aquatic > Deep subsurface >... | reverse complement strand
ATGGCTTATAGAGTATAATTTCAATCGTCCACACCAATCCCTTGGCTATCTTGCTCCAGTAGAGTATATTGAAAGAGAGCTTGCTAAAATCCATAGTCCAGTGTTACCTATGTGGTCAGCCAGCACAAATCATTGACAAATGCTATACTATATTATAACATTATATGTGAATATCCCCTGTCGGTTCGCTGACAGGAAACTAGGCCGCTCACGGGCGGCCTAATTTTTATAAGTATGGGACTCGAGACAAATGTCTACATCGATGGTTTCAATCTTTATTACGGTTGTGTGAAAGGAACATCGTATCGATGGCTCAATTTATCAAAACTATGTACCATGCTGCTCCCAGAGCATCATGTCAAAAAAATAAAGTACTTCACGTCCCTAATAACACCTCAGCCTAATGACCCACAGCAGCTACAGCGCCAGCTTACATATATCCGAGCACTTGAAACAATACCTAATCTCTCAGTTTACTATGGGCAGTTCCGGACCCATATCGTGAAGAGGCCATTGGCTCATCCTACTGGAAGTAACACTGGCATGGTAGAAGTGCTGGATACGAAAGAGAAGGGATCAGATGTCAATCTTGCGACGCATTTATTGGCCGACGGCTTCAACAAAGAGTACCAGATAGCCGTGATTGTCTCAAACGACTCAGATTTGGTAGAACCGATAAAGTTTGTAACTAAGCAACTACATTTACCTATCGGCATTTTACACCCACACAAGCAGTTTATTCGAGAATTATCCAGACTCGCAGAGTTTTACAGACCTATACGTGAGAGGACGATTAAAGCCAGCCTGTTTCCACCTACACTGACAGATGCAAACGGGACAATAACCAAGCCACCCTCCTGGTGAATCTAGGGATTGATTCTGGCTAGGGAACTTCAAGAAAAAGTGGCAGCGGAGGGATTTGAACCCCCGACCAAAGGCTTGGGAGAAGTCTGAAACTATTGCTATAAGCATTGGTAAGCAGAATAGAATGTCCGCTCTAAGCAGTGTGTATCCCTTCCCAAATCCGTTGCCTTGGTTTCATTTACCTACCTAACACACTTCAAGTTACTGGCTGCGCAAGTGCAATTTATCCCGAATCTCCTGTTCCCGACGCTTCAGAGCATCCAATTTCTTTTCAACTTCCGCAGCTTCAACCATCTGCTCCTTACCTGTGATGAAGCTGAATCTTGTTTTGCCCTTTGAGACCTCCGCAGGATGTCTTCGCAGGGCCTTCAATTTCCTCTCAGCCTTATCTATTTCTACTGCTACATCGTGAAGTTCCTTCTTAAGTCTTTCTTCTGCCTGCATGGCTGCTCCTTTAGTTATATCCCTCTGCTTACCTTGTCCAACTCCACCTGGCTGAACTATTCGTTCGATGCAGTTGTCATCGTAATTGCCTCTTAATCCAATTATACCCCAATCAACCTCACACAAAGTGGCAGCGACTGGATTTGAACCAGTGACCAAAGGCTTATGAGTCCTCTGCTCTACCACTGAGCTACGCTGCCCCATATTATTTAACACTACCTGTCAGAAATGGTCAAATCATCTTAAGAGCGTTTACTAACCTCACCCCCTTCATCCCCCCTCCTTCAAAGGCCTGCCCTGAGCGAGATTCTTCGGTCGCTTTGAGATTCTTCGCTACGCTCAGAATGACATGAAGCGAAGGGAGAGGGAGAAGAGATTTATAGAGAGGGGTTTCACCCCTCTCTTACCGGCACGGGGGCGTTAAACTCCCTTCCCCTGCTAAGGGGAAGGGGGCAGGGGATAGGTTGCTAAATATAGTCAGGCACAAAACTATTTGTAATCTCGCTTGCTTTCCTGGAATATCAAATCCCCCTTACGGGGGCGTTGAACTCCCTTTTCTAAAGGGGGATTTAGAGGGATTTTTATACGAAGTTATGCGGGATACTATAATCTCCTTAAGAGTGGATTTTCATCCCATGCTAGCTTAAAATAAGCAACAGCAATCATAATGAACACGATGATTTTCATTCATGGCTCCGGAGATAGCAGCCGGGCATGGCATTATCAGATAAAAGCCTTTCCAGAAGCAAAAGCCGTAGACCTGCCCGGACACCCCCGAGGAGAACCATGCCATAGCATTGAACAATACGCTGAATGGCTGAATGATTATATCTTGAGCAATAAGTATGAACCAGTTATCCTCGCAGGACATTCTATGGGGGGCGGCGTTGCCCAGATGCACGCCCTTAAGCATCCTGAAAACACAACGGCACTTATACTCATTGGCACCGGGGCCAGATTAAGGGTAAATCCGGCTTTTCTTTCCATAATCAGGGACGGCATTACTAACCCTAAAAAGTGGTTTAACGATGTTATTAAACCTTTCTACAAAGACATTCCCACCGAAGCAAGGGAGCCGATATTGAAACGGATAAAGGAAAACGGGGCAAAAGTGCAGCTTAACGATATGCTTTGCTGCGACAAATTTGACATTATGGACAAAGTAGCACAAATTAAAATTCCTACCCTGATAATATGCGGCAGCAAAGATACTATGACTCCACCTAAATACAGCTCTTACCTGGCCAACAAGATTAACGGGGCTAAACTGGTCATAGTTGATGAAGGAGGTCATCTGGTCTTCGCTGAAAAGCCCCAACCAGTCAATCAGGCTATCGGTGAATTTTTAGTCAATCTACAGTAATATACTGGTTGTTTATTTTGTCACCCTGAGCGATAGCGAAGGGTCTAGGCTCTTCGCGGAGCCTGTCCTGAGCGGCACGAGATTCTTCGCTACGCTCAGAATGACAAGAAGTGAAGGGCTCAGAATGACAGGGGAGAGTTGCTAAACGACCTAAGTGATATACTGATTAATTCGAGGAGATGAAAACACATACACTTAGACTCGGAATGGCGCAAATCAATTCCACCGTGGGTGATTTGAGCGGTAATACCCAGAAGATACTGCACTACATCGATGAGGCGAAGGCTCTTGGAGTCGATTTGTTAACCTTCCCGGAATTGGCTATAACCGGCTACCCACCAGAGGATTTGCTGCTCAATCCGCAGTTTATCAAGCAGAACAAGGAAAGACTTAACGAAGTAGTTGAGCACTCCGCAGACATAGCGGTAGTGGTAGGCTTTGTTGATAGCAACAGCGATACATATAACGCCGCTGCACTAATTCACAACAATAAATTGGCTGGCGTTTACCATAAAGTGTATTTGCCTAATTATGGCGTGTTCGATGAAAACAGGTATTTCCAGGCAGGAGCGGAATGCCCGATATTCATCATTTATGGCATCGGCACAGGTATAACTATCTGTGAAGATATATGGTATGAAACCGGACCAGCGACAGTTCAAGCTTATGCCGGAGCTAGACTATTAGTTAATATAAGCGCCTCCCCATATCATGCTGGTAAAGGAAACCTTAGAGAGAGGATACTCGCTACCAGAGCCGCCGATAATGTAGCTATTATTGCCTATAATAATTTAGTTGGAGGACAAGATGAGCTGGTCTTTGACGGCAATAGCCTAATTGTTGACCAGCAAGGAGAAATCATCGCTCGGGGAAAACAATTTGAAGAAGACCTTGTAGTAGTTGATTTAGATGTGGAATCGGTATTTCGTTCACAGCTGCATGACCCCCGACGGAGGAAAGAGGCACCGTGGGTTAAAAAGGGATTGGAACAGGCTACTAAGATAGAAGTATCAACTGAATATCCTACGCTTGCCAGGCTGCCTTTGCCATCAAGGCAAGTGGAAAGGCTGGATGAGCCTGGCGAGATATATCAGGCACTTGTCCTGGGCACCAGGGATTACGTACATAAGAATGGCTTTGAAAAGGTAGTTATTGGTCTATCTGGTGGAATCGATTCAAGCCTGGTAGCTACCATATCGGTAGATGCCCTGGGGGCTGATAATGTTGTCGGCGTTTCCATGCCTTCTCGCTATTCATCACCCAACAGCAAATCGGATGCCGAAGCACTGGCAAAGAACTTAGGGATAGAATTCAAAGTGATACCCATCGAGAAAGCTTTTAGTTCATATTTGGAAACGCTGGCGGAGCCTTTCAAAAATACCCAACAGGATGTGACCGAAGAAAATATTCAGGCAAGGATTAGAGGCAATATACTCTTTGCCTTGTCCAATAAGTTTGGCTGGTTGGTGCTTGCTTGCAGCAATAAGAGCGAGACAGCTACAGGCTATACCACACTTTACGGAGATATGGCTGGAGGGTTTATTCCACTCAAGGATGTGCCTAAAACAACGGTTCTGGAATTAGCCAAGTACAAGAACCACCAGGCTGGAAGGGAAATAATCCCGTCAGGTGTTTTAACCAAAGCACCGTCGGCAGAGCTAAGACCTGACCAGAAGGATACCGATACACTACCACCATACAAATTATTAGACCCCATTTTGAAAGCGTACGTAGAAGATGACCTGTCAATTGACCAGATTGTAAACATGGGATTTGACCCCAAGATAGTGACTGAAATAGCCCGCCTGGTGGACAGGAATGAATACAAGCGCCGTCAGGCTGCACCCGGTATAAAGATAACCCACAGGGACTTTGGCAGGGATAGGAGGTTGCCCATCACCAACCGATTTAAAGACCAATCCGGTTAATATATATATAATAAGAGGCTGTTTAAAAATGTAGTTGCCCAATTCATTGGGCGATAGTGCCTGATAAATCAGGCAACTACAAAAATTTGGGGGCGAAGACTCTCCAAAATGCCCAAAATTGAACGGGAAAACAAAATTAAACAGCCTAAATAATGTAAGGAGGAGAAAGGAGAAATGCGGAAATTAGGGGGCGCTTTACTGGGAATCGGGCTGGGAATTTTAGTAGGCTGGGGATTCTACTGGCTCTTTGACCTTGCCTTCCCCGAACTGCCCCTTGCAGTTAAAATCGGTGCCGCTGCTGTAGTTATAGGGCTTACTATCATCCTGATATCACTGGTGCGGGAGAGAATTAAAACATCGAAGGAAGACCGAAAAAAATTCAAGGGGGTGGAAAATTGATTGTGATTACCACAGAGCAGATAGAGGGCAAGAGAATAACAGAAACTCTGGGTTTGGTTAGAGGAAGCACCATTAGAGCCAGGCATATAGGGCGTGACATTATGGCCGTTTTACGCAACATCGTCGGTGGCGAAGTCAAGGATTACACTGTAATGCTGGCACAAGCCCGAGAGGAAGCGCTGCAAAGGATGCTTGACCAGGCCGAGAAGATGGGCGCCAATGCCATAATAGGCACCAGATTCGTAACCTCAATGGTAATGTCCGGAGCTGCCGAAATGGTAGCCTATGGGACAGCGGTAAAAGTGGAGTAGTTGCCTGATTTATCAGGCTCTTATTGCCCATTCCACAGCATTCAGGAAAACTTGAAAGCCGTCTCCATAATCCTCAGCCCCACGCCTTGTCCATTGTGGATGTTGAGTCCCGCGAATATGCCTCTCAGGATGCGGCATTAACCCAAAAATTCGTCCTGAAGAATCACAAATGCCAGCAATGTTCCCCACTGAACCATTTGGGTTGTAAGGATAGCCAGCATTGGTATTTCCATGCTCATCACTGTAGTAGAGCACCGCATTCAAATGGGACAAGCCCCGTGCAAGACCAATATCACGGGGAACGACAACCTTCCCCTCACCATGGGCAACCGGTAAATACATATGCGCAATTCCTTTAGTAAATACGCAGGGACTTTCCGGATTTACCGATAAATATACCCAGCGACACTCAAATCTCCCTGAATCGTTGACCGATAAAGTTAGCGATGACGAGGCGGTGTTCGACAATTCAGGCAGAATGCCCGCTTTTACCAGCACCTGAAAGCCATTACAAATCCCTAAAATTAGCCCTCCCTTTTCCACAAACCTCTCTATATCCTCGCCGAGTTTCAATCTCAGCTCGTTGGCAAGCACTTTACCTGCGGATATATCATCGCCGTAAGTAAAACCGCCGGGAATAACCATTATGTGGTAGTCGGAGAGTCGCTTTTCCCGGCGAATTAATTCCCCAATATGAACCGGCGACACTTCTGCACCAGCCTGCTGGAAAGCAACCTCAGTCTCAACGTCACAATTCGTTCCCGGCGCTAACAGTATCAGCGTTCGCACCTTACCCATCAGCTCTCACCTCACCACCGAATAGGCCTTTGCCAGGCATCCTTTAGTTTCTGAATAGATGTGTCGACAACTTTCCTGCTATTCAATCCGTATATCTCCAGCGTTTCAGCATCAGTAACCTGCCCGATAGCAGCCAACTCTATACCTGCCATCATTTTTTCAAACTCAACTCCATTTTCCGGCGCTACTTCAACCAGGAACCGAGCATTTGATTCCGAGAAAAGTATAAAGTCCTCCCTGTCTATTGGCTCGCCAAGCGGAACGGATTTCAAGTGAACTATGACCCCAAGACCACCGGCAAAAGCCATCTCAGCAACGGCAACGCCGAGCCCTCCTTCACTTAAATCATGACACGCCTTGACCAGACCTTTCTCAGTAGCCTTACTCAACTTATCCAGCAACTCTTTTGCTTCATGTGGATTCACTTCAGGCACGTTATTTCCGATAAAACCGTTGAGCCTGAAGTATTCCGACCCACCTAGCTCATTGTTGGTAGTGCCGACAAGGTAAATTAAGTCACCTGCTTGCTTGAAATCCATCGATATAGCTCGGCTCACGTCCTCCATAACGCCAATAGCCGAAATGAGCAGGGTATGAGGAACAGAGATGACCTTGCCCTCAAATTGGAACTCATTGTTCAGGCTATCCTTGCCCGAGATAAACGGCGTTTCATAGACCACTGACATATCATGGCACGCCTGAGCAGCACGAACTAAAGCCCCCAGCATATCTGGGCGGCTGGTATTACCCCAACAGAAGTTGTCCAGCAACGCTACTCGCTTTAGATTGCCTCCAACAGCTATAATTTGCCGTAAAGACTCATCAATGGCTGACGCCGCCATCCAGTAAGGGTCTATCTCCCCATATTTTGCGTTTATGCCATTGGAAACGATTACGCCCATCTTAGAATCGGGAAGCGGCTTGATAATGGCGGCATCGCCAGGACCATCATTATTCTTCCCTACCAGAGGCTTAAGAACGCTCCCCCCCTGCACTTCATGGTCATATTGGCGTATTACCCACTCCTTACTGCATACATTCCATGCACCGAGAACCTGAAGCAGGGATTTAGTCAAATCCTGCGGTGGTGCAAAGTCAGGCTCATCATGCCCTGGTTTTTCCCATACTGCTTCCGCCCTTAACTGCGGCCGCCCATGGTGCAGAAATTCCATATTAAGGTCGCAGACTAATTCCTCGTGATAAAAAAGCTGCAGCCTTCGGTCATTGGTAAACTCACCAATGACCGTCGCCTCTACATCGTTGTCAGCAAAAAGGGTTAGCAGTTCTTCCACACAGTTTGGCGGGACAGCTAGCACCATTCTTTCCTGCGACTCGGATATCCATATTTCGGTATAAGACAGCCCGGTGTATTTCAGCGGAACCCTATCCAGGTAGACATGAACTCCCGTTTCTGCAGCCATCTCACCCACTGCTGATGACAGGCCACCACCGCCACAATCGGTTATCCGGGAATAAAGCCCACGGTTTCTGGCTTGAAGCAGGGCATCAATAAGCTTTTTCTCCACAATGGGGTCACCAATCTGAACAGAGGTATAAGAAACTGCTGTCGATTCCTCGGTAAGCTGCTCCGAAGCAAAAGTAACACCGTGTATTCCATCGCGCCCAGTTTTACCCCCCGCTAATACTACCAGGTCACCAGAACTCTGCTGTCCCCTCTGGGAAATCTTCCGGGGCAATAACCCTACAGTGCCGCAGAACACAAGCGGATTAGCTACATATCGTTCATCAAAAAGTATCGCACCATTAAGCGTAGGTATTCCCAGGCGATTACCATAGTCAGCTACTCCAGCCCGAACCCCCTTGAAAATACGCCGTGGATGTAAAACACCTCGCGGTAGTCGGTCATAGGAGAAATCAGGAGGACCAAAACAGAACACATCCGTATTCACGATTGGTTTAGCTCCAAGCCCGGTGCCCATGATATCACGGACAACCCCACCTATCCCTGTCGCTGCCCCCCCGTAAGGCTCAACTGCTGAGGGATGATTGTGAGTCTCCACTTTAAAACAGAGCGCCCAGAAGCCGTCAAAGTCAATTACACCGGCATTATCCTCAAAAACAGAGAGACACCATGGCTTATTCAGTTCTTCAGTCGCCTTCATAATAGTGCTTCTGAGCAGGTTATCTACGGTTATGTCACCAAATTTGATTCTCCCCTTGAATGTCTTGTGGACGCAATGTTCAGACCAGGTCTGAGCCAGCGCTTCAAGCTCAACATCAGTGGGGTCCTGTCCTCGCCTGTGAAAGTAGTCAATAATTGCCCGAAACTCGTCATCACTAAACCCAAATTGCTGCTTGATTTTTAAAAGTTCTTCCTCGGTTGACTTAAGAATATTTACCCACTCCAATTTGAATCTATACTGCGGGTTTTCGGGAAAGATTACCGATTTTTGCTCCACCACATGCTGGATAATCGGGTTTACCAATAACCTGTTACATATGACCTCCAAACTGATAGCTTTTAGCTGATAGCTGTCAGCTTTCAGTTCAATAAGGTATCGCTTCGCCGTCCTAACTGCCTTGGCTTTTTCTATGCCCAAATCCCGCACCGCTTTCATGATAGTAGCCTCAACCGGGTCAGCAACACCAGCATTATAGGCAACCTCAACAATATGGTAAGCATCACCACCCCAGGAATCCTGGTCATACTGGTATTCCTGGGTCACGGGGTCAGCCAGTAAGCTTCGGCAAATTAGCTCTAGTTCGGCGGATGTCAAATCAGCATCTAACCAGTATATGTCCACAACCCGAATATCGGTGACCGCTGTTATTCCCAGGTCGTGGATATCCTTGACCAGACCAAGCCCTTTGGCATCAGGGAAGTCATGTTTTAAGCGGACTTCAATTCTATGCATTAAAATATGCTTTAACTGATAGCTTTTAGCTGATAGCTGTCAGCTTTCAGATATTGTATCTTACTATTACCTGTGTTGCTTTATCAACGCCACCCATTTAGGAGCTCACGGTAGCGAGCATATTGAGATTGTTTAGCAACCTATCCCCTGACCCCTTTCCCTTAGCAAGGGAAGTGGGAGTGTAGGTAAGAGAGGGGTGAAACCCCTCTCTATAAATCTCTTCCCCCTCTCCCTTCGCTTCATGTCATTCTGAGCGTAGCGAAGAATCTCAAAGCGACCGAAGAATCTCGCTCAGGGCAGGCCTTTGAAGGAGAGGGGGATAAAGGGGGTGAGGTTAGTAAACACTATCCATATTGACTTTGGCTCGAACTTGTGGTTTGATGACAAGCGATTACTCCCAAAAGTAGGAGGGACTATGGCTGTTAAAGACCGAGCTGAGGCTAACGAGCATGTCCTTAAAATGGTCAAGGAGCACAATGTAGGTTTGATCAAGCTCTGGTTCACGGATATCCTGGGCTTTCTTAAGAGCTTTACCATCGCCTCCGGGGAGTTAGAGACCTCTTTAGAATCAGGGAACGGCTTCGATGGCTCATCTATTCAAGGGTTTGCCCGCATTGACGAGAGCGATATGGTAGCTTTACCCGACCCGACTACCTTTCAAATCCTTCCCGGGCATTCAAAAGAGCATCAAAATGCAGCCAGGATGTTTTGTGATATTTACTGGCCCGGGAGGCAACCTTTCGAAGGTGACCCCAGATATGTGCTGAAAAGAAACTTAAAGAGAACTGCTGACATGGGCTATACTTTCTATGTTGGCCCTGAACTGGAATACTTTTACTTCCAGAACTCAGAATCGACTCAATTTTTAGACCAGGGTGGTTACTTCGATTTAACTCCCCCTGATATAGCCACTGATTTGAGGCGAGAGACAATTCATATCCTGGAAGAGATGGGCATTAGGGTAGAGTATAGCCACCATGAAGTTGCTCCCAGTCAGCATGAAATAGACTTACATTACACCGATGCCTTGACCATGGCTGACAATGTAATGACTTACCGATTAGTAGTTAAACAAGTAGCTCAAGAGCACGGTGTTTATGCCACTTTCATGCCCAAGCCTGTGCTTGGTGTAAATGGCAGCGGGATGCATGTCCATATGTCACTGTTTAAAGGCGATAGGAATGCCTTCTTTGACAGGGATGAGCCTCATCATCTATCCAAACTAGCTAAACATTTTGCCGCCGGACTGTTAAAACATGCTCCTGAGATTACCTCTGTTACCAATCAGTGGGTAAATTCTTATAAGCGTCTTCTTCCAGGCTATGAAGCACCAGTTTACATTAGCTGGGCAAGGAGAAATCGAGCCGACTTAATCAGGATACCGGAATACCAGCCAGGAAAGGAAGAGGCCACGAGGCTTGAACTCAGGTCTCCCGACCCCGCTTGTAATCCCTACCTGGTCTTCAGCGTTATCCTCGCCGCCGGACTGGAAGGAATTGAAAGGAAGTATGAGCCTCCACCACCCGTGGAGAGAAATGTCTTTGAAATGAGCGAACAAGAACGGAAGGAGAGCGGAATAGGTACACTCCCGGGCAACCTATATGAAGCCATAAAGCTTAGCGAGAATAGCAAATTAGTGAGAGAAGCTTTGGGGGAGCATGTATTTAATACCTTTATCCAAAATAAAAAAGTCGATTGGGAACGCTACTGCAGTCAAGTAACCGATTACGAACTCAAGCAATACCTACCTATCTTATAATACACTCCTGCTTTCAAAATAGACATTGCTAAGAGATTGTTTAGCAACCTATCCCCTGCCCCCCTTCCCTTAGCAAGGGAAGGGGGGCGTCTCCCCCGTGCAGGTAAGAGAGGGGTGAAACCCTTCTCTATAAATCTCTTCCCCTTCTCCTTTGAAGGAGAGGGGGATAAAGGGGTGAGGTTAGTAAACACTCTCTACTAAGATACCTGAAAAAGCAAATGTCTTACGAGCTATACTCTGATATATAGATGAGGGTGTTTAAAAATGTAGTTGCCCAATTTATTGGGCAAATGCGCCTGATGAATCAGGCAACTACAGAAATATGAAAGCGAAAATCCTAAGCACCAAATACGAAATACTAAACAATACCAAAGCACAAATGACAAAAATCCAAAACAAAACGAGTTTTGGTATTTGAATTTGGAATTTAGAATTTGTTTAGAGTTTAGAAATTAGGATTTAGAATTTAAGGCTGTTGAAATGCCTAAAAACGAACGCAAAATCAAAATTAAACAGCCTCTCTGATATATAGGAGGTGCTGAAATCGCGGCAGGCTAACTCTTGCCGCGCATTTTTATACTGCTGGTTATATTAATCTCTATAGGCTGCCCGCATTTAGGGCAAGAGAACTCCATAACCAGAGGCTTCTCCATTACCCTTTCCACAAGAGTTGTAACTATAGAATCTACGTTATCCAGCCGCTCATCTATCAGGTCAAGACGCTTAATTAGCTGCTCTATATCCAACTCTCCAGTAGCTTTTATAATTGATTCTCCTTAATCCCCCTTAGTCTCCCTTTTCTAAAGGGGGATTTAGAGGGATTTTTATAAGCCCTTCTCCACAACGCCCAGAGCCTCTAGTTCATCTTTATCATGTGCCTTCAGCTTATCTATTTGTTCCGATACAGTTCGCTCCAGGTATTTACGAAAAGCATCTCGCGCCGCCGGTGAATTACGCACCGCCGCCTTGGCTTTCTGCCATTCATCGTTAATCACATCGTTTATTTGCTCAGGACTCATCGGTTCCTTACTTTGCCAGATACTTTCTAGCCTATCCAGAACCCGCTTCGTTATTGACCTCTTCAAACGATCCAGAGAAAAAATCTCTTCCCAGGCATATTCTTGTCCCTCTTTTTTCTCAGTCATATTTTATTCCTCCTCTACAGTGTATTATTATCGCTTTAACTGTGTAGCTTGTCAAGATATTGATTTACAACGGAAAAAGATATACATTATCTATAGGGGGTGATTAAAAATGCCAGAAGTAGAAGTTGGGAATGTAACGGATTTTTTTGCCCGACCTGTAGTGGCTGGTATCGAACTAACCGCCACGCTAAAGACAGGGGATAAAATCCATATCAAAGGAGCCACCACCGATATGGAACTTGTAGTGGAATCCATGCAAATTGACCGCGTCGATATCACTACAGGCAAACCTGGCGACCTCATTGGCATAAAAGTTTCCGATAGGGTGAGGCGAGGCGACAAGGTTTACAAAGTTACTGAATAGATTGCTTCGTCTTACTCGCAATGACACGGAGCAAATTGGCCATTTCAATAGCTTCGACTGCAGCCATAAAACCTTTATTACCCTCTTTGGCTCCTGCCCTCTGAATAGCCTGTTCCAGAGTATCAGCGGTGATTATGCCCTGTATCACCGGTAACTCGGCATCCAAAGTCACCCGCCCAATTCCTCTACCTACCTCAGACGCTACATACTCGAAATGGGGAGTCCCGCCGCGAATTACAGCGCCAAGGCATATTATGGCGTCGTATTTGCCACTCTGCGCTAATTTTTTAGCTATCAATGGGATTTCAAGACAGCCTGGCGTCCACGCAACATCGATATCTCCTTCCCCAACACCATGACGCAACAGAGCATCCTTCATCCCCTCTAACAGCCTGGTGGTTATCATCTCGTTAAACCGAGAAACGACAACGCCAAACTTCAGCCCTTTGCCTACCAGTATTCCTTCGTAACACTTAGCCATCGTCTACCTCCTTTATATGGAGCAAATGCCCCAGCTTCTCTTGCTTGGTCCTCAGGTAATTGACATTGACTGGATTAGGGGGAGTCACCAGGGGGACAATTTCCACTATTTCGAGTCCATAACTTTCCAACCCTACTACTTTCTTAGGATTGTTAGTAAGCAGCTTTATTTTATGTAGCCCTAAATCGGCCAAAATCTGCGCCCCAATGCCGTAATCCCTTAAATCAGGAGCAAAACCTAATGCTATGTTAGCCTCAACGGTGTCCAGACCCTGGTCCTGAAGCGCATAGGCACGAAGTTTATTATGAAATCCAATTCCTCTCCCTTCCTGCCTCATATATAAGAACACCCCCCTGCCTTCTAAACAGATTCTCTGCATTGCCAACCCAATTTGCTCACCACAATCACACCTCAAGCTTCCGAAAACATCCCCGGTAAGACACTCACTATGAACCCGCACCAATACCGGCTCATCCCCCGATATATCCCCCTTTACCAGAACAACATGCTCTGCAGGGTCGACAATGGACTTATAAGCTACCGCCACAAATTCACCATACTTGGTGGGCAACCTGGCTTCAGTTACCTTCTGAACTAGCTTTTCATGACGGTGCCGATAAGCAATAAGCTCCACTATGGAGATAATCTTCAAACCATACTTCTCAGCAAGGGCTTCAAGCTGCGGTAACCTCGCCATACAA
>Ga0210015_1003676_pt1 | contig 13436 bp, 7 predicted proteins | sample CryGeymeta201522_FD_185471 | JGI IMG/M metagenome (GOLD analysis project Ga0210015, IMG submission 185471) | Groundwater microbial communities from Crystal Geyser aquifers in Utah, USA - Crystal Geyser metaG 2015-22 (SPAdes) (version 2) | ecosystem: Environmental > Aquatic > Deep subsurface >... | reverse complement strand
TCCTGATCAATTCCATTACAAATACCATCACTATCCGTATCAGAATGAATACCCGTATTAAGATCTACGTTGCAGCCCATTTGTGTTTTAGGCTCTGTATCCGAAATGCAAGGAAGGCTACACAAATCAGGGACGCCATCATTGTCGTCGTCCGTATCACAGGCATCTCCTTCGGTATCCCCATCCCAGTTTGCCTGATCCTCGTTGGTGAAGTTAGGGCAGTTGTCGCAGACATCGCCGAACGTATCTGAATCGCTATTTTTCTGGTCAGCATTCGCGATAGTAGGACAGTTATCATTAAAATCTAAAATTCCGTCGCCATCACTGTCGCAGGATGAATTATCCGGATCACATACATCTCCAATCCCATCACTGTCACAGTCCCCCTGATCCGGGTTGGAATCAGTTGGGCAGTTGTCAGGAGGGCAGGTATTCGCTGCAAAACCGGGATCTCCGTATCCGTCATTGTCCGTGTCCGTGCATGTATCGCAGAGATCGCCGATCCCGTCATTATCCGTGTCCTTCTGGTCCGGATTAGCAACGTTCACACAGTTGTCATCACAGTTTGAGGTAGCGCCGCCGGTGCAGGGGTGGTCGCCAACCGTATTGGATAGGTCCCCGTCATCTGAAATGCCATCATTATCCGAATCCTGGGCCACGATCACTTCTCCTACTAAACGCCAATAACCGGTCTGCCCGTTGAATGGGCCGCCCACAATCAAGGAGGACCAGGTCAGGGTGACGTCCCAACCGCCGTTCGCGCCGACAGGGGTGGCAATAGCCGTCACGCTGCTATTCCCTTGGTTGAACTCAGAGCCGTTCCAGCCGGCCGTCCAGGCTTCCAGGTTTAAAGCGACCGCCCCGGTTGATGTATCAATCGTCCCGCTGGGGGCAGAATAAATACCGGTAGAGATATTATTGGTGTCATTCTTGTTGTCCGCTATAGTGTAACCGGCTGTGTTTCCGAAGAAGCCGAATATGAAACCCGCAATTCCAGTGGTTCTGGATGCTGAGTTTGCAGTATCAAAACCAGGGGTTCCCTGGAAGGCGCCCATGTCGATATCGCCGGAGACATCATCCAGACCGCCCGGAAAGGGATGGCCTGTTGACAACTTGTCGCCGCTGACGTGGGTAAAGGGGTTGTAGGCAGTAGAAGCCGGATTGGCCGGCACCCCCATGGCAAACCCGCCGCTTGTAACATAGATTTTAGCTATGTCAGCCGCTGTGGCCATACGCCCGAAGCTGAAACTGAGCACTAACGAGGCAAGCAGTATAAGGAAGCTCTTTTCCCGCATTATGGATAGTTTCTTTGTTATTGTTATTGAAGTGTTTTTCATCTTCTCCTCCGTGTAAATAGTCTTGAATGATATGCCACAAATCCTTTCGGACCTTTGATCCATGTTTAACACTTACTTGATAAAGAATAAAGCAACTTTCATGCCAAAAAGGATGTTTTTATATAATTTTCACCATTTTTTAACAAGGATTCTGAATAGATCCGACAATATATCTTCTTTCAATCCGTATTGTTCAATAATATTAATAAACTACATGCCATATATTTTTAGCCCCATCTCTCCTGAGGTCATAAAAAATCATCTTCTGATCTTCGATATCCACGGAAAATTCCAAGGCCTTTAGGTTGAAGTATGAAAAACTTTTCCCTTTTTGGGAAAAACTTTTCATATTAACGGTAAAGTTTTTCACACTTTTCTCTTCCGTCTTCTTTAGCACTTTGTTTAGTCAGTCTGATAAATCGGATTAAGAGTCAAACTAGTGTTTATATTTATTCATGTTTTTTGTAACGAGCATTTTTCTTATACCATTTTTTTATGATTGTCAAGAAAAAAAGACAACAATCACATGAAATTAACCATTAGCATATTATTATAATTTAATTAATTTAATGCCGCCTTTAATAAACTCTTTTTCCAAAATCACAGGTTGAGTCTAAATATAAAAGGTTGGCGCGATTAATCGGAACTTAGAGACATCCTGAGGGAGGCCGGTGCCTGTATACCCTGCTCCTCAGCCGTCTTTAAATGGAATTTTGCCTCATCTTTTCGGCCCGTCTTATTATACAAGAAAGATAGATAGAGATGAACTTCGCCTGAATTCGGCATCTCTTTAAGTGCTCTCATGAGATAGGCCTCCGATTCCGCAAAACGCCCCATCTCTCCATAGGCAACCCCCATAAGCATCAAAGCTGTGGGCCCGTCTGATTTGACCTTTAGAGCCTTTTCGTAGGCTTGAATAGCATCTTCGGGCTTTCCCATGCTGTGCAAGGCATTCCCCATGTTGATCCAGAGCCCCTCTTCTGAAGGATTCTTTTCCGCAGCATGGCCGAACCTTTCCACGGCCTTTTCAAAATTCCCCTGCTGCATCAAAGCAACCCCTTCGCTGATCCATTGCCTTGCTTCAAAATCCCTCTTCTCGATGGGCCAGAAGGAGATCACCATGACGGGGACAACAGCCATACCCGCCGTCAACAAATCCTTCCACCTTCTCTGCTTCAGGATCATCATCACGGATTGAAGTCCCCGTGCTGCAAAAATAGTTAGAATGGGGACCGCCGGAAACCGGTAACGCGAAGTCATATAGAAGATCATCATCGTCATGAAGGGTACAAGCAGAAAGATACCGTAAACCTGTTCCTCCGCCGATCCCCAGCCGCTCTTTAACATGCCCCAGGTTGCCAGGGAAAACAAAAGGGCAAAGGGAAGAGGCATGAAATACCGAACAGGGTTCTCGTCGTAATGCATATTGTAATTATCGGCATACTCATAGTTTCCAATCATCCTCCAGAGTTTAAGAAGTTCAAGCCTCGATGTGAACCGGGGGTGGTTCAGAAGGAACTTCAGGCTGCTTGTGAACCAATAATGCCTTGCCTCACGGTGGGTCAAAGGTCTCCCGCTCAACGAAGATGCAACTTCAATCTCTTCTTTCTTTTGCGTTTCGATGTTCCCGGAAAACCCTTGCGGAAGCGCCAGGGTTCCCACGGCAGAGGGGTTATTGCCGTGCACAAATGTCATGGCGCCGTTGGTCGAGATCAGGGCAGCATCTCCTCCGACCAGCCAATTGCGTAACGTCACCGGCAAGATCACGAGCGCTGCCATCAGCATCAAGACGGAGGCCTTACCCAAGGTATTTAAAAAATGCTTACGGCCTGTGGCGATCAGCCAGATCGTTAGAAAGACAAGAAGCAATAAGGTGTTTGGTTTTGTTAAAGCGGAAAGGCCGATAAAAAGGCCCGGCACAGTCCATGACAATAGGGTCTCCTTTTGAACCGCCCTTACGGAGAAAAAAAGCGCCCAGAGGAAAAGGTGGACGGACAAGGTTTCACTCAGAAGGTGATTTTCAAAAAAAACAAACCCGGGGTAAAGAGTACAGAGCCATGCCGCAGCAGCGGACCAGAAAGGGGGCAGCAGGGTTCGGGAGAGGACAAAGACCAGAAAAATGTTCCCAAGGCCCATCATGCCGTGTATGATACGGATCGCCCAGGGTCCGGGATTAAAGACTGAATAAATCAGGCCCAAAAGATAAGGAAAAAGGGGAGCCTGATAGAATGCTTCCCTCCCCATCCAGTTGCCTTGATAAATTTCAAGTGCCCATTTGTGATAGAGTGCCGCGTCCACGATGGGACCATTAAAGAACGGCGAATACCTGGATGCCCAGATCATATAACCGATTCGCACCAGCAGGCCGAAGAGCAGGACAGGGCCCAGGAGATTGACCGGTTTTCCGGACCATTTCCATGATAACGGATTGACTCCCGGTTTATGTTCCTTCATTCAAGCGCCTAATCCACCAGTCGGAATTTCAGAATGTACCAAAGGGCTGCGACCCCATCCTTCCAGCCGATCTTCTTCCCCTCGGCATAATCTCGGCCGCTGTAAGAGATGGGGACCTCGTAGATTCGATATTTCCTCTTGGCCACCTTCGCCGTGAATTCCGGCTCAAAACCAAAACGGTCGCACCGGAGCTGAAGACCGTTCAATACTTCGCGCCTGAATGCCTTGTAACAGGTCTCCATATCCGTCAGGTTCAGATTCGTTACTATATTCGACAGCAGCGTGAGAAACCTGTTACCAAGATAGTGCCAGAAGAACAATACGCGGTGAGGCCCTCCCAGAAAACGGGAGCCATAAACCACATCGGCCCGGCCATCCAGAATCGGTTTGATTAAGGCGCCGTATTCCGAGGGATCATATTCCAGGTCCGCGTCCTGAATCAGGACCAGATCCCCGGTTGCTCGCTGGAACCCGGCCCGGAGTGCGGCGCCTTTTCCCTGGTTGATTTCCTGGAAATGAATTTTTACACGATTATCCTTTATGGATTCAAGAAGAGCTCGTGTCCCGTCCGTGGAGCCGTCATCCACCACGATCACTTCCAGATCATAGGGCTGCTCCAGTACACGGCCTATGACCTGAAGGATCGTCTTCTCCTCGTTGAATACGGGTATGACAATGGATAATTTCATACTTCTATCTATCTCTGGATTATCAGATTTTGTATGTTAACAACCGTTTGATGTTTTTTCAAGGAAAACCTTGCTTAGTGGCCCTATTCGTAAATACGATGGCATTAGAGTGCCGTAGGGCGATCTCCTCGGCGTTGCACTCCTTGCGGTGTACCACAGGGGTACGACTCAGTCGCGCGCGGAGATGAGACCGCCTTACGGCTATCTACCGGTAAACCGAGTACAAGTCGGTACGTCACCACATTTACGAACAGGACCACTTAGTGTTCCAAGGTGTTTTTGTTGACATATAAAAAATAGAGCATTAAACTTTGTCATGGACAAAAATTCTGATACTATTTCCAGACCACCCTCTCCTTTTTTAGCAGTTTATCATAGCACTCCCGAACTCCGGCTCTGGCTGCTCGCAGCTCTCATTGCCCTTTGTGTAACTGCAGTCTATTACCCGACAACACATTTCGAGTTTGTCTGGGACGATTATCAGAATATCGTTGACAACCCCCATATCCGAAGTTTCTCTTTGGAAAACCTCAAATGGATGTTTACTACCTTTCATATGGGACCCTACCAGCCCTTAACCTGGGTCTCTCTGTCTCTGGACTACCTGTTCTGGGAACTCAATCCCCTGGGCTATCACCTCACCAATATGCTCTTGCACTCAATGAACGGGGCCTGCCTCTTTTTTCTGATCCTCCTGCTTCTCAAGGCCCATCGGATCCATTCCCGTCTAAACTCAGCGGTGGAGGGCAGCCCAGCCTGGGAGGTAGCAGCGGCCTTGGCGGGCGCCCTTCTTTTTGCTTTGCACCCCCTCCGTGTAGAGTCTGTGGTATGGACCACGGAGCGGAGAGACGTTCTCTGCGGATCCTTCTTTCTTCTCTCACTCATCACCTATGTCAAGACCTATGGCTTGAATCGGGAGCCGAACCGATTGGTCCCCTCCGGGTATCTGCTCTCATTGTTTTGTTTTGCCCTCTCTCTGTTGTCAAAATCCATTGCCGTAACACTCCCTCTTCTCCTTGTGATCCTTGATATCTATCCGTTGAAGAGGTTGCAGGGCGGATTGAAAGGCATTTACAAGAAAGAGTCTCGTAGGGTCTTGCTGGAGAAGATCCCATTTCTGCTCTTGAGTCTCGTGATTGGACTTGCAGCCATCCGTGGGCAAGCCCTCGAAGCGCAACTTCTGAATACTGAAACTTTCGCCTGGTGGAAAAGATTAGCGGTTATGTTCTACGGAATTTTCTACTATGCCTACAAGACGCTTTTTCCATTCAGCCTGGCGCCCTTTTACAGAATCCAGTATGAACTCCAATTGTCCAATCCTTTTATTCTGATTAGCCCAGCGATGGTCATGCTGATAACGGCTTTTGTCTTTCGCTTTCGCCGCACCTATCCTGCCCTCTTGGCCGTATGGGCCAGCTACGTCACGATGCTTCTCCCCGTTTCGGGTCTTTTCCAAAGCGGCGGCCATATTGTTGCCGACCGCTATAGCTATCTTCCCACTCTTGGTTTCTTTGTTTTATTGGGTACTCTTTTTGGTCTTCTTTACCGGGGCCATTCGGAAAAGAGATGGGATGGCAAGAGAGCCCTTGTGTCCGCTCTTCTCTTCTCGGCTGTGTCCGGTGCTGCTGCTTACCAGACCATAACCTACATGAGCCACTGGCAAAACAGTGTATCCCTATGGAATCTTGAGAAGAAGTACTATCCAAAAGAACCCATTGTCTATAGCAATATGGGAGACTATTTTTTGAGAGAAGGGAGCTATGAAGATGTGGTCCGAATCTTTCAGGAAGGTATTCAGCAGCTACCCAGCATCGTCAAGTTTTATAAGCAGATGGCTTTTGGTCTCAACAAACTGGGGCGGCATCAGCGTGCCGTCGAGGCTTATCATCTTGCCCTTCAATACGACCCAAATGACTATGAGTCATATTACAACCTGGGAAATAGCTATTATCAGTTGGGGGAAGTACCCGAAGCCATTGCCGCTGGAAGAAGAGCTGCTGAATTGAATCCCAACAAACCTGAAGCCCTCCTTTCTCTCGGGGCCTTTTTGCATGCAGCAGGCGAAAAGGATGAGGCCATCTCAAGCTTTCAGAAGGCGATCCGAATAAAACCGGATTATGTAGAAGCCTACAACAATTTAGCAGGTGTCTATGCCATGAAGGGGGATCGGAGCCTGGCCGAAGAAACATATCGAAAGGTCATTCAGATCAAACCGGATTATGCAGAGACATACAAGAATATGGGGTTCTTTTATTACAGCCTTCATATGGACCAACAGGCTGTCGAAGCTTTGGAAAAATCACGGAGCCTTGGAGAAACCGACCCCAATGTTTCCAACACTCTCGCATGGATATTCGCCACCTCTTCGGATCCAGCCATGAGAGACGGGAGCAAATCCCGCAAAATGGCCCTGGATCTTTGCAAAAGAACGGCTTTTCGGGTCCCGGCATTTCTGGATTCACTGGCGGCAGCCTATGCAGAAAGCGGTGATTTTGAACAGGCCGTGGAATACCAGACACAGGCACTGAAGCTCCTGCCTACTCCGAATGAAAATTTTATGATGCACCTAAAATCCTACCGCAAGGGTCTCCCATGGAGAGAAAGGCAGTAACTCTACCGCATATTTCGAATCTCCCGCCCCCGAAATAACTTACTCGGATACATCTCCAGAGGTAGCTGAAACAAATCGGGATGAAATGCGGCCCCACGGGAGTGGAGGGAAAGCTGAAAGCGGTTTTTAATGGCAAATGGAAATTTATCCGCACACCGGTTTTTGACCGGGAAAAAATCGAGCTCTATGACCTTGAGACTGATCCGGGGGAGCTGATCAACCTGAACCGTGAACACCTTGAGATCGCTTTCAGACTCGAGCAGGAACTGCGGGAATTCTCAAGTGGGAACTCTCGAGAGGGCGAGGTAGACAAGGAGCTGCGCAACAAACTTCGCTCCCTCGGCTATATAGAATAGCTCTTCCGGATATACTCGTTTAACTTACCGATAGGATTCCAGCGATTGAAGATATTCTTCCGGAACCAGGTAACCCAATTGCGTTGCCCTGTCGGCGGACTGAATTGCGTTTCTGTAATCCCTGTTCAAATAGAACGCGCGACTGAGATGATAATACGCGTTCGGGTTATCGGGATCAAGAGAGACCCCTTTCTGCAGGGAACCAAGGGCCTCCCTGATCATTCCCTTCATCAAATAAGCCTCGCCGAGCTTGCCGTAAGTCTTGGCATTCTCAGGATCCGACCGGAGGGCATTGTTGTACGCCGTGACGGCATCATCCAGCATCCCCTTATAAGAATAGACTACACCCAGGTTGTAATAGGCCTCTGCATAATCCTTTTGTCGGGTCACGGCATTCTTGAATTCCGGAATGGCTTCATCAAATCTCTTCATCAGGGTGTAAGCCACCCCCAGATGAAAGTGGGCTTCTGCATTGGCCGGATTGACCTCTATGGCCTTGTCGAGTTCCGGAATCGCCCTGTCCGGCATCCCCTGCTGCAGATAAATATGCCCGATGTTTACATGGGGCATATCAAAGCCCGGGTTGATACGGAGGGCCATCTCGTACATTTCCATGGCCTTGTCGAACAGGTTCATACGGCCGTAGATATTTCCCATGTTGTTCCAGGCCGGGGGGAAATCGGGATTGATTTTCACAGCTTGCTTATAATGGGAAAGTGCCTGCTCCTGCTCCCCCTTCTTCTCATAATAAGAACCCAGGTTGTATTGGGGAACAGATGCAGTATTGGGATGTGTTCGGATGGCATAAATCCACAAAGTCTCCTCGTCCCTCCAGACTCTGATTTGATAGACGGTCAAAGCGGAAAGGATCATAAAGAATAAACCGATAAAAATGATGTAAAGCCCCTTGGGTTTTCCTGATTTGCGCTGCAGGGAAATCCCGGTCCAAAGAGATGAGAATCCCAGACCGCACAGCACAAGCAGACTCAAGCTGGGAAGGTACATGTACCGGTCCGCCGCAGACTGAATGCCGACCTGAATCAACCCGATCACCGGGAAAAGGGTGACCAGGTAATAGAGCCAGCAGACCATCCAGAGATGTTGCCTCTTCCGCCACATCCACATGCAGAAGGCACTGATGCAGATCAGGGCGGTTCCTGAAAGAATATAGGCCATGTCATCGGGGCGCGAGTGGACCGGAAAGGCATAAAACGGAGAGAGAGAGACCGGCCAGATCATTTTTCCCAGATAGAATGAGAGGGATCGCACGGCATTGAAACCGCGGAAGAGAGGATCGAGTTCTTCAAAAGAGGCCATGGCCGCGGTCTGGGCTTTCATGGTTAAGGTGCTCGACACGAGGCTTAACGCTGCAAAAGGGACTTTCTCGAACAAAACCCTCCACGAGATCCCTCCCCGCAATTTGAGGCGCTGTAATGGATAGACGTCCAGGAGGAGGAGAATGACCGGGAATGTCACCGCCATGGGTTTGGACATTAGAGCCAAGACAAAGAGCATCATTGTTATAAAATATCCGATGGTACACTTCGTACCCGAAGATAGGGAGGTGAATCGAAGATAGGATATGAGAGCAGACAGCACAAAAAAGGCGCAAAGCAGATCTTTCCGCTCGGAGACCCACGCGACGGATTCCACATGGATGGGATGTAGTCCAAAAAACAACGCTGCAACGAGACCCACAAGAAAGGGCGAAGGATATGAGGTCTCAAGTTTCCGAGCGTAGATTGTATTCCTTCTCGCTCTTAGCACCAACTCTGAAACAAGGGAAAAGACCAGCATCGTATTGAGGGCATGAAATAAAATGCTGGTCAGATGATGCTTGCTCGGATCGAGTCCCCAGAGCGCATTATCTACTGCATGGCTGAGCCAGGTAAGAGGATGCCAGTTGCTGGCATAAAAGGAGGTCAGCATCCACTGAAGAGACTTCATATCCAGGGAACGGATATGCTCGTTATTGACGACATAATCCGAATCATCCCAGTCCACAAAACCGTTCTGCGTGGCCGGAAGATAGATGAGGAATACAATGATCAATAGGATAATGGGCGTGACGATTCTCTTGAATCCGGACGGCAGAGAAAATGAACGCGGCTTCCGGTTTTTTTTATCCGGGATTGAACCTTCTTTTTTAACGATTCTCTTTGCACTCTTTCTCATAGAATAAAATTCCTTACCGAAGCGTTTTTAAATAATCCTCCGGTACCGGATACCCGAAACCCTTGGCCTTGACAGCGTATTGATACGCCGACTTAAAATCCTTTTGCATGTAAAAGAGCCGGCTTATATTATAATGGACATCGGCATTATAAGGATCCAGAGAAAGCGCCTTCTCAAATGAGCCGAGCGCCTCCTGAAACATCCCCTTCTGAGCATAAATAATCCCCAGGTTGTTGTGGATTTGAGGATTTTTCGGATCCAGCCGAATCACATTTCCAAAAGCATCCATGGCTTGATCCAACATTCCCTTACGGCTCATCACGATTCCAAGATTGTAATAAGCATCGGTGTAGCTGCGGTTTAAGTTCACGGCATCCTTGAATTCCGTGATCGCCTCATTGAGCATCCCCTGCATATAATAGGCCATACCGAGTTTATAATGTGCCTCCGCGGAACCGGAATCCGCCTCCGCCCCTTTTCCATATTCCAAGATGGCCTGGTCAATGGATTTCTGAATAATAAAAACATCACCAAGATGAATATGCGCAGCAGCATAGTCAGGATTGATATTCATGGCCTTTTGGAACATGGCTTTTGCTTCATTTAAACGCCCCTGATGGCCATAGTTTTTGCCAAGATTTGTGAGTATGATGGGATCATTTGGTGTAATTTCCAGGGCCTTCTTATAAAGAAGAATGGCTTCATCCATCATCCCCTTTTCCGTATAGATTGCACCCAGATTATTGTAAGCCAGAAAAGCCGAGTCAGGAAATATATTGATCACATAATTGAGTAATGTCTCTCCATTCTTCCAGAGACGTACCTGCTTTTCCGTCAGATAGGTCAATAGAACCATGACGACGACCAGAGAGACCGCTGCAAATCCCCGGAATAATTTCTTATACGGTTGAAGATGGTTCCAAAGCCATTCCGCCCCGGCACCGAACAAAATAAACGGCCCAATGCTCGGAAGATAGGTGTACCTGTCCGCAGCCGCCTGACTCCCCACCTGGATAATACCGAGTACCGGGAGCAGGGTGATCACATAGGCAGACCAGAGAATAAGCCAGGAATGCCTTTTTTTCCCCCACATCCAGAGGCAGAAACCCGTCATTAAAAACAGAAGCACCAATGAGAAGATATAGACGGAATCGAGCGGGTTAAAATGAATCGGGAGCGGATAAAATGGAACCAATTGTATCGGAACCGCCATTTTGTATAGGTAGAAAAACAGGCTCTTCACCGCATTGAGAAATCGGACATCCATGCCGAGATGTCTCAGGGTAGCCATGGCACCGCCCGTGTGCTGCGCCATGAATGTACTTTTTTCATATTTCTTACGCCACCCTTAAAATCCCCCCTTTTCTCCCCCCTTTAATAAAGGGGAGGCATAGGGGGTGAGTGGGGATTGCTGAATGCCTACCGAAGCGTTTTTAAATAATCCTCCGGTACCGTATATCCGAAACCTTTAGCCTTGACAGCGTATTGATACGCCGAGGCATAGTCCTTCTGTATATAAAAGAGCCGGCTCATATTGTAATAGACATTGGCATTGTAGGGATCCAGAGAAAGGGCCTTTTCAAATGAGGCAAGCGCCTCTTGAAGCATCCCTTTTTGAGCATAAACAATCCCCAGGTTGTTATGGACTTGAGGATTTTTCGGCTCCAGACGAATCGCATTTTTATACGTCTCCATGGCTTCATTCAGCATCCCTTTCTGGGTGTAAACAATGCCGAGGTTATAATAGCATTCAACATAATACGGATGAATTTCTATGGCTTTACTGTATTCCAAGATAGCCGTGTCGAGCTTCCCCTGCGCCGCATGGATAAACCCGAGGTGATTGTATGCCATATATGCCGTATCCGGGAAGGCATGCATCACATAATTCCAAAGAGTTCCGGAATCCTTCCATACCCGGGTCTGCTGGATGGTCTTAAAACTGAGCATTGCCATAATCAGCGCTATTCCGCCCAGCACAAGATAGCGCCATATAGCCTTGTCCTGTTTTTCCTGAAGCCGGTGTAAAAGATAGATCACCCCTAATCCTGCCAGTAAAAATGGGGCGATACTGGGAAGATAGGTGTACCGGTCAGCGGCGGCCTGAGACCCGACCTGAACCAGACCCAGAACCGGAAGTAATGTCATCAGGTAATACAGCCATGCGGCCAGCCAGAACCGCTTGTTCCTACGCCACATCCATAGACAAAACCCTGTAATGCAGGCAACCATAACCATGGAGATAACATGTCCCAGTGAGTAGGGATTTTGTTCCAACGGCAGGGGATAAAGAGGGACCAGTTCCCTGGGCCAGATCATTTTCCACAAATAGAACATCATTGTTTGGAAGGCATTTGTGATCCTGGCATTAAGCGCATAATGTTCCATTCCGGCAACAGATCCTCCCGACTTTTGTGCAAGGAGAGTGATCAAGCTTGAAGCTGCGCTTAAAAGAACAAAAGGAATTTTCTCCAACACGACAGGCAAACTCTTTTGAATATCCCGGTTCAGCCTTTTTAAAGGATAGACATCGAGAAGAAACAGAATGACGGGAAGCGTCACAGCCATGGGTTTGGACAGGAGGGCCAGGATGAAACAAAAAACCGACCACACATACCATTTCCTGGAACTCCGTGCCTGTGAATGGAATGCCGCAAAACGCAGATACAGCAACACCGTAAGTAAAAAGAAAAAAGATGAGAGCAGGTCTTTCCGTTCGGAGATCCATGCCACGGATTCCACATGAACCGGATGGAGACCGAACAGCAACGCTGTCACAATACCGGCTCCCAACGCTATGCTCGATTTTTCAGTTTTCAGATCAAAAAGCCTGTGCCGCGCAAGTCCGTCTCCACCATTTTCCAGCATCAGAAAAACGACCAGCCAGAATACAAGCATGGTGTTCAGCCCGTGCAGAAAGATATTTGTGAGACGATGCGGAGCCGGCTGAAGCCCCCAGACCGCTATGTCGATGGCATGACTCAGCCAGGTCAAAGGATGCCAGTTGGAGGCATAAAAAGATGAAAACATCCATCGGATGGAAGAAAAATTCAATTTTTGAATATTTTGATTCTTGTATACATAGATATTATCATCCCAGTCCACGAAATCATTGGGAAGTGATGGGAGGTAAACAGAAACCGTTATGATGAACAGAATGATGCCTGCGGTCCAGGCCCTGCCCTTCATCCCACGGAGATCCTGATGGTTTTTTTTGCCCGTTGTTTTTCCCATAAAACTATGCCATGTTATCCTGAAGCAAATAATACGTTATTTTAATGGAATCGGATCTTCTTTTCAAGGTAAACAAAAATTTAACTTGAGATTGATTTTGCACTGTCATTCGGTTAGAATTACCTTAAAAATGAGGTCGGATTTAATAAAGCGATTCCTTACGAACAGGATCGACAATGGCATCAAAAACAGGATGGATACTTTATCTCACCGCGGCTCTGTTCGGCTTTGTACTGATTGCATGTCAGCCGTCTGCGCCTCCCCAAAATGTGCTTTTGATTACCATTGACACCCTCCGGCCGGATCACATCTCCTGTTACGGATACAAAAGAAATACAACTCCCAATCTGGACCAGATAGCTATGGAAGGAACACGCTACAAAAATGTATTCTCTCAATTAACCAGCACCACTCCTTCTCATTCTTCCATCCTCACAGGGCTGACTCCCGATATTCATGGAGTGTTGGCCAATGGGGATCCACTCCCTTTAAAATTCACCACCCTTGCAGAAATTCTTAGAAACGCGGGTTTTCTTACCGGTGCGGTGGTCAGTAACTGGTCTCTCAAAAAGGAGCGAGG
>Ga0210015_1003671_pt1 | contig 13440 bp, 10 predicted proteins | sample CryGeymeta201522_FD_185471 | JGI IMG/M metagenome (GOLD analysis project Ga0210015, IMG submission 185471) | Groundwater microbial communities from Crystal Geyser aquifers in Utah, USA - Crystal Geyser metaG 2015-22 (SPAdes) (version 2) | ecosystem: Environmental > Aquatic > Deep subsurface >... | reverse complement strand
CGCACCCCGGGGCAACTTGAGGTAATCAGACCACTCAAGGACGGGGTAATTTCCGATTACGATGCGACGGTTGCCATGCTTTCCTATTATATTAAGAGTTTGCACCAGTCTCAAGGATTACATATTAAAATCCCCCGGCCAAAGGTGGTTATTGGCATTCCAACCGGAGTAACCGAAGTAGAGAGGAAGGCGGTTCAGGATGCCGCCTTTAACGCCGGGGCGAGGAAGGCTTATTTGATTGAAGAACCGACGGCGGCCGCCATCGGTTCGAACTTGCCGATTTTTGATCCGGCCGGGGCTTTGATTGTTGACATTGGCGGGGGAACGACGGAACTGGCGGTTATTTCACTTGGCGGGATTGTGATTAGTAAATCTCTTGGCATTGCCGGAGACGAAATGGATGAAGCGATTATCAATTATATCCGCCTGAAATATTCGGTTTTAATCGGTCTGCCTTCAGCCGAAAGCTTAAAAATGCAAATCGGTTCGGTCATTGGTCAAAGAGGGGTTGATGACAAACAAATGGTAGTCCGTGGACGTGATTTGGGGACTGGCTTACCCAGGTCGCTGAGGATAAATTCAAGTGAAATTAGGGAAGCGCTGGTACCTTTGGTTAATCAAATTATCACTGCCGTTTCCGACATTATTCAAGAAGTTCCACCTGAGCTTTTGGGTGATTTAACTCAAAAAGGAATATATTTATCGGGCGGAGTCGCTCTACTCCTTGGTTTTGCCCAATTAATTACAGAATCGATTAAAATGCCTTGTTTCCTCGTTGAAGATCCTCTGACGGCGGTGGTTAAAGGGTGCGCCAGGGTTTTGGAAGACGAAAAACTGCTGCAAAAAGTTAAAGTCACCGGAGGAGTAAAATGAAAATTCCTAAATTTTTTTATCCTCCCTTAATTGTTTTACTGGTTATTTTTCTTTTGGGGTTGACCGGGGCTTTAAAACCAATCAGAAATCTGGCGGAAAAAAAATTAATTATTCCTATCCGCCAGAAAATATTTGACCTAAAGTTATCGGCTAAAAAAAACTCTGACGGTTGTATTCTTGCGGGAGAAAAGGAAATAACCGAACTTAAAACCAAAATCGCTTTTCTTGAAGAAGAAAACCGCCAGCAAAAAAGGTTGCTTTCTTCTCCCTTGCCCAAAGCCTGGAAGTTTCAAACCATAAAAGTAATCGGTGCGGAAAATGAAACTTTATTAATCAGCGCGGGTGAGCAGGATAATCTCAGGCCGGGAATGATGGCGATAACCGGAGATACTTATTTAGGTAAAATTTATCAAGTCAGCCAATCAGTCTCAAAAATTCACCTGCCGTCCTTTGTTGACGAAAAACTGGCCGTCAGTATTATTGATAAAGAAAATCGTTCTTTAGTCGGAAGAGGACTCTTGATCGGTAAGGGCGAGGGGGGAATGAGAATTGACCAAATTATTTTATCGGAAAATATTAAACCTCAGGACATAGTTCAGGTTGAAGTTTTGGGCAGCACTTTAGTTGTCGGGGTAATAGAAGAGATTGTTGAAAGGAAGGGGGAAATGTTTAAATCAGCCTTGGTTAAAAGACAGTATAACCCACAAGAATTAGAAACAATTTTTTTAATTAAAAATTAAAATGATTTGGCTGATTTTACCAATTAGTTTGTTTTGGGATTTGTGGCAGCTTAGGCCGTTGGGGTCAACCGGGCTGGTGGTGGTTCTTGGGGTTTTGGCTCTAAATATGGTTTTTTGGCATGGAAGAAAAACATAACCCGGAGTTTATTTTTATTTTTTTGATTTTATTTTTTTTGGTTTTGATTTTGCGTCTTTTCCAGTTGCAAATAGTCCAGGGGAAAACAAACCGCTTTTTAGCGGAAAACAACCGGATAAGAAAAATTTTAATTCCGGCCCAGCGAGGACTATTTTTTGACCGGCATGGAGAACCCCTGGTGCAAAATCAGCCGATCTTTCATCTTAAATCCGGGGCGGAAGATAAAAAAATGGGCCGGGAAGAAGCTCTCACTTTGCAGGCTGAAGGAAAAGAGGTAGAAATTTCTTTAAGAAGAAATTATTTAACCGGTGAAATCTTTGCCCATCTATTAGGCTATCTGGGAGAGGTTAGTCTTGAGGAACTAAAGCAAAAAAAGTTGGAACTTGAAGGTTATCGTCCCGGTAGTTTAATCGGCCGGTTTGGGGTAGAAATGCAATACGAAAAACAACTTAAAGGTAGAGATGGCGGTGAACTGGTTGAAGTAAATACGGCGGGTGAAATAGTCAGAAGAATTAACAAAGTATTGCCCCAATCCGGAAAAAGTTTTACTTTGGCGGTTGACAGAGATTTGCAGGAAGTAGCGGCCGGAGAAATGGCGGGGAAAAAAGGGGCAGTTATTGCCAGCCGTCCGCAAACAGGGGAAATTTTAGTTTTGTATTCTTCTCCTTCATTTGATCCCGACAAAGTGGTTGGGGCGGTTTCTGATGAAGAAAATCTTCCCCTCTTAAATAGAGTCATTTCCGGCATTTTTGCCCCGGGATCTACTTTTAAAATAGTTACTTCAATTGCCGGGCTGCAGGAAGGAAAAATATCTGAAAACTCATTGATTAACGATCCGGGGGTGATTGTAGTTAATGATTATAGATATTCTAACTGGTATTTTACCCAGTACGGAAAGACCGAAGGAGAAATTAATCTTATCAAGGCATTGGCCCGATCAACCGACACCTTTTTTTACCAGTTAGGAGAAAGGTTGGGGGAAGAAAAATTAATTTCCTGGATTAAAAAATTTCATTTAGATCAAAAATTCGGGATTGATCTGCCCGGCGAATCGGCGGGTTTTGTCGCCACGCCGGAGTGGAAACAGGAAATAAGGGGTGAGTCATGGTTTTTAGGCAATACCTATCATTTGGCGATCGGGCAGGGGGATTTGGATTTAACACCTTTGGGAGTTAATCAAATGACCTCTGTTATTGCCAGCGGGGGGAAAATGTGCATTCCAAGAATATTGCGGGTAGGAGCGGAAAATACTCCCTATAAAGAAGACTGTTTTGATTTGGGAATTAATAAAGAAAATATCGAGATTGTCAAAAAGGGCATGATTGGGGCTTGTTCCGCCGGCGGCACCGGCTGGCCGTTTTTTGACTTTCAAATCCCAGGCCTGCCTGCCGGCAGGCAGGTTGCCTGCAAGACAGGGACGGCGGAAACGGGGGATGGTAAAACTACTCATGCCTGGTTTACCGTCTTTGCGCCAATAGATAACCCAGAAATTGTTTTAACAGTTTTAGTAGAAAAAGGCGGGGAAGGTTCCTACGTCGCCGCCCCAATTGCGAAAGAAATATTGAAGGAATATTTTAGGGAGTAAAGACTACGCCTTTGTGACTGCTTCGGTGATTTCGTAAATGCCACCAAGAGTGGAAATATGGGGAATGTTAATTACATCAACCTTTGGAAATTTTTCTTTAATTTTTTCTGCAAGACTTCCATCTAGGTTTAAATTTCCACAAAGAAGTACTACATCTAAATCCTCGACTTTGGCAATCATTTCTTTTGCTTTTTCTGTGTTTATTGCCATTCCAATTACTCGATGCTGGCTTCCTTTTATTAGAAGGACTGCCAGGACGGAAGCACGATTGATTGTTTATTTTGTCAAGCCGTTGCTGAAGTTTTTTCGAGTTTGCGGATTCTTGTTTCGTGATCATCAAGATCATCATTTATTCTTGAGTGAGAATAATTGTGGATTTTCTGGTTTTCTTGTTGAGATTTTAACTCGCCCATTATTTCATCTTTCATTTCAACTATTTCATCTTTCACCTGTTTTAAGTCATCTTTAGTTGCAAAAGCCTTTAAGTCATCTTTAGTGGCAAATTCACCTTTAATTTTTTTATAAAGGTTATCAATATCCTGCTTTGTTGATGGAGGGGATTTGACTGTTTTCATTACCGTCATTATTTAGAAATATTTTCCGGTTGTCAATATCCAGGAAATTTTGAAGGAATATTTTAGGGGTAGATATTGTTTGTGATTTTTTGGGCGGAGGGGCATAATTAAGATATGGACCTTGAGGAGAAGAAGTATTGGATTGCATTTTCAGTTTTTGAGGGGATTGGACCGGTGCGGTTTAAACTTTTGAAAGATTATTTTGGCTCAGCGAAAAACGTTTTTGAGGCCTCGGAAAAAAATTTAAAAGAGACCGGACTTTCGGAAAAAATCATCAACAATTTTTTAGATTTCCGGCAGTCTTTTGATTTTTCTTCGTATTTGCTTCGGTTGGACCGGTTGGGGATAAACGTTTTGGCTTATGATGAAGAAAATTATCCTAAATTATTAAAAAATATTGAAGATAAGCCAATTGTAATTTACGCTAAAACTAAGAAAAAAAATGATTTTAGTATTTTTGACCGAAAAACGATTGCTGTCGTCGGCACCCGCAGAATAACTGCTTATGGAAAACAGGTAACGGCAATGCTAGCCAAAGGGTTGGTTGAAAAGGGTTGGGTAATAGTTTCGGGACTGGCCAGGGGGGTTGACCGGGTGGCTCACGAGACTACTATTTATAATAAGGGGTTAACAGTGGCGGTTTTGGGCTGCGGGCTGGAAATGGTTTATCCGTCGGAACATAGGCAGCTGGCGGAAAAAATAATCGAGTCGGGTGGCATGCTGATTTCTGAGTTTCCGCCCGGCACCCCGATGGCGGCAAAAAATTTTCCCCTCCGAAACAGGATTATCAGCGGCATGAGTTTGGGAGTAGTGGTTACTGAAGCGGCGGAAAAAAGCGGTTCTTTGATCACCGCGTCGTGTGCGGCGCAGCAAGGTAGGGAAGTTTTTGCGGTGCCGGGTCCAATCAATTCGCCTTTAAGCCAGGGTACTGCCCAGTTAATCAAAAAAGGTGCTAAACTGGTAAGCAACATAAATGATATTATTGAGGAGTTACAAACTTAATTTCTAAATCCTAATTTCTAATTTCTAAATAAATCCCAAACCCGAATTATTTAAAATTTAAACATTAAAAATTGATTTCAAATTTAAAATTTCAAATTAAAAATTTTCGTTATGTTTCCTAATTTTGCCGACAAACAAGACAAGGAGCCGATATTTACGCCGGGGGAGTTTGTCGGTTATTTAAGGGCGTCCGGCCGTTATCCAAAATTTTCCACTCCTTCGGGAATAATTTTTTCTTATCAAAAAACCCTGCTTGATTATGTCATAAAAAATCACCGGGTTGCCAAAGTGGAAACGGTCATGGGGGAAATGTATTTACTAAAGGAGACTAATAATCAAATTGCCATTGTCGGCAAACTGGGTATCGGGGCGCCGGCGGTAATAACTGCCCTGGAGGAACTGAACGCCTGGGGGGTTAAAAAGTATATTTCCATCGGTACAGCCGGGACTTTACAAAAAAGTCTTGCCATCGGTGACATTGTTGTTTGCGATAAAGCGATCCGGGATGAAGGAGTTTCTCATCATTATTTAAGCTCGGAAAAATATGCCTTTGCTTCTTCGGTGATGGTTGAAAAAATAAAAAAATCATTAGAAAAATTGGGCCAAAAATATCAAGTTGGATCAAGTTGGACGATTGATGCTCCTTATCGGGAAACGATTGCTGAAGCCAAAGAGTATCAAAAAGAAGGGGTTTTGACGGTGGAAATGGAAGCCGCCGCTCTTTTTGTGGTCGCCGGCTACCGGAAAGTTGAGATGGGGGCAATTTTTACCGTTAGCGACAGTTTGGCGGATTTTAAATGGTCGCCAGACTTTTATCATAAAGAAACAAAAGAAGGATTGGAAATATTATACAAAACTGCCCTCGATGTTCTTCTTAATTAAGGTTTTAAATTATTTATCGTGGCCAACTTCAAACATTTTATGCCTGAATATTTTATTACGCTAGCGTAATAAACAAACCAGGCACGAAAGTTTAAAAATTAAGCACGAAATATAATTATAAATTTGATTTGATAAAGTGGAGTAGAATGTTTAGATGAGAGAAAGTAAATTTTTTCCTCCTTGCATTTTTTGGGGGTTTAGTGAAAGAATTTAAAGAATGGACTTGATAATTGTTGAATCACCAACTAAAGCCAATACTTTGGGCCGTTTTTTAGGCGGGGATTTTATGGTTTTGGCAACCATGGGGCATATCCGGGATTTGCCGGAGAAAAAACTGGGAGTTGATGTGGAAGCGGATTTTGAGCCGGAATATGTCGTTTCGGCCAAAAAGAAGGAAACGGTTGACCGGATAAAAAAGTCTTCAAAAGAAGCGGGAAAAATTTATCTGGCAACTGACCCTGACCGTGAAGGAGAAGCGATTGCTTATCACGTTGCCTCGGTGATGGGCTCGAAATTAAAACCGTCAAGAATTACTTTCCACGAAATTACTAAACATGCGATTGATGAGGCAATGGCCCATCCGGGTGAAATAAATATGAATTTGGTTGAGGCTCAAACGGCCAGACGGATTTTAGACCGGCTGGTGGGTTATAAACTTTCACCTTTACTCTGGAAAAAAATTCGTCGGGGGCTTTCGGCCGGGCGGGTTCAATCGGTAACGGTTCGTCTGATTGTCGAGCGGGAAAAAGAAATCGAAAAATTTGTACCGATTGAGTATTGGGAAGTTGAAACTTTATTGCAAAAGTTTCTTGGGGGAGAAATGCCCGATGCCCCGAAATTTTTGGCCAAACTGGCGAAGAAAAACGGCCAGAAACTTGAGATTAGAAATCAGACCGAAGCGGACGGGATCGTGGCTGATTTACAGAAAGCCGGTTATGAAATTTTTAATATTGAAAAAAAAGAAGTCAAAAGAAATCCTTATCCGCCCTTTACTACTTCGATGATGCAACAGGCGGCTTCTAACCGGCTGGGTTGGTCTTCAAAAAAAACAATGCAGGTGGCGCAGGGACTTTATGAAGAAGGGTTGATTACTTATCACCGGACCGATTCAACCAATTTGGCGGAGGAAGCGGTGATGGGATGCCGTGATTACATTGGAAGTAATTTTGGGAGTGAATATTTGCCCGAGGGGCCAAGATTCTATAAAACGAAAAGCAGGTCGGCTCAAGAAGCGCATGAAGCAATCAGACCGACCGAATTAGAGAAAAAAGATTTTTTGGCTGGGGATGCGAAAAAACTTTATGATTTAATTTGGAATCGTTTTGTTGCCTGTCAGATGAACCCGGCAATTGTGGAATCTACGGTTGTTACTACTCAAGCGGTAAATGAAAATAATATTTATTTATTGGAAACAAGAGGGGCGATTGAGAAGTTTAACGGCTGGAGAGTTCTTTACGGTCAGGTTGAAGAAATAGATGAAGAAGGGGACAAAATTGAAAGACTGCCGGAAGTAAATATCGGTGATGAACTAAAACTTTTGGAATTAAAACCAATGCAGAAATTTACACTTCCGCCGCCTCGTTTTAACGAAGCGTCTTTGATCAAAACACTGGAGGAGTTGGGTATCGGCCGGCCGTCAACTTACGCGCCGACAATTTCGACGATTCAGGAACGGAACTATGTGGAAAAACAAAACAAAGCGTTTTTTCCGACGCCGCTGGGAGTTGCCGTTAACGATTTCTTAATGGAATATTTTGCCGATGTTCTTGACTTCCAATTTACGGCGAAGATGGAAGATAATCTTGATGCAATTGCCGGAGGGACGTTAAAAAGAGTGCCGGTTTTAGCCGAGTTTTACTATCCCTTTATTAAAAAACTTGAGGGGGTGGATCGGGTCGCTCAACGGGTAGCGGTTCAGACTGAAGCAACCGGTGAGTCTTGTCCAAAATGCCAGCAGGGTAGTGTGGTTATCCGCGTCGGCCGTTTTGGCAAGTTTTTATCCTGCAGCCGTTTTCCGGAGTGCGACTGGCGCGCGCCTTTTGTTCAAAAAGTGGAAGGTTTTAAATGTCCTAAATGCGGGGGCGACGTGGTTTACAAAAAAACTAAAAAAGGCAAGGGTTTTTACGGCTGTGTTAACTACCCAAAATGTGATTTTGCTTCGTGGCGAAAACCCGCGAAGCAGGGGTAAAAACGGTTTACTTTATGATTTACAAAGGATTAGAATGGAGAAGCGGTCTTATTCCGCATTGATGGATTATTTTGGGTTTAATACCGAAAAATATTTGAAAGTTCAAAAAGAGGCGATTGAGCAGCGCCTTGATAAATTTTCCGGCCGGCTTTATCTGGAGTTTGGCGGAAAACTTCTTTGGGACTACCATGCCTCAAGAACTCTTCCGGGTTATGACGCTAACGCTAAATTGACGCTTTTAAAGAGCTTAGAAAGGAATTTGGAAATTATTTATTGTATTTCGGCAAAACAATTAAGCAATGGTAAAATCAGAGGCGATTTTGGTTTTGATTATGGGGAATCAACGATACAAGCCCTGGAAGATTTGGACTCTTTTGGCCTGCCTGTTTCCGCCGTAGTGATTAACCGTTTTGAAGGTGAAAACGAAGCGGTGATATTGGAGAACCGCTTGAAAAGGAAGGGAGTACCGGTTTATAGACGCTTTGAAATCGAAGGTTATCCTAATAATCTTGATTGTATTTTCGGCAGTCAGGGATACGATAAAGACCAATATATTAATGTTAAGAAAAAATTGGTCGTTGTTTGGGGAGCCGGTCCGGGTTCAGGTAAACTTTCTACTTGTTTGGGCCAGGTTTATCACGATGTCAAAAGAAAAATAAATTCCGGGTACGCCAAGTTTGAGACTTTTCCGGTTTGGAATTTGCCGCTGGAACATCCGGTTAATATCGCTTATGAAGCGGCGACTGCGGATTTGGGCGATTTTAATGTGATTGACCCTTTCCATTTAAAAACTTACGGCAAAATTGCGGTTAATTATAATCGGGACGTGGAAGCTTTTCCGATAATTAAAGAGATTTTTGCAAAAATTCTGCAGGAAAATAACTTCAGCCGCAGTTACGCTTCGCCGACGGATATGGGTTTTAATATGCTAAGAGAGGGGATCAATAATGACGCAATTGTTCAAGGTGCAGCTAAAAGAGAAATTGTTTTTTACCATTTTCGTTACAAAGAAGAATATAAGAAAGGTTTGGTTGACGAAGAAACACTTAACCGGATGAACGCCATAATGGAAAAAGTCGGTATTGAAGAGGAATATCTTAAGCCGGTCACCGTGGCCAGAAAAGCCAGGCAGCAGGCAAGAAAAACCAAGGGTAAGGGCGAAAAAGGAATTTACTGCGGGGCGGCGATCCAGCTGGCCGACAACCGTCTAGTTTATGGTAAAAACTCACCTCTGTTGCACGCGGAAGCGTCCGTGGTTTTGAACGCGGTTAAATATTTAGCGCAAATTTCAGACAGAACGGATTTGATTAGCAAATCTGTCATAAAAGAAGTCAATCAATTAAAAAAACAAATGAATGAGGTCTCTCACAGTTTAAACTGTACCGAAGCTCTTTTGGCGCTGGCGGTTTCCGGCCAAACCAATCCACTGGCAAAAAAGGCGCAAAAATATTTGGGTAAACTGCGCGGTTGTTTTATGCACACCACCCACCTGCCGTCTTCCGCCGACCAGTCAACTTTTCGGAAGTTGGGATTATGGATCTCAACCGACGGAATTGTCGAGAAAATTAGAAAGTAGATATTTACAAAATACTTTTTTTATTTTAGAGTTACTTTCACTAATGGCCAGGAAAAGAACGCTCGATTTTACCGCCCTTGTTGATGAATATATCCGCCAGGATGGTTGGAAAGTTAAAGCGACTTCTAACTCAAATTATTCACTTTCGGGGTTGATTTCTCATACTTCCGCTTCGGTTTTAGGAAAGTATGCTTTATACAATATCTATAGTAACGAGGCGAGGTTGGCCCATGACCGCGGTTTTATTCATATTCATGATCTGGCTCACTCACTGGTTGGTTACTGCGCCGGTTGGTCGTTGCAAAAGCTTTTGATGGATGGATTCGGCGGGGTGCCGGGTCAGATCGAAACCAGGCCGGCGGGTCATTTTTCCGTGGCGGTCCAGCATGTGGTTTACTTTATCAAAACTATGTATCAGGAGTGGGCGGGTGCGCAGGCCTTTTCTTCATTTGATACATTATTGGCCCCTTTTGTCCATTTTGACCGTCTGAGTTACGCCTCGGTTTATCAAGACATTCAAAAACTGGTTTACTCGCTTAATCTGCCTTCAAGATGGGGTTTTGAAATGCCGTTTTCTAATTTGACTTTTGACTGGATAATCAGCAAAGATTTGGCCGACCAACCCGTGATATTTGGCGGCCGGACGAGAAAAGAAAAATACAAAGAGTTTCAAAAAGAGGCGGACATGATAAACAAGGCGTTTTTAGAAGTAACCCTTAAAGGTGATAAAAACGGCCGGCCTTTCACTTTTCCGATTCCAACCTACAATGTTACCAAAGATTTTTTTGAGACAAATGGAGAAAATCAGGAATTGCTTTTTAAAGTCACCGCCAAGTTCGGTCTGCCATATTTCCAAAATTATATTGGCAGTAATTTGGATCCGGGTTCAATCCGCGCCATGTGCTGCCGGCTTAATATGAATACCAACGAATTGATTCATCAGCCGGGAAATTTGTGGGCAAAAGGTGACTCAACCGGCTCGGTTGGAGTGGTGACGATCAACTTAAATCGATTGGCTTGGTTGGGTAAAAACGAAAAGGGCTTTCAGAAACTGCTTAAAAAGTATTTAAAAATTGCCAAAGATTCGCTGGAAATAAAAAGAAAAGTGGTTGAGAAGAGTATGGCTGACGGCTTAATGCCCTATTCCAAACATTATTTGGGAACTGTCCGAAATCATTTTTCTACCGTGGGGGTTTGCGGGGGAAACGAGGCATGTTTGAATTTGATCGGCAAAGATATTTCCACTCCGGAGGGTCAGAAATTAATGCTTAATACTTTGAATTTTATTAAAGTCGAGTTGATTGAAGCCCAGAAAGAGACCAAACATTTATACAATCTGGAGGCAACGCCGGCAGAATCGGCTTCTTACCGGTTTGCTCTGCGGGATGCCCAGTATTGTCCGGGGATTAAACTGGCCGGTTCCCAAGAAACTCCTTATTTGACGAATTCAACCCAGCTGCCGGTTGACTATACCGATGATTTGTGGGAGGCGTTGGAACGGCAGAATGATCTGCAAACCAGTTACACCGGCGGGACAATTTTCCATATCTTTCTGGGAGAGGAAATGGACAATTGGAAGCAGGCCAGAACCTTAGTGCAAAAAGTGGCCGAATCGACTAAAATGCCATATTTTACCGTTACCCCGACTTTCTCGGTTTGTATGAACCATGGCCGGTTAAAAGGAAAAGTGGAAAAATGCCCCAAGTGCGGTAAAGAAACAGAAGTTTATTCTCGAATTGTCGGTTATCTGCGCCCGATTTCCCGATGGAACAAAGGGAAAGATATGGAATTTAAAGAAAGAAAAACTTTTAAGGTATAATTTTGAAATCAGCTTCAAAAGGGGAGGCCTTGCGAAGCTAAATAAAAGAAAATGGACTATAAAAATTATTTGATTCCGGCGGAGAGGGAAGACAGTTTTAAATTTAAAGACACTGATCTTTATATGCCTCGGATGGCCAAAGCGAAAACCATGCTGGTGGGTAATAAGAACAGCAATGTAGCAATCTGTACTTCTTGGGATGATCCGGAGCTGGTTTTGACCGAAGAGATTATCGAAAAAGTGGCGATTGCGGCGCCGATGAGAAGCACTTACGGCGTAAATATTTTACTGGCGAATTTGGCTCTTAATCCTCAAATTGATAAGCTGATTTTTTTAAGAGGAGGAGAGTTTGACGAAACAGAAACAGGCTGTCTGCCGAGAAAAATTATCAACAATCTTTGGAAAAACGGGATTGACAAAAAAGGAAAAATTATTGGAACAGAATTATCGCTTCTTCCGGAATTAATTGAGGGAAAAGGCGCCGAAATTATCGGTGAAATTACAAAGACGGTGAAAGTTATCGATTTTGAAGGCAAGGACGAAAAAGGGCTTGAGAAACTATCAAAAATGATTGACGGGTTTAAAACCGCTTCTTTAAAAAGGAAAAAGCATGTTTTTCCCAATTTTAAAGTTGAAAAAGTGGAAACATTGCCTTCAGAAAAAACTGCCCACGAGATAAGAGAAAAGACGGGTGCCCTGGCTTGGCTTAAGTTGATTGACAGAATTATCCGTTATGGTCAGACGGCAATCTTGGAGACAAAAGAGGGTACTCAAGTCAGGGAATTGCCATACGTCCGAATAACGATTGAAGATTTGGAAAAAAGTGGTTTTGCGGTTCCCGACTGGCTATCGGCAATCCCGGAAGTTAAAATTACCCCCGAAGAATTGGAAATTTATTACCAGAAATTTATCAAACCAGATACTTATTACAAAGAGATCTATCCGGGGGTTTTAAAATTTGTCCGTCCGCCGACTGACAAGTACTTGTATTGCGAATTGCTTTTTGCTTTTCCCAGACCGAAGGAAATTGATTTAGCGGTAGAGTATATGCTAAAGGCGCGGGGGATTAATGCCGTTTATAATTTTTTGAGCGAAAAATTTCCCCCTGAAAATGAAAAACTGGCCAAAAATGTTTTAGCGGATAAAAAAATTACCGACGAAGAAAAAGCGCGAGTGCTTTTGGAAATATTCCGGCCTCCCAAAAATCAGGTGGCGGAATTGATGAAGCGGTTGAAAGAAGAAGGGAGCGATGCGGACAAAACACTTATTTTGTGGGATCCCAACGTTCATAGTTTTTTATACAGCGGCCGGCCGTGTTGGGTAGAGTCTGCTGCCTTACTCCGTGACGGGGTTTTGAATTTTAAGGCAGTTTTCCGCAGTCACGATATTGCCAAGGGCTGGTTTAAGAATGTCTACGGAATTTATCGTTTTGTACAGGAATATTTATGTCAACCGATTGGGGCGAAAATCGGCACGATTACGATTGAGTCGGAGTCTGGCCATATTTATGTGGCGGATCTAAGCTGGGTGAAAAAACTTTGGCAGGAATTAGTGGAGAAAAAAAGGATTTTGCCGGTTGAGTTAAATGATCCTCGCGGTAACTTGTTGATTTCTGTCGAAGGGAAAGAAGTCGAGGTGGTTTTAATTTCACCCGAAGACGGCCGACCTCTTATTTCATTTAAAGGGGATCCCCAAAAAGTATTAAAGGAAATAATCCAAAAAGATTTGTTGTTACAAAAAGGACACTTTGCCTATTTGGGCCAGGAGTTGGCAAGGGCGGAACATTGTATTAAGAATAAGACTGCCTATCTTCAAGACAAAGATTGATTTTTTAAACAAAGCTGGTAGAATATAGTTGTTATTAAAACACACACTCGATCTTAGACTCCTTGAGTTTATCTTCGGTCGGGTGGCGGGAAAAAGGAGTCCAAAGTTATGAAAACAGTTTCTTTAAAAGACTTACTTGAAGCCGGTTGTCATTTTGGCCACCAGACTATCCGCTGGAATCCGAAAATGAGCCATTATATATATACGGCCCGCGACGGAATTCACATTTTTGATTTA
>Ga0210015_1003670_pt1 | contig 13441 bp, 15 predicted proteins | sample CryGeymeta201522_FD_185471 | JGI IMG/M metagenome (GOLD analysis project Ga0210015, IMG submission 185471) | Groundwater microbial communities from Crystal Geyser aquifers in Utah, USA - Crystal Geyser metaG 2015-22 (SPAdes) (version 2) | ecosystem: Environmental > Aquatic > Deep subsurface >... | reverse complement strand
CAAGAGATGGCATCACCGGGATATATTAGAATAAATCCGGGCCCAGGTGAGCCTTATATAACGGCTAAATTGGCCTCGGCATCCCCAGCAGTTAAAAAGCTCCTTGACACTTGAAATGTATGTTCATATATTTGCATCACAGAAAGAAATTTGGACGCAAAGATGACACAGTCAAAATCCATAGGAAACCCGGACAATCTGGCACAGCTTTTTACGGTACTCGGTGATTCGACAAGATTACGCATTCTTTTGCTGATCCGCGATTCCGAGCTTTCGGTGCAGGACATGGCTAAAGAACTCGGAATGACACACTCGGCGGTCTCACATCACCTGCGCATCCTTCGTTCTCATCACTTGGTCAAGACCCGAAAGGAGAGCAGAAATGTTTTTTACTCCCTGGAGGATAAATGCGTCTGGAACCTCCTTGAGTCTGGAGTTGCTCATTTGAGCCACAACAATAACAAAGAGATTGAAGTGTTATGAAAGGCTGGTTCAGGTCACTCAAGGTGCCGACGGCAATAATGCTCATCCTGGCAACAAGCGCTCTTTTCGTGTTGCCGCCCAAGATGCATATTGTGCTGTGTCTCGGCAGCGACGGGCACCTTGATATAGTTGAAAAAGCCTGCCTTAGCGACTGCATTCCGTCTCATGGCCATAAAGGAGATACCTTCTCCGGAGAAAATCATAATCTTAACTGTCAGGACATACTTTTGGGATGCAGTTCCTGCGAACAAATCGCCTCCCAGGAGGGAAATAACAATATCTGCAAGATAAATGCAAACAAAGATCTCCCCCTGGTTACAGGCCTAGCTGTAGGTGACCTTTTACCAAGATCCGATTACCAAAAGCCTCTCACCTTTAATTTTCAATTTCTAAGCGCAGAGCCCCAACACCTCGCCTTCCTGGAAACGACAGTCATCGTCGTTTGATACCTTCAAGCAGTCTTCAATTAAGCGCGTGCTGGCATGTTATTAGGCAGGTGCTGCATCATCTCGTTTTAACTTATGCACCAGTATTGCTCTAAAATTGTATAGTTCTAACTGATCTTCTACAGTTGCCAAAAAATAGTTCTGCTATCTCAGATAGATGTCTGTCTTGAAAAAGTTCTTGGCACCACAGACTGCTCTTTGCAACATGTATAGCTTCATGCCACCTCCCGGATAGTCTGTGGGATGGCAACGCCTACAGCCTGGAAAATCTTCCCGCAGGTCCCGAGGCATTCACTCCTTATGGCGAGCCTCTTTCCCCGGTCTTCAATCGTGATCTCCTGCAGGGCCTTGAGATCCTGCTTGATGTCGGCCCACTCGAAACAGTGGCCGGCCTTCTCCAATCTGCGATCCAGCTCCTTCATGATGACCATGGCAAGGAAGCTGCAAAAGACGTGACCCCGGATGGTTTCATCCCGCTTATGGAAGATGGGCCTGGTGTCCAGAACCGACTTCATGTCCCGGAAGACCTGCTCGACCTGCCAGAGTTCCTTGTACTTGAGGGCCGTCTGCTCCGCCGTGAGTGTGGTGTTCGTCTTGAGAACCCACTTGCCGTCGTACCGTGACTCCTCCTCTATCTTCTCCTGATTGACGGAGACGGTTTCACGATCAAGCTTCAGGTACTTTCGGTAACCCTTGTTCCCCACAATGGATTTCGGATTGGTCTTGAGCTTCTCTGCGAGGGAATCGATGATCGCCTGCCGGTCCGCCGCATCCTTCCGGGCCTGTCTTTCATTGAGACAGACGATGTAACGGCGGCCATCAACCATTACCTCCTTGACCTTCAAGGGAGAAGGATCTTTGGCCAGGACGCCCTCCGGATGAACCTCCCGGTAACGACCGGCGCGAGACAGGACTTCCTCCTTCACCTCTTTGCTCCTCCTCATGCGGGCGCCCAGGATGTAAGAGATCTTCTCCTCCTCAAGGTAAGCCATCGTCTCAGCGCTGATCATCCCCCGATCTGAAACGACGCATATCCGCCCGATGCCAAACCGGCTCCGTAGTCTCTTGATAACAGAAACGAGCGTCTTAACATCCGTCGTGTTCCCGGGCCACATCTCAGAGCAGACCGGCTGACCTTGATCGTCCAGGATGACCCCCACAACCATCTGATGGAGGTCGGGGCGGTGATCCTTGCTGTGGCCCAGCTTCCCGATGGTCTCTCCTCCCTCTCCCTCGAAGTAGATGGAGGTGGTGTCGAAGAAAACGCAATCCAAACCGGAAAAAAGATTCCGGCGACCCAGGAACAGGTCTTCTTCGATCACGTCCTTTGTGCAACGCGGGGCAAAGGGGGTGGAGTCCCGCTGATCCTCGATCTCTTCTCCCAAAAAGGCCATCGCCCGGTAAAGGTGATGCAGAGACAGTGCCTCGACGCCATTGATCACATAATCCCGGTGCCACCGGTCACAGGCCCGATCCGAGCCGGACACGAAGAGCCGATGCAGAACCGTCAAAAAGATCGCTCGCTCCACGTCGAAGCCAAACTTCCGCTCCGCCACAAGCCGGCGGATGATTTTACCAATCTCCAGCTCCTTCCAGATTCTCTCACAGATCAGCGTCGGTCCGATCTTCTTCGCCGTGGCCTCAACTTCGCTTTTGCCGGACAGAATCAGAACAACCTTCTCGGAAAACCGGGACAGAGATCGTACGAGGTTCTCGATCTCACCTTTGCGCTGAATCTGGTCCATCCTACCGATAGTGGCCACTACCCTCTGGATGGTCTTGGCGCCTTCCCGGCGGTTTTGCACTATCTGCAGGTATTGATATTGACCTGATTTCTTTACTCTAGCAAACATGAGGTGCCTCCTGAATTAGACACCTCACCTTTAGCGCAATTTCTCAACCGTGTCAAGGTTTATTAGCAAATTCTGTGGCACCACATTTTTGAGAATCCTAAAATTTTTTAAAGAGCAATCTAATCTTTGTAACAACTTACAATCATGATCCCTCAAACAACTGTAGAAGAAAAGTCAGGCGTTACGAGGTACACCACCAGCGCCTTTCTCAGGATGAAACTGGGCGATGCGCTGCTTAAACGAAGAGTGGCCCCACATATCTACGAAAGCAGGGAAGAGGCAAGAAAGGCACTTTCGCCGGTAAAAAAATAATCGTTTCCGGGCGCCTTTCTATTTTATGCAGACCTTTCTTACCTGAACCATATCGGTCTGCCCGAGGCATACCTTTCGGATGCCGTCCTGCATGAGAGTCGTCATACCGTCTTTTACCGCCTGTTCCCTTATAGCTTCCATCTTGGCCCGGTCCTGAATGAGCGATTTCATCTCCTTTGTGCCCGCGAGCAGTTCGTAGATGCCTGCCCTACCCCTGTAGCCTGTGTTGCCGCACTTTGGGCAACCCTTGGGGCGATAGAGGGCAAAATCCTCGGTGTACTGGTATCCAAGGGCTTCAAAATCGCCGTCATAGGCTCGGACAAGAGAGTCATATTCCGCCCTGGTCGGATGGTATTTCTCTCTGCATCCGTTGCAGAGCGTCCTCACAAGACGCTGGGCAAGTATGCCGAGAAGCGCGTCCGCGAAATTGAATGGATCCATGCCCATATCAAGGAGTCTTGTTATCGTCTCAGGGGCGCTGTTGGTATGAAGTGTACTGAAGACAAGGTGACCTGTCAGGGAGGCCTCTATGCCCGTTGATACGGTTTCGTGATCTCTCATTTCTCCCACCATGATTACGTCGGGGTCCGCACGCAAAAACGCCCTCATGGCGGTAGCAAAATCAAATCCTATCTTAGGAGCCACCTGCACCTGTCTGAGGCCATCCTGTGTGATTTCCACAGGGTCCTCAGCGGTCCAGATCTTAAGCTCCGGCTTATTGATGTGCTTAAGCGCGGCATGCAGCGTTGTCGTCTTTCCGCTTCCGGTAGGGCCCACCACAAGGACTATGCCGTATGGTTTGCTTATCATATCAATTAAGGATGCGTAATTCCTTTCGCTCAGGCCCATTTTTTCCAGCGGCAGGGGGTCGCCGCTTGCTAGCAGTCTTAAGACCACATCTTCATTCTGCCCCGATGTCGGTATGCTGGCGACCCTCAGCTCTATGTCCAGGGGAGAATATCTTCGAAACTTTATCTTTCCGTCCTGAGGAAAACGCCTTTCCGCTATGTCAAGGTCGGACATTATCTTGATCCTCGACACAACCGCCCTCTTGTAGGTGTAAGGTATGGTCTGATAAATCTGGCACACTCCGTCCACCCTGAAACGAATGAGGGCGTTGCTTTTCCCCTGACCCGGCTCTATGTGTATATCGGAGGCCCCTCTTCCGTGGGCGTCGTAGATCATCTTGTTTACAAGCTGCACAATGGCGCTGTCTTCTTCACTTATGCGCTCTATTTCATCTTCGATTTCATCCTCAGCTCCCTCAAGTTTCCCGAGTATATCCTCAATGCTGCCGCCGTCTTTTATGTAATCCATCGTCTTTATATTGAAGAAAAGGTCAATAATCCGATAGATATCTTCTCTCAGCGACACGCAGTAATCATAGGCCTTGGCGGGGATTATCCTCTTAATGGCATCCCTGGCCGGCAGGTAACTGGGGTCTTCCATTACCACCGTTACTCTATCTCCCTCCTGGGAGATCGGGACGAAGCCGTTGCTCTTGAGATATCCGGATCTGATGCCCTTCAGCAACTCTCCCGGTATAGGCATCTTTTCATCGAATGGTACAAACTTGGTTTTGTAATGGGCCGCCAGGGACTTGCCTATATCTTCTCTTCCGACGCTAAAATTGCTGATCAAGATAGATTCGACAGGCTTTCTGGTTTTTCTGGCCATGGACATCGCTTCAGCGAGGTCTCTGTTGCTGATTATGTTGTTGCTCACCAGATAATCAAAACGGGTGCTTTTTTCCCTCTGAGCAAAGCGCTGGTTCTTAAAAAAGGCCACACCCAGCACCCTGGCTATGTCGGAAAGCGATTTTTCATCTTCCTTGGTAAATGCCCTGCCGGATTTCTTGTTGATGAGCTGAACGACCCCGAGGATATATTTATTATAGGTAACCGGGACAGCAATAACCTGAGAAGTCCTATAGCCGGTCTTCTTATCCCAAGATCCGTCAAAACGCAGGGCCGGATCAATTCGGGCAAGCTCATCCACGCTATAGACATCCATAATATTCACGAGCCCTCCACCGGAAGCGCAGTAGCCTGCTATACTGTTCCCGTTCAGCGGCACACGTATCTCGTTTATCTCATCTCCGGTCTTGATCTTGGAGACCAACTGTTTTCTCATGCCGTCAACCACATAGACGGTAATCCTCTCCGCGTCGAAGAGGCTCAATATCTCACCCTGCAAATTGAGGAGTATCTCGTTGGTATCCTTGGCCGAGTGAATGAGGTTGGTTATATTGTTGACCCTCCTCTGATAACTCAACTGAGATTCGAGAAGGTTCGGTTCCACCTGTCCTTCAATGGGTTTTCTGTTTATTACCGCCATGATATCCGCCGCCTGAAAATAGATTGCCATGGAAGAATCATACATCCATCCAAACCTGATAATATTCCATGCTGAAGTAGAAAAGAATAGCCCAAAGTCATCGCTCGTATCCAGACTGATTATAGGAACGCTCATCAGCCGCTGCCCGCCGCACTTAAGGCCTGATCCTTTGTCTTCAAGCCCCCGCTGGGATTAATACCCCTAAGCCAAGAGGCGACTCCGGCTACCGGAACTTGAGCTGATGCGACAGCACCACCGGGTCTCCATCCTTTAACAGTACCCGGATTTGGATGCGAAAGGTGCCCCAACCGTTGGTGGACAGGGAAAAAGCATGGGGGCCCTTACCCCGTTCGCAAACCGTGCGCACTGGATTGGGGAAGGTGGGGTGAAGGGTGTATTCCACGCATCGGATCAGGTTTAGATCTTCTTCGGAACCCAGTATGAACACCGTCCAGTCCCATCGCTTGTCCGGGGCTAGCTGGGCGGTATTTCCTGTTGTAAACACAGGTTGAGTAGCCTTGGACTGAATCTCTACAAGACTAACCACCACGTTTTTATCTTCACCGGCATCCACGCTGACCCATCGAGTCTGAGTCTCCCACCCCACCGATGAGATCTCGAGATGATAGGTTCCAGGATCGAGTTCCATTCCCTGCTGGAAAGCTGGTACTATATTCAATACTCTGATCCTGGCCCCCTGGGGTAGCGTGTCCACATAGAGCCTTCCTGTCCTAGGCGGCTCGGGTTGCAGGTCTATTGACAGGGACGCCGAGCGGCCTGGTTCAAAGCTCATGCTCCGAACGTAAGATTTGTAACCGCTTTTTTCTACCGACACCTGTCGCTGCCCCGATAGCACGCCGGCTTCGGCAAGGGGAGTAACACCCAGCTCGACTCCGTCCACCAGCACCCGGGCGCCTGAGACATTCGATTGAACGGACAGTTTCGCTAACTCCTCAGTATTGCGGAGCCTTGTCATCCGGAAGACAAAGTCACCCTCGTCCAGTTCCGGATCTCTTATCTTGCCATACTGTGGCGTCTGGCCCATACCATAGGAAAGCACCTCCCGATGCAGATATACCCCAAGCTCAGTGCCGGTTACGTAACCGTCACGGTCATAGTCCGCTGACCCGGACAACGCTCGAATCAGCAAAGGAACGAAGACGCTTCTTGCAGGCACCGTCTCTCCCGCACTGCCCGCACTGATGAATTGGCGTACCGGCCTGGAGGTGAGATTTGAGATGTGGGGCGGGCTCCCGGGAAGAGCCCGCGCCTTGAAAACCGTCCCGGAAAAACAACTGTCGAACAGAAACAGTGCGTGCTTCGCTTCGATCCGCTTGGCCCAGGTGAGTACCTGGCCCATCTCTACGGCCTTCTGCACGAATCCTATCTCATCCACGGTGGGGTCCGGAGCGTCCGCAGGGACCAGATACCCCTTTCTTCCTTCAAGTCTACTGTGCCCGTGTCCGGAGAAAAATAAGAGTAACCGGTTAGAAGGGTTAAATCCATAGCGGTTGATAAACTCGTCAACGGCTCGCCGTAGTTCGACGCTGGTAGGGTTAAGGAGTCTCTGCGTCTTGAAACCATGCTCTTGAAGCAAAGTCGCCACCAGCTCCAATTCTCCTGGAACACTTTCCAGATCGGGCCACCCGGCGGTATAGTCCGAAACACCCACCAGCAGGGCGTGGCTTTCATGGTATCCACCCACCTCGCTCCCTTGTCGGTCATTGATGAGGACACGGATGGCTCTGTCCGATGGGGTAGCCCAAGCTGCAACACCGAGCCCCGCAACAAATAACACCGTCAGGATCCACACCCCCATCCATCTAAGATATGCACTGCAACCCATTGCCCGAACCCCCTTCTTGCCCAGCACCGCCTACCCTACTTGTATTCACATAAGATGGCAAGATTAGTACACGCGAAGAAGCGACTTGTTGTATTATGTTATTATCGTCACCTCACCTATTAGCTGATTTAAAATGGATTTTGAACCCGAACGCCGCGAATAGTCTGGTTGTCGTTCAGGTCTTCCGTCCAGATTATGCCGCATCTGGCGATCTCCGCGGAGACGATGATCAATGAATCCCAGAATGACAGGCGGTTTAAGATGGCGCAGTCTATGGCACTATAGATCATCTCTGGTGTAATCATGACAATTTCAAATCGTTCAAATGCGCGAAGGATGTCCTTAACGATAAGCGCATCGGCCCTCAATTTCTTGGTCGCTGCCACATAAAATTCCTGCATCACCTGGGTGGAAATCACCCCCTTGTTCTCATTGGTTAAAGGTCTCAGAAGGTCCCGGCATTTGTCCCTCTTTTGCGGATTGTGAGCATCCATACTGTAAATAAGGATGTTGGTATCTATGAAGATCTTAGACATCGTACAAATCCTCTCGCCGCCAGTGCTTTCCTTCTGAATTCGATCCCGACCGATCCATTAAGTGAAAGCACTCTTCAAGCCAATCGGAGGATTGACCCTTAACGCTATGCTCCAAAAGCATGCGGATGATTCCGTTTAAAGACGTTTTGTGCGCTTCAGCATATTGCCTTCCCAATTTAATCAGATCTTCGTCCAGTGAAATAGTAATGTTGGGCATGAGGCATCTCCTTCTGATAATACAACTGCACACCTGAAAGGCCCTTTAAAACTGAACACATTATATGTATACACATATTATGTGTCAAGTAGGCAGCGGTTGGTATATGGAACAAACACCCCGTGATCAGTTAACTTCAGATGAGAGTCAAAATTGCTATCCTTTTTAAGTCGGGGTTGCAGAAAGCGGCTCGGATTCCGGCGGTTATGGCCATGGCATAACCCATATTTCCTTTTTCCGAATCCGGATCACCGCCCAGAAGTCTCTGTCCCTCTTCGCCTTTTGCGCCCATGTTATAGAAAACTTCGCAGCGAGAGCTTATCATCTGGCGTCTATTCGGCTGCCGGCTTACTACTTCCTGTAATTTTTTCCGTAAGTTAAGCCTAGCTTGTCCATTCGGTATCTGAGGGTGCTCGGATTCATCCGCAGAATATCGGCAGCGCCGCATTTGCCGTGGACCCGGCCCTTGGTGAATCCAAGGACACGGCGGATGTGGTCGGAGATAACCGTATCCATGGCTGGGATATCGTCGAGTGGCCCCGAGGAAATACCACTCCTGCCCTCTGCCAGCAAGCCGAAGCTCCGCTTATCTTAAGCTCGCAAACTGAACAAAACTGGCATACGACCTTATTCTCCCGACGAATAATGGAGTCTCAGTTGCCTCGCCCCTCCCCCTGCAAATCTGGTCGCAGGCTGGTATGACCTCTTTCCCCGCGACATGTTCATCCTCTATACCAATCTCTCGGTGCCCAAGCGTCTCCTTGTGCGACCCCTCGACCATAGCGGGATTGAAAAGAAAAAATTCGATCTGGACTTTGGAGCGGAAGCCCATCGGTGGTTCGATTACTGGTTGAAGGGGATAGACAACGGCATCATGGGCGAGCCGCCAATCCATTACTATCTCTCAGGCAGGACGCCGAAAGAGGCATGGCAGAGAGTGCTTATTCCTGACCGGTAAGAACTCTAGAGAGGAAGAAGTTTTATTTCGACAAGGATATTCTGAGCGAATGTCCCTACGCCCCCGGATCCGCGGACACATATATTGTGGACTACTCCACCATCAGATGATCCTCTAACAAACCAAAATCACACAAGATTCGCTTGACATGATCATGGGATCGCGGCATTCGTCAACGTATTTTGCGGGTCCAGAATTCAACTTTCTAAAGCGTGCCTGCGCGCTATTTCCCATTCACTCAAAAAACGTTCCACGTTTCCGGATCCGATGCCATAGAGGTTGTGGTCTCTTTTCCCTTGACACCCAAATCCATTTTAGCTACGATAACTTATCGAAAAAGCGAGTTCTTATCACCTCACCTTTCAAACCCATATTTATTCACCATGCAAGATTTGACACCCAACGCCCCCCAACGTTCTCAATTTGGTTTCGGTTCATCGGGTTCGGGATAGGAACGACGAGGAAGGAGAAATGCGATGGAACAAATTGAAACCAGCGAGGTGATTGTGAAGATCCCGCCTTCTATGGCATCCGAGGTCAATGGCCCTGAGATTGTGGGAATGCTCCTTGATAAGGCGCTGGGGAAGAGAGAGTTCTTTGGGAGCAAAATCAAGGTGTTTGAGTCAAAATACGGGACGGATTTCGCCACCTTCAAAAAAAGGACAGATCTGGGAGACGAAAAATTTGACGAATGGGACGACCTGTTGATTTGGGAAGGATATGTTCTCGCATACCAGGAATGGAGCAGAAAATATGAGGATCTGAAGCGGTGTATGACATAATCACGGCACTCAGGAAGTCGCCTGTTGTCCTGGACGTTGACCTCCTTGAAATCATCGATGAGGATTCCGTCAGGCTCCTCAGAATAAAGGCACAGCTCAAGGAAAACTGTGTGTTATACATTACAGAGCTGCACACAAGGGATTGGCAGAAATACTCATATCACTGTCAGAAAAGCGACGGGGAGCTGATGGTCCGGTGGGACAGCAAGCCGCACTGGAAGGAGCTGGCAACCTACCCTTATCACAAGCACGAGGGCGGCAAGGTCCTTCCTTCCCACAGAGTGACCATTGCCGAGGTTTTGGATGATTTGGAGAAAAGGCTGTGATAAGCGGTGCCACCATGTCGATGATCTTGCTTCACAATGTTTACGACGAATGCTGGATGCCAAGCCGTCTCAGACCGTGATAATAGACGAGGTTCAAAAGATACCTCGCATGATGGACGAAATCCACTGGCTCATTGAAAACCGGGGATATCGCTTTGTGCTGTCTCTCTCAAGATTTGAAAGTAAAACCTAATAACTTAGCCATCCTTGACAATGTACCCCATTTGAGCTACAACTATAAAAACTCAAATGGAGGCTAGCCATGGGCAAGACATCCACAATCAGAGCTCGAATTGAACCCAATTTAAAGGGCAGAGCTGAATACATATTTCAGCAGCTTGGGCTTACAACAACCCAGGCAATTACCCTTTTCTATAAGCAGGTTGAATTGAAGAAAGGACTACCTTTTGAAGTAGCCATTCCTAATGAGGTAACACGTAAGACGTTCTCTGATACAGATGCCGGACGTGGCCTGATCATTTGCGAGGACACTGACGATATGTTTAGAAAGTTAGGCATCTGATGCTCACGCCCGCATATACAAAGCAGTTTGAGCGCGATATCAAGCGGATGAAAAAGCGCGGGAAAAACCTTGATAAGCTGAAAATCACCATCCGTTCTATAGTTGCGGAAGAACAGCTTGATGCCATTCATCGGGACCATAAGTTGATTGGCAACTGGAAGGGGCGCAGGGAAACCCATATTGAATCCGATTGGCTGCTGGTTTATATGGTTGAATCCGATCGCGTTGTTTTCGAGAGGACCGGAACGTACTCTGATTTATTCTAACCGATATGCCCAAATGGGCACAACGAAAGATGAAAAGCACCCCCACCCCTCCCTCCCCCGTCGAGGGGGAGGAGTGAAGGGAAGGGGCATTTTCATATATACCAATATGCCCGAATGGGGCACAACGAAGAATGAATATACCGCATGTCATTCCGGACTCGATCCGGAATCCAGGTTCCGAGGACTGGATAGCGGCCTGATCGCTTTTTCAAAAGGTTCTTGGTCCCGGTCTCCTATAAGACCATTATCACTACGCGCTAGACATACATGCCCCACTTTCAAGCGAGGCATGTTTAATTGACGTCCTCCCCGTCCCAATGGCCGGGGGATGAGTTTCAGACCTGGGCGGTCTTGCCTTCAAGCTCCTCGATACGCCTGTTTATGGCATCGAGCTGCTGCTTCATGTATTCGGCGTCCCTCCTGATGGTTGTAGCCTCATCCTGCACACTTTCGGCATATCCGCCATAATAGGGCGCATAGCCCCCGCTTGGGTAGTATGCAGCGGACCCCAGACCTCTACCAAAGCCTGCCCCCCGGCCGAAACCAAATCCGCAACCCCTACGCAGACCAAGGCCTCGTCCGAAACCTGCGGTACGACCCAGTCTTCCTGCCGCTACAAAGTCCGCATTGTTTCGGGCGGGGTTGCAAAATCCTCTTCCTCCTCCGGTCATAGGACCGGCACCCATTGGTCCTCTTCCATCAAATCCAGGCATAACTTCCACCTCCTTTGCCTCAACATCCGCGGCATCTGCCGCGGCGATGCCTGCCTCTGGGCGGCATCTCAAAGGTTCCGCCTTCTATCCTCAAGACCTTGCCGTTGACCAGGGCGTCGGCAATGATGGCTCTTGCCTCGGCCAGCATCCTTCCGAAGGTCTGACGCGACACATTCATCATCACGGCTGCGGATTCCTGGTCCATGCCCATCAGGTCGCTCAGTCTTATGGCCTCAAGACCTTCAACGGAAAGAACGGCCTCCCCTCTCCCCCAGGGCGGAACCGGATCCGGGTTGAAAAGACTTGAAACCGGACTTCCCTGCACAAATCGCATCTTCCTGGGTCTTGGCATAAGAACTCCTGTTATGAGCATTTGCTCACAATATAGCCTTTAATAAATATTTGGCAAGCCTATTTTTGTGGGCATAAGCCCGAAATGTTTTATATGAGCTTTAGATCACCTAGATACGAAACAAGTCTTGCGGCCGCAGAGGTCCTGGTAAGAAGCAAGGGCTCTCCGCCATGAAGATCAAAAAAGCGTATCCCTGAATCTTCAGGAATACGACACCAGGAATCAAAGCCTGCGGCGGTATCGAGCGATATTCCATCCCCGGCCTTGAGCCTGTTTAGGATAAGGGCGCAGTAATCGGATCGGATTGTCCTGCGGGAAAGACTAAGTATCGTATCAGCGACCATTACACCCTTTTTCGTTGGGTCTGTCACCACAAAGAGATGGCTTACCGCGTCAAATACCCTTCTGTTTATCTGCTCAACTCCGGCCTCGGCATCTATGACTACCGCATCAAATGCAAGGGACAATTTCTCTATTGCCTTTTTAAGCAAGTGGTTCACCGCGCAGAAGCAACCCTGCGCCTCAGGCCTCCCAAGGGCGATGAAAGATACATTGCCGGATTCCTTTATGCAGCGGCTGATCTCATAGTCGAGGCTGGCGCTCACCTCATCTCTGCCTCCTCTGAGGGAATCTTCATCCGACAGTACATCATCAAGGGAGCACTCCGGGGTTATCCCAAGCGTTAGTGCTAGGCCCATTGCGGGATCAGCATCAACTGCAAGGATGCGGCGATCGCCTCTCCCGCAAAGAAGCTGAATTGTTATTGCAGAAAGGGTGGTCTTCCCCACGCCTCCCTTGCCGCAGAAAAGTATCACCGGTCTTGAAGCGCTCTCTCCTGAGTTCTTCATAGAGCGCCCTTTTTCTTACTCTCCCTGAGGCGCGTAAGACTCGGAAGGGTCGGGCAGAGATCGGAAAACCTGCACGTTTCACAGTCGTGAAGGATTTCATTTGATAGCTTGCACAGTGCGGATGCGACCCTGTCAACCTTGGAGGCAACCTCTGCAAAGGCCGAGGCATCCTCCCTGGAGCTTGCCAACGCAGCCATCTCCGCCGCCGTTACAGAAGGGAGCCTTTTTACGCAGGCGATTTCCGCGGCCCCGATGTGTGCAATGGACAGCCCCTTTTTAAGGGCATCCCTGCTGATCCTGCACCACTCACGCCTCATGCCGGATGAGGCCCTTGTCATGTATCCCCAAAGAGACACATCAAGCCTTGCGAGATTGACGCCAAGATAGAAGTCCCAGAGGTCCTCTTCCGCCAACCCGGATGCCTCGATGAAAAAGATCTTTGCAAGTGGCGCCTTACGGCCCGCAAGATCATCTATGTCTGAACCCATGAGGTTTATGAGCCCGTCTTGAACCGAGCCGGGGTTATCCGTGATAAGGGTCATCAAAATGGAAGGAAGCTCAGGTGGCCCAAGTTCCACCGAGATATCTGAAGCCGGAATATGCAGGTTTCCCTTTCCCCCGGGCCAGGGGTTGATTTCGCTGA
>Ga0210015_1003665_pt1 | contig 13460 bp, 10 predicted proteins | sample CryGeymeta201522_FD_185471 | JGI IMG/M metagenome (GOLD analysis project Ga0210015, IMG submission 185471) | Groundwater microbial communities from Crystal Geyser aquifers in Utah, USA - Crystal Geyser metaG 2015-22 (SPAdes) (version 2) | ecosystem: Environmental > Aquatic > Deep subsurface >... | reverse complement strand
GCATGGCGTAGGGGCGGTGCCTGCGTGCCCGCCCGCCGTGGGCAGACACACAGGTCTGCCCCTACATCCGGTGCGCGTTTTCCGTCGTGGGGGTGTTCAAGCGGAGCGCGAACATGAGTGATTCCTGCCGGTTCATTCTCCGTCAGCCGCCGCCAGTCCTGCTTGCCGCGGCAGAGGTGCGCTTGCCGGGATTTACCGTTAGCAGGTTCCCAGACTCCCGGAATGAATCTATAACCCAGATCCTGCAATCCGTTTTGAGCGGCGAGCAAGAAAAGGTTGGAAAAGGCGAACTTGTGAGTGGAAGTTCGCATTCCTTGAGCAGCAAGGAGTTCACCTTTTCCATGAGCGAGTCTAGCGAAGCAAGTGTCGGGTGTCACCTCGGGAGGTGAAGCTGGAGACGACGGACCAGGGGCTGACGTCGTACGCCGGGCTGCTGCCGGTGATCCGGTTCGTGCAGAAGCGATTGAGATTCCGGGAGTTGTGCAGCGAGACGGTGTCGCACGGACGGGGGCCAACGCCGCGCTGTTCCAGTGCGCGATCCTGGCCTACAACCTGGTCCGCTGGATGGCGCTGCGGAGCGGCGACGAGCAACTGCGGCGTTGGGAAATGCAGACCGTGCGGACGTTCCTGATTCGCGTCGCCGGCAAACTGGCCCGCGGCAGTCGTCAACTCACCCTCAAGACCCCCAAGGAGCATTTGCACGCCCGCCAATGGGCGGCCTGGGTGGCAGTCAGCGCCTGATCGCCTGACCGTCACCCCAAACCAAGTCGATTCCGTGACGCGCCGCCGGCGCGTCAGGGAGAACTCTGCCTGGCACGCCCTACCGCACCAGCGCCCAGGAGTGTCTCGCCTTCCGGAGCCGTCAGGACACCGCCGCGAAGCACCGGTTCGGCTCCCGACCGCCCTCGCGCCGGTTCCCAGACCCCGTTGCACCCTCCCCGCCGCCGTCCTGCGGGCCCGGGAAACGAGGATTGCAGGATTTGGGAGGTAGCCAGCCGCGACGACATCCGCACCCTCGCCGACGGCCAAGTCCTCCTCCGCGACGCCGACGGCAACCGCTACCGAATCCCCAACTACCACCGACTGGACGCAAAGAGCCGGAAGCTGTTGGAGCCGCAGCTTTGAGGAGGATGTGCCTGCCGCCTCGCTGCCCTGAACTGGACTGTCTGGGAGAGACGCTTCATGTCTCCCAGCCCACAAACATGCTATCGAGGGACTCGAAGTGCTCAACCGCCTCGCCCTGTCGGCTCCTCTCGAGGGTCTGCGCGGTCAGCTCGTTGGGGATCTCCACGAGGAACGGCAAGGCGCCTCGCAGGGAGATCTGCGTGTAGAAGATCCGGATGGCCTCGGTCGGCGTGGCGTGAGCCCAAGTCGCTCGAGGACATGCTCTGCCGGCGCCTTGGCCTCCGGCTCGATTCGCGCGTGTACGACTTGAGGTCTTCATGGTGCTGGTACTGTGTCGCGTTCGCAACGCAGTACCAAGCTCGCCCGGGTAGCCTCGAGGCAGCACCTTCGGTCTCAGCCCCGTCGCCGCACAGCTCACCCCGCCTCGCCAGGCAACAAGAACAGCCGCCCCTCCCCCGCATCCAGTGAGAGCTGCAGCCCCTCCAAGTCGGGGCTGTCGTCGAGGACCGGCGCTTCTTTGCCGGACCACCTGTCGACCTCCACGACCTTGCTCGGGTCGACATCGAACGCGACGGTGGGCCACTGGGCGTAGGCGAACTCGTAGTTGCAGAGCAGGACGGCGCGGCGGCCGTCGGCGTGGGTGAAGGCGCCGATCAGTAGGTCGAACTCGGGATCGTAGCCGGCGCGGGAGAGGCTCTTGAGCGGGGTGCCCTTCAGCGCTTCCGTCACGTCGTCGCCCGGCTTCACTCGGGACACGGCGGTGCTGGTGAGCTGCATGAGGGTGGGGCCGAGGCTGCGGAGTTGCTCGTTGAGCCGTCGCGCCTCGTACCAGTGGCGGGTGCGCCGGTTGTTGCGGCCGATGAGCGCGCCGCCCTTGGGGAACTCGTGGCTGAACGGCGTGTAGTAGCAGAAGTACAGCACGCCCTTGGCGCCGTACGCGATCGAGGTGAAGACCTGCCAGCGGAGCTGGGCTTCGGTCGGGTCGGTATGGGGGCCGAAGGGCATGGCGTTGAAGAAATTCCAGAACGGAATCTTCTCCTGCACCGCGTACTTGCGCATGACGGCGAGGTTGGCACAGTAGCCGTCCGGCCGTCGGCGCCCGGCTTGAAGAGGGGATAGTGGTCCATGCTGAGCACTTCCGGCTTGTAGGCCTGGCAGAACTGCGCCACGTGCTCGTCGTAGGTGGGCGTGCCAAGCTGTTGCGCGTTGGCGTAGTTGGGGAACAGGTTCACGTAGACCATCTTCCCCGGCCGGGCGGCGCGAATCGCGTCGGCCTGCGCCCGCAGCTCTGCGAACTGTGACGCGTTCGGCTCATCTCGCAGCGAGTACCCCCAACACGCCGGGCCGTCGGGCAGGTCGACAGGTTCGCACCCGTGCGACACCACGAGCGCCTTCAGCTTGTACTTCTCACACAGCTCAAGCTGCTGCTTCGCCAACGCCACCGTCCCGGCGCCGAAGCCGCCCAGCACCAGGTTGAAGTGCGCCCCGGCGATCTCCTGATAGCGTTCGTCAGCCCGTTCATCCATCGGCGGGTCCACCCAGAAGCCAATCGCAAACTCGTCCTGCATGAAGCGCGGTTGTGCCTGCTCGCCCGCCGGGCCCTGCGCAGCGGCGTTCCGGGCGCAGCCGGTCCAGAGCGATCCTCCCGCAAGGAGTACCATCCACGGTTGCAGTGAAGAGCGGGTTGCCATGAGACTTGTCCTTTCCTTCTCCTTGTCCGGCGGTCAGCTCGACTGCAGCCGGTACAGGTGCGTCTTGGTGCGAACGTACAGCGCGTTGCCGGCGACGGCCGGCGAGGCCATGCAGCCGGCGGCCAACTGGTTGCTGGCGACCAGCGCGGGTGGGTCGCTCGGCTTGAGCACGACGCCCAAGCCCTTCTTGTAGTCGAAGAAGTAGAGGTGTCCGGCCGCATACACCGGCGAGGCGGTGAACCCCAAGCCGCTGCCCAGTCGCTCCTGCCAGCGCGCCGCACCGGTTCGAGCGTCCAGGCAAGTCGCCTTGCCCTCGTCCGAGACGAAGTAGAGAGCGTCGTCGACGAGGATTGGCGACGACATCTTCCCGACGTCCCGCTTGTAGGTCCACGCGATGTGGCTCTCGGTCACGTCGCCCCGCCCGCCCGCTCTGACCGCCAGCAACGCGGCTTGCCCGAACCCGGTGTTCACGTAGAACAGCCCGTAGCCGAACAGCGGCAGGGCTGCATTGGAGAACCCCGAGAACCGGCACCGCCACAGCTCCGCCCCGCTTGCCGGCTCGTAGCCGTGCACGCACTCCGCGCCGATGGAGACAAGCTCGGGTACCCCAGCGACAGCGACGACGAGCGGGGTGGAGTACGCCTTCTTCAGGTCGCCGTCCTTGCTCACCGTCGTGATGTGCGAGCGCTCTGTTCGCCACGCGACCGCACCGGTCTGCCTGTCCAGCGCTGCCACGTACTGCACGTCGATCCCGTCGTAGTTGAGGAGAAGGTAGTCGCCCCACCGAATGGGTGACGACCCCGCGCCCCGGAAGTGGTCGCACTTCATCTCGGTGTTGCGCCAAAGCACCGCCCCCGTGTTGGTGTCAACACAGGCCGTTCCGTCGCTCCCGAAGGTAGCGTAGAGGCGACCCTCTTCAAGGACAGGTGAGGGTGAGGCGTAGCTGTTGAACTCGTGCTTGTCGGCGGGCTTGGGGATGCCGAACAACTCCACGTCACGCACCACCTGCCCCGTCTCCCGCGCGAAGCAGACGGCGCGTCGTGACCGGCCCGCGTCAGTCGCCGTCGTCACCCAGACCTGGTCGCCGTGGACGACCGGCGAGGACCATCCCCCACCAGGAACGGGGGTCTTCCAGCGCACGTTCTCCGTCTCCGACCACCTCAGCGGGAGGTTGGTGGCGACAGCGTGTCCGTCGTTCTGCGGCCCCCGCATCTGCGGCCACGACTGCGTGACGGGTTGCTCCGCCCAGCAGAGACCTGAGGCCAGCCACAGCGGCAGGAGGAGTCTGTTCATGGGGGTACCATTCTACTCGATGCCAAGCGGCCGAGCGCTGCGGTGGAGGGAGCGCCCCGCGGGGGCTCGCGCAAGCGCTCGCGCACCCCCTCGCGCACCCCCTCGGACGGCGAGGCGCGAAGGACCCAGCCCGCTGCCGGTGAACCTATCCCCTGTGGCACAGACTGCACAACCTCCGGATTCGCCTGCTCCTCCTCGGGTGAGCACCGACCCGCGAAGTGCCGGGGTCACCCTTCGCGTCCTGCTCCTCGCCGCAGTGCTGGTCCCTGCCAACGCGTACTGCGTGCTCTTCATGCCGTACGAGCGCAACATCTTCGACCCCACGTTGGTGGCGCTCTTCTGGAACGTGCTGTTCCTGCTGGGGGTGCTGCGGGCGATCAACCAGGCACTGCTTCGCTGGCGCCCCCGGGCGGCGTTCAGCCGGGCCGAGCTGCTCTCGCTGTGGGTGCTCCTGGCGGTGGCCACCAGCGGCGCGGGGATGGACAGCATGCAGTGCACCTTCATGACTATGCAGGGCGCTGCACGGTTCGCCGGTCGCGAGAACCAGTGGGACGAGCTGTTCCTGGACCGCGTCCCGCCGGCCTTCACCGTCAGCGACGAAGACGCCCTCGACCGGCTGTGGGCCGGGCACAGCAGCATTTTCGACCGCGGTAACCTCCGCGTGTGGATTGGTCCGGTGGCCCGCTGGTGGGTGTTCATGACCGTCCTGTGGACGGCGCCTATCGGGCTGATTCAGTTGCTGCGAAAGCGCTGGGTCGAAAATGAGAAGATGGGCTTCCCCATTGTGCAGCTCCCGCAGGACCTGTCCATGGAGCGCCTGCGCTGGCTCAACCAGCCGACCTTCTGGCTGGCTGCCGCCGTGCCGGTGTTCATCAACCTGCTCAACGGACTGCACACCTACCACCCGGTCGTGCCGTCCATTCCCACTGCCATGTTCGACCCGCGACTCGACTTGGGGCGCCACCTTGTGGGGCTGGGGCGGCCGTGGAGTGCCGCCGGGGGAATGCTGTTCACCTGCTTCTACCCGTTTATCCTGGGCTTGGGGTTGCTGTTGCCGGCCGAGCTGTGTCTGTCGATGTGGTTCTTCTTCCTCATGTGGCGCGTCGAGATGGTCGTCGCCGCCTGGCTCGGGTTCAATCAGGTCTGGGATGCTCCGTACACCGTCTCGGCGGGGAGCTACCTGGCGCTGATCGGGTTCCCGCTGTGGGCTGCGCGTCGGCACTTGTGGACCTTGGTGGCGAGGGCGTTCCAGTCCAGCCGGCGCGACCCCGGTGAGCCGCTGAGTCCCCGCGCGGCGGTGGCGCTCTTTGCCACCGGGTTCGTGGTGTTGGTGTGGTTCGGCAGGACAGCGGGCCTCAGCCTACCCGTGGCTGTCGCCTTCTTTGCCCAGTACTTCCTCATGACGCTCATCATTGGGCGCATCCGGGCCGAGATGGGGTTGCCCACCCACGAGTTGGAGCGGATGGGACCCACCGTTCTGCAGGGCACTCTCCTTGGTCCGCAAGCGCTGGGTCTGCAGAACCTGACTTCACTCACCGTCTTCTTCGGCTTCACGCGCGGGATGCGGAACATCCCCTTCCCGCACCAGTTCGAGGGGCTGCACTTCGCCGACCGCGTGAAGCTCGACGGCCGTCGCCTGCTGCTCGCCACCGTCCCGTTCATCGCCCTGGGGCTGGGGTGGGCATGGTTCTGGACGCTGTTCCTGTCGTACAACCGGGGTCTGGGCACCTACCGCGGGCCGTTCCATACGTGGTTCGCCGGCGAAGCGTGGAACCAACTCGCCGGCTGGCTGAACACCAACGCCCCGCCGGCCAAGGGACGGATCGGCGCCGGTCTCCTCGGCTTCGCCCTCTACTGGGCCGTGATGACCGTCCGCACCCGCTGGCTTGCTTGGCCGCTCCACCCCGCCGGCTTCGCCCTGTCGACCACCTGGTATATGGCCCACATGTGGCTCCCCATGCTGCTCGCCTGGACGTTGAAGACCCTCACCTCCCGCTGGCTTGGCCTCTCCGCCGTGCGCGGGTTGCGCCTGGTCGCCTACGGCCTCATCCTGGGCGATGTCGGCACCGGCGCCTTCTGGATCATCTACGCCATGGTCCGGCATGTTCCGGCGTATGCGTTCTGGCAGTAGGGAGCCCTGCAACCGTACGTGAACTCAGTCGACTTGCCCCAAGAGACTCTCGATCTCCTCGATCAGCACCGGGAGATTGGGGGCCGCAAACGAGAGCTTAGGGGCGGGGACGCGGTTGTGCTTGAGGTCTGGCGGCTCGTGTTTGTGATGCGGAGCGGTTGCGGCCAGCGCCAAGTCGCCGGGGTGGGGCTGGGAGTCGTACCAGTAGAGCTTCTCGCTGCCACGCCAGGCTTTGTAGCCGTAGCGCACGAGGCAGAGGGAGCCGGTCTCCGAAGTCAGGCGTTCACTCACGACCAGCCTTAGCCCTTCCGGGAACATGACTTCGCCGCCCACCGTAACGACTCGCGTTCCGCGCCTCGTGGCGACAAGAGTAGCAGAGACGATGGCTGGGAACCGCTGCTGCAGCGTGTACAGGAACTCCTCGTAGCTACGCAGCGACTGGAATGGGTTCACGGCGGGCTGCTCGTTCGATGAGTCTCGCAAGCGGAGAGCCGCCCCTCAGCGAAGCCACAAGCGCCCGGTACTGCTGATGGCGACGGAGCCAGATCTCGTAGGCACCGGCCCAGTCGCCCCAGTCCAGCACCCAGGCGTCCTCGGCAGGCTCCTCGCCGCTCACGTAGGATTCGTAGAACGTCTCCGACAGAACACCGTACTTGCGCTCGTACGCCAGCAGGTCTTCCTCAAGAGCGTGGATGTCTCGCAGAATCTCGTCCAGCGTCATGACGCCACTTCCTCGCGGCCGGCCGGTTCGCCGCGGCCGAGGGTCGGCATTGTACGCCTGCCACCGCAACCGGTCAACCTCGGCAGGTAGGCACCCAGGCTCCCGACACAACTCACTTCACGCCGGTTCCCACCGGCACTACCTGAAACAGATCCACCCACGCCACCCCTGCGCTGCCAAGCGCGATCCCAGCGCCCGCTCGCCGCATGTCGGCTTCGGGCTTTACGTCGAAGCTGTACTCCTGCCACTCGGTCGTCAAGGCGTACTGCTCCTCACGGAGCTTGCCCAGGGAGAGGTCGAGCTTCACGCCGGCGGTCTTCGCCTTGGCCCAGAGGGAAACGTGGTATTCCTGCCCAGCCTTGAGCGACACCGGGAACGGGCTGAGGCTGGGCGTCGCGTGGGCCGTGGGGGCGGTGAGGCGTAGCGAGTGGCGGCCGTGGCGGGCGACTCGGGAGTCGACAAAGAACGTTGCGCCCGGCGGGATGCTGGCGTAGCAGCCGTCCGCCGTGCCGACGCTGGGTTGCTGCTCGTAGCTGGGGTTGACAGTCAGGTTATCCGGGTCGAGGGAGAGGTCGCCTGTCGGCAGCGGTCCCACGGCGATCGCGTAGGCGCGCCGGCCGAAGGCGTCGATCGGCTCCTCGATTGCGCCGGCAGTCACCTGCACCTTGCGGTCCTCGAACAGCACCTCCGCGTCGCCGGTGAAGTCGACGCCCGACAGCTCCAGCCGAACGGTCTGTGGCCGGTTCTCGGTGTTGACCGCCAAGAGCGTGACGATCCCTCGGTCTCGGCAGGCGCAAACGTGCACCGTGGGCAAGGAGCACTTCACCTCGGGTTGGGGCTCGACAGACAGCAACGCCGGGGTCAACTCCGCCGTCTCCAGTGCCAACGTGCCGCACTCGGCCCACATGATCGGAGACTTCGGGAAGCTCAGGCGCGGCGAGCGAATGAAGTACTGAATGCCGGTCGCGCCGTGGATCAGCGCAAGGTAGGTCATGACGCGCTGCTCCGCCGCGGTCGGCTCTCGGCGCCACCACTCGCCGCCGCCGAAGCACTGCGGGACGATCCAGAGCGGCTTGCTGAAGTCGAAGGCATCATTGAGAGCGTCGGCGATGCCGTTGACGGCCGTCACCGCGCCCTGGGGAATCGGGTACGGGTCGGCCATGACGATGTCCATCGTCCCGACAAACTGCCGCGCGTGGTCAGCGCCCTGGCAGAAGACGACAGTCACGGGGTGGTACGGGTCCAGCTCCTTCACAAGCTGATAGACCTTCTCCAGGTGCGAGATACGGTCCGCTGCCGGCTCGTCGGCGATGTACCAGCTCAGTAGTGCCGGGTGATCGCGAATGGTCTCAATCTCCGTCTGCAGCGCCGCCCACTGCTCGGCGGTCATCTCCAGGCGGTTGGACCACATGAGGTGGTAGTTCACCTTCATGCCCAAGGCGGCGCACCGGTCCAGGTACTCGACGATGGGTTGGAGCGCGTCGCTCGCGTGCGGTCCGCCGTGATAGGGCGAGAAGAGGTTGAAGCCGTGGACGACCTCCTCGTCCATCACGCCCTCCTTCAGCGGGTAGTACGTGTAGTAGCCGAAGGGGATGAACGGCAGCCCGTCCACGATCAGCCCGCGGCTGAGGTTGTCGATCTTCACCTCGTTGGTCTTGGGTGGAGCTGTGCGCAGTTGGACGGGGCTTTCCGCGAGGACTTCCTCCCCGCGCAGCACGCTGCAGGTCAGCGCGTGGACCCCGGCGGTCAGCCCGTCCAGCGCGACGGGCAGCGCAGTCCGGCGCGCCGCAACCGACCGCGTCACCTCAGGGACGCCCTCGCCGGTCAACCGAACCGTGAGTCCCGCGAGGTCCACGTCGTCCGCAACATCACACACCACGTCCGCCGTCTTCTCGCTCGTGTACAACGAAAGGCGCGGCAGCACGCGCAGCAACGGCGCGCTCGTCACCTCCAGCGGCGCGAGCCGCAGTCGCTCCTTGCCGTCGGCCGCGTCAACGACTACTACGGCAAACGGGAACCGACCCTTGCCGTCGACCGTTGCTTCACACCGGACCTCCGTCGGCGTGTCTGTGAGAGCCGCCTCGACCGGCTCACCGACGCTCTTCGCACTGCCGGTGGCAAGCTCGGCATGCACGCGCACCCGGGCCGATCCGCCGGGTGTCTTGGCGAGCTGCAGGGCGAACGGCACCCGACCGTTCCGCACTCGGTCTGGCCACTTCAAGCCCCCGAGCGCCAGCCCCGTCTCCGCCGCCGGCCCCGGCTTGAGCCGCGCCTCGATGGTCTGCGTGTACTTCTCGCCCTTCTTCAGCGCCTGCGACCACCACACCGCCCCTCCCTGCGGTGTGCAATACAGGTTCAGCCCGCGCTGCGCCGTGAGCGTCAGTGTCCCGAAGTCCGTCGTGAACGTCTGTTCCGTCGCGTTGGCGAACGGATCGGTCCGGCCGGCGTCCGGGCACTTGAGCTCGCCGTCGCGCTCCGTGCCGCCCGCCACCACGCGGTACTTGGCGTCGTGGAGCCACTGCTTCCCAATCCCGAACAGCCCCTGAAGCTCCGCGCTCTCCGGGTCCAGCAGCTCGTACGTGTACTCCAGCCGAACGGTGCCGTCTTTGTGCGCGATCACTCTCTTCTCGACGGCAAAGTGCTCAGCCCGGTCACGGATGGTGAGCGCCGGCTCCTCGGCACCCTCAGTGAGCGTCGCTTCCGGGTGGCCGTTCTCCGTCCGATAGTACACGTCCTGCCACGCGTGGTGGACGACAAACTCCGACGCGTTCGGGGCAAACAACGGAATCCCCCGGGAGGTCACCGAAGTGCCCCGTCCTGCCTGCCAGACCACCAGGACGTCGCCTACCAAGAAGGTGCTGCGCTGGAGGCCGCCTTCCTGGGCGTGTGCCAAAACGAGTACGCTAGCGGCCAACGCGGCCCCCAACAGCCAGGGGTGGCTTGTGTGCAACTGGGCGTCCATCAGGAACCTCCACGGACCATCCGACCGACTTACCGACACGGCCAGGTTCGCGACTGGGTCCAAGGGTCCTTCCGCGAAGCGCGACCGGCCGCACCGCGCGATCTCCCTACTGCCACAACAAGCAAGCCAGAAGGAACGCGAGCAGGCGCAGAGAATCGCGATTCTCCTTCCTTCCGGCGCTCCCTCCGAGAGGGGGTTGCGGACGGGGGCGGTGGGCCCGATAATCTACGGTCGCCCACTCAGACCAGAGCCAAGGAGTCTTGACGTTGCCCTCCCCGCTTGATCCACACCGCTTTGAGCAAGCTGCTGCGCACGCCCGCGCGTATGTGGCGAGCGGCCACCTGCCTGCTGCCCTGGTTGCCGTCGCGAACCGGGAGGCTACGGTCGCTGTGCGCGCGTTCAACGGGCAGGCGGAGGTGGACCCTTCGCTTCACGACCGGATCTTCGCCCTTGCCTCCATCACCAAAGCCATCGTCGGGGTCGGCCTCGCCCGCTTGGTGGATCAGGGCCGGCTCGACTACTCCGACCCGGTCGCCAAACACGTGCCCGAGTTGGCGGAACCGAGCTGGCGCGCGAAGATCACCGTCGGCGACATCTTCACCCACTCGACCGGCTTGCGGAGCAGCGCCCTCACCGACTTCGCCGACGCGAGCGAGACGGGACGCGAGCTGAGTATGCTCTTCGACGACGCGCCGCATTACCAGCCGGGGACGCGGATGCTGTACAACACGCTCTCCTATCAGCTTCTCAACGAGATCGTGCGGCGGCTGCGGGGGCTGAGCATGTCGGGCTTCCTTGGGGAGTACGTCTTCGCGCCGTGCGGCATGGTAGACACCGCCTTCGCGCCGACAGACCCGGAGCGCGCGATGCCGGCGCTCGACCACCCGATGGACACACCGGAGAAGCTGGCAAAGTACGGCCGGCTGGAAGTGTCCGGCGGCGGCCTCTGGTCGACAGCCCGCGACCTGATCCGGCTCGCCCAAGCGCTGCTGCAGCCGGGCAAGCTCATGTCGCCCGCCACCTTCCTGCTGCACACGGAAGCCCAGCCCAGCCTGCCCTGCCTCAGCGAGACGGGCCGCAGCCGGCGCACATTCGGCTGGAACAAGGAGCCGCAGGCGACCTTCCCGCAACAGCCCGACGCTGGCTTCTACCACGGCGGAGCCACGGGCACGCTCCTCTGGATCGACCCGGACACAGAGCTAATCTTCGTCTTCCTGACCAACCGCTGGATCAACAGCAACGACGAAGCATTCGCAACACTGAGCCGCCTGTACGCGTAGGACCAACCCAACCGTAGCGCGCGGCGCCAACGCCCACGCGACACCCCACACGTGACCCATGACACTTGACACCTGACACCTGACACCCGCCCCGCGACACCCAAGGAGGGATCCCCCCAATGCAATACCGCCAACTCGGCCGAACCGACCTCGAAGTCTCAACCGTCTGCATGGGCTGCTGGGCCATCGTGGGCGACTCGACCTGGGGCGCGCAGGAGGAGGACGACGCCATTGCGGCGATCCGGGCGTCGCTGGATGCCGGAGTCACCTTCTTCGACACGGCGGAAGCCTACGGTGGCGGCTACTCCGAGGAGCTGCTGGCCAAGGCGCTGAAGGGCCGGCGGGACGAGGTGGTCCTCGCCAGCAAAGTCAGCCCCGACCACCTCGACGCAGCCACGCTCCGCGAACGCTGCGAAACCAGCCTTCGCCTGCTCGACACCGACCGCATCGACCTCTACCAGATCCACTGGCCCAGCCGGCGGGTGCCCGTTGCCGAGGCGTTGGCGACGCTGAAGGCGTTGCGGGCCGAGGGGAAGATCCGCGCCATTGGCGTCTCCAACTACGGCACGCAGGATCTGACGGAACTGCTGGCCGCCGGCCGCGTGGAGTCAGACCAGCTCTGCTACAGCCTGCTGTTCCGCGCCGTCGAGTACGGCATTCAGCAGAAGTGCGTAGACAACGACCTCAGCCTCCTGTGCTACAGCCCCCTGTGCCAGGGTCTGTTGACCGGCAAGTTCGCCACCGCCGACGAAGTGCCCGAGGGCCGCGCCCGGACCCGGCTGTTCTCCAAGGACCGGCCGCAGTCGCGTCACCAGGAGCCCGGCTGCGAAGCGGAGCTGTTCGCGGCGCTGACCGAAGTCCGGCGAACTTGCGAAGCCCTCGGCAAACCGATGGCCGAGGTCGCGCTGGCGTGGCTGTTGGTTCAGCCGGGAGTAACCGCAGTCATCGCCGGCGCCCGCAACGCCGACCAAGCCCGCGCCAACGCCCGCGCGGGCGACCTGGAGCTGCCCCCGGCCGTCGTCGCGCAGCTCTCGGCAGCGACCGACGCCGTGAAGCAAACGCTCGGCCCCAATGCCGACATGTGGCAGACGGAGTCACGGATGCGGTGAGGGAGGCTGGCGGTTGGGGCGCGCGGTATTCCCCCACGCATGCAGAGCGCGACCATCGGGTCGAACTCGGGCGGGGCGCTGCCGAGGTGGGTGAGTCTCAGGTGCGGCTGTTTGACAGGATTGACAGGATGAGGTGGGCCAATGGCCCTCCAATTGGGCATGGGCCTCACCAGCACGCTGGTTCCGCAACCGCCGCCTCCACGGACTCAGCCGAGGGAGCCGCGTCCGTGCGCCGTTCCCTCCTGTCGATCCTGTGCATCCGGTCCGAGTGCGTGAGTGGTAACAGAGGCGACCCAACAACCCGAATCCCTCGCGGTCCAGCTCTGCCCAGCGGAAGTCAGGTTCTCGTGCGCATAGCGGAGCCACTCCGCCGCCTCATCGGGCAAAGAGGGTCACCCCCCGCTCGATCTCCGTGAGGAACGGATGGTCCTTCAGGCCCGCCTACACAGGGCAAACGCCCGTCAGCGACGCCGCGCCAGCCAACACCCCCAGCACTGACAGCGCCTCCGTTGGCGGCGGGGTTTCAATCCACGCCCCCGGGTGGGGGGCGAGGGAACCGGTACTGGGGTGGGGGGTGGGGGTCGTGTTTCAATCCACGCCCCCGGGTGGGGGGCGAGCGTGCTTGTATATTGGTGGTATTGTCTTCGCAGTGTTTCAATCCACGCCCCCGGGTGGGGGGCGAGCGATGCCCCCCGAGTGCCAGTAGCTCTTTTTTTGGTTTCAATCCACGCCCCCGGGTGGGGGGCGAGCTGGGGCTGGAATTGCACATGGACGAGGCCGCCTGGTTTCAATCCACGCCCCCGGGTGGGGGGCGAGCAGGAGACGGCCAACAGCCTCCACGTTGCAAAGGTTTCAATCCACGCCCCCGGGTGGGGGGCGAGGTTGGGCGGGTGCTTGGCGGCAGACCCTTGCAGGTTTCAATCCACGCCCCCGGGTGGGGGGCGAGCTGCCTTTCCGGAGAGCTCGCTGACCAGGACGCTGTTTCAATCCACGCCCCCGGGTGGGGGGCGAGTCTGCAACGGCGCAGGTTCCGGGCTGCGCGAAAGGTTTCAATCCACGCCCCCGGGTGGGGGGCGAGCAAGCCTGCAATCGGACCGGGGACCCAGCATGAGTTTCAATCCACGCCCCCGGGTGGGGGGCGAGGTTCG
>Ga0210015_1003653_pt1 | contig 13486 bp, 14 predicted proteins | sample CryGeymeta201522_FD_185471 | JGI IMG/M metagenome (GOLD analysis project Ga0210015, IMG submission 185471) | Groundwater microbial communities from Crystal Geyser aquifers in Utah, USA - Crystal Geyser metaG 2015-22 (SPAdes) (version 2) | ecosystem: Environmental > Aquatic > Deep subsurface >... | reverse complement strand
CACCAGATGCTGGGCGTGAATAAGGCCGTGGCCTCGGTGGTGCGGCAAGAAGCCCTGAAGCGTGAATTCCCCACCGGCCAACGCCTGACCCATCGCACGATCGAGCTGCCCTTGGCTGAGATCGGCACAGCGGTCAACGACACGCTGGCGCCTTACCCGATGGCCGCCGAGCCGGTGCCGAGGTACCTGCAAATCATCGAGCGTGCCCACCCCGACCTGGGCCGCCTGGGTGTGGTGTGGCACACACAGGGCAGCGGCAAGTCGTATTCGATGGCCTTCTTTTCCGAGAAGGTGCGCCGCACCGTGCCGGGCAATTTCAGCTTTGTGCTGATGACCGACCGTGACGACCTGGACAGTCAGATTTACAAGACCTTTGTCGGCTGCGGTGTGGCTGACGAGCAAACACCCCGGGCCAGTTCGGGCCGCGAGCTGCAGCGCCTGCTCTCAGAAAACCACCGCTATGTGTTCAGCCTGATCCACAAGTTCAATCAGGAGGTGACGCCGGACGCGCCTTATAGCGAGCGCGACGACATTATTGTGGTGTCGGACGAAGCGCACCGCACCCAGTCCGGCAAGTTGGCGCGCAACATGCGCATGGCGCTACCCAACGCCGCATTTATCGGCTTCACCGGCACACCATTGTTCAAGCACGACCAGTTGACCAAGCGCATCTTTGGTGACTATGTGTCGCGCTACGACTTCAAGCGCAGTGAAGAAGACGGTGCCACCGTCAAGCTAGTCTATGAGAACCGGGGCGAAAAGCTGGGCCTGGCCAAGCTCGACCTGAACGACCGAATTGCCGCCGCCGTGGATGCCGCCGACCTGGACCCCGACCAGACGGCCTTGCTGGAAAAGCTTCTGGGCAAAGACTACGAGGTCATCACCGCCGACGAGCGGCTGGAGCGCATCGCCACTGACTTTGTAGAGCATTGCAGCACCCGTTGGGAAGCGGGCAAGGCCATGATGGTGTGCATCGACAAGATCACCTGTGCCCGCATGCTGGGGCTGATTGGGCCAAAGTGGAAGGCAAAGGCCGACGAGGTTCGCTTGGAAGCGCAGGCCAGGCTGGCAGCTATTGCCCTTGCCGCCGATGATGAAATCCGCCAGCTGCTGCATGCACAGCGCGACCGGATGCTGGCCAAGGCGGCGTGGATGGACAGCACCCTCATCGAGCTGATCATCAGTGAAGCGCAAAACGAAGTCGCCGACTTCAAGCACTGGGGTTTTGACATCATCCCCCACCGCTCGGTGATGAAGCTGGGCTTTGAAACCGATGACGGCAAGCGCGTGGATGTGGAAACCGCGTTCAAGGACCCCAAGCACCCGTTTCGCATTGCCGTGGTGTGCGCCATGTGGCTCACCGGCTTTGATGTGGAATGCCTGTCCACGCTCTATATCGACAAGCCCATGCGGGCGCACACGCTGATGCAGGCCATCGCCCGCGCCAACAGGGTCTACCCCGGCAAAGACTTTGGCCTGATCGTGGACTACAACGGCATGCTGAAAAGCCTGCGTGAAGCCCTCGCGCAGTACGCGCTGGGTGACGATGGCGGTGCGGCCGAGATCGTGGCCCCCATCGAAGAACGTGTTGCCGCACTGGCCGATGCCATCGCAGTGACTGAGGCGCACTTGAGCGGTCTGGGGTTTGAGGCTGACAGCCTGCTGGGCACCAAGGGCTTCACCCGTATTGAACTCCTGGCCGATGCAGTGGAAGCGGTCTATAACAGCGACGAGTCCAAACGCCGCTATGAAATCCTGGCACGGGTGGTGTTCAGCCGCTTCAAGGCGCTGCTGGTGGAGCCATCCGCGCTGGTGTTCGCCGAGCGCCACGACAACATCGAGGCGATCTACAAGAAGCTGAGTGAGCGCCGCGACACGGCCGATGTGAGTGAGTTGCTCAAAGTGCTGCACCGCATCGTCAACACAGCGATTGCCTCACACGGCGAAGGCGGCGACCAGGCCAGCGGGCTGACGGTGGACCTGTCCCAGATCAACATGGAAAAGCTGCGCGACGAGTTCGCCAAAAAGGTCAAGCGCAAGGCCACGGTGATCGAGGACATTCGGAGAATCGTGGAAGAAAAGCTGGCGCAGATGCTGGCCCGCAACCCGCTGCGCATGAACTACGAGAAGAAGTACCAGGAAATCATCGCCGCCTACAACCAGGACAAGGACCGCGCCACGGTGGAAGACACGTTTGCGAAGTTGTTAATTTTGGACGCGAGCCTGGATGCTGAGCAGCGCCGCGCCGTGAAGGAAGGGCTAAGTGAGGAGCAGTTGGCGCTTTTCGATTTGGTGCGACGTGCTGACCTTTCCAAGGCCGACCGTGAACGTATCAAACAGGCCAGCCGTGAGCTTTTGGAAGGCGTGCTGGCAGTCATTGCGCCACTGGACCGCTGGACCGAAAAGGAGCAGACCCAGGCCGAGGTGGAAACCTTCATTCTGGACAAGGTCTACCAGACGCTACCCGAGCCGCCCTACACGCCAGACGACAAGGCACAGGTGGCGCAACTGGTGTACCAGCATATCTTTGAGCAAAGTGTGCGGGATGGGCTGGGCAGAGAGACACTGGTTTTCACATGCGGGGCAGGCAGCGCATCGCCTGCGGCGCAAAGCCGTGGTTGAGCGGGCCGCTGCCCTGCCCGGTTTTCACATTGGCACCGGCAAGCAAAGCCCCGCGCACATAGTCCCGCGCTTGTTGCACCGCTTGCGGCAACGTCAGGCCCAGTGCCAGGTAAGCGGCAATCGCGCTGGAGAGCGTGCACCCCGTGCCGTGCGTGTTGGCCGTAGCAATGCGCGGGGCTTGCATCCACAGGGGTTCTGCACCGGCAACCTGCAGCACATCAATCACGCTATCGCCATTCAAATGACCGCCCTTGAGCAGCACGGCACGTGCGCCCATGTCCAGCAGCCTTTGCGCCGCCAGCGCCATGTCTTGTGGCGTGCACAAGGGCTGGTCCACCAGAAGCGCTGCCTCGTCCAGGTTGGGGGTGATGACAAGCGCGCGCGGAAACAGTTCGGTCACCAGCACGGCGATGGCTTCGTCGGTGATCAGCTTGGCGCCACTGGTGGCCACCATCACCGGGTCAAACACCACGTTGCGCAGTTGATGGCGCGCTATGGCTTGTGCCACTGTTTGCACGATGTCAGGTGCGTGCAGCATGCCGATCTTGACGGCATCCACGCCAATGTCTTCGACCACCGCGTCGATCTGGTCGCGCAACATGGCCGGTGGCACACCGTGGATGGCACGCACGCCGGTGGTGTTTTGCGCGGTGATGGCTGTAATCGCCGTCATGCCAAAGCAGCCCAGTGCTGAGAAAGTTTTCAGGTCCGCCTGGATGCCCGCGCCGCCGCCGCTGTCAGAACCGGCGATGCAGAGCACTCGGGGATAGCGTTGGGTCAGTTCAATAGTCATAGCTTCTTGTGCTTATGGGATATGGGCTAAAGGCTTAAAAAGCTTAAAAAGCTTAAAAAAATTGACGCAGTTTTTGGGCTGCTGCAAAGGGGCTATCGGCCGAGCAAATGGCGCTAACGACTGCCAGGCCGTGTGCACCGCAGGCCAGCACCTCAGCCGCATTGCCGCCATGAATACCGCCAATCGCCACCAGCGGCAGGTTGGTCAAGGCGCGCGCCTGGCGCAAGCCCGCCAGACCCCAGGGCGGTGCCGTGTCGATTTTGGTCGGTGTGACAAACACCGGGCTCACACCCAAATAATCCACCGGCAAACTGGCGGCGCGTTGCACGTCGGCTGGCGTTTCCACTGACCAGCCGATGAACACCTCAGGCGGCAGTAAGCGCCTCGCGTGCGCAGGTGACATGTCTGACTGGCCCAGATGCACGCCCTGTGCGCCGCAGGCCAGCGCCACATCAAGCCGGTCGTTGATGACCAGCGGCACACCCAGCGGGGTCAACAGTTGTTGTAACACGCAGGCCAGTTCGACAAAGTCACGCGTGTTGGCGTCTTTTTCGCGCAGCTGCACGCAGGTCACACCGCCCTGCACGGCTTGCTGCACCACATCGCGCAAGCTGCGGCCACGCAGGGCCTGCTGGTCGGTCACCAGGTACAGGCGCAACAGGTCGGGCAGCGTCACTGCGGCGCTACCGTCAGCTTCAGGTGCCGCTCGAACGTGGTCTGATCAAGCAGTTGCAGTTGATCCAGCAAAGCGATCTGCAGGCTGCCAACACCCCCGCCGTTGGCAATCACCTGCTGGGCCGCCACCTCGCCCACCACACCCAGATACGCCATGGCCGACACCGTGGCGCGCCAGGCATCGGGCTGCACTGCACAGAACGCGCCCACCAGCGCTGTGGCCGAACAACCCACGCCGGTGATGCGCGTCATCCATTCGTGACCGTTGGCCAGACTGGCACGCCGGCCGCTGGCATCGACCACCTCGTCCACCGCACCGCTGATACACACCACACCACCCATCTGCCGTGCCAGACCCTGACCCGCTTGCAGGGCGTCGCTGACCGCTGCGCTGCTGTCCACACCACGGGTCTGCACCGCGCTGCCCGCCACGCTCATGATCTCCGACGCATTGCCGCGAATCACCGACGGACTGGCGGTGGCCAGCAGCAACTCAATACTCTTGTTTCGATAGCTGGTTGCGCCCGCCCCCACTGGGTCCAGCACGGTTTTGATGCCACGTTTGCTGGCAATCTCCAGGGCTTGGCGCATGCTCTCGATCCAATAAGGTTCGAGTGTGCCGATGTTGAGTACCAGCGCCTGCGCGATGGCGGCCATGTCGGCCACTTCCTCGTGTGCGTGCGCCATCACCGGCGAAGCACCCATGGCCAGCAAAAAATTGGCGTTGTAGTTCATCACCACCAGGTTGGTGATGGAATGCACCAGCGGGTGCCCGGTGCGAACAGACAGCACATCGGCCCAAAGGTCAGAAGGGGTAAGCAGCTTGGCCATGACAGATCCTGAGTGGTGATCCGGGACCGCTGGCACATTGCATGGTGTGCACGCTTTCCTACGCTGGCATGACCCAGATCAGGTTCGAAGAGTATTTCTCAGCCGCCCGACCGGGCGGCACCTCTAGCAGCGGGGGATTATGACGCAAAGCCACAGGCAGATTCGACCGCAGCAAGCGCGCATCGCTGTCTCGCAGCTTCCCGACCGGCAACGCTGGCGACGGCTTGGACGCCCTCCAGCGCTTGCACCAGCAGCGCATGAACCTGCACCTGCACCACCACACCATCACGTTGCAGGCCATCGGCCACCCAAGGCAAATCGGGCGCCAGCAACAGCGTCAAGGCGTAGCGCTGGTGCAGCGCTCGGGCACGGGCATACAGGCTGCGGTCGGCAAAGTAATGGTCACTGTAGACAGCGGTGAGTAGCGGCGCGGTGTCGCAAAAGACGAAGCGTTTGCCGTGCTGGCGCGCTTGCACCCATGCCCGCTCTTCTTGCACGACCTGCGCGTCCATCAGGACCGCTTGTTCAGATTGGGTAGGTGTGCGGCCATGCTGGTCGCAAAACTGGCGCAGCGCCTCGGCCACATACAGTCCATCGATTTGCTGAGCCAAGGCCTTGGCCAGCGTGGTTTTGCCGGTGCATTCGGCACCAATAAGGCAGACCAGACGCGGCGCGGCTGCGCTTGTCATGGCTGGCTGCGCGACACAAGCATCACGGCGCCAGGCGGCAAAGCGTCAATCAGGGCTTGAGCACTTGCAGGCCACCCAGATATGGCCGCAACACCGCGGGCACGGTCACCGAGCCGTCGGCGTTCTGGTAGTTTTCCAGCACCGCCACCAGCGTGCGCCCCACCGCCAGGCCCGAGCCATTGAGCGTGTGCACCAGTTCATTCTTGCCCTGGGCGTTTTTAAAGCGCGCTTGCAAGCGCCGTGCCTGAAACGCTTCACAGTTGCTGACCGAGCTGATTTCGCGATACGTCTTCTGCGCGGGTACCCACACCTCTAGGTCGTAGGTCTTGGCCGCGCCAAAGCCCATGTCACCGGTGCACAGGCTCATCACGCGGTACGGCAGGCCCAGCTTTCGCAAAATCGCTTCGGCATGACCGGTCATCTCTTCAAGCGCTTCGTAGCTCTTTTCGGGGTGGACGATTTGCACCATCTCCACCTTGTCAAACTGGTGCTGGCGGATCAGCCCGCGCGTGTCGCGCCCGGCACTGCCCGCTTCTGACCTGAAGCACGGCGTGTGACCGGTGAGTTTGATCGGCAGGTCGCTTTCTGCCACCACCACGTCACGCACAAAGTTGGTCAGCGGTACCTCGGCCGTGGGAATCAGGTACAGCGCGGTGGTGTCGGCGTCTTCCAGGCCCTCTTGCCCGCCCTTGCTGGCGGCAAACAGGTCGCCCTCAAACTTGGGCAACTGGCCGGTACCGCGGAGCGTGTCGGCGTTGACAATGTAGGGCGTGTAGCACTCGGTGTAGCCGTGTTCCTGCGTCTGCACGTCCAGCATGAACTGCGCCAGCGCCCGGTGCAGACGCGCGACCTGGCCCTTCATGACGGTGAAGCGTGCACCGGTGAGCTTGACGCCCATGGCAAAGTCCAGGCCCAGCGGCTCGCCCACGTCGACGTGGTCCTTGATGGCAAATTCAAACGTGCGCGGACCTTTCCCGTCTGGACTCCAGGTGCGCACCACCACATTGGCGTGTTCGTCTGCGCCCACCGGCACGCTCTCGTGCGGCAGGTTCGGCACAGCGAGCAGCAGGGTTTGCAATTCAATCTGGATCGCATCGAGCCGCTTGGCCGAGGCGTCGAGCTCGTCCTTGATGCCCGCCACCTGCGCCATGGCGGCGGCGGCTTCGTCGTGCTGGCCTTTGCCCTTGAGCATGCCGATTTGTTTGCTGGCGGTGTTGCGCTGCGCTTGCAGCGCCTCGGTGCGCATCTGGATGGTTTTGCGCTCGGCCTCCAGCGCGGTGAACGCTTCAACGTTCAAAAACGCTTGCGGGCTTTTGCGGGTTTCCAGGCGGGCGATGGCGCTGGCGAGGTCTTTGCGGAGCAGGTTGATATCTAACATGATTTTATATAAGAAATAGGGCGCTAGCCCTTATGGAATATGCGCAAGCAGCTATTGAATAAATACCAAAGATGACAAGCCAACAGCGTCGTCAGATTCAGGGCGCAGGCCCTTGGGCAGTGGAAACTTCACCGTCTCGGGCTCACCCGCCATGGTTTGCACCGACACCGCGCCCAGCGCCTTGATGCGCTCCACCACCTGGTTGACCAGCACCTCAGGCGCCGACGCGCCGGCGGTCAGCCCAACGCGCGTGCAGCCGTCAAACCACTGCGGCTGCAAGTCTGCCGCACTGTCGACCATATAGCCCGGCGTGCCCAGTTTGCGCGCCAATTCGGCCAGCCGGTTGCTGTTGGAGCTGGTCGGGCTGCCCACCACAATCACCACGTCGACCTGGGTGCTGAGCAGTTTCACCGCGTCCTGGCGGTTTTGCGTGGCATAGCAAATGTCTTGCTGCTTGGGCTCGCGCACGTTGGGAAAGCGCGCCTTGATCGCCGCCGCAATATCAGCCGCATCGTCCACGCTCAGCGTGGTTTGCGTCACCACCGCCAGCTTGGCGGTTTGCGCTGGTGTGATGCGCGCCACGTCTGCCACGTCTTCCACCAGGTGGATGCCGCCGTCAAGCTGGCCCATGGTGCCTTCCACCTCGGGGTGGCCCTTGTGGCCGATCATGATGAACTCATAACCCTGTTTGGCCAGCTTGGCCACTTCCACATGCACTTTGGTCACCAGCGGGCAGGTGGCGTCAAAAATTCTAAAACCCCGCGCGGCCGCTTCCTGCTGCACCGCGCGGCTCACGCCGTGGGCAGAAAAAACCAGCGTTGCACCCTCAGGTACGTCGTCAAGCGCTTCTATAAAAATAGCGCCTTTGGCTTTCAGGTCGTTCACCACGTAGGTGTTGTGCACGATCTCGTGGCGCACGTAGATGGGCGCGCCAAACTTGGCCAGCGCTTTTTCAACGATCTCGATGGCGCGGTCCACACCGGCGCAAAAGCCGCGGGGCTCGGCCAACAGCACGGTCTGCAATGAGGTCATAAAACGCCAATCACCTGCACTTCAAACGTCACCGGCAGCCCGGCCAGCGGGTGATTGAAGTCAAACAGCACGGCTTCGCCCTTGGCATCGGTGCGAAATTCCTTGATCACGCCAGCAAATTCGCCTTGGCCGTCTGGCGTGGCAAACTTGACTGCCTCGCCCACCGCGTAGCTGTCATGGCCACCGCCCAGGTCATCAAGCTCTTTGCGCGCCATCCACTGCAGCATGTCGGCGCTGCGCGGGCCAAACGCCTCACCAGCGGGCAACTCAATCGTGGTGTGGGTGCCTTCGGTCAGCCCGATCAGACGCGCCTCGATGGCCGGTGCCAAGGCGCCCGTGCCCAGCGTCAGCGTCGCCGGGGCCGAGGCAAAGGTGTTGACCACGTCGCCTGACGGTCCACTCAGGCGGTAATGCAGGGTCAAAAAAGAGCCAGGGGCAACGGTGGCGAGTGCAGTAGTCATGAAGTTTTAAATTTGAAAATTGGAACAATGGAAACAGCGCAAAACCCCGGTGGCAGACACCCGGGCCGCTGACGCATAAACTGCGCAGATTGTAAAAGCCCGTCCCGATCCATTTGCTCCAGCCTGTCATGCCCCTCAAAGACCTGCCCCCCGACGCCCGCCCACGCGAAAAACTGCTTGCCCGCGGCCCCGGCGCGTTGAGCGATGTCGAACTGCTGGCGCTGCTGCTGCGCACCGGCATCCCGGGCAAAGGCGTGCTGCAACTGGCACAGGAGCTGCTGCAACTCAAGCCCAAAGACGGTGCCGATGCCGGCTTTGACGGCATCGCCGGGCTGCTCAGCGCAACGGCTGATGACCTCAAACGCATCAAAGGCCTGGGCCCGGCCAAATGCGCCGAGCTGGTCGCCGTGCTGGAGCTGGCGCGCCGGGCCATGGCGCAACGGTTGCAAGAGCGCGCCGCGTTTGACACGCCGGATGCGGTCAAACATTACCTGCAATTGCACCTGGCCAACCGCCCACAGGAGGTGTTTGCCGTGCTGTTTCTGGACGTGCAAAACCGCCTGATTGCGCTCGAAGAGATGTTTCAGGGCACGCTGACGCAAACCAGCGTTTACCCGCGCGAGGTGGTCAAACGCGCCCTGCACCTGCAGGCCAGCTGCGTCGTGTTGTCGCACAACCACCCCAGCGGCACGGTGCAGCCCAGCCGCGCCGACGAGATGTTGACGCAAACCCTCAAAGCCGCGCTGGCGCTGATCGACGTGCGTGTGCTCGACCACATCATCGTGGCACCAGGTGAGGCTTTGAGCATGGCCGAGCGGGGGTTGTTGTGACCCCCGTCAAAGTCAAAACGCTGGGCGACCTGAAAGTGGTCAAAAAAGCCATTGCCGAACAAGCGCGGCAACGCGTTGCGCAAGCCAGCGCGCAAGCCAAAGCCGTCAAGCAGGCGGCCAGCGACAAGGATTTGTTCATCAGGGCGGCCGGAGCCGTCAAGCCCTTGCCAGACAAGCGCAGAGTGCTACACAAGCCAGAGCGAAAAATGCCCGTGGCGATGCAATACCAGCACGATGAAAAAGCGGTTCTCAAAGAAGCCATCAGCGACGAATTTGACGTATCGACCCTGCTTGAAGTCGACGAACACCTGAGCTTTCGCCGCCCCGGCATTGGCCCCGATGTCACGCGCAAACTGCGCCGCGGCGACTGGAGCATTCAGCGCCAGCTGGACCTGCACGGTCTGCGCCGCGACGACGCGCGAGAACGTTTAAGCATCTTCATCCGCGAGGCGTTTCAACAAGGCATCCGCTGCGTGCGGGTGATCCACGGCAAGGGCCTGGGCTCGCCCGGCAAAGCACCCATTCTGAAAAGCCGCGTGCACAGCTGGCTGGTGCAAAAGAACGAGGTGCTGGCCTTTGTGCAGGCCAAACCGGCCGACGGTGGCGCGGGGGCGCTGGTGGTGCTGCTGATGGCATCCAGTGGCTGAAGGCTACGACGCCTTGGGTTGGAACAACCGAATCCGCGGGGCGATTTTGTTCAGTGTCTGGCGCGTGACCGTTCGCATGTCGTATTCAGTCTGCAGATTCAGCCAGTAGCGCGGCTCCATGCCAAAAAACAGCCCCAGGTGCAAAGCACACGCTCGATATTTCGGCGGTGTCACCTGCCCTTAAATCTCGGCGTAAAGCAAGCGAATCACGGCGCGTACCTCCGCCGCAGTCGCGCTATCGAGCTTGCCCAAAGTCTTGCCCAAACGTGACTTGCTGACGGTGCGAATCTGGTCCACCGCCACCTCGGACGGCCGTCCGTCGCAATCACAAGCCACCCGGCTTGCCCATTGCGGATGCAACTGACTGGTAAGCGGGCACACCACCACCGTATCCACACGCTGGTTCATGGCATCCGGGCTGACCACCAGCACCGGCCGGGTTTTGGCGATCTCGCTGCCGCGCGTTGGGTCCAGGTTGGCCCAGTAGAGGCCGTAGCGACGTATGTTGGCAACGCGCGCACTCACCATTTCAAGCCCGCCAGGCCGTCGTCGGCCACCCTGTCCCAATCAGCCCAGTCCTCTTGCGCGGCCGCCATTTCAAGAAATGTCTGGTCCAACGACAGCTTGGGGCCAGATGTGCCGCGCAGCAGAATGCCTTCGGGCAACTCTTCCAGCACCAAGGTGTCTGAAATGCCGTATTTGCGCAGCAGTTCACGCGGCAGCCGCACGCCGCGCGAATTTCCCACTGCGACAAGCTTGATATCCCGGGTACATGTTGTCAGCAACATTGATCACTTTCAAAAATGTAATTACAGTGCCCACGTATTTTACAGGTCATTTTGAAGCGACCCAGCAATCACCCGCGGATACATCAAATGCTCTTGCGCCAGCACGCGCGCGCCCAGCGTTTGCGCCGTGTCACCCGGCAACACCGGCACCACCGCCTGCGCCAGGATCGGGCCGTGATCCAGCTCGGGCGTGACCAGGTGCACCGTGGCACCGGCCACTTTGCAACCTGCTTCAATGGCGCGCTGGTGCGTGTTCAGCCCGGCGAACGCGGGCAACAGCGACGGATGGATATTGACCAGCCGCCCGGCATAGTGGTTGACAAAGCTGTCGCTGAGGATGCGCATGAAACCCGCCAGCACCACCAGCACCGGTTCGCCGGGTTGGTCATAGGCATCAATGCGCTGCATCAGCGCGGTATCAAAGGCTTCACGGCTGGCAAAAGCCTTGTGGTCCAGCGCATCGGTGGCCAGCCCGAGCTCACGCGCCAGCGCCAACCCCGGCGCATCGGCCTTGTTGCTCAGCACCGCAGCCACCCGTGCGCCATACTTGTCTGCCCAGTGCTCGCGCTGTGCGGCCTTGACGATGGCCGCCATGTTGGAGCCGCCGCCTGAGATCAAAATAACGATGTTTTTCATATCGGACCGAATTATGACTTTGCCCCCCGCAACTCCCCTGCCCTTGACCCCTGTTGAAGCCCGTGTACTGGCCACGCTGATGGAAAAAGCCCGCACCGTGCCCGACAGTTACCCGCTGTCACTCAACGCGCTGCTGCTGGGCTGCAACCAGAAGACCACACGCGAACCGGTGATGAACCTGTCAGAGGCCGATGTGGCCGATGCCATCAACACCTTGAAAGAAAAAACCCTGGTACGCGAGGCCAGCGGCAGCCGCGTCGCCCGCTTTGAGCACAATTTTCAGCGTGGCATCGGTGTGCCCGAACAATCTGCGGTACTACTGGGTGTGTTGATGCTGCGCGGCCCGCAAACTGCGGCTGAACTGCGCCTGAACACCGAGCGCTGGTACAAATTTGCCGATGTTTCGTCGGTTGAGGGCTTTCTGGAAGAGCTGCAAGATCGCTCCATTGAAAAAGGTGGCGCACTGGTGGTCAAACTGGCCAAAGCCCCCGGTGCGCGTGAGCAGCGCTGGGCGCATTTGCTGTGCGGGCCGGTCGATATGGCGCCTATGGCCGCGCTGCGCAGTTTAGACAGAGACTCAGGCGTCGACACAGGTGAGCGCATCGAGCGCCTGGAGGCCGAGGTTGCCGCATTGCGAGAAACCGTGCAGCGCTTGTGTGCCGAGCTTGGGGTGGAGATGCATTAGGTGGCGTAAGGGTGACTGGCTGAGATTGGACGACAGTTCTCCTGAAAATCAAATCACCGCACCCAATTTGCCGCCCCCTGCAACCAAATGACTGTTGAGTGTTGGATGCACAGCAGTCAAAAAATTTCGCAGTGCCTCAGGCTGCTCTGCACCTTTTCGCCAAGCCAGTCCCACCTCCAGTTGTGGCAAGGTTTGGGATAGCGCTCGCGCCTCAATCCGGTCACCCTCCAAAGACCAGGGTCGGTACAGCATGTCGGGCAGTACCGTGCAGCCAGCGCCAGTGGCCACCAGGCTGCGCACCGCCTCCACGGATGAAGTCCGAATCAGCACATTGGGTTCAACACCAGCACTGCTCCAAAATGTGGTGGATGAGTCACCCAATTCGTCCACCTGCAGCACGATCAGCTGCTGCAGCGCCAAGTCAGCCGTGGCAATGCTTGTTTCGTCGGTCAGTCGGTGATTAACCGGAAACCAGGCGCGCCAACCGGATCGCAAAATGGTCTCGGTTTGCAGTGCGCTGCGGTTTTGCAATTGCGACACCACAATCAGCGCTACATCGAGCTCGCCGCTGACCAGCGAGTGCTCAAGGTAGTCACGCCGGTCTTCGGTGATCTGCACCGTGATGCGCGGAAACACGCGCCTGAACCGATCCAGCAAAAAAGGCAGGTAATAGCCCACCATCAAGCTCGTCACGCCAATGTTCAGGTGGCCGGTCACGGTATGGGGGCGTGAGGACAGGGCCTCGCGCGCGTTGCGCATTGCCACCTCAATCTGGTGCGCATGACGCAAAAACTGGTGCCCGGCGTGGGTCAGCGTCATGCCACGGGCGCGCCGGTCAAACAACAAAGTTCCCAAATCGGCTTCCACCTGCGCAATGGCTTGGGATACCACCGACTGCGACACGCCAAGTTCATGTATTGCCGCAGAGATCGAGCCCGATTCGGCCACTGCAATGAAATAGCGAATGCTTTTGAACGATGTTTTCATTTATGAAAAACCTGGTAATTACCCTAGGATGCACCATCGTTGAACACAAAAATGGACATTGACAGTGCAATTTGGTGCGAGGTTTCTGTTTTACCGATGAATTGTATTTGTGCAACCGTGTGGCACGCCATCAGTGCAATTCCTAGAATGAAACCAGATCCCGATCCTCGGGTTCGCATCTGCTCTTCACCCCCTCCAGGAGAAATCAATGTCCCACCATCGCAATTATTTGACCGGGCTGCTGGCTGTTGCCGCCGCTGCATCCACTTTGGCCGCACCGCCTACTGTCGTGGGCAAGGGCGAAGGCCAGCTCAATCTGATCGCCTGGGCCGGCTACATCGAGCGCGGCGAGTCCGATAAAGCCTACGATTGGGTCACCGGGTTCGAAAAAGCCTCGGGCTGCAAGGTCAACGTCAAAACCGCCGCCACTTC
>Ga0210015_1003647_pt1 | contig 13492 bp, 10 predicted proteins | sample CryGeymeta201522_FD_185471 | JGI IMG/M metagenome (GOLD analysis project Ga0210015, IMG submission 185471) | Groundwater microbial communities from Crystal Geyser aquifers in Utah, USA - Crystal Geyser metaG 2015-22 (SPAdes) (version 2) | ecosystem: Environmental > Aquatic > Deep subsurface >... | reverse complement strand
GTCCGGCGGCAGAGGGGGGCCGCGGCGCTATGTGCGTCGCCCCCGCAAGAAAGTTTGCAGCTTCTGCGTCGACCGACAGATCCCCATCGACTATAAGAACGCCAGCCGCCTGCGCGGCTTGATGTCTGACCGCGGGAAGATCCTCCCCCGGCGACAGACCGGCACGTGCGCAAAACACCAACGCCAGGTGGCCGAGGCGATCAAGCGCGCCCGATACATCGCGCTGCTCCCATTCACCGAAGAATAGTGGCGGCCGTAGCACGGCAACCGACCTGTCGCCGCTGAACAGCGCGCGGCGGGTCGGTTTTTTTCTGGTGAGCAATGCGATTCCTCGTCTCCCAATTCCAGAAGACGAAAGCGTTCGGCGAGTTGCGCAGTCTGCTGGGCGCGGGCGCGCGTGACGCTTGGGTCTATCGGGTGCCGCGGGCGGCGCGGGGCACGCTGCTGTCGGCGCTACTGGACGAGCGACCGCGCAAGTGTGTGGTCGTCGTCCCGGACGCCGAGCAGGCCGACCAACTTCTGAGCGACGTGGAAGCGTTCCTGGCACATGCCGGCAGAGACCAAGACTGGGTGCTCCGCGACTATCCGCCCGCCAACCTCTTCCCCGATCCCGGGGAGAAGACCGACCGCGCAGCTACCCGGCGACGCCTGGCCGCGATCGAGGCTCTTCGCGATCCCCGGCCGGGCCTCGTGGTCGCTCCGGTGGCGTCTCTCTGTCACCCCACGCTCTCCCCGGCCCTGTTTGAGCGCGCCACCTTCACGCTGTCACGGGGAGACCCGGTCGACCCGGGCGACCTCGCTGGCAGGCTGTTGGACGGCGGCTACGAGCGGGCGGCAGTAGTCGAAGAACCGGGGCAGTTCTCGACTCGCGGCGGCATCGTGGACGTGTTCTCCGCGGCCGCCGAGCTTCCGGCGCGGCTGGAGTTCTTCGGCGACGAGTTGGACTCCATCCGCTTGTTCGATCCCGACGACCAGCGTTCCGTGGAGTCCGTCGAGACCCTCGCCTGCATCCCCGCGCAAGAGATCGTGCTCACGCGGGAGGTGATCGACCACGCCAGCCCGCTGATCCGCGAATCACTGGCCAACCAGCTCTCGGTCCTGGCGGCAGCCGGCAAGCGCGAGGAATGCCACCGTCTCCGGGCAGACGTAGAACGCGACCTGGAGCGCTTGGCGCAACTCAGCTACTTCGCGGGGATCGACCAGTACCGCCCCTTCCTCTTCGCCGAACCCAGCACGCTGCTCGACCACCTCCTGCCCGAGGGGGTGATCGTGGTCTGCGAGCCGGAAGAAGTTGAGACCCACCATGCGCGGCTGGACTTCGACCTCGGTCGCGTCTACCAGGACTTGTGCAGCCGCGGCGACCAGTTGGCGCCCACCGGGCCGCCGCTCGTGCCACTCAATCACCTCGAAGCCCAGTGGTCAGCGCGACAAGCGATCAGGCTGACGACGAACCCACCGGACGACCTCACCTCTGCGCCCAGCGGCGGGCCGGAGTTCGACCTGCGGCTGGTGGAGGGGTTCGGCAACCGCATGCAGCGGCTGACCGGCAAGCTTCGCGAGTGGGTGGACGCGAAGCGGCACGTCACCATCGCCACCAACAACCCGGACCGCTTCCAGGAGCTTCTCAGCGAAGCCCAGTTGCCGGCCGAGCGCATTCGGCCGGGAGACGCCCGGGCACCCTCGGGCGCGATCCGCGTGGTGACCCCACGCTTGTGGAGCGGCTTCGAGCTGCCCGAAGCAGACTTGGTCGTCGTGACCGACAGCGAGGCCTTCGGCCGCGCCCCGCGACGGCGACACCGGACGCGCAAGCGCGCCGCCGACAGCCTGAGCATCCGCACGGTCGGCGAGCTGCGGCCCAACGACTACGTGGTGCACATCAACCACGGCGTCGGCGTCTACCGAGGGATCCTCAGTCAGGACGTCGGCGGTCGGCAGTCCGACTACCTCTTGGTGGAGTACGCCGGCACAGACAAGCTCTACGTTCCCGTCGCGCAGATCGACCGCATCCAGAAGTACATCGGCACCGGCTCCGAGCCGCCCACCGTCAACTCCCTCAAGGGGCAGCGCTGGCGGAAGCAACGGAGTCGCGCCAAGCAGTCCACACAGAAGCTGGCCGGAGAGCTGACCGCCCTGTATGGCGCGAGAGAGAACGCGGTCGGACACGAGTTTGGCGCCGACCAACCATGGCTGCGCGAGCTGGAGGACTCTTTCGAGTACGACGAGACGCCGGACCAGTTGTCGGCGATTCGGCAGGTCAAGGACGACATGGCCCTGCCGAAGCCGATGGACCGCCTCATCTGCGGTGACGTCGGCTTCGGCAAGACCGAGGTCGCGGTGCGGGCGGCCTTCGCCGCCGTCCTCAACGGGAAACAAGTGGCGGTGCTTGTCCCGACGACGGTGTTGGCACAGCAGCATCACACCACCTTCAAGGAGCGGCTGAGCGCCTATCCGGTTGAGATTCACCTGCTGAGCCGGTTCCGGACCCCGCAACAGCAGCAGGTGACCCTCGAACAACTGAAGAACGGAACGGTCGACATCGTCATCGGCACCCACCGGTTGCTCCAGGACGACGTCGCCTTCAAGGAACTGGGTCTCGCCATCGTCGACGAGGAGCAGCGGTTCGGCGTGAAGCAGAAGGAGCGTCTCAAGGAGCTGCGCAACGAGGTGGACGTGCTCACCCTTACGGCGACGCCCATCCCGCGCACGCTGCACATGGCTTTGGGCGGAATCCGCGAGCTGAGCATCATCAACGACCCGCCCCAGGGCCGACTGCCGATCCGCACGCACGCCACCCGCTACACCGACGACTTGGTGCGCCGGGCCGTACTGCGCGAACTCGACCGCGACGGGCAGGTCTTCTACGTGCACAACCGCGTCGAGTCGATCTACCATGTCCAAGAGCACCTCCAGCGGCTGATCCCCGGCGCGCGCGTGGGGGTGGGACACGGGCAACTGAACGAAGACGAGCTTGAGCGCATCATGCTGGACTTCCTGGCGCGGAAGTTCGACATCCTGCTCTGCACCACCATCATCGAGAGCGGGCTGGATATCCCCAGCGTCAACACCATCATCGTCGACAACTGCGACCTGCTGGGATTGGCGCAGTTGTACCAGTTGCGCGGCCGAGTCGGGCGCGCGGACCGCCAAGCATACAGCTACTTCCTGTTCGGCCGGCGAGGCAAGCTCACCCCCCAGGCCGCGGAGCGGCTGCAGGCCGTGCAGGAACTGACGGATCTGGGCTCCGGGTTCAAGCTGGCAATGCGCGACCTGGAAATCCGCGGCGCCGGCAACCTCCTCGGCGGTGAGCAGCATGGGTTCGTAGACTCGGTGGGATTCGAGATGTACTGCGAGATGCTCGCAGAGGCAGTGCGGACCACGCGCAAGGAGCCAGTGGAAGTGACGGTCGAGCTGCCGGAAGTGGAGCTGCCCATTCCCGGCCGGCTGCCGGAGTCGTTCATTGAAGACTCGGGGCAGCGATTGCTCTACTACCGCAGGATGGTCGCGGTGCGCAGCGAGGAAGAGGCTGACGCCCTCGCCGATGAGCTGAAGGACCGCTACGGCAAGCTGCCGCGCGAGGCCGCAAACCTCGTTCGGGTCCTCAAACTGCGCCTCCTGGGCCTGCGGTGTGGCGTCAACAGCATCGCCCCGCGAGACGGGCAGCACCTCGTCCTGCTGAACGGCGGTCACGGGCTGACCAGTGAATCGCTGGTGCGCGTCTACGCCGTCCTGACCCGAACCGTCCCGCCCCTGGTGCTCAAGCGCATCACAGCCGTTGAAGAGGGGCTCCTGGTCAGCCTCCATCAGTTGAACGACTCAGCGACCCTGAGGATCTTCGAGCAGGTGCTGGATGCGTTGGAGAAGGATAAGAGCTTCCAGCGCAAGAGCCGCGAGCAGAGCGCCGACGGGCCGCGGCCGAACCTCGCGAACCGCGCGGCGAGCGGTCGGACTCTGGTCATGGCGTAGCAGGGCGCGGACAGATGGGGCAAAATGAACACCACGTCTGTCCCCCGCTCGTCCCGCCGGTGCCGGTCTGCTCACCGACAGCCATTGACCACTCACCACCAATCAGTGTCCCCTACCGAGGTGCTCCAATATGCCCACTGTTGTGGGAGTGAAGTTCAGCGAATATTCCCGCATTCACCTGCTGGATGCCGATGCCCTGGAACTCACCGCGGGCGACCGAGTGCTGGTCCAGCTCGACGATGACGAGGAGTTGGGCACGGTGATCGCCGGGCCTCGCCAACTGCCGCCCGGAGACTGCCCGAAGCGGCTTCCCTCGGTCATCCGCCTCGCCACAGAAGACGACGCGAGCCAAGCCGAGGCGCTGGAGAAGCGCCGCGAAGAGGCGCTTCGCCGCTGTCGGGAGGAGATCGAGAAGGACAACCTGGACATGCGCCTGGTCGATGCCGTCTGCAGCTTCGACGGCAAGCGCCTGACCTTCTACTTCGCCTCGGAAGACCGCATCGACTTCCGCAGACTGGTCAAAGAGCTGTCCACGGAGTTCCGCGCGCGAGTGCAGATGGAGCAGATCGGCGTGCGCGACGAGGCGGGCCGACTGGGCGGGTGCGGTTCGTGCGGCCGAGCGCTGTGCTGCGCTGCCTGGTTGCCCCAGTTCTACCCGGTCAGCATCAAGATGGCCAAAGAGCAGCGCCTATCGCTCAATCCGGCCAAGATCTCGGGGGTCTGCGGCCGGTTGTTGTGCTGCCTGCGCTACGAGTGCGAGACCTACACGGAAGCAAATGCCCGCATGCCCAAGATCGGCTCCCGAGCCAAGGTCCACAACGTGCCCGGGGAGGTGCTCGACTTCAACGCGATCAGCGAACAGGTGACGGTCGCCATGGAGTCCGGCGCCCGCGAGACGTTCCCGCTCGCGGACGTCGTCTTCGAGACCCCGGCGGGGCCGCCGCCTACCTCCAGACCTCGCCCAGCGCGGCAAGCCAAAGAAGCCGCCCCTGTGGCCGAGGCGCCGGCTGCCCCGAGCATAGATTCCGCAGAATCCGGGGAGGTCCGGAAGCGCAAGCGCCGCCGACGGAAGAAGCCGGGCGCCGACGCTCAAGCCGCAGCCGGGGCGGGAGACACCCAGGCGGGCCCCATAGACCCCCCTCCGGCCGAAGCTCCCCGCGCTGCCCGACCCAGACGCCAGCCTGCGCCTGCTCGACCACCTCAGCCCAAAGCGCAGGAGCCAGCCCCCGCAGCCGACGCCGCTGCCGCCGCCCAACCCTCCGGCCAACAGGAAGGCGCCCAGCGCAGCCGTCGCCGCACCGGGAGACGCCGCCGACGGCCGGCTGGCGGAGCCAGCGGCGCACCCGAGCAGACAAGCTGAGGGCCCATACCTGAGAACGGACCGCTGACAGCCAAGCACCGGAGGCAGCGCACGTGCCCAACGAACCCTTCTACATAACCACCCCTATCTACTACGTCAACGACGTACCGCACCTCGGCACTGCTTACTGCACCATCGCCGCCGATGTGCAGGCGCGCTACCAGCGGATGCGGGGCAGGCGCGTGCTCTTCCTTACCGGCACCGACGAGAATGCTGGCAAGGTCTCCGGCGCCGCGGCGGATCAAGGCAAAGGCTGCCAGGAATGGTGCGACGAGCTGGCGCAGCGGTTCATGGATGTCTGGCGCGACTGCCACGTCTCGTACGACGACTTCATCCGCACCACTCAGGAGCGGCACACGCGGGTCGTTGCCAAGTTCGTCGAGCGGCTGTATGCCTCGGGCGACATCTACCTCGGCTCCTACTCTGGCTGGTACTGCCCGTTCGACGAGACCTTCTTCCCCGAATCCGAGCTGAACGAAGGCAAGTGCCCCAACGCCGAATGCCGCCGCGAGGTGCAGTGGGTCGAGGAGCCGGCGTACTTCTTCCGCCTGTCCGCCTATGCCGATCGGCTGCTGGAGTACATCGAGCAGCACCCGGAGTTTCTCCAACCGGAGTCCCGCAAGAACGAGGTCGTCAGCTTCATCAAGTCCGGTCTGCAGGACACGTGCATCACCCGCAGGTTGGAGTGGGGCATCCCCCTTCCCGCCTCCATCCCGCAGTCCGAAGGGCTGGTGGTCTACGTCTGGTTCGACGCCCTGATTAACTACCTCAGCGCGGTTGGCTTCGAGTCGGAGCGCGCCGAGGAACGCACCAAGTTCGATAGCTTCTGGCCGGCTGACGTGCACCTGGTCGGGAAGGACATCTACGTCCGCTTCCACTGCACCCTCTGGCCGGCGATGCTCATGGCTGCGGGGGTGTCGGTGCCCAAGCGCATCTTCGGTCACGGTTTCTGGAATATCGAGAGCGAGAAGATGTCCAAGTCGCGGGGCAACATGATCCATCCCGTGGTCCTCGCCGACGAGCTCGCCGCCGCCGCAGGCTGCTCGCGCGACACCGCCGTGGATGCAATCCGCTACCACCTGCTGCGCGAAGTCACCTTCGGTCTTGACGGCGACTTCCAGCGCGCGGCCCTGGAACACCGCTTCAACTCCGACCTCGCCAATGACCTCGGCAATCTGCTCAACCGCACGCTGACCATGGTCAACCGCTACTGCGGCGGCAAAGCCCCTGCCGGCGAGCCGGGGAAGCTACTCGCGCTGACCCAGGAAAAGCTGCCAGTCCTCTCCCAGAGTCTCGACCGGCTGGATTACAGCCGCGCCCTCACCGATCTCTGGGAACTGGTCAGCGCCGCCAACCGCTACATCGAGGAACAGAAGCCGTGGGAGCTGAAGAAGGCCGGCGACCAGCAGGCAGTCGACGCCACCATGCGGGAGACGCTCTGCGCCGTGCGGGCAATCACCCTCGCGCTCACCCCCTTCATGCCCACCGCCACCCAACTCCTCTGGACGCAACTCGGGCTCGCCGGCACCCCCGCCGAAGCCGGCTGGGACTCAATCACTGACTGGGCAGCGCTCCCCGTTGGCAAGCCGGTAGGCAAGCCCGAACCCGTCTTCCCCCGCCTCGACTCCAAACGCCGCACACCAGCGCCCCCGCCGGAGTCCGAACCGCGCGTGTCAGCAAGCGATCCCGAATCCGAGCCGCGCGCGTCAGCAAGCGATCCCGAATCCGAGCCGCGCGCGTCAGCAAGCGTCCCGCCACCCAAGGAGCGGCCCACCGTGCCCGAAATCACCTACGACGAGTTCAAGCAAGTCGAGCTGAGAACCGGCGTCGTGAAGACAGCCGAGAAGATCGAGGGCGCCGACAAGCTCCTGCGGCTGATCGTAGACCTCGGCACCGAAGAGCGCCAGATCGTAGCCGGCATCGCCCAGCAGTTCGCCCCGCAGACCCTCATCGGGAGGCAGCTCGTCGTGGTCGCCAACCTCGCCCCCGCCAAGATCCGCGGCGTTGAGTCCAGAGGCATGATCCTGGCGGCCGGCGACGAAGTACCGCTGGCGCTGATTTCGCCGAGCGCGGACGTGCCGCCGGGGAGCACGGTGCGATAACCACGGCACAGGAATGCAGCCTGCGGCGCCCAGCCGAAGGACAGGAACCGCGTTCTGCCGCGGCCCTCACCCGAGCACTTGACACCAGGGCAATGGCACGAAACCGTGGGGGGGGGGGGGGGGGGGCGGGTCCTGAAGAGACCCAGTGAGAGTAGCCCAGTGGCTTCAGCCCTGGGATCTTGGCGCGCACCATGCAATCCTCAAATTTCATGCGATTGCCCTGCACTTGACACGCCCCGCGGCCGCCTCTGTAATAGCCCCGCCGCTGAGCAGACCGAATGCTCGCACCGGCTCTGACGGCAACGGAGCAGGACGCGAGTGCCCGCGAGCCCGTTGCCGATTCCTCTGGCCCGATACTCTTATCCTCCCGCACCGAGACGATGAGAAAGGGGGATCGGCTTGTGCTGCTCACCTTCGACCACGAAGTGCACGACCAGCCCGGTGAGGTCGTCCTCCGTGCTCTCCGTGGCTCCTGGAACCCCCGGGGTTCCTCCGTGGTGAAACCAACCAAGCAGCGACCGAAAGGAGTAGCCAACAGGCCCAGAAGATCCACTATGACTGGCTGCCGTACCTCGACAGTGTCCCCGCGCTGTGGACCGAGTTTGATGAGGACTTCAAAGTCGGTGACCTGACGCTCACCGGCGTTCGGGAACTCCGCACCCACCTGCAGACCACGCTCGACAGGCTCAACACCCTCCAAGCGGAGTTGGGCCTGACCATGGGCGAGCGGGACCAGGAGATCTCCGACATCGAGTCCTTCGCCGTCAAGTTCCGCAGCGCCGTCGTCGCTCAGTACGGCCCCGACTCCACCCAAGCCGCCCGCGTGCCCAAGGTGGATCCGCCGAGGGGGAGGGGCGGAGGAGGAGTGTTGCGACCGCCGACGGTGTGAGAAACAGGTTCCCTTGCTGGAGCGGATTCGCGGCTCCGGCGTGCACCAAATGCCGAGTGGTCGCGACTGTCAGTCCAAGCGAACCCGCCCGGTGATTGGTCTCCGGTTCGTTCGTATTGCTGACTACCTGGAACTGGTCCGGCTAAGGCATGCCTGCCCGTCGGTCTGGGCCGGTGGTTGCCGAATGCCAAAGGAGAGATGAAGGGATGAGATCCATGCGATTGTTGGTTGCGCTTGGCCTATTGGCGAGCGTCGTAGGATGCAGGACCCAAGCAACGAAGCCGGCTGTTGCACCCAAGGCGCCCAAGCAGCTCAAGATCGGGGCCTTACTCCCACTGACGGGCGATGCTGCCGTCTGGGGCAAGAATGCCAAGGAAGGCATTGACCTGGCAATCGCGAAGGTGAACAGCGCCCCGGGCCCGAAGGGCACGAAGTTGTCGGTCGTCTATGAAGATAGCCAAGCGGATCCCAAGACGGGCGTATCTGCCTTCAACAAGCTGATTTCTGTGCAGAAGGTACCCGCTGTCATCGGAGACATCGTGAGTTCCGTTGTACTGGCTGTCGCGCCCATCGCCACACAGAAGCAGGTTGTGATTCTGTCGCCGGGCGCCACAGCCCCCAATATCTCCGGAATCAGCAAGTTCGTATTCCGCAACTGGAACTCGGATGCGCTCGAGGGGAAGGTGGCGGCCGACTTCTGCCGCAATCAGCTCAAGCTCAGTCGAGCCGCAATCATCTACATCAACAACGACTACGGCAAAGGGCTTCAGGAGGTGTTCGCCCGCGAGTTCGCGGCAAGGGCGGGGCAGGTGGTCGCGGCGGAGACGTTTCCACAAAATGCGACGAGCTACCGGACCCAGATCAGCAAGGCGAAGGCTGCGAAGCCGGAGGTGCTGTACCTCGCCGGCTATCCGAAGGAAATCCCTCTGGTCCTCAAACAGGCAAGGGAGCTTGGTCTCAAGTGTCAGGTCGTCGCAACGGTTGCGTTCGAGGACCCGCAGGTGGTCAAAGTTGCCCGCGCGGCAGCGGAGGGCGTTGTCTATCCGTTCCCGGCTCCACTCAATGACAAAGACCCTGCCCGGCAGGACTACATGACCGCCTTCAAGACCAAGTACCACAAGGCACCGGGAATCGGAGTCGACACTTGCTGGGATGCCGTCAACATGATCGCCGAGGCCATTAGACTGGGCGGCGGAGCGAGTGGCGACCAGATCCGAGGTGGCTTGACGAAGCTAAAGCACTTCCCGGGGGCGTCAGGCGTCATGACCTTCGATGCGTACGGCGATGTCAACAAACCGATGGTGATGAAGACAGTTCGAGGAGGCAAGTTCGTCCCGCTTCAACGTTAGCCCTCCGCGCATTGCCCCTAATGCCTGCAAGCGGTGAAACGATGCGACATCCATCAAATGCCAGATCACCATGGACTCTTGATTGCTGGGTCACTGGTGCCACAATGGCGGTCGGTTTCCTGCTTACGCTGTTCACCTCCGGAATGGACTGGAAGCTTGGATTGTCCGTGAGTATTGTCTCTGGCGCGGTGGCGGAGATCATCGTCTTGTGCTTCCGCATATCGTATAACACTGAATGCGAACTCAAACCCAAGCTGGCAGAAGCGTGTGCGACGGCCAAGTTCCACGACTGCCTTCACAGTCTCGTCTTTTTCCCTGGCCAGTCGTGGTATTGGTCCAACCACAAGCAGGTCGAGGGGCGGCGCGAGGGGCAGCCTCACGGAGCGGATGCGCTGGTCAGAATGGCCACCACTTGGGCAGGGAAGATGAACAACACATCGGCATCCGCCGATGTGTGGAGGGTGCTCTTTGACCAGTACATCAACGAAGAGATCATAGATGTAACCGAGGCCAAGATTGCGACGAACACCCAGCTCTACGCGGATCTCCTCATGTCCTTCATGCGCTACTTCCTGCACCAGTACGGGAGTAATGCCGTTGTGCGCGTACTCACCACGTTGAGAATCCCCCATTGGGACGGAAAGGAAGAGCTGGCCACTCAGTCCGGTATGGTAACCGCCATCCAAGATTACTGGAAGGAACTCAAGTCGCTGATTGATGCGGCCAAGCCAAGAAGAAAGAACGGGCTCTGTCCCGACTTGCGTCGGTACGTTGTGGTCCTTAAGGCGGAAGAAGCAGCTAAGAAACAGAAGTTGAGTTGGCGCGGACAACTAGAATCCGACATCCGTAGCACCTATGCAACTCTCACTAACAAGTACATACGGGAGTTGCACTTCAGGGAGTCGCAAGCATGTTACCTCGTGTGGAACGACTTGTTTGAAACGGACCCGCATCTTCCTGATGAACTCAGGGATTTCCTGGCGTTTGGTCACAAGCAGAATGGGGCAGCAACGCATTGGCTCTGGATGGTGGGGAGCACTGTGATGCCTGGTCACGACGCGATGGTGGTCAAGTTCTGGGACGCGCAAACCTACTCGAAGTTGGAGGTCGAAAAGCAGAGCATCGACAAAGTGCTGAATCTGATCGATTCGTGCTGCGTGACCGAAGGGGCAACCTGCGTCGGGGTTCTCCAAGGGCTAAAGACATCAGCTTCTGGTTCTTCCGCCTGATACTTCAACCAATCTCATAGCCTGAAAGGAGTACAGCCATGGGCCAACTATTCGCAAAGTTCGCCAACGGGAACCCGCACAAGGGATTCGTGAAACTTGAGGTGGACTTGCCAGGATGGACCGCCGAAGAGAAGCTGCCGGTCGAGATAGTGGTAGACGGCGTTGTCTTCAAGCCCGAGTTCGCTAGACCCCTGCGAGCGGCGGCGCCTCAAGTCGCCCCCTGCGCTGCCTGAGGGTGGTCGGCACCGCGTGCAGCAGGGCGCCTTCGTACTCGGCGGTCTGCTGCACGCAGGCTTTCTCGTGAGGGGGATTGTCCATGGATGATTCGGCCACGGCCATGGAGCTGTGGGATTTCTCCGAGCAGGCTTGGTCCCCATCGCCCACTGAGGCGCCGGGGTGCTTCTCCAAGCACTTTCGTCGTGCCGACGGCTTCAAGGTAGTATTGGTGCGGCTGGACGCGGGTGCCGAGTATCCTGCCTTCGTGGTGCCTAACGGCGCGGACTACTATGTGGTGGACGGTCGCGCCAGCCTCAACGGCACCGTTCTGAGCGCGGGATCCTACGCCAGGGTGCCCTCCGGCGGCACAGCTCACGCCCGCTCCGATGCGGGGTGTGTCGTGCTGTGTCTGTATCCGCCAGCCGGGTATCGCCACCTTAGGGGAGGCACGCAGTGACAGAGCCAATGTGCGAGCTTGAGGGTCTGGTAACCCAGTACTTGGCGGCAAGCAGCGAATATGGCAAGCCAGTGGATCTGGCAGCGCCGCCGAATACTGGGGTCGACATTTGCGCCCACCTGCACCACGAGGTGAGCGAGCTTTGGGACGTTCTTCGGGGGCGGGAAGACGGCAGACTCAAAGAGCGGGGCTACACTCGAGAAGAGGGCGCCGTTGAGCGGCTGGGCTCAATCCTGGCGGTGTGGCTGGGTGCTCGCGAGTTGATTGTGCCAGAAATGACCGTTGACGAGATATGTCGAGCAGCAGCCGAGGTCATCCGCAGATCGGCTGGAGCAAAGTTTGGCCGAGGATTGTGACGCAGATGTGTGGCGCATCTCTACTTGACGAGCTGACCGAGGTCTCAGAGGGGGTCGGCCAGTTCCTGGAAGGCTTCGCGTTGGCCCGGCTTGCGCCCGGGGAAGAGTTCACCGAGCATTGCCTTTACCCTCTGCGAGACATCGGTTTGCGCGCTCGCCCGTACCTGTTTGGCGTAGGCTGCCGCTTCGGGAGACACAGCCCTTCTGATTTTACCGGTGTGGCGGCGGGGCTTGAGTTCATGCAGGCAGCCACGTTGACCCTTGACGACCTGATGGACGCCGCGGCGATTCGAAATGGACTCCCTGCCGTCCATGCCAAATGGGGCATGAGCGAAGCCATCTTGGTGGCTGAGGTCCTGAAGTCTCTCGGTGCGTCGGCGATCATCGAGACGCTCGCCGGCACCGGTCAGGAGGCCATCCTGCCAGAGCTTCTGGAACTCTATGAGCAAACCTACCGCGAGGCGTGCGCCGGTCAGCACCTGGACTTGTCATTCGAGGAGCGGGACCATGTGACGGAAGCAGAGTGTTTCCGAATGGTTAGCAGAACGACTGGGCGGTTCGTTCAAGCCTCATTGGTTGCGGGGGCCCTCGTCTCGGGCGTCGAAGGGCGGGTGATGGACGCCCTCGGAGCCTACGGCGAGCACCTCGGCGTGGCGTACCAGCTTCGGGATGACATCATCGACGTTCTCGGTGAGCCAGAGCTAACAGGTAAGCCGTGGGCGACGGACCTCAAGACCAAGAAGAAGCGCCTGCCGCTGCTCCGGATGCTGTCGCTCTGCACCCCAGACGAAGGCGCGGAATGCAGGGCTCTCTTGGCCAGCACCGTTGACGAGGAGGCGGCAAACAGGCTGCGGGAACTCATCGTCTCTACGGGTTCCATGGAGTCCTGCATGCAGGAAACTCGCCGCCTTTGCGCACAGGCTACTGCCGTGCTTGCGCCCTTCCCGGATTCGCTCCCAAAGCAACGACTTCTCGAACTCGCTGAGCTGCTTTGCAGTTTCGAGTCATAGCAACGCCGTCGCAGAACCCCCAACGCAGATGGCCGCTCAACTGGTCCTGAATGGCTTCCTCGCCGGTTCCGTCTACGCGCTGGTCGCGTTGGGCTTCGGGCTGATCTACCGGGTGACGAAGTTCTTCCACTTCGCCCACGGCGCGGTGTACGCGGCGGGGGCGTATCTGGCGTTTGCTCTGGCAGCCCTGGCGGGACTGCCGCTGCCCGTCGCGTTTCCGGGCGCCGTTGCGGGGGCGACCTTGCTGGGGATGGGGATGGAGTGGGCGGTCTACCGGCCGTTGCGCAAGCGCCGGAGCAGCAGCCTGGTGCTGCTGCTGGCGTCGCTGGGGCTGTACACTGTGCTCCAGAACGTGATCTCCCTTGGCTTCGGGGATGACACCAAGACGCTCCGCACGTGGCCCGTCCGCGAGGGGTTGGCAATCCTTGGGGCGAGGGTCACGCCGATCCAGGTCGCCATTTTCTGCGCCTCCTTGTGCCTCTTTGCGGCTACCTGGGCGGTGGTCTCCCGCACCCGCGTCGGCAAGGCGCTGCGCGCAGTGGCGAACGACCCCGAGTTGGC
>Ga0210015_1003646_pt1 | contig 13496 bp, 16 predicted proteins | sample CryGeymeta201522_FD_185471 | JGI IMG/M metagenome (GOLD analysis project Ga0210015, IMG submission 185471) | Groundwater microbial communities from Crystal Geyser aquifers in Utah, USA - Crystal Geyser metaG 2015-22 (SPAdes) (version 2) | ecosystem: Environmental > Aquatic > Deep subsurface >... | reverse complement strand
AGGGGGGTGCCCGAAAGGGGACCGGGGGCCAGGCACAGGACGTTCTCCGGCCCCAGCGGGTCAATGCCAGGCTTTATCTCGTCGAAGAGCGTCTTCGAGTTAAAACCTCTTCCGCCTATGAAGTTCCTGGCGAGTGATTCCTCCAGCGGCTGCTTTATAACCTTTCCCCTCGTGAGGTCTACCCTAAGGATCGTTCCTCTCCAGCCGTACATAATTTATTCGTATCTTCTCAATAAGAGGGGGTGGATGGGGGGTGTGCGGGCGGCTTCGCCGCCCGCACACCCCCCACTCCCCAAGTTATTGAGATGATACATTTTTTCCTCCTTCTCTTGGACTTTTGACGTATCTTCTTCTCAATAATTGGGGGGAAGATGGGGGTTCGCAAGCGGGCGAAGCCTGCTTGCGAACCCCCATCCCCCACTTTTTTAAGGAGTTACCTTTTGACAAAATTTGACAATAGGTGAGAACTGGACCAAACTGGGTGCATGGACAATATAACACAATTCGCGTAGTTCCGGTTACAAGTTTACCATACTATTGCTCACCCCTTGAAACGGTCAAGAGTGATCGGGTGAAATTCTACCTGTTTTCAGACCGGTTTCACGTCTAGCACCGGCGTGCCATGGATGGCGTCCAGGCCGCGCACGGTCAAGACGCTCCCTTCGATGGCTAACAACTCGACCTCGGTGACCCCAATGGGGTTCGGGCGGTTGGGGCTGCGCAGGGCAAAGACGCCGCGCTTTGGACGGCTCCGGTCGCCGCGCGGGTGTTGGAGTAGATCGTAGCCCTCGGCGCGGTGGAACACAAAGACGACCATCAAAGCCATGCCTGGCTCCAGTCCGGTCAAGCCCTCCACAAGGTCAGGAGCAAGCACAATGCGTGAGTGCGAGGCGCTCAAGATATCCGGGCTGGTTGGTTCCTGGAACTCATTTTCCACATATCCAATGGCCTGAAATTGAAAAGTCTCCGCTTCGCGCCTCTTTTGCAACTTTTTTACCCTATCTCTACTCATCGTCATCGCCTTCATCACACTAAATTTTTAAGCCGACCTCGAACCCCTCCCAGATTGCTTCCAACGCTTTTCGAGGCTGGAACGCGTCCCCAATGACGTGAATCTCCAGTCCGCTATATTCCAATACCCCGGCCAGGTCGCGGTTGGGGCGCACGCCCACAGCCATAATCACTGTTTCGAGGGGGAAGCGGATTGTGCTGTCATCCTGTTGGGCAAACACTTCATTCTTTGTCAGCCCGGTGACCTTGGTACGTGTATGAATCGCCACGCTCTGCTTTTTGAGCCGTCCAAGAAGCATGGCTTTTGCCAGGGCATCCATATCCGCTCCCACTTCGGGAAGCATTTCCACGAGTGTGACCTGCACCCCGCGAGCCGCCAGGTAATCCGCTGATTCCAGCCCGACCAACCCGCCGCCAATCACAAAGGCTGTTGGCGTCTCCACCTGCTCCACGCCGTCCAATAGGTCGGCCGCAAGGAGCAAGCGCGTCTCTTCAAGGCCGGGGAAAGGGATGCTCAGTGGAATGCCGCCTGTGGCAACGATGATGACATCGGGATGCGCGCTGAGTACCATTTGGGGTGTGACCTGCGTGCCTGTGCGAATCTCAACGTCAGCGCGTCCGGCCATCAGAGCGAGATAGCGGATTACATCGAGAAATTCTTCCTTGTAGGGCGCTTGCGCCGCCAGATGAAACTGCCCTCCCAGCCGATCTTCCTGTTCGTAAAGCGTCACGTGGTGCCCTCGCAGCGCTGCAATGTAAGCCGCCTCCAGGCCCGCCGGGCCACCGCCGACGACCATCACCTGTCGAGGTCGTTCGGCAGGAACGATCTGTATCTCAGCCTCACGGCCGGTTAGGGGATTGAACATACAGTGTGTGCCACGTCCCTGACGCAACTCCGCCAGGCAACCCTGGTGACAAGCCGCGCACAACAGGATGGATTCCTCGTCCCCGGCCTCGGTCTTGCGCACCCAATCGGGATCAGCCAGGAGCGGACGTCCAAGCCCGATCAGATCGGCCTGTCCAGCCTCCAGCGCCTCCCGCGCCACCGCCGGGGTACGGATCCGCCCGGCGACGATGACGGGCAATCCCGACGCGGCGCGGATATGCGCCGCCATGGGCAGGAGATTTGCTTTGGGCGTGCCGGTCGGATACATGCAGTAAGGCACAGATTCGCACATCGTACCGGAGGTCACACTGATAGCGTTCACCCCAAGCATTTTCAGCAGGCGGGCAATCTCAATCGCGTCCTCGATGGTCAATCCGCCTTCAACATAATCTTGCGCGTTCAGCCGTACCACAATGGGGAAGTCGCTCCCCACCTGCTGGCGCACAGCCGCGAGCACCTCCCTTCCAAAGCGAAGACGATTTTCGAGCGCGCCACCGTATTCATCCTCCCGATGATTGGTATGAGGCGAGAGGAACTGGTGGATGAGATAGCCGTGACTGAACGGGATTTCAAGCGCATCGAAACCCGCTTCCCGCGACCTTCGGGCGGCCGCGCCAAAAGCCGCGACAACCTCCGCGATTTCGGCGCGGCTCAACGGGCGGGGCGTAACCTGGTTCGCCGGGCAAGGAACATCCGAGGCCGAAACCAATTCTTCGGCGGGAACCAACTTGGGGTTCGCCGCCCGCCCGGCGTGGTTGATGTGCGCCATCATCCAGCCGCCTGCCGCGTGCACTGCCTCTGTCAACCGCCGCAAACCGCCTACCAGCGCATTCGTGTGGATGCCCAATTGAGTGGAAAGTTCACGTCCGTTATGCTGCACGTACATTGGCTCGCTGGCGATCAACCCTACTCCACCTTGAGCGCGGCGAACATAAAAGGCAACGTGCTGATCGGTTACTTCCCCCTCTTTTGTGGCGTAGCCCAATTTAACGGTGGTCATCACCACCCGGTTGGGCAGAGTCAGGCTCCCCAGTTGAAATGGTTGCAAAATCTTTTCGCTCATCGCGTTTCCTTTTTCGGTAGTGGATGAAAAGAATCGGGCTACAGAAAACCGCAGTGCGTCACATCACATGGATTGCACCTCTAGGACAAGCCTGCATACACAGCGCACAACTTAAACACATAGCCGCGTTATTGTCCGGCATTTCGTAAGGCGCTTCCTGCGTGAGCACTTTTCTTTCACATTCCAGCGCCGCTTTGCAAATGCCGTTTTCGCACTGTTTGGGGTCGCAAGCCTGGTAATCAACGACAATGGTTTTCTTAGGCATGGTCTTCCTCTGGACAGGCTTGTTGCAATATTTCAGCCAATTCTTCTTCCAATTCATCCAACTCCTGCATCATCGCCGGCGGCACAGAATGAGCTGGCCAGCGCTTCTTCAAGTCGGCGATCTTTTTTTCTAATTCCTGAATCCGTTTGTTATTCATTGCGATACCGTAGATTGATTGATTCTCACATCATCGGCTCCATGGCCAGGGTAGGGTGTCCTACAAATTCAATATGAGCCATAATTTCATCCTCGGTTAATGCGCTTTGCTCGGTGGCGATCTTATCCACAAAGTTGGGGATTCCCGCCGCAGACGCCAGAGATTCCAGCACGGGACGCAGTTCCTCGCGCAGGGCGTGATTCATCCACACGATCCGCCGCCAGCCTCCCTCGGCGGCGATGAATTTCTCGCGTTGCAGTGCGCGCTTGCTATGTCCCATGAAACCGGGAACGGGCGCGCCCGCGCCGACCATTTCGTACAACATGGCCCAATCCATTCCGCTGGGAGTCATGCCATCGTAGTCACGCCCGACCACCATCACGCCATTGGAAAGCGGCAGCATGGCGGTGATGCACTCAAAATCGCCGCAGGCTGAGCCAGGTTCTTGCATCAGGCTGTACAGGCTGTAGGCCGAGCGCGCGCCGCCCGATTCCTGCGCCACGATCTGGTTGACGCTCTCCCATTGGCCGAGTTTCTCATCCAGCAGGCCCTCTTTTTTAACGGCTTTATTCGGCCCAACGGGACGGATGCTGACCGCGGCGCGGGCGTCCATCCAATCCACTGCGCCACAAGCGCCGGGACGTTCCGGGCTGATGACGCACAGATGCCCGGCCGCGATGGTCTGGCAAAGGTTACAAGTGTAGAAGGTGTCCACATCTTCATCGGTCAGACTGCCCAGGCGTTGATCGCGTTTCTCGTGGATGGCTTGCGCTCTCTCCCGTATGCCCTGGACTTGCGCTGGTTCGGTGAAAATGCTGACCTGGACGCGGCTGACGATATTGCCGAATTCGTTTCGCAAACGCTCATGCAGGATTTCTCCCAGGTGGTGGAAGCGCAGTCCCTTCTCGATGGATTTTTGGCTGACGCGCAAAGTGACGATGGTGCGCTGTCCGCGATGGACGACGCCGTCGGTATCGTTCAGGATCGACTCGATCTGGCGCTCCAGTACGGATTCAAAATCGGACTGCATCGCCCGCCCGCTGACTTCGATCAGCAGGGCAAAAGGCTGCTCGCCCGGCGCGGCCGCATCCAGGTCCGGACCGATGAGGCGGACGCGGCCATCTACTACGTCTGCCCCGCTGACGGTCAATTCGACGCCTGTGAGGCAGGCGCCGCAGTCCTCGCCGCGTATGACCTGTCCCGAAAAATCAGGACTGTAGCCGACAGGCAATTCCGGGCTGGGAACACGAATCTGCAAGCCGCGTTCTTCGACGCCCAGTTGGACGATTTCGGAAAGGGGCAGTTCGGCAGTGCTTAACAGCGGACAGCCCAAAAGCAGTGCAGATTGTGCTTCTGCCAGGCGCTCCGAGGTGGGTTCGCCCAGCAACAAAGTGAAGCCGCGCAGACGTTGTTTGGTATAATTCAACGCGGACTCGGTTCCATCGTCGCCGCCGAAGATTTGCGCCACACGCGCCATGAATCCCAGGGCGGCTGGCAAATCGAATGGTATTGCGCCCGATTCCCATCCCAGTGACTGCCCGCTGGCTTGCAATCCCGCCCGCAGGGACGCGTCGGTCACAAAAGTCAATATCTTTCGCTGGCGGAGATCGGCAAGCAACGCGGCGGCGGCAGTGACATCCTCCCCAATCAAGAGGGCGTATCCGGGAATCGAACCGTCAATGAAGCCGATTCCCCGGCGGCGCGCTTCGACCTCGTCCGTTAATGCGGCGGCAGAAAATATTTCGTTGGAATTTGTCATGAAATTAAGCCGCCTTGCGCGCCGCCAACAGGCGCACGTATCCGCGATAGTAGGTGTGGACGCGGAAGCCATCGAAGCCCTGTTCCCGCAGGAGCGCCTGCAAATCCCATCCAATGAAATCGGTCGCCAGTGGACATTCCAAATTGAAGGCAAAACGCACCAGCCAGGGCGAATGCTTCAGGTCGAATTCGTTGTAATCCAAAATGAGAAACTCGCCGCCGGGTTTCAGGGCGCGGCGGGCGTTGGCAATGACTTTCAGCCGGTCTTCCTGAATTAAACCGTGAAATACAAACGAGATGAAAACCTTGTTGAATTCATCCTGATGAGGCTGGGATTCTTCGATGCGTTGTTTTTCGATGGCGACGCGCGGATGGCTGGCGAAGCGTCGCTGCGCCTGTTCCAGCATCTCCGAGCCGATATCCAGCCCCAAAACGCGGCCTGCATCGGAGAGGTACTTGTTCATCAGGTTGATATTGCGCCCGGTGCCGCAGCCAAAGTCCAGGATGCTATCGGCAGGCTGGATTTGCATATCCTTCACCACCCGGCGGATGAAAAAGGGATACGTGCCGCCGGTGATCAGGTTCATGAAAAAATCATAATGGCGGGCCTCAAAACCAGTAACTTCCACTTTCGAATCAGAGCGGGTGTATGTTGAGGTCATTTTTTTCCTGTGTCAATCCATAAAGAGGTTTTCATTGCACTTTCTTTTCCTGGCGGATTGACTGCGTTTCCACTTCGGACTCGGGCAACGGGCAGGCATTCGAGAAGGTGGCAACCATCACCAGCCGGCCCTGTTTGGCGGCGCGCTGAAATGCCTCCTGCAAGGCGGAAAAGACCGCCGCCTCGTCGCCGGAGATCAACGTGCTCATGGATCCTGGTGTCACGTCCAAACCATGCTGGTGAAAAATGCGCAGCGCCTCGTCAATGGCGGGCGACAGATCCTCCTGGCCTAAAGGATACAGGCTAACCTGGGCTGAAATACCGGTCATCTTTCTCTCCTCGCAACAGCAGATAATTTTACCGCCATTCCGATAAACCCGCCCCAGGGAAGCGGCAGCGAGACTGGCCGGTGCGGCCACAGTGCCGTGCGCCAGAAGACTTTTACCTCCTCGCCGGCACTTTCCCGAAGCATTTGCCTCAGTTCATGCGGCGTAAGAAAGTGGGCAGCTTCCCAAATCGGCCCTCCCTCCCGTTTATACTGCCAGCCCAGGCGGCTCTGGGCGTTCAACACGCCCAGGATAAGCCCTTGCCGGGCGACGCGCAGGGCTTCAGCCAGGGCCTGGACGAGATTGGGGAGGAACTCCAGCGTCGTAATCAGGGCGGTCAGGTCGAATGATCTGGAGAGAAATGGCAGCCTCAGCGCATCTCCTTGCACGCAAACCGGCCCTCCCAGACTTTTGGCTTCGCCCAGCATCGGACGGGACAGGTCCAGGCCAACCACCTGCAATCCATGTTCGCCGAACCAGCGCGCGAAATGTCCCGTTCCACAGCCCACATCCAGAAGGGTCTCGGCAAGCGGGAAGCTGTTCAACAGCCGCTTCAAAAGAGCCTTCTCCTGCTGGTCAGCCCGGCAGCCAACAGTCTGATACCAGGCTTCATACCCGGCGGCAGTTTCAGAATTGGCAAAAGGATTATGCGGAGCCATCCGGGCGAAGCCTTTTTGCCTAATTACGATGCTGCTGCCAGGCGCAAGTCCAGGATACGCTCCATCAAAACGCGAATAATGTGCTGCTGGAGCGAAAGCCCCAGGCGGCAATCTTTTTGCATCAACTCGCGCAAGGAAACGGCGTCAATCTCCAATACCTCGATCTCCGTCAGGCAGCGCTCGGTGGCGGTGTAGACGTAGGGTTCAACAAGTGCTGAGCACCCGACAATCTCTTCGCCCGATACGGTATCCACACGCACCTGGTCTGCTTCGCCGATGTTATACAGGACCTCGACATCGCCCTTGACCAGGAGGAACAAACGTTCTCCCGGTTGGCTCTCTTCAAAGAGAATATGGCCCGGCGAATAGCATACCGCATTGGCGATCTGGGCTATGGCTTTCAACTGGTCTTCGGAGAGGTCACGAAAGCAGGAGAAATCCCGCAGGAAAGTTGGGTCGGTTGGCATAACGCACCTCCTAATTTTTTCAAAAAAATACAGCCCCGGTCAACTGAAATGCGGATGGGACTGCGCCCCATCCAGTTCTTCCAGCCATTCATCAAACTTCGCCCGACACGTTCGGCAAAGGGAGAGATGGTGATTAACGGCAGGACGGACTTTATCAAGGGTAGCGCCGTCGGCTAATATTTCCGCATCGTACTCGAGCAATGCGAAACATTCCTCACACGTGAGTTGAACTGGTTTAGCATCACGAGTGAGCAACAGCAATTGCCACAAGGAACGGCTCGCTTCTTCCATACTGCCGTTTTTAGTTCTTCCCTTCAAGTTCCACAAACGCGCGGAAGATATCGCTCTCGGTAATGATCCCCGCCAGTTGGTTTCCTTCCATCACTGGCAGGGCGCTGATGTTGTGTTCGAGCATCATCCGGGCGGCCTCGATCAAAGGCGCATCGGGCGCGATGGTCTTCGGGTCTTTGGTCATCACCTGACGGACAGCCATTCGGGAAAGCATGTCGGTGATTTTGACCAGGTCCAGGCCAACGCCGGTGGGTGGTTCCACCCGGCGCACATCTTCCAGGGTGACAATCCCAACCAAACGCTCGCCATCCATCACCGGCAGACGGCGAACCTTGTTCTCAAGCATCAACCAATAGGCATCCCGTAGTGGAGCGCTTGGGGAAACAGTGACTGGTTTTGGGATCATCCAATCGCGAACCAGGGTGCTGTCTATCATAACCTCCTTAAAAGTTGCCTGAGTTTCCTAATTTGTAGATGCTTATGTATATAAAAAGTTACATTTAGTGCGATACTTACCGACCCCCTTTACGTTGGATACTGCTCAAACAATCGCCTCCACGGACTGGTGCGCTTGCATTCATCACCGGCTACATCACCACCACGCGTATCGCCTTCAAGGGACAGGCAGCCGCGCACACGCCGCAGCCCACACACATGGTCGGATTCGGGTCTGGAATTTCGTAAGGCGATTCTTGCTTGAGGATATTGCGCGGACATGCCAGCGCGGCGAGGCAGATGCCATGGTCGCACCGGTCCAGGCGCGAATGGAATCTGATGCCGTTGGACACGGCTCTGGCGCGGCAAGGTGCAGGCGATAGGCCGGCGTGCCGTCAGGCAGAAAATCGAGATGCGTGTGAATATCTCCCCCGCCCAGCATTTCGCCAGCGGCGCGCAGCATTGCGCCAAGTTCACGTTCTGGCACGCCGAGACCGATTAGCGCGGCGATGAATGTATCGCCTGCCAAGCCCATCGTTGGATCAATCCACAAAGACGACATAGTCAATCGTCCGTAAGAATAGAGTAGCGCCACGCCGCCACTGCGCCAGCGGCGATGAAGACCGCTGCAAGCCAATAGAGCGCTGTGTATGACCACCGCTCTAAAAACAGACCGGCCGCCAGGGGCAGAAAAGAAATCGTCAATACCAGCACTGCGTTAAGTGCGGTATAAGTAGGGCGTTCAGCAGTCGGGGCCAATTCGAGCAGTGCACTATTGAAGCCGACACTGCGACCATTGAAGGTCGCACCGGCCAGAAAAAAGACCGGCAGCAACGCAGTCCAGCCGAACCTGCTCAAGGTAACCGCCAGCACGGGAACGAAGGCCGAGGTCGTGGCGCAAACTGCCAACATCTTGCGGCTGCCGGCCTGGTCTACCAGGCGCGCCCAAAAGAGGTTGGCGAGTACACCGCCTGAAACCTGGGCCAGCAGGAACCATCCGACCGCGTCCATCGGCGCGCCCAACCGGTCGCGCGCGTAGACCACGTAAAAAGGCAGCGTCATTAAACTGAAACCGGTCAGTAGTTGTATAACAATCAACAACTTCAAGCGCCGGCTGGCAGCCAGAATCTGCACCCAGTAATCACGCCAGGCGTAGACTTGCCGAGCCTTAGTGACCGCTGGCGGCTCCCTTATAAACCAGAAACCGAGCGAAGCAAGCGCCAAACCACCGGCAGCCAGGCCAAAGAGAAGGGCATAGTTATCAGGATAAGCCACATTGGCTAATATTTGGCGAGCCAACAACGCCGCCCCCACAGAAAGCGGCCCGGCCAAAGCGCCTTTGCCGCCAAAGAAAGCTCCCCGCCGCCCTGCTGGGATGACTTTACCGATGATGTCGGTGTATGGAATGTTGGCCAACCCGCCACCCGCGTAAAAAACAGCCAGCATGATCACCAGTACCCAGGCCAGTACTTCGGGCTGCCCGGCGCCAATGGTGTAAACCAACCAAGCCAGGGCGCCCCAACTAAACACCCGCAGGTAAATGGCGAAAAGCAGATAGGGCATTTTAAGCGGGCGAGGCTCGATCCAGTGGGCGACGAAAACCTGCGGCAAGGTTTCGGCCACAGTTAACACGGTGGAAAGGCCACCAACCCAAACGGCTGAACCAGTCAAATCGGCAACGAAGGCGGAAATGACTGTCGTGGGCTGGGTCAGCGAAACGCCCAGAGCCAGAAAAGCCCCATGCCATAACCCGGCAATAAAGTTGCGACGATCTATCGCGGTAAAACCATCTCTATTGGGCATTTTCATTCATAATGCTGGTGGTGATGATCTAATGCTCCTCCGAGTTTCTCCAACGCTGTTTTCAGTACTGCGTTGACCTGGGCCATCAAGTCTGCAGCGGTCGAAATATCTTTGGCGGCATCACCCGCCTGCTTGGCCCAGCGGCGGAACTCGCTGGCGTGTTCTTCGTTGTGCTCCATCCAGTGGGGGATTAACACCCGCAGTTTCTCCACTTCGTTCATGGTCGTGCTCTCCTTTCTGGATTGTTTCCAAAATGACGCGGTGTTTGAGCAGGTCAATCTGCCGAATGACCGCCGGTACGACGATCGGCGGTTCAAAGAAAGTCTTCAGGCGTATGCCCTCCGGCACGGGTTCCACCAACGTCACATCCTGCATGATTTCTTTTCCATCAAGATAGATTGTTGCCTGGCACATTTTCAACGCTCCTTTCGTTTGCGGCTTTCTGTAGCAACCGCCGAACCATTCCACCGCGGTTCAGATTTTCTGGATAATCTCCAAAGAAGCGATGGTTCCATCGCCGACGGCTGTGGTGATCTGGCGATATTTTTTATCCCGCACATCCCCCGCGGCGTATACACCTTCCAGGTTGGTTTCCATTTTTTCGTTCGTGACAATGTACCCTTGCTCGTTTAATTGCAGGGGGGTATTCCGAAAAAGGTCCACGCTGGGCAACATACCGACAAAGATAAAAACGCCGTCGCGTTCCAATGTGATGAGTTCTTTCGTCTTGAGATTCTCCGCCGTCACGATTATCCTGTCGTCTTTTTTGTCAAATCCGCGCGGTTCGTGCGACCATAAAATATTAACCTTTGGATTTTTAATCATCTTGTCCGCGGTGATTTTTTCCGCTTGCAGGGTGTCAAATTGATGAATGACGGTGATGGATTTTACAAACTGTAAAAGAAGCAGAGATTCTTCCATGGCGCTGTTGCCCCCGCCGACAACAATAATATCTTTGCCGGTGTAAAACTCGCCGTCACAGGTGGCGCAATAGGAAATGCCGCCGCCTTTGAATTCCTGTTCGCCGGGGACATTCAAAAGTCGGGGAGAGGAACCGGTGGCGATGATGACATGTTTTGCGGTGTAGGTCTCATCGTCTATTTTGACCCATTTTTCTTCCCCAACCAGATTAATGGCGGTGATCTCGGCGGCCAGTTCAAACTTGGTTCCGTACTTCTCCGCCTGCTTCTTCATGTTCCCCGCCAGTTCGTATCCGGGGACGGGTTCGATAAAGCCAGGATAATTCGCGACCTGGTGCGTGGTCTTGACCTGTCCGCCCGCGGACGATTGATCTATGACCAAAGTCCTGACCGCGGCGCGCGCTGTGTAAATGGCTGCTGCCAGCCCTGCCGGACCGGCTCCGATGATGATCAAATCAAATGGATGTGTGGCTTGACTCATACTGGTTGTTTTCTCTGAAAGACATGACAGGTTTTAAAAAACCTGTCATGTCTATGATGCAAAAATTAAGAAAAGACCTCGCTGATAACATCCTTGACTTGTTTCGCGTCCTGGATACTGGTGGTGGCCTTCACTACTTTGCCATTGCAATAATAAATGGTGAATGGAAGTCCGCGGAAGGTTCTGCATTCCGGCAGGCTCCTGATAACTGCGGCATCCGGGATGTCGAAATCCATATCCATGAATTTGACATCGGGGTATTTCTCACGAAAGACATCGAAAATATCATAGACGGGAATACACATCGGTCCCATTCGTCCACAACAGACAGCAACCTTTTCATTGCTGTTGATGATTTGTTGCAATTGTTCCTTGCTTGTGACGTGTTCGAGGTTGGTTTGAAGCATTTGTAAAATCTCCTTGAGTTTTGCAGAGGTTTGCACAGTATTGATGACGGATGGCGGCGAGGCGGTTGGGGTTTACTTACCGATAAACCGCTTTCTCATTACAACTAAAGTTTGGTGGGTGGGTTTACATTTGATTTATGTTCTCTCCTCAGTAAATGATTTTTTCTATATTGAAAGCGGAAGCGTGACTTGTAGAAACGCTCCCACCTTTTCCCAAAATTGAGGGTGGGAATCGCAGTCGCTGTGACCTTTGCCGGGGACGATCCACAGTTGGGATTTTTTGGCATTGCCCGCCGCGGCGAGCGATTGTCCCTGCGCGAGCGGGATGGTCTCGTCTTCATCCCCGTGAATCAGGAGGATGTTTGCCTCAGCATGGCGGATGTTGTTGATGGGGGCGATTTTGTCGAAGTTGATCCCAAAGCGTAATTTCATATACCCAAAAAGAAATGAGGCAATAAAGGCTGGTATCTTCCTTTTCTGAAACTCCAGATTCATCACTTCCTTTGGATGCGAAAGCGCGCCAATAGTTACAACGCTTTTGACGCGTTTGTCCCAGCCCGCCGTGTTGATGGCTGCGCCCCCGCCAATCGAAAGCCCGAGGATGCCAATCTCACGTGAAGAAACCCCATCCGAATGGGAGATAAAGTCCACAGCGGCGAGGGCGTCCTCCGAAAAGGTTCCCACTGTGGGATGGCTGACGGGCGAACTATTGCCGTGATTGCGAGCGTCAAAGGCCAGCAGGTTGTAGCCCAGGGGATTCAGGGCGCGGATGTAAGGTATCATGCGGGACATATTCCGCCCCCAGCCATGGATCAGGATCAGGGTCGGCGCGTGCGGCGAGGCGGGAATCCACCAGCCGTAAAGTTGCGTACCGCTTTTCGCTGGGATGTGAATCTCGTCGAATGGGATGTTGTATTCTTGCGGCGTGATCTGCGATGATTTTTTCTCATTGCGGTACATGCGCTCGACAATTTGGTCGAGTAGGAAGATGAGCAAAACGGAAATAACCAATATCCAAATCCAGATCATTATTCATTTCCTTTGCGGCGGCTGTCTGTCCGCTGGCTTTGCGCTTCGTCGGGATAGTGTGACGGCGACGCGCTCCAGAAGCGACAGCCGTAACGCTCCACAACCTGGGCTTTGCCGCTGTTTTCGAGGTCTTTCAAGGTTTTGTTGACATCGTTTGGCGGCCAACGAACCAGCGTCTTCACCAGTTCATCCTCGCGCATGGGATGACGGGTGACGATGCTGACCACCGCATCCACCAGCGAAGTGAATCCGCTCAAATCAAAGGTTCCGCTGGCGGAATGGATGACGCTGGCAACCTCCCCGAGGATGGCGCGTGCGCGCAACAAGCCTTCCTCGTCCGAGGGCTGGACCCAGGTTTCTACGGGCGGACGCGTCGGTTGGAGAATGTGCACCTCGTCGGGCTCGATACGTTTGAGCGCCGCGGCAAGTTCGGTCAGCGCCTGCTCGGTGTCGTTCAAATCCCGCACCAGCATGACTTCCACCCACAATTTGCCGTGGTACTCCTCGCGGAAGGCGATCAAACCATCTACGTGACGCTCGAAGGTCACATCTGGATGCGGACGATTAATCTTGCGATAGAGCGCGGTGTTCCCCGCGTCCAGGGTGGGCAGGACTGCGTCGGCGGCGGAGAGTTCTTCGCGCACCTCGGGCAGGTGGAGCAATGCGCCGTTGGTGATGACCGCTACGGGCAGGTCGGTGAGCGCCTTGACCTCCCGGATCAGCCAGCCCAGGCCGACATGCAATGTTGGTTCGCCGGAGCCGACGAAGGTCACCCAGTCAATCTCGCCGGGTTTGTGCGCCGCCAGCGCCTGTTTTACTTCGGCCAGAATGTCGGCGCGCGGAATATACTCCTTGCGCTCGTTGGTCAGCGGGATGG
>Ga0210015_1003641_pt1 | contig 13507 bp, 9 predicted proteins | sample CryGeymeta201522_FD_185471 | JGI IMG/M metagenome (GOLD analysis project Ga0210015, IMG submission 185471) | Groundwater microbial communities from Crystal Geyser aquifers in Utah, USA - Crystal Geyser metaG 2015-22 (SPAdes) (version 2) | ecosystem: Environmental > Aquatic > Deep subsurface >... | reverse complement strand
CCCCGCTGTCGCTGTCACTCTCGCGCCGCGTCATGCCGAACCGCTCGGCGCACCCCTCAGTGGTGCGCCTTCTCCCACTGGTCGGGGGTCGGCAGCGTCTCGAAGGTGTGCTCCGGCGGCGGGTTGGACAGGGTCCACTCCAGCGTGTCGCCGGCGCCCCAATAGGCGTTTTCGGTCACCCGCTGGCCGCGCGTCAGCGTGTAGTACATCACGCCAAGGAAGAACACGAACGAACCGATGGCCAGGAACGCGCCCATCGACGAGACATAGTTCCAGAACGCGAACGCCTCCGGATAGTCGATGTAGCGACGCGGCATCCCCGCCCGGCCGAGGAAGTGCTGCGGGAAGAAGGTGACGTTGGCGCCGATGAAGAACGCCCAGAAGTGCACCTTGCCGGCCCATTCGGGATACTGGCGGCCCGACATCTTGCCGATCCAGTAATAGATGCCGGCGAAGATGCAGAACACCGCGCCAAGGCTCATCACATAGTGGAAGTGCGCGATCACGTAATAGGTGTCGTGATAGGCGCGATCCACGCCCGCCTGGCTCAGCACGATGCCGGTCACGCCGCCGACCGTGAACAGGAAGATGAAGCCGATGGCGAACAGCATCGGCGTCTTGAACTCGATCGAGCCGCCCCACATGGTCGCGATCCAGCTGAACACCTTCACGCCGGTCGGCACCGCGATCACCATGGTCGCCATCATGAAATAGGCCTGCGCGTCGGCGCTCATGCCCACGGTGTACATGTGATGCGCCCAGACCACGAAGCCCAGCGCGCTGATCGCGATCATCGCCCAGACCATGCCGAGGTAGCCGAAGATCGGCTTGCGCGCGAAGGTCGAGATCACATGGCTGATGATGCCAAAGCCGGGCACCACCAGAATATACACCTCCGGATGGCCGAAGAACCACAGGATGTGCTGATAGAGCACCGGATCGCCGCCGCCAGCGGGATCGAAGAACGTGGTGCCGAAGTTGCGGTCGGTCAGCAGCATGGTGATCGCGCCCGCCAGCACCGGCAGCGCCAGCAGGATCATGAACGCAGTCACGAAGATCGACCAGGCGAACAGCGGCACCTTGAACAACGTCATGCCGGGCGCGCGCATGTTGAGGAACGTGGTGATGATGTTGATCGCGCCGAGAATGGAGGAGGCGCCGGACAGGTGCACCGCGAAGATGGCGAAATCCATCGCCATGCCCGGCGCGCCGGAGGTCGAGAGCGGCGCATAGAGCACCCAGCCGACGCCGACCCCGCCATCCACGAACACCGCCAGCACGCCCAGCGAGGCGCCGGCAACGAACAGCCAGTAGCTGAGGTTGTTCATGCGCGGGAACGCCATGTCGGGCGCGCCGATCATCAGCGGCATGAAATAGTTGCCGAAACCGCCGAACAGCGCCGGAATGACGACGAAGAACATCATCAGGATGCCGTGGCCGGTCACCACCACGTTCCACAGCTGGCCGTTGGGCGTGCCGTCTTCGGTCAGCATGTACTGGACGCCCGGCTCCATCAGCTCAAGGCGCATGTAGAACGTCATCGCCACCGAGATCGCGCCGAACAGCGCCGCGCTGACGAGATAGAGAATCCCGATATCCTTGTGATTCACCGAGCAGAACCAGCGGGTGAAGAACCCCGGCGCTGCGTGGTGACCATGGGCCGCTGTGGCGTCCGCCATGAACCGCTCCTGCTCGAACTTTTCCCGGCGCCGCTCGTAGCGCCGCACACTTTTTCCGGTTTAGCGCCCCGGCGGCGGCTTCGCAATCGCGCGGGCGCCCCGCCGCGCGGAAAACAACGCATCCCTGCCCGCGCGGCCTGCGCCGCGCGGGCAGGGTGTCGCGTCAGTGCGCGAACTGCGCCAGATAGGCGGCCACGTCCTTGCGGGACTGCTCGTCCTTGAGCTTGTAGGCCATGTTCGACTTGGCCTTCTTGTCGCCGAGCTTCGCCTGCAGATACTTGCGCGGATCGGCGATGTAATCGGCCACCTCGTCCTCGGTCCAGGTAAAGCCGGTCTCGCGCAGCGCCACCAGAGACTTGCTGTAACGTTTGAAGCCGTCGTCATGCGCGGCGGGGCCGCCGATCAGGCCATACTGGTTCGGGCCGGTCTTGCCGCCCTTGACGATGTCCTTGCCATCCTTGTCAACGATGGCGTGACAGGTCTTGCAGTTCTTGTTGAAGATCGCCTCGCCCTTGGCGGCGTCGCCCGACGCCTGAGCGGCGCCGCCGAGCAGCGCCAGCGCCATGGCGGAGGAAAGCAGAAACTTCATCGTGTGATCTCCCTTATGGGTCGTCTCGTTTGACGCGCGTCGTGGCGCGCTCGTCGGACGGTTTAGCATGTCGCGGCGCGGGCGCCACAGCCCTGCGGCGGATTCACCCGCGACCGATTGTTTCATCGAACGCGGCGCGCAGGGCGAGGTCGAGGTCGGCCATGGTCGCGGTCACGCCCAGATCGGCGAGGCTGGTGACGCCGTGATCGCCGATGCCGCAGGGCACGATCCCCCGGTAATGTTCAAGATTCGGATCGACGTTGATCGAGACGCCGTGAAACGACACCCAGTGGCGGATGCGCACGCCGATGGCGGCGATCTTGTCCTCGGCGGGGGCGCCGTCCGGCCCCGGCGGGCGCTCGGGGCGCGCCACCCACACCCCCACCCTGCCCGCGCGCCGCTCCCCCCGCACGCCGAGGCGCGCCAGCGCCGCGATCACCCATTCCTCCAGCGACCAGACGAAGCGGCGCACGTCGCGCCCGCGCGTGGTGAGGTCGAGCATCGCATAGGCCACCCGCTGACCCGGGCCGTGGTAGGTGTATTGCCCGCCGCGCCGCGCCTGAAACACCTCGAACCGCTGCGCATCCAGCAGGTCGGCGGGGTTGGCGCTGGTTCCGGCGGTGTAGAGCGGCGGATGCTCCAGCAGCCAGACCAGTTCCTCCGCGTCGCCGCTGCGGATCGCCGCGACGCGCGCCTCCATCGCCGCCAGCGCCTCGGGATAGGCTACGGCTGCGTCGCTTGTCAGCCACCGCATCGCGCGCGCCCCGTCGCTGCAAGGCTTGTGCGCAAGGGGCCTTCACAAGCCGCAAACCCTTCGCTATATCCCGCCGCCAGTGCGGTCGTGGCGGAATTGGTAGACGCGCAGCGTTGAGGTCGCTGTGGGGCAACCCGTGGAAGTTCGAGTCTTCTCGACCGCACCATCATTCCTCGGTCATGTCAGCCGATTGCGCCCGCCCCGGCCTTGAGCGCCGGATGCGCGCCGTCAGCAACAGCACCGGCGCCAGCCCGACGAGAACGATCACCAGCGCGGGCGTCGAAGCCTGCTCCAGCCGCTCGTCCGACGCCAGCCGGTAAGCCTGCACCGCCAGCGTGTCGAAGTTGAACGGCCGCATGATCAGCGTGGCGGGCAGCTCCTTCATCGTGTCCACGAACACGATCAGCGCGGCGGTCAGCAGCGCGCCGCGCAGGATCGGCGCGTGCACCCGGCGCAGCGCGCCCATCGGCCCCTGCCCCAGCGCGCGCGCGGCGTGGTCCATCGAGGGCGTGATCTTGCCGAATCCCGCCTCCACCGTCTGCAGCGCCACCGCCATGAACCGCACCAGATAGGCGAACAGCAGCACGCCGACCGAGCCGGTCAGCATCAGCCCGGTCGAGACCCCCAGCGCCTGCCGCGCCCAGGCGTCCACGGCATTGTCCACCGCCGCCAGCGGGATCAGCACCCCCACCGCGATCACCCCGCCGGGAATGGCGTAGCCCATGGTGGCGACGCGGTTGGCCAGCGCCGTCAGCCGCCCCGGCGCCAGCCGCTCGGCGTAGGCCAGCGTCACCGCCGCCGCCACGGTCAGCGCCGCAGCGGCCGTCGCCAGCGTCAGCGAATTGAGCGTGAAGCGCAGATAGCGCGGCCCGAACAGGGCGTGACCGTCCGACAGGCTCATCTGGACCAGCATCGCCAGCGGCGCGACGAAGCCCAGCAGCACCGGCGCCGCGCACAGCGCGCTCGCCGCCCACGCCCGCGGCCCGGCCAGTTCGAACGCCTGAAGATCGGTGAAGCCCGAGGTCGGATGGTATCGCGCCGCCGCCCGCTGGCTGCGCTCCAGCGCCACCAGCGCCAGCACGAACATCAGCAGACAGGCCGAAAGCTGCGCCGCCGCCACCCGGTCGCCCATCGCGAACCACGCGCGATAAATGCCGGTCGCGAAGGTCTGCACGCCGAAATGCGCCACCGTGCCGAAATCCGCCAGCGTCTCCATCAGCGCCAGCGCGACCCCGGTGGCGATGGCGGGCCGGGCCATCGGCAGCGCCACGCGCCGGAACGCCGCCCACGGCCCCAGCCCCAGCGTCCGCGCCACGTCGAAGGCGCGCGCAGACTGTTGCAGGAACGCCGCGCGCGACAGCAGATAGACATACGGATACAACACCAGCGTCAGCATCAGCGCCGCGCCCCACAGCGAGCGCACCTCGGGGAACCAGTAGTCGCGCGGCCCCCAGCCGAAGGCCGCGCGCAGCGCGCTTTGCACCGGGCCGGGGTGGTCGAGCAGCGCGGTATAGGCATAGGCGATCACATAGGCGGGAAACGCCAGCGGCGCCGCCAGCGCCCACTCGAACATCCCGCGCCCTGGAAAGCGGCACATCGTCACCAGCCATGCGCCGCCGACGCCCAGCAGCGTCGCGCCCGTCGCCACCAGCGCGCCGATCGCCAGCGTGTTGCCGACATAGACCGGCAGCACGGTGTCGAGCATGTGCCGCCAGCCGCCCTGGCTTTGCTGGGTCAGCGCCAGCAGCACGCCGAGGATCGGCGCCACCACCAGCGCGGCCAACACGGCGGCCGCGACGCTGAGGCCCGACGGGCGCACGCGCCTGTGCGCGCCGACGTCCGGGGGCGGCGGCGCGGCGGGCCGCCGCTCCGGCGCGGTCGCGTCGGTCATCTGGGAATTCCTGCGCTCATGGCCTGTCACCTAGCGCCCGCGCCGCGACCGCGCAACGGCCCGGCGCGCGCGCCCGCGCGGCGCTCAGCGCGCCGAGACCATCGCCACCATGGCGCGGGGCCGCGCCCGCGCCGGCGCCTCGGTCTCGATCACCAGCCGCGTCGGCAGCCGGGGATCGACCGCCTCCAGCGTCAGCGCCGCCACCCGCATCGCGGGGGCGCCCAGCGCGTGCGGCCCGGCGCCGAGCATCCGGTTGAGCAGCCCGAGCGGATGCAGCGCGAAATCGGTCGGCGTCAGCTGCTCGAAGCGGCTCACCCGCCCATCGGTCAGCGCCGCGCGCGCCAGCACCGCGCCGGTCGCGCCCTGCGCGGCGCCGACGCCCGGCGCCAGATGCGCCGCCGCGTCGAGCGGCGCGTCGCCGCGCAGCGCCGCCAGCAGCCGCGCCGCGTCGGTCAGCCGCGCCGCCAGCCGCCAGGCGACGCCGCGCCCGCGCCGCGCTTCGATCTCGCGCATCAGATCGGCGTCGGCCATGCGCGCCGCGACCCCGGTCTCCGCCGCCGCGCCGTCGATCTCGGCCTCCGCCCAGTCGATCCCGTCCAGCGAATCGCCTGCGCGCCACAGCGGCAGGCTGGCCCTGCCCCAGCGCGCGTCCCAGCGCCGCCAGACATGGTCCATCACCTCCGCCGCCATGGTCGCGCGGTCGCGCATCCAGCGCTCGAACGCGCCGATATGCGCCGGCGGCCCCGCGTCGCCGAAAGCGGCGCGGCTGATCCGATCCGGGTCGGCGTCCTCGGCGTCGAACGGCGCGGGCTCACGCCCCAGCGCGCGCGGCCACGCCACGCAGAACTTGAAGACATGCTCGCGCAGCGCCTCCAGCGCCATGCGCCGCGCCTCGCCGTCGCGCGGCGGCAGGCCGAACGCGGCGCGCGCGGCGGCCTCATGCGCCGCAGGGCAGCTGTCGGCCACCAGCCCCGCGATCCGCGCCGCCTCCTCCGCCGGTTTTCCCGCCAGCATCCGCGCCCAGGAGAGCGGCTGAGGCGCATCGAGCCGGGCGTTCACCGCGCCGTTGCGATGCACCAGCGTGACCGTCAAAGCGCCGCCGTCGATCATGATGAGGTCCTCCGGAAAACGCAGGGCCGGACAACGCAGGCCCCATGAACGCACGTCCCGAAAACGCAGACCGGGCCACGGACCGCCTGTCCGCGCGCCGTCGTAGCTTCGCCGTCCGTCATCTCTCGCATTCCCCGCCAGATAAAAATATCGTGACGCGCGCGCCCCGGCGCCGCTATGCGACTTTCATCGCATGGCGGCCTGGCGCCGTCTGAATTTTTCCCAGCAGTGATATGTATCGCAATGGCTTGGGCGCGGGGCGCGTCAGTCCGCCGCGCCCGGCGCCTCGAACCAGAACACCGACCCGTCGCGCCCGTCGGCGCGCGGCGCCACGCCGATCGCGCCGCCCAGGCCGGTGATGAACTCCCGCGCCACCGCCAGCCCCAGGCCCAGGCCCCCGTGCGCGCGGGTGGCGCTGTCGTCGAGCTGGCGAAACGGCTCGAAGATCGCCTCGCGCATGGCCTCGGGCACGCCCGGGCCGGTGTCGGCGATCTCGAAGCGCAGCCGGCCGGGCGCCACCGACCGCGCCGTGATCCGCACCTCGCCCGAGTCGGTGTATTTCACCGCGTTGCCGACGAGGTTGATCAGCACCTGACGGATGCGCCGCGCGTCGCCGCTAAACGCGCCCGCCGGGCAGACGCGCTCCAGCGCCAGACCCTTGCGCAGCGCGGTGGCGCGCACCGCGTCGAACGCCTCGTCGCACAAGGGCGCCAGCGAAAAGCGCGATTCGCGGACCGGCTCCGTCCCCACCTCCAGCCGCGCCATGGTCAGCACGTCCTCGATGATGCTGAGCAGCGAACGCCCCGACGAGGCGATGGTCTGCAGCCGCGACAGCTTTTCGGGATCGGTCTCGGTGAAGCGCATCAGCTCCGCCATGCCGAGGATGCCGTTCAGCGGCGTGCGGATCTCGTGGCTCATCTTGGCGAGGAACCCCGCCTTCAGCTGCGCCGCCTCCTCCGCCGCGCGCCGCGCCTCGACCAGCGCGGTCACGTCGCTGTTGGCGCCGGTGATGCGCAACAGCCGCCCGTCGGGCGCCCGCTCCAGCGCGGCGCGCGAACGCCACCAGAGATAGCAACCGCTCTTGTGGCGCACGCGATAGGTGATCTCATAGCGGTCGCGCGCGCGCAGATAGCGCGAGACCTCCGCTGTCACCCTGTCGCGATCCTCCGGATGCAGCGCGTTCAGCCAGCTTTCATAGCGGTCGGGGAACTCCTCGGGGCTGTAGCCCAGCATCTCGCGGTTGCGCGCGCTGAAGCTGACGGCGCCGGAGACGAGGTCCCACTCCCATATCCCGTCCGCCGACGCCTCGACCGCAAGGCGATAGCGCCGTTCGCTGCGATCCAGCTGCGCGCGCTGCGCCTTGCGCTCGGTGAGGTCGGTCACGACCGCCACCACAAGGCCCTGACCGCCGCGTTCGAAGTGGCTCAGTTCGACCAGACAGGGATACGAGCCGCCGTCGCGGCGTATCTGGCGGGTGCGCAGCGCCACCTTTTCCTCGGCGCCGCTGGTCAGCGGCGCGATCAGCGCGCGCAGTTGCGCCGCGTCCATGTCGCGCAGCACGTCCGCCGGGGTCAGCGCGCGCAGCGCGGCGTCGTCATAGCCGAGGTTGCGCAGCGCGACGCCGTTCGCCCGCTCGTAACGCAGGGTCCGGGCGTCGAATATCTGGATCTCGTGCGTGACGCTCTCGACCACCGCGCTCAGCAGCGAGGCGTCCTCCAGCGCCGCGCGCAGCGCCTCCTCGCGCCGCTTCGCCTCGGTGATGTCGCGCTGCACCGACAGCCGCAGCGGCGTGGCGGTGGGCCCGACGCACAGCGGCTTTACGGTGAGGTCCACCCAGAACGGCTCACCGTTCTTGCGATAGTTGAGAATTTCGGCGCGCACCGGCTTGTCGGCGTCGCGCTCGGTGAGGATTCGCCTGACTGTCCCGGCGTCGGTCTGCGGCCCGCGCAGGAACGCCGGCGACCGCCCGATGATCTCATCGGCCCTGTAGCCGGTCATCTCCTCGAACTTGGCGTTGCACCAGACGATGGTGGAATCGCGCGGCGGGTCGTCGCGCAGGTCGCCCTCGGTGATCAGGATCGCGTCCTCGGTCAGCGCGCCGAGGCCCGCGACAAGCGCCCCCAGCGCGTTTTCGTCAAGCGCCATGCGCCCGCCCGGCCCGGTCTGCGCGCCCACGGTCCCTCATCCGATACTCCGACTCGATGACGACACCAATACCAGAAACAGCGCCGGAATTCGTGAACGCTTTATTGTTCGGAACGTGTGTGTTTCGTATATCGCGCATCATGAACAATCGGGAAATCCATGCGCCAAATCCGGCGACCGCAATCACATTCCGCAAGATGCACGGGCTTGGCAACGACTTTGTCGTGATCGACGCGCGCGGGCGCGCCGATCCGGTGACGCCCGCGCTGGCGCGGGCGCTGGGCGACCGCCATCGCGGCGTGGGCTTCGACCAGCTTGTGGTGATCGGCGACGCGCAGGACGCCGACGCTGCGGTGACGTTCTGGAACGCCGACGGCTCCACCGCCGGTGCCTGCGGCAACGCCACCCGCTGCGTCGCGGCGCTGATGATGGACGAGAGCGGCGCCGGGCGCCTCACCCTGCGCTCCGCCTTCGGCTTGTTGCCCGCGTGGCGCGCCGCGCAAGGCCAGGTGACGGTGGACATGGGCGCGCCGGTGTTCGACTGGCGCGCCATCCCGCTGGCGCAGGCGGCGAATGTTGACGCCCTGCCGCTCGACGGCGCCCCTTCCGCCGTGTCGATGGGCAACCCGCATTGCGTGTTCTTCGTGGCCGACGCGGACAGCGCGCCGCTTGCGACGCTCGGGCCGCAGATCGAGCGTCATCCGCTGTTCCCCCGGCGCGCCAACGTCGAGTTCGCGCAGATCCTCGACCGCGGCGCCGTGCGCGCGCGGGTGTGGGAGCGCGGCGCGGGCGTCACGCTGGCCTGCGGCTCGGGCGCCTGCGCGATCGTCGCGGCGGGGGTGCGCCGCGGGCTGCTCGACCGCCGCGTGCGGGTGATCCTGGACGGCGGCGCGCTCGACATCGACTGGCCGGAGGGCGCGGGCGTGCGCATGACCGGCCCGGTCGCGCAGGTGTTCGAAGGCGTGCTGTCGCCCGAGTTTCTGGCGGGCGCCGGATGAGCGCGCCGGTGTTCGAGACGCTCGGCTGCCGCCTCAACGCCGCCGAGACCGAGACGATGCGCGTTCTGGCGCGCGACGCGGGGCTGCGCGACGCGGTGGTGGTCAACACCTGCGCCGTGACCGCGACCGCCGAGCGCGCGGCGCGCCAGCGCATCCGCCGCCTGCGCCGCGAACACCCCGGCGCGACGCTGATCGTGACCGGCTGCGCCGCGCAGATCGCGCCGGAGCGCTTCGCCGCCATGCCCGAGGTGGACCGGGTGATCGGCAACGCCGAGAAGCTGCGCGCGCAAACCTGGGCGCCCGACTTCATCGGCGCCGCGCCGCGCGTCAGCGTCGCCGACATCATGGCGGTGCGCGAGACCGCGCCGCACCTGCTCGACGGCTTCGCCAGCCATTCGCGCGCCCATGTGCAGGTCCAGAACGGTTGCGACCATCGCTGCACCTTCTGCGTGATCCCGTTCGGACGCGGCCCGTCGCGGTCGGTCGCGGCGGGCGCGGTGGTCGAACAGATCCGCCGCCTGACGGAACGCGGCTACACCGAGGTCGTGCTGACCGGCGTCGATCTGACAAGCTGGGGCGCCGATCTGCCGGGCCACCCCCCGCTGGGCGATCTGGTCCAGCGCATCCTGCGGCTGGTCCCCGACCTGCCGCGCCTCAGGCTCAGCTCGATCGACAGCGTCGAGGCCGACGCGGCGTTGCTCGACGCGCTGGCCTCGGAGGCGCGCCTGATGCCGCACCTGCACCTCAGCCTGCAATCGGGCGACGACATGATCCTCAAGCGCATGAAGCGCCGCCACAGCCGCGACGACGCGATCGGCTTCTGCGAACGGGTCCGCGCGCGCCGCCCCGACATCGTGTTCGGCGCCGACCTTATCGCCGGTTTTCCCACCGAGACCGAGGCGATGGCCGAGAACTCGCGCAGCCTGATCGCCGCCTGTGGCCTGACATGGCTGCATGTCTTTCCCTACAGCCCACGCCAGGGCGCGCCCGCCGCAAGGATGCCTCAGGTTCCCGCGCCCGAGCGCGCCGCCCGCGCCGCATCCCTGCGCGCCGAGGGCGCGGCGCGCGCCGCCGCCTGGGCCGCCGCGCGCGTCGGCGGGGTCGAAGCTTGCGTGGTCGAAGCGGGCGGCGTCGGGCGCTCCGAGGGCTTCGCGGAGGTGACCCTGACCGCGGCGCAGGCCGCAGCGCCCCGCGGCGCGCTGATCGAGGCCCGCATCGCCGCCGCCGAGGGCGCCCGCCTGATCGCCGCCTGAGCCGCGTCCCCCGCCACCCTTCAGCGAACCGCCTCGCACCGCAGCGGCGCGGGTCTCCTCCGACCGCGCGCGTGCTGGAGGCGACGCGATCTGCGCAGACGGCGCCCGGCGGACCGCCGGCGCCCGCCTCACCCCGCCAGCGCGGGGACCGGCGCGGGGAGCGGCGCGGCGGCGTCGGCCCGGCGCGGCGGCGCGACCAGCAGAATCGCGGGATTGCGCACGCCATGCGCGCGGATCGCCGCCTCCAGCGCGCCGAGGGTGGTCGCGACGCGGCGGGCGTCCGGCGCGCCCGCCCGCTCGACGATGTCCACCGGCGTCGCGGGCGCAGCGCCGCCTGCGATCAGCGCGCGCGCCGTCTCGCCCGCGCGCGCCACGCCCATGTAGATCGCCAGCGTCGCCTCCGCGCGCGCCAGCGCGGCGAAGTCCACCGGCGGCGCGCCGGTCGCGGGGTGACCGGAGACAATCGCCAGCGTGCGCCCCGACGCGCGGTCGGTGAGCGCGCGGCCAAGCTCGGCGGCGGCGGCCGAGGCGGCGGTGACGCCGGGCACGATCTCGGCGGCGAACCCGGCTTCGGCCAGCGCCGCGATCTCCTCGGTCGCGCGGCCGAACACGCCCGGATCGCCGGATTTGAGCCGCACCACGCGCTTGCCCGCGCGCGCGGCGGCGACCAGCAGCCGGTTGATGCGCGCCTGCGACCACGCCGCCACGCCGGGGGTCTTGCCGACGAACACCCGTTCGGCGCCGGGCCGGGCGAGCGCCAGCAGTTCGGGGTCCACAAGGCGGTCGTAGAAGATCACATCCGCCTCCTGCAGCCGCCGCACGCCGCGCAGGGTGATCAGGTCGGCGCAGCCCGGCCCCGCCCCCACCAGGCTGATCCGGGCTGTCGGCGAAGGCGAGACATGCGTCATGCGGCGTTCCTCGGGCGCGTGGCGATCAGACGGGCGATCTCGGGACGGCAGGCGCCGCAGTTGGTGCCGGCCAGCAGCGCGCGACCCACCGCCTCGACATCGGCCAGCCCCTGCCCGGCGATGGCGCGCGCGATCACGTTCAGGCCGACGTCGAAACAGGCGCAGAGCGTCGGGCCGGGATCGGGCGTCTCGCCGGGACCGCGTCCCGCCAGCAGCGCGGCGCGGTCGGGCGCCGCGTCCGACAGCGCCGCCGCCAGCCATGCGCGCGAGGCGGGCACAGGCCCCCGACCGGCGAAGAACGCGCCGACCAGTCGGCCCGCATCATCCAGAAACGCAGCGCGGAACGCGCCGGAGGCGGCGTCGCTGAAGGCGAGCGGCTCGGCCTGCGACCCTGCGCCGACCAGCGCGCGGGCGAAGCCGATCCAGTCGTCGGGCGGCGCGTCGCCCGCAAGTTCGACGCTCCAGCCCGCCTTGCGGCGCGCGCGCGCCCAGTAGGCGCAGCCTTGCGGCCATTCTTCCGGCTCCGGCCGCGCGCGCGACACCGCAAGCCCGCGCCACGCGGCGGCGAAGCGGCGGGCCGAGACGGCGGCGCTCTTGAGCGCGGGCTGGCCGGAGACCGGGTCGCATGCGGCGACGATCAGCCCGCCGATGCGCCCTGCGGGCGCGGTCTCGGCGGTCCAGTGCATCGGCGCGAACAGCGCGCCCTCGGCCACGCGGTCGGTGACCAGCGCGGGCAGGATGGCGCGCCCCGCCTCCCCGCGCAATTCGACCAGCTCGGCGGGCGCCACGCCAAGGCGGCCGGCGTCGGCGGGATTGATCTCGACGAAGGGCTCGGCGACATGCGCCGACAGCCGCGCCGACAGGCCGGTGCGCGTCAGGGTGTGCCAGTGGTCGCGGACCCGGCCCGTGTTGAGCGTGAAGGGCAGCCCGGCGGGTTTGGCCGATACCGGCGCGCAGGGCGTCGGCGCGGCGCGGGCGCGCCCGTCGGCGGTGAAGAAACCGCCTTCCGCGAAAAAACGCTCCCGCGATGGGCCGTTCGCCGGGGCGGGCCAGCGAAACGGCCGCATCGCGGCATAGTCCGCATCCGAACACCCCGCCCAGGCCGAGATGTCGAAGTCGCGCCCGGCGACGCCCGACAGGGCGGCGTGCTCGGCGAACACCGCCGCCGGGCCGTCCCAGGCGAAAGCCTCCGCCCAGCCCATCCGCGCCGCGACGTCCGCGAGGATGCGCCAGTCGGCGCGCGCTTCGCCCGGCGGGGGCAGGAACGCGCGCTGGCGCGAGATCGTGCGGTCGGAATTGGTGACGGTTCCCGCCTTCTCGCCCCACGCCAGCGCAGGCAGGCGCACATGGGCGAAGCGCGCGGTGTCGGCGCGCGCGCTGACCTCGGAGACGACCACGAACGGGCAGGCCGCCAGCGCGGCGCGCACCGCTTCGCCCTCGGGCAGGCTGACGGCGGGGTTGGTCGCGATGATCCAGAGCGCGCGCACCCGCCCGTCGCCGACCGCGCGGAACAGATCCACCGCCTTCAGGCCGGGGCGCTGCGCGATGCGCGGACTGTTCCAGAACGCCTGCACGCGGGCGCGGTGTTCGGGGTTGGCGATGTCGAGATGGGCGGCGAGCAGGTTGGCCAGCCCGCCGACCTCGCGCCCGCCCATCGCGTTGGGCTGGCCGGTGACCGAGAACGGCCCCATGCCGGGCCGCCCGATCCGCCCGGTGGCGAGGTGGCAGTTGATGATGGCGCCGACCTTGTCGGTGCCGTCGGCGGACTGGTTGACGCCCTGGCTCCACAGCGTCGCCACGCGGCCGGTCCGCGTCCATTCGGCGTAGAACGCCGCGACATCGGCTTGCGCCAGGCCGGTGAGACGCGCCACCGCCGCCGGCGTCAGCGCGGCGGCGGCGGCGAGCGCCGCGTCCAGCCCCGCCACATGCGCGGCGGCATAGGCGTCGTCGATGGCGCCCGCGCTCCCGATCCAGTTCAGCAGCCCAGCGAACAGCGCGACGTCAGCCCCGGGCGCGATGGCGAGATGAACGTCGGCCAGCGCGCAGGTGGCGGTGCGGCGCGGGTCGATCACCACCACGCGCATCGCCGGCCGCGCCGCCTTCGCCGCCGCAAGCCGCTGATAGAGCACCGGATGGCACCATGCGAGGTTCGCCCCGACCAGCACCACCAGATCGGCGGC
>Ga0210015_1003622_pt1 | contig 13552 bp, 12 predicted proteins | sample CryGeymeta201522_FD_185471 | JGI IMG/M metagenome (GOLD analysis project Ga0210015, IMG submission 185471) | Groundwater microbial communities from Crystal Geyser aquifers in Utah, USA - Crystal Geyser metaG 2015-22 (SPAdes) (version 2) | ecosystem: Environmental > Aquatic > Deep subsurface >... | reverse complement strand
AGTCGAGGCGCACGGTCTGGGCCTTGATGGTGATGCCGCGCTCGCGCTCGATGTCCATCGAATCGAGCACCTGCTCCTTCATTTCACGCTGCGTCAGCCCGCCGGTGAGCTGGATCAGCCGGTCGGCCAGCGTGGACTTGCCGTGATCGATGTGCGCCACGATCGAGAAGTTGCGGATGCGCGAGAGCTCTGTCATGGCCGGGGGTTATGGGCGCGGCCATGACGGCGGTCAAGCGGGCGCGCACCGGTCAGGCGGGGCGGCGCCGCACGCGCGGCGTCAGCCCTGCCGCTGCGGCAAGCTCTGCGGCCCGCTCCCCATCTCGGCCATCGCGCGCAGATGCGGAACAAGCCCGGCGACGCCGTGCTCGATCAGGTCCAGCGCGTGGTCGAAGGCGTCCGCCCCGCCGTAATACGGGTCGGGCACGTCGCGCGGCGCGATGTGCGGGGCGAAGTCGAGCAGCAGCCCCAGCGAGGCGCGCGCGGCGGGCGGGCGCAGCGGGCGCAGCGCGTCGTGCACGCGGGCGTCCATCGCCAGCACGAGGTCGCAGGCGTGGAAATCCTGCGCGGCGACCGCGCGGGCGCGCTGGCCGGTGATGTCGAGGCCGCGACGGCTGGCGGCGGCCATCGCGCGCGCGTCGGGCGCGGCGCCCTCGTGCCAGCCCATGACGCCCGCGCTGTCCACCTTCACCGCCAGCCCCCCGGTGCGCGCCGCCGCCTCCAGCGCGCCCTGCGCCATGGGTGAGCGGCAGATGTTGCCGAGGCACACCATCAGCACGCGCAGCAATCGCATCCACAGCCTCCCTTTCGTCATGCAAACTTGTCGCGTCGGCGCGCTGCGTCAGTTTATGATCTGTGAACGGCCACCAGACAAAGGAGAATCCGCCCATGAACCGCACCGCCCCGCGCATCGTCCGCACCGCCGCCCTCTCCGCCTGCGTCGTCGCCGCTTTCGCCGCCGCATCCGCCCAGGCCGACCCCGCCGACGACGCGATCAAGGCGCGGCGGGGGTTTTTCACGCTGCTGGGGGCCGAGATCGGCCCGCTCGGCGCCATGGCCAAGGGCGAGGCGCCCTATGACGCCGACGCCGCACAGCGCCACGCCGCCAACCTTCAGGCGCTGTCGGGCTATCGCTTCGGCGATCTGTTCGTCGCAGGCTCCTCCAACGACGACAAGTTCGGCGACACCCGCGCGCTGCCGGCGATCTGGGCCGATCCCGCCGGTTTCGCGCAGAAGGCCGAGGGGCTGGTCGCCGCCATCGGCGCGCTCCAGCCGGTGGCGGGCGAGGGCCGGGCGGCGCTGGCGGGCGGCGTCGGCGCGCTGGGCAAGGCATGCGGCGCCTGCCACGACGACTTTCGCGCCAAGGAATTCTAGCGCGTGAAAGACGGCGACGCAGGTCAGACGCGCGAGGCGCGCGTCTGGGACGTGGGCGTGCGGCTGTTTCACTGGCTGCTGGTGGCCTTTGTGAGCGCGTCGTGGCTGCTGGGCCAGTTCGGCCCGGCGATCATGACGCTGCATTTCCAGTCGGGCTATGTCATTATCGGCCTGCTGGCGTTCCGGCTGATCTGGGGGCTGGCAGGTCCGCGCCCGGCGCGGTTCGCCAGCTTTCTCGCCGGGCCGCGCGCCGTATGGGCCTATGCGCGCACCCTGCCCCGCCGCGCGCCCAGCTTCTGGCCGGGGCACAACCCGCTGGGCGGCTGGGCGGTGGCGGCGATGCTGCTGCTGCTGGCGGCGCAGGTCGCGACCGGGCTGTTCGCCGACCCGGAGGACTTCATCAATCAGGGGCCGCTGGCGGCGTCGGTCGAACCCGCCACGCGGCACTGGGCCTCGGCCTGGCACGCCCGGCTGGCCAACGCGCTGCTGGCGCTGGTGATCCTGCACGTCGCCGCGATCGCGTTCTACCGCTTCTGGAAGCGTGAGGATCTGGTGCGCCCGATGCTGACCGGGCGCAAGACGGTGCGCCGTGATGAGGCCGACCCCTGATCTCGGGGTCAAAAAAGCTTCACTTGGCGCCGCAGACCGTGCTTCCTACACCCCCGCAGGATGCCAACGCGGGCAAGAGCCGCGTCCATCGCGCAGGGAGAACCACCACATGAAGCGCCTCACCATCGCCGCAGCCGTCGCCGCCAGCCTGTCTGCGGGCGCGGCCTCCGCCGCCGACGAGATCCAGCTCTGGCACGCCTTCAGCGGGCGGCTGGCGGAGCTGCTCACCGAGCAGACCGAGAAATTCAACGCCGCGCAAAGCGATTATGTCGTCGTCCCCACCCCAAAGGGCAACTATTCCGAGACGCTGAACGCCGGCATCGCCGCGTTCCGCGCCGGTGAGCAGCCGCACATCCTGCAGGTGTTCGAGGTCGGCACCGCGACGATGATGGGCGCCAGGGGCGCGATCAAGCCGGTGCACGAATTGATGGCCGAGGCGGGAACCCCGATCGACAAGAGCGCGTTCCTCTCCGCCGTCACCGCCTATTACACCACCGCCGACGGCGACATGCTGTCGATGCCCTACAACTCCTCGACGCAGGTGCTGTATGTGAACACCGCGCTGTTGGAGAAGGCTGGCCTGCCCGCCGACGCGCCGCTGGAGACCTGGCCGCAGGTCGAGGCCGCGCTGACCGCGCTCAAGGCTGCGGGCGTGGACTGTCCGCTCACCACCGCCTGGCAGAGCTGGGTGCATCTGGAGAGCTTTTCCGCCTATCACAACGTGCCCTTCGCGACGCAGGAGAACGGTTTCGGCGGGACCGACACCAGCCTCGTGTTCAACGGCCCGCTCCAGATCGCGCATATCGCCAAGCTGGGCGAGTGGGCGAAGGAGGGCAAGTTCATCTACGCCGGGCGGCGCGGCGAGGGCGGCGCGCGGTTCCGCGCCGGGGAATGCGCGCTCTACACCGAAAGCTCGGCGGGCTATGCCGGGGTGAAGGCCGAGGCGCAGTTTCCGTTCCAGATCCGCCCGCTGCCCTACTGGCCGCAGGCCGAGGGCGCGCCGCAGAACACCATCATCGGCGGCGCCTCGCTGTGGGTGATGGCGGGCAAGCCGGCCGAGGACTACAAGGGCGTCGCGGCGTTCTTCAGCTTTCTGTCCAGCGCCGAGATCCAGGCGCAGTGGCACCAGCAGACCGGCTATCTGCCGATCACCTACGCGGCGTATGAGCTGACCAAGAGCCAAGGTTTCTACGAGACCAACCCCGGCACCGACGTCGCCATCATCCAGATGACCGGCAAGGCGCCGACGGCGAACTCCAAGGGCCTGCGGCTGGGCTCTTTCGACCAGATCCGCGCGATCATCGACGAGGAGCTTGAGGCCGTCTGGGCGGGCGACAAGACCGCGCAAGCCGCGCTCGACAGCGCGGTGGAGCGCGGGAACCCGCTGCTGCGCCGCTTCGAGCGCGCCGCGCAGTAAGAAGCTCGCAGTAACCGGCGCCGGGCGGCGCGCTCTCCCGCCGCCCGGCCCCCTCGCAGCCCCGGCCCCCGCGCCGGGGCCTCGCCCCCGCCCTCCCAAGGCCGCCCATGCACAAGCGCGTCGTGTTCAACAACCGCCTGCTGCCTTATCTGCTGCTGGCGCCGCAGGTGGTGGTCACGGCGCTGTTCTTCTTCTGGCCTGCCGGTCAGGCGGTATGGCAATCGACGTTCATCCCCGACCCGTTCGGCCTCAGCGCGGTGTTCGTCGGCTTCGATAATTTCACGTTTCTGCTGGGCGACCGCTATTATCGCGCCGCCTTCGTCACAACCGCGATCTTCAGCAGCCTCGTCACGCTGCTGTCGATGGCGATGGCGCTCTATCTCGCGGTGATGGCCGACCGGATCGTGAAGGGCTCGGGCGCCTATCGCACGCTGCTGATCTGGCCCTATGCGGTGGCGCCTGCGGTGGCGGGGGTGCTGTGGCTGTTCATGTTCAACCCCTCGATCGGCGCGGTGGCGTTCTACCTCAAGACGCTGGGCTACGACTGGAACCACGTCCTGCGCGGCGATCAGGCGATGGCGCTGGTGGTGGCGGCGAGCGCGTGGAAGCAGGTCAGCTACAACTTCCTGTTTTTCCTCGCCGGGCTGCAGGCGATCCCCAAATCGGTGATCGAGGCGGCGGCGATCGACGGGGCCGGGTTCTGGCGGCGGTTCTGGACCATCGTGTTCCCGCTGCTGTCGCCCACCACCTTTTTCCTGCTGGTGGTCAACATCGTCTATGCGTTCTTCGACACCTTTGGCGTGATCCACACCATCACCGCAGGCGGTCCGCAGCAGGCGACGACGACGCTGGTCTACAAGGTGTTCGCCGATGGCTTCGTCGGGCAGGATCTCGGCTCCAGCGCGGCGCAGTCGGTGATCCTGCTGGTGCTGGTCGGCGTGCTGACCGTGGTGCAGTTCCGCTATATCGAGCGCAGGGTGCATTACTGATGGGCGGCATGGTCGAGCGGCGCGGCTGGGGCCTGTGGCTCACCCATCTGGCGCTGATCGCGGGGCTGCTGATCGTGTGTTTTCCGATCTGGGTGGCTTTCGTCGCCTCCACGGTCACGCAACCCGAAATCGTGCGTCCGCCGATGCCGCTCCTGCCCGGCGACCGCTTTGTCGAGAACTATTCGGCGGCGCTGCTGCAGGGCGTCGGCGCGCCGGTGTGGCGGATGCTGATGAATTCGATGGTGATGGCGCTGGGCATCACCATCGGCAAGATCGCGATCTCGATCATCTCGGCCTACGCCATCGTGTATTTCCGGTTTCCGTTCCGCATGGTGTTCTTCTGGCTGATCTTTCTCACGCTGATGCTGCCGGTCGAGGTGCGCATCGTGCCGACCTATGAGGTGGTGGCGGGCTTCGGGATGCTCAACAGCTATTCCGGCCTGATCCTGCCGCTGATCGCATCGGCCACCGCCACCTTCCTGTTCCGCCAGTTGTTCCTGACCATCCCCGACGAGCTGGCCGAGGCCGCGCGGATCGACGGCGCCGGGCCGGTGCGCTTTTTCATCGACATGGTGCTGCCGATGTCGCGCACCAACATCGCGGCGCTGTTCGTGATCCTGTTCATCTATGGCTGGAACCAGTATCTCTGGCCGTTACTCATCACCACAAAGCCGGAGATGAACACCATCGTCATGGGGCTGAAGCAGATCATCCCCACCAGCGACGACGTCGCCAACTGGCCGGTGATCATGGCGACCGCGATGCTGGCGATGCTGCCGCCGGTGCTGGTGGTGATCTTCATGCAGAACCTGTTCGTTAAGGGCCTTGTGGAAAGCGAAAAGTAATGGCCGAGATCTCGTTACGCGGCGTGCGCAAGTCCTATGGCCCGACCGAGGTGATCCATGGCGTCGATTGCGAGGTCGCGGACGGCGAGCTGATCGTGATCGTCGGCCCCTCGGGCTGCGGCAAGTCCACGCTGCTGCGCATGGTGGCGGGGCTGGAGACGATCTCGGGCGGCGAGGTCTGGATCAAGGGCCGCAAGGTCAACGACCTGGAGCCGCGCGAGCGCGACATCGCCATGGTGTTCCAGAACTACGCGCTTTACCCGCACATGAGCGTGTTCGACAACATGGCCTACGGCCTCAAGATCGCCCGCGTCCCCCGCGACGAGATCCGCGCCCGCGTGGACAAGGCCGCCGCGATGCTGGAGCTGGCGCCCTACCTCGCCCGCAAGCCGCGGGAACTCTCGGGCGGCCAGCGCCAGCGCGTCGCCATGGGCCGCGCCATCGTGCGCAACCCCGCCGCGTTCCTGTTCGACGAGCCGCTCAGCAACCTCGACGCCAAGCTGCGGGTGCAGATGCGCATGGAGATCAAGGCGTTGCAGCGCGAACTGGGCGTGACCGCGCTCTATGTCACCCACGATCAGGTCGAGGCGATGACGCTGGCCGACCGGATGATCGTGATGAACGACGGCCGCGCCGAGCAGATCGGCCGCCCGCTGGAGATCTACGACGACCCCGCCAGCACCTTCGTCGCGGGCTTCATCGGCTCGCCGCCGATGAACTTCCTGCCTGACGGAAACGGCCTGACCGGGGTGCGCCCCGAGCATCTGCGGCTTTGCGCGCCGGTCGAAGGCCTTGTAGCGGGGCGCGTCCGCTTCACCGAGGCGCTGGGGGCGGAGACGCTGGCGCATGTCGCGCTGGATGGCGGCGGGATCGCCACGGTCCGGCTCGACGCCCATGCCGCCGCGCGCGAGGGCGAGGCGGTGGGGCTCGCCGCCGACCCCGCCCGTCTCTACCGCTTCGACGCGGGCGGCGCGCGTCTGAGGGGGTAGAGCGCGGCGCGCGTCTGCGGGGGTAGAGCGTCGCCGGCAAGACTGCGCAGCGGTGCTTGTCGGCGACGCTGCCGCCCATCGGCGCGACCAAAGCCCCCGTCAGGCCGGCCCGGCCCGACGCGGTGGCCCGACGCGGTTCCGGTCCGGCGCCGCAATCAGCCGACTTTCGGCAGGAAATCGCCGTCCAGCCGCAGGATCGCCGCGTGGATCTTTTCGGCGGCCAGCGTCATGTCGCGGTTGATCGCGTGCACCACGAACCAGTGGCGCACCACCGGCGTCTGCGGCGCGGCCAGCGTCACCAGATCGCCGTGCCGCAATTCGGCGACCGTGGTGTGCAGCGACAGGAAGGCGATCCCCAGCCCGGCGATCACCGCCTGCTTGATGGTTTCGTTCGAGCCCAGTTCGACGCAGCGATACTGCGCGCCGTCGCCCAGCCGGTCGAGATAGCGCTGCATCAGGATGCGCGTGCCCGACCCCGGCTCGCGCGCGATGAAGGTCTCGTCGCGCAGATCGGCCCATGACAGCGCCGCGACGCCCGCCAGCGGATGATCGGGCGCGGCGACGATGCCGTGGGGATGCGCCCCGACCGGCGTCGCCTCCACCGGCGGGTCGCGCGGCGGGCGTCCGGTGATGGCGAGGTCGATGGCGCCGGTCTCCAGATCATGCAGCACCGAATCGCGGTTGCCGACCTTCAGCGCCAGCGTGACGCCGGGGTGCAGCAGGCGCAGGGTTTTCACCAGACCGGGGGCGAAATACTTCGCCGTCGAGACCACGCCCAGCGCCACATGGCCGATCTGACCGCTCTCGATCGCGCGGACCTGCGCGGCGGCCTGCGACAAAACGACATCGACACGCTCGGCGGCCTGCAACAGCGCCGCGCCTGCGGGGGTGAGCCGCGACCCGGCGGAATCCGCCGCGCGCTGCAACAGCGTCGCCGCCATGGCGCCCTCCAACCCCTTGATCTGGCTGTGCACGGCCGGGGCGGTGAGGTGCAGCGCGTCGGCGGCGGCGGCGATCGAGCCATGCCGCGCCACCGCCGCCAGGGCGCGCAACTGTTTCAACGTGACCGCATCGATCCCCATGATTAGATTTTCCTGAATGAGAAGTAGATAACTTTAAATTTTAATTTCGGCCACTGCAACGCATAACCGTCCCGCAAGCCAAACCGACAAAGGGGCGACAGGGCGATGAGCGAACTCTCCGATCTCGACGGGCCGGAAATTCCCGACGCGCTGCGCGATGTCGTCAAGCGGCTGTGCGCGGTGTCCGCCGATCTCGCCACGCTGATCGCCAGCGGCGACATCGGCCAGAACCTCGGCGGCGCGGTCGGCGTCAACAGCGGCGGCGACGGCCAGAAAGCGCTCGACGTGATCGCCGATGAGGCGTTCATGGCCGGGCTGCGCGGCTCCGCCATCCGCTACTACGCCTCCGAGGAGCAGGAGAGCGCCGTGGCGCTGGGCGAGAGCGGCGCCTATGCGCTGGCGATCGACCCGCTGGACGGCTCCTCCAACATCGACGTCAACGTGTCGATCGGCACCATCTTCGCGATCTTTCCCGCCGCCGACGCCGCAGAGGCCAGCTTCCTGCGCCCCGCGTCCGACATCGTGGCCGGCGGCTATGTGATCTACGGGCCGCAGACCTGCCTGATGATCAGTTTCGGCGCCGGAGTGCTGAAGTTCACCCTCGACCCGCGCACCCGCGCCTTTCGCCTGACCGACCGCGCCGTGCGCGTGCCGCAAAAGACCAGCGAATTCGCGATCAACGCCTCGAACTACAAGCACTGGCCCGCGCCGATCCGCCTGTTCATCGACGACATGGTGGAGGGCGCCGAGGGCCCGCGCGGTCGCCCGTTCAACATGCGCTGGGTGGCGTCTCTGGTGGCGGAGACCCACCGCATCCTGACGCGCGGCGGCGTGTTCCTGTATCCCGGCGACAGCCGCAAGGGCTATGAGCGCGGACGCCTGCGCATCCTCTACGAATGCGCGCCGATCGCCTTCCTGATCACCCAGGCGGGCGGCGAGGCGTCCGACGGCACGGATCCGATCCTGCCGCAGCCGATCGAGACGCTGCACCAGCGCACGCCCTTCGTGTTCGGCAGCAGCGAAAAGGTCGCCCGGGTCGCCGCGTATTTCGACCTTCCCGAAACCGAAACCTCCGCGCTGTTCGGCAAGCGCGGCCTTTTCCGGAGCTGACAGACATGAGCAACCAGACATGAGCAAGAAGCATCCCATCATCTCGGTCACCGGATCGTCGGGCGCGGGAACCAGCACGGTCAAGGCCACCTTCGACCAGATTTTCCGCCGCGAGAAGTTCACCGCCGTCTCGATCGAGGGCGACGCCTTCCACCGCTTCAACCGCGCCGACATGCGCGAGGAGCTGGCGCGCCGCGCCGCCGAGGGCGATTTCAGCTTCTCGCATTTCTCCTATGACGCCAACGAGCTGGGCGAGCTTGAGCGGGTGTTTCGCGAGTATGGCGAAACCGGCAAGGGCCGCACGCGCACCTATGTGCACGACGAGATCGAGGCTGCGAAAACCGGCGTCGCGCCGGGCAACTTCACCGCCTGGGCGCCGTTCCCCGACGGCTCGGACCTGCTGTTCTACGAGGGGCTGCACGGCGCCGTGGTCAACGACACGGTCAACCTCGCCGCGCTGGCCGACCTCAAGATCGGCGTGGTGCCGGTCATCAATCTGGAGTGGATCCAGAAAATCCACCGCGACCGCGCCCAGCGCGGCTATTCCACCGAGGCGGTGACCGACACCATCCTGCGCCGGATGCACGCCTATGTGCACTGCATCTGCCCGCAGTTCACCGAGACCGACATCAACTTTCAGCGCGTGCCGGTGGTGGACACCTCCGACCCGTTCATCGCGCGCTGGATCCCCACGGCGGACGAGAGCCTGGTGGTGATCCGCTTCAAGAACCCGCGCGGCATCGATTTTCCCTATCTCACCGCGATGATCAACGGCTCATGGATGAGCCGGGCGAACTCGATCGTCATCCCCGGCAACAAGCTCGACCTGGCGATGCAGCTGATCCTCACGCCGCTGATCGAGCGCCTCGTGCGCGAGAGCAAGCGCGCCTGAAAGGAAACGCCATGAACACCCAGATCACCCCCGCCGACGAGCGCACCATGGCCAACGCCATCCGCGCGCTGGCGATGGACGCGGTGCAGAAGGCCAACTCCGGCCATCCCGGCATGCCGATGGGCATGGCCGACGTGGCGACGGTGCTGTTCAACCGCTTCATCACGCTCGACCCGCAGGCGCCGGGATGGCCCGACCGCGACCGCTTCGTGCTGTCGGCGGGGCACGGCTCGATGCTGCTCTATGCGATCCATCACCTGCTCGGCTACGCCGACATGGACATGGATCAGCTGCGCGCCTTTCGCCAGCTGGGCAGCCGCACGGCGGGCCACCCGGAATACGGCCACGCCGCAGGCATCGAGACCACCACCGGGCCGCTTGGCCAGGGCATCGCCACCGCCGTCGGCATGGCGCTGGCGGAGCGGATGGCGGCGGCGCGCCACCCCGGCCTGATCGACCACTACACCTATGTGCTGGCCGGCGACGGCTGTCTGATGGAGGGGATCAGCCACGAGGCGATCGACTTCGCCGGACACCTCGGCCTCGGGCGTCTGGTGGTGCTGTGGGACGACAACCGGATCACCATCGACGGCGACACCGGCCTGTCCACCTCGACCGATCAGCTGGCGCGCTTCGCCGCCTCGGGCTGGCATGTGCAGCGGGTGGACGGCCACGACGCCGAGGCGGTGGCCACGGCGATCACGGCGGCGCAGGCCGACCCGCGCCCCAGCCTGATCGCCTGCCGCACCATCATCGGCTTTGGCGCGCCGAACAAGCAGGGCAGCCACGACGTCCACGGCGCCCCGCTCGGCGCCGCCGAGATCGAGGCCGCCCGCGCCACGCTGGGCTGGACCCACGCGCCGTTCGAGATCCCCGACAGCGTCTATGCCGCATGGGGCAGGATCGCGGCGCGCGGCGCCGAGGCGCGCGCGGCGTGGGAAGCCAAACTCGCCGCCGCGCCCGACCGCGAAGCCTTTGCGCGCGACCGCGACGGCGACACCTCCGCCCTGCCCGCCGCCATCGCCGCTTACAAGGCGGAGCTTTCCGCCTCGGCGCCCAAGGTGGCGACCCGCAAGGCGAGCGAAATGGCGCTGGAGGTGGTCAACCGCGTCCTGCCGTTCAGCGTCGGCGGCTCGGCCGATCTGACCGGCTCGAACCTCACCCGCAGCAAGGGGATGAAATCGGTCACGCCGGGAGATTTCTCGGGCTCCTACATCCACTACGGCATCCGCGAACACGGCATGGCGGCGGCGATGAACGGCATCGCGCTGCACGGGATGCTGCGGCCCTATGGCGGCACGTTCATGGTGTTCGCCGACTATTGCCGCCCGGCGATAAGGCTTTCGGCGCTGATGGGCGTTCCGGTCACCTATGTGATGACCCACGACTCGATCGGCCTGGGCGAGGACGGCCCGACGCATCAGCCGGTCGAGCATCTCGCCGCGCTGCGCGCGATCCCCAACCTTACCGTGATCCGCCCCTGCGACGCGGTGGAGACCGCCGAGGCCTGGGAGATCGCGATGACCGCGACCGTCACGCCGACGCTGCTGGCGCTGTCGCGCCAGGGCCTGCCCACCTTCCGCACGACGCATGACGCGCGCAACCGCGTCGCCGAGGGCGCCTATGTGCTGCGCGAGGCCGAGGGCGCGCGCGACGTGACGCTGATCGGCACCGGCTCGGAGGTCGAGATCGCCATGGCGGCGGCGGACCTGCTGGCGGCCGAGGGCGTGCAGGCCGCCGTGGTGTCGGCGCCCTGTTTCGAGCTGTTCGTCCAGCGCGACGCGGCCGAGCAGGCGGCGGTGCTGGGCGCGGCGCCGCGCGTCGGCGTCGAGGCCGCGATCCGCCAGGGCTGGGACGCACTGCTGCGGCCCGGGGACGGCTTCATCGGCATGACCGGCTTCGGCGCCTCGGCCCCGGCGCCACAGCTCTACCAGCACTTCGGGATCACCGCGCAGGCGGTGGCCGACGCCGCGAAGGACCGGCTCTGACCACCCCAGAACCCCGCGATCAAGGAGAAATACGATGGCCCTTATCACCCTGAGACAGCTTCTCGACCACGCCGCCGCGCACGACTACGGCGTGCCCGCCTTCAACATCAACAACATGGAGCAGGGGCTGGCGATCATGGCGGCGGCGACCGCCTGCGACGCGCCGGTGATCCTGCAGGCCAGCCGCGGCGCCCGCGCCTACGCCGGCGACAACATGCTGCGCCACATGGTGCTGGCGCTGGCCGAGACCTATCCCGACGTGCCGATCTGCCTGCATCAGGACCACGGCAACAACGAGGCGACCTGCTTCTCGGCGATCCGCCACGGCTTCACCTCGGTGATGATGGACGGCTCGCTCATGGCCGACATGAAGACGCCCTCCAGCTATGACTACAACGTGGCGATCACCGCCCGCGTCGCCGACGCGGCGCATTGGGTCGGCGCCAGCGTCGAGGGCGAGCTGGGCGTGCTGGGCAGCCTGGAGACCGGCGAGGCGGAAGCCGAGGACGGCTCGGGCGCCGAGGGCAAGCTTGACGAGAGCCAGCTGCTGACCGACCCCGACCAGGCCGCCGACTTCGTGGCGCGCACCGGCGTCGATGCGCTGGCCATCGCCTGCGGCACCTCGCACGGCGCCTACAAGTTCTCGCGCAAGCCCGACGGCGACATCCTGGCGATGCGGGTGATCGAGGCGATCCACGCCCGCATCCCCAATACGCACCTGGTGATGCACGGCTCGTCCTCGGTGCCGCAGCACCTGCAGGACCTCATCAACGAGGCCGGCGGCAAGATGCCCCAGACTTATGGCGTGCCGCTGGCCGAGATCGTGCGCGGCATCCGCCACGGCGTGCGCAAGGTCAACATCGACACCGACTGCCGCATGGCGATCACCGGCCAGTTCCGCAAGGTCGCCAAGGCCAACCCGGCCGAGTTCGACCCGCGCAAGTTCCTGATCCCCGCGATGAAGGAGATGGAGGCGCTGGTGAAGGAGCGTTTCGAGGCGTTCGGCACGGCGGGCAACGCCCGCAAGATCAAGGTCATCTCGATGGACGACATGGCGAAACGCTACGCCGACAAGACGCTGTCCCCGGCCCTCGCGGCCTGAACGAAGGAAATCATCCCATGGACCAGTCAGACCGCTACGCCGACCTCAGCCTGAAAGAGGCCGATCTCATCGCCGCCGGACGCCATGTATTGGTGGCCTATATCTTGAAGCCCAAGGCGGGCCACGGCTATCTTGAGACCGCCGCGCATTTCGCCGCCGAAAGCTCGACCGGCACCAACGTCGAGACCAGCACCACCGACGACTTCACCCGCAGCGTCGATGCGCTGGTCTATGAGATCGACGAGGCGAAGCAGGTGACCAAGATCGCCTATCCGCTGGCGCTGTTCGACCACAACATCACCGACGGGCGGGCGATGATCTGCTCGTTCCTGACGCTGACCATCGGCAACAACCAGGGCATGGGCGATGTCGAATACGCCAAGATGCACGATTTCTGGGCGCCGCCCGCCTATCTGCGCAGCTTCGACGGCCCCTCGACCACCATCGCCGACCTGTGGCGGGTGCTGGGGCGGCCGCATGTGAACGGCGGCTTCATCGTCGGCACCATCATCAAGCCCAAGCTGGGCCTGCGCCCGCAACCCTTCGCCGACGCCTGCTATGATTTCTGGCTCGGCGGCGACTTCATCAAGAACGACGAGCCGCAGGGCAACCAGATCTTCTCGCCGCTGCGCCAGACCATCCCGCTGGTCGCCGACGCCATGCGCCGCGCCCAGGACAAGACCGGCGAGGCCAAGCTGTTCTCGGCCAACATCACGGCGGACGACCATCACGAGATGGTGGCGCGCGGCGAGTTCATCCTGGAGACCTTCGCCGAGAACGCCGACCACGTGGCGTTCCTGGTGGACGGCTATGTGACCGGCCCGGCGGCGATCACCACGGCGCGGCGCCGCTTTCCCGGCCAGTATCTGCACTACCACCGCGCGGGCCATGGCGCCGTCACCTCGCCGCAGTCGATGCGCGGCTACACCGCCTTCGTGCTGTCCAAGATGGCGCGGCTGCAGGGCGCGTCGGGCATCCACACCGGCACCATGAGCTATGGCAAGATGGAGGGTGAGGCCGCCGACAAGCTGATGGCCTACATGATCACCGACGACAGCGCCGACGGCCCGTTCTACCATCAGGAATGGGCGGGGATGAACCCGACCACGCCGATCATCTCCGGCGGCATGAACGCGCTCAGGATGCCGGGCTTCTTCA
>Ga0210015_1003612_pt1 | contig 13576 bp, 13 predicted proteins | sample CryGeymeta201522_FD_185471 | JGI IMG/M metagenome (GOLD analysis project Ga0210015, IMG submission 185471) | Groundwater microbial communities from Crystal Geyser aquifers in Utah, USA - Crystal Geyser metaG 2015-22 (SPAdes) (version 2) | ecosystem: Environmental > Aquatic > Deep subsurface >... | reverse complement strand
CTCCCGAGGCAAAGACCAAAGAGAGTAAATATCACATACCCTAGAGAACATAGCATATAAAAATCAAATTTTTATAGTTTTTAATTACATTATCGTTCCGGCCAAATTGTAAATTGGTAAAAGAACGGCCGCCGCCATAAAAGCCACCATTACTCCCATTATTGCTATTAAAATTGGTTCAATCAATGTCATTAAATTATCAACTGATCTGGTAACCTCATTGTTGTAAAATTCCGTTAATTCCGTCAAAACTTTAGCTAGCTTTCCGCTTTTTTCGCCACTGGAAATCATTTGGGTTAAAGTAGGCGAAATAACCTCGGCCCCTTTAAAAGCATTGGCAATTGTCTCCCCTCTTCTTACATTATCTCGGGCCTTCTTTAAAACCTCTTCGTAGAGCGAGTTACCAATAACTGAAGCCACAGTATCTAATGCCTGGACAATAGGTATCCCTCCTTTAATCAAGGTTCCCAGGTTCTCGGTAAGCCTGGAAATATATATTTGACGAAGAATCTTCCCTATTATCGGCAGTTTTATTTCGATTCTATCTTTAATTATTTTACCTTTGGGAGTTTTAATAAACCTCAGTAAAAAGAAAACTCCTCCTATGAGTGCGATAAATATCACTATAAAGTTTTCGGCAAAAAAATTCGAGACCACCATTATGATTTTTGTAGGCAATGGTAGTTCTGCTCCAAACTCCTCAAACATTGAAAACATCTTGGGCATGACAAAAGTTAACATGATAATCACCACTATAATTAATCCTCCGAAAATAAAGGCAGGATAAGTCATCGCTCCTTTTACCTGGGAAATCAAAGTATAGCTTCTTTCTGTGTGGTCAGCTAAGTATTCAAGAATTTTTCTTAGATTTCCTGCCATCTCCCCAGTTTTTACCATATTTATGTCAAAGGTAGAAAAGGTCTTAGGAGCACGAGCCAGGGCATCAGAAAAAGCCATACCACCATCGACATTGCTAGAAACTTGAGATATTTGGGAAGCGAACAATTGATTTTTTGTTTGCCCAGATAACGTATTTAATGATTCAACTAAAGGAACATCAGCAGCTACCAGGATAGAAAGTTGTCGAAAGAAAAAAACCAACTCTTGGGTTGATACTTTTTGTGGCAAAATTCTTATTTCTTTTTTTAGGCCTTTTTCTACTTCTAACGATTCAAGAGCCGTCACAATTAAATTATGATGCTGAAGAATTCCCAGTGCTGCTTCTTTTTTTGAAGCTTCTACAATTCCTGTCTCTACCGTTCCTTTTAAAGTTCGGGCTTTATAACGAAACTTCATAAGTTGTTATATATTTAAAAAATTATATATTTTTAAAAAAAATTAAGTTAAGGTTTATTCCGCTCTCAATCTTAACCGTAAATCTTTGGGGTCTAGAGAATACTTTAATGCTTCTCCAAAAGTAATTTCTTTTTGTAAAATAAGGTTTTTCAAAGCACTATTTAGGGAGATCATCCCTTCTTGGGAACTGGTGGCAATAACCATATCTAACTCATGGGTTCTCTTTTCACGAATAATGTTGGAAATCGCAGGCGTAGCGGTCATAATTTCACAAGCCGGAATTCTACCGCCTTCAATTCGAGTTAAAAGTCTTTGAGAAATTACTCCTTTCAAAGTGGAGGCTAGTTGAGCTCTGACTTGTTCTTGCTGGTCGGCCGGGAAAATATCAATAATTCTATCAACTGTCTGGGAAGCTGAATTGGTGTGCAAGGTTGAAAAAACTAAATGGCCCGTCTCAGCAGCAGTTAAGGCAATAGCAATCGATTCATAGTCTCTCATTTCTCCTAACATAATAACATCAGGATCCTGGCGTAAAGTAGAGCGCAAAGCTCGGTGAAAACTTACGGTATCGCTTCCTACTTCTCTTTGGTCAACAATTGCCTTATCTTGAATAAAAATATATTCAATAGGGTCCTCGATGGTAATAATATGGTCATTTCTTGCGTGATTTATTTCGTCAATAATAGCGGCTAAGGTTGTTGACTTTCCATGGCCTGCCGGCCCTGTCAGTAATAAAAATCCTTGTTCTAATTTCGCAAATGTATGCAAAAATCGAGGCAGATTTAATTCTTCAATGGTTTTAATCTTGGAATGAATTAATCTTAAAGAGGCGGAGACTACTCCCCTTTGAAAGAAAGTATTTACCCTGAACCTTGCTTTATCTTTATATTCGAAAGAGAAATCTAATTCTTTTTTTTGGAGAAATTTTTCTTTATTTTCTTCACCAAGGATTAAAAAAGCAAGTTCTCTGCTGTCATCTTTATCTAAAAATTTCTCATCTTCTAAAGGAGTTAATTTTCCGTCTACTCGCAAGGTTGGATATCGAGCTACAGAAAAATGAATATCCGACGCTTCAAGCGAGATAGCTTTTTCCAAAATTCTTGCGAGAAAATCACTATAATTCATATTGCTTTACCCCGTTACATATTGCTTTACCCCGTTAGAAGAAACAAAGTTTCTAACGGGGTTTACTAAGTTGAAATTTTCTAAGTAAATTCTTCTTTTAATTCTACACTCTTTAATACTTCTTCCAGGGCAAGTTCTCCTTGTAAGACTTTTAAGATCCCGTCTTGCTTTAGAGTAACTATTCCTTGACGCCTTGCCTCTGCCTCAATTTTCCCTTCCGAGGGAGCGGTGACTACTATTTCTTCTAATTCCCTGGTCATTGTCAGGGCCTCAAATATCCCTAACCTTCCTCGTGTACCTTTGTTAGCGCAGCGAGGACATCCTTTAGGCTTCCAAATATAAAGAGGGTCAGTTATTTTAACTTCTTTCCTATCCTCCGGTAAGAGCTTTTCTATTTCTGTTTTAATAATCTTCTCTTCTTCTTTATTTGTCTTTACTTTCTCTTTGCAATAAGGACAAAGTTTCCTAATTAATCTTTGACTGATAACCACTTTTAAACTCGGGGGAATTAAGAATTTCTCTATGCCCAAATCAATTAGTCGGGGAATAGCCCCGATAGCATTATTAGTGTGAAGAGTAAATAAGACCAAGTGGCCAGTTAAAGCAGCATGAGTAGCAAGGTCGGCTGTTTCTTTGTCTCTTACCTCTCCAACCATAATCACATCGGGGTCTTGTCTTACTACTTGCCTTAAGCCAGAAGCAAATGTGTATCCAATTTCGGGCCTGACGTGAGATTGGTTTACCCCGTCAATCCAATATTCCACAGGGTCTTCAAGAGAGACAATATTTATTTCTTCACTGTTGAGACCTTTTAAAATTGCGTATTGCGAAGTGCTTTTACCAGACCCCGTAGGGCCACAGAAAACTATTGAACCAAAAGGAAGTTTCATTGCTTTTTCTATAATCCTAAGGTTCCTGCCGCGAAATCCCAGTTGAGGTAGGTCTCTTATAGCGTTCTTTGGATCCAGAACCCGAAGAACTACTTTTTCACCCTGGACCGTAGGAAAAGTAGCTACTCTAAAATCGATCCGCCGACCGGAAATTTGAGCACTAAATCGGCCATCCTGAGGCATTCTCGTCTCGTCAATTCGAAGATTAGACATCACTTTAATTCTTGAGACAAATGAGGGCAGAATACTTTTTTCTAAAAAAAGACTGGAATATAAAATTCCATCTACTCTATATCTGATTCGGAGCTGGTTTCCATATGGTTCAACATGGATATCTGAGGCATCTCCCTCAATGGCATGCCGCAAAACTACAGTTACAATCTTAGAAATGGGCGCTTCTTCCTCTAGCCTCTTCTCAATCTCTTTTTGAGGAGTGATGCCTACCACTCCTTTTTCTAACTCCCCTAGGGCTCTTTCTACTTCCTTTTTGACTTCTTTTTTGAGGGTGCGGTATTTCTTAAAAGCGGTTAGAAAATCAGAAATAGAAATTACAAAAACCTTAGTCTTAATATGCTTTTGTCTCTCAATAAAATTCAAAGCGGCTTGGGAAGAAAGGTCTTCAGGATTGACCATACCAACTTCAAGAATGTTCTCTTCCTTACCCAGAGGAATCATTCTGTAGCGTTTGGCTGCCTCTTCAGGAATTTCTTCTAAAATTTGGGGAGAAATCTCCTCTTCGTGAATATGGCGAAGGGGTATCTTTAAAAATTCGCTTTTCTCTCGAAAAAGATTTTCTTCGGGTATAATTCTCTGCTCTAAAATTAAATCCTCGAGAATTCTCTCCTTTCTTTCTGATTGGTCTTTTAAATTTGAAATTTGCTCTTCACTAATAAGATTCTTTTTAATAAGATATTGGATAAATTCAGGAGACATATTGGTCTTATTCTATACGAATATGAAATGCTAAAGGAAAAACTTCCTTCGGGCCCAGGGGAGAATAAATCTCTTTTATTCTGCACCGATTTTGAACATAGAAAATTTTATTTTACCGGCGAAAATGGATCTCCCCGACCCACCTTTTCCGAAGGAACTGTAGGAATCTTGGGGAAAGGATTCTCTTTTAGACTTTTGAGGGTTTTGCTAGTAAATATTCCAAGACTTGTTTCAATTTTTTTAAGTTCCTGGATAGTTAATCCTATATCTTGAGGTTCTATTACTATTTCGCTCTCGGGCACCTTTTGAAATATAAAATAGAAAACGATGCCTAAAATCAAAACAGGAATTAAAATATACCAGAGTAAAAAGGGAATTTTAAAAGGCCTCTTTGCTGCTTTTTCTTCCTCGGGAATGAAACTAATTGGCATATAATTTTTATCTTTTTAATATTTTTTACTTTGTTGGTGTTTCTACTTCTGGTGGAGGGGGTGAGGGCGCCTCAACTTTTGGCAAGGCCTGAGTATAGACATCAATCTTTAAAGAAAATGAATAGACAGCTTCTGGTGCTCCTTTTTTCTCTACTTGCAGTGCAATATCTTTTACTTCCATAATATTTAGGTTTGTAGCGATAGCTTCGAGAAAATTTTTCAAAGCCAAATAACTTCCTTTAGCATCGAGGCTCACCGGTAAAATACCGACTCCTTTGTCCGACTTTTCCAGGGGAGAAAAAGAAATATTTTGTATCTTAATCTTGCTTTCGGCTGCTAACGCTTCTAATTGAATTAAGATAAGGGGCAAGTCCGGTTCTGGTAAAAGAAGCTGGTTTATTGTTTTCAGGTTTTTGCTATTTTTTTTATATTTTTCAGAAACTCTCTTAAACTCTGCAAGAGTATTTTCTTTTTCTTCTAAAGTTCTTTTTCCTTTAATTAATTCTCTCTGGTTATTTTTAATCTCAGGTAAAGATGCCCAGATCAAAAAATAAGCAATTAAAACAAAAACGAGAACTAACCCAAGATACAAAAATATTTTAAAGCCCTTAAATTCCATGATAATTTATTTAATTTTATAAGAAAATTTTATTACTTTCTCGTCTAAAGTGAGTTTAAATTGAAATTTAAACAGGTCTTCTGCTTTGGAAATTCCGCCAACTTCTACACTTTTAATTTCTGGCATGGATCTAAAAATGGAAGTTTGCATGGCCAAGGCTTTATCGTTATCAGATTCGGCCGAAATTATTATAGTATTGTCCTTGGCATTAAAAATAAAACTAGTAATTTGGACTTCGCTGAAAGTTTTCTTTTCCAAAAGATCGAAAATGTTTTTTGCCTTAGTATGAGAATCTAAAACAACCTTAGTTTTCTCTAAAAGGGGTATTTTTTCTCGCATCTCTTTTTCTAATTTTTTATCTTTTTCTTCATCAAGTTTTTGAATCTTTTCCTCCAAGATAGAAATCTGTCCTTTCATTTGAGTGTTATAAATCTTCAGACCAATAAAAATTACCAGTAAAAGTAAAATCGTCCCTATAAAAAACCAAAGGGTCTTATCTTTTTTTATTTCCGAGATAAATTCAGGTTTTGTTTGAGAAGGGATAAAAGATATGGCCATATAAAGAAGACTCTAAAATTTATTTTACATGTTTATTTCAGAAAAGACAAGGTTTTCCTAAATAAATTTAATAAAAAATTTTCAAACAAAATTTCTATTTCTTCTCTAAAAATTCCCTTAGGGCCAGGCCTACAGCAACAGAAAAGGAAGGGCCTATAGCTTCAAGAATCTCATGTAAAACTGGGGGATAAAGAATTTCGGAAAAGGGATTGGCTCTTTCAACTTTTATTGCCAGTCTTGAGGCAAAATAATCAGTTAGTCCTGGCATATTAGCAACACCTCCCGACAAGATAATTTTTTGAATCTTCTTTTGAGGATTTTTGGAAAGGTATGCATTAATCCCTTCTTCGACACCAAAAATAATTTTATCGATAACTGGAACTAAGATGGGAGCTACCAGAGTATCTATTTCTTTTGAGAGACCTTTTGTCTTTCGAATCTCTTCGGCTCTTTCAAAAGAGATATTCATCCTTTTCGATAAAGCGTTAGTTAAATCAAAACTTGAAACATCTAAGTTATGGCAAAGGCGCACAAAGCCATTATCTACAATAGTAATATTAGTAGTCTTCCCTCCGATATTTACAATTAATATCGGTCCGCCTTCTCGAGCCAGGGCCCTTGCCTCTGCAAAGCTCTCAATCTCAAGGGATTTTAAATTACATCCCAAAATTTTGGCAATTTTTATGTATTTTTCAATAATATCTTTGGGCACAGCGACAAGTAATACCTGAATTTTGTTTTCAAGGAGCGCTTCTCTTTCTTCGATTATTACCCAGTTTAAAACCACTTCTTCAATGGGGACGGGAATATATTGATAAGCTTGAAATCTTATCGCTGCGGGAATTTCTTTTGGTTCCATTAAAGGAAGTTCTATTAAAGTAAAGAAACTTGAGAAGACCGGAAGAGAAAGAACAAGATCTTTAGTTTTAATTTTTGCTTCTCTGATAATCTCCTTTATGATAGTGGCTATCCCCTCTTCAAAAAAAGAAACAAAACCACTTTCTACTGGAAGCAATTCTCTCTTAGAGGAAGGAGGAATATATTCTCCATAATTTTTCAGTTTTATCCTTCCTTTCTCTTGCTGGAGTTCTACCATTTTTATTGAGGTAGTGCCAATATCAATTCCCAAGACCGATGGCATTCCAAATCCAAATACCATATAAAATTATTTAAAAAGTTTATAAGTATTATATCAAATTATTATATATTTTCAAATTTTTTAAAGATGGCCTCATAGGTTATCTAAAATATATTTGTCCCCTGCCGTCTTTTTGAATTCCCCTAAGATCAATATATTCTAAGTTTTCCTTTTCGCTTTTGGAAATTGCCGTTTGAAAAGCATTAAGCAAGATTTCGATTTGGGTTTTAAAACTATCATTTTTTGAAAAAAAGAGTGTAAAACCATTTTTCGTTTTAATTTCTAATTCATATGGTAAAACATACACTTTTTCAATAAAAACTCTCAATTTTTTGAGTTCTTTTTCTAAGAAAATAAAATTTTTTATTGTTTCTTCCTTCATGACTACATCACCAATTTTTATTTTTTCAAGATTTGCTATTAAGAACTTGGATAGGTTTTTTTCCTTAGTTGCCTTTTCAAAAATACTGCCATCGGACGCTAATAAAAAACAATCGTCCAATCTTTTTTGATAGCAAACTAAGCCTACTGCTCTCTTCTCTACAATACTAATAATTATCTTATTAGGAAATTCTTTTCGAATTTTAATATTCTCGATCTTGGGAAAAGACTGACGAATTTTTTGGCTAAGATTTGAAGCATTGACGAGAAAGAAATTAAGATTTTCTCCTATAATATTTTGAACACCATTAGATAACTTTGCTTCTCCAGTAATTTTTACTTCTTTAATCTTAAAATATGGTGTTCTAAAAATAAGCCAACAGAAGCTCAAAAATAATAATAACACTAAAGCAAAATTCCAAAACCAACGTTTTTTATAAAATCTTTCTTTTCTTTTGGATTTTCGAGTATGGGATAGATATTTTTTCCTCTTCATAATTAATATTATAATCTCCTTTTGTATCGTCTAAATGTTTCTATAATCCAGTTTCGGAAGTAGCGATGGGAAAGAGGAAAATCTTGAGTTTTAATATATTCTCTTTTTTCTCCCCCAAAACCTTTTTTAAAAAGAGTCAAACCATGCCAAGGATGGTGACGATTTTCTTTCGGGGCTATTCCCCAAAAATTATAAAGGACACATCCCTTTTTTTTGGCTTCTTTTATAATTTCCCACTGCAAGAGATATGAGGCGGGAATCTTGGGAAATAAGTTTAGAGAAGCTCCTTGATGATAAAAAGCAATTTTTTGCCAAAAAATAATCATAGCGCTAGATAAAATTTTGTCTTTCCATTGGGCGAAAAAAAGCAGCACATTGTCAGGTAAAAAACTTTCAAATTCTTTTTTCAAAAAATCATAAGAAAAAGGAATAAAGTGGTGACGACTCACTGTTGCTTGGTAAAGCTCACAGAATAATTTTACATTTTTAAGATCATTTGAAAAATAAATTTTCACTCCTTCTTTTTGGGATCTTTTTATAAGATTACGAGTGGTTTTTCGCATCTTCTTTAAAATTTCATTCTCTGGGAAGGTAATATCAAGTTGCCAAGTTACCTCAGGGTGAATATGAATGGGGGCTGGCCTAAAACCTAATTCTTGAAAGATTTCTATATTCTCTTTGTTTTTTTCCCACAAGGGTGCAATTCTAATAAAAGCGACCTTTTCGTCTTTAGCAATCTTTTTCAGTCTTTCTAAAAGAAGTTCCAGGACTTTTTTTCTGTCGTTCATTAATAGTTCTTTAACAAGGGGCCCGTGAGGAATAAACAAAAAATTTCCTCTCCTAGCTGTTATCTTTATCACTAAAGTCGCACCTATTTGGTGGCTACTGTCGAATATTCCCAGCCTCCATATTTTTTCCCCTATTTTTGCTTGAAATTCTCCCCAGTTCCACGATTGTAAAAAAGTTTTTTCTCTGATTTTAAGCAAGAAATCTTCCCAAATTTTTTTATCACTTATTTCTCGAATTTCCATAAGTATAAAGCCCCACCTTTTCTAACGGGGTGAAGTTTATCTTATAAATCTAGATAATATATTTATTATTTTTTGGGCATCGTTCTTGGATATATTAATATTGGTGGGTAAGTTCAAAATTGTCTGGGCGACCCCTTCTGCCCGAGGACATTTTCCTCTAATATAATTCATTTTTTGAAGATCTGTATCGGGAGGAACAACTGGTAAAGTGTGCCAACCGTCATCTACAAAAATGTTTTCTTTTTTTAATTTTTGGCGAATCTCTTTCGCCCCGTTTAGAAATCCCTGATTTCTAACGGGGTAAACATTTTTAACAAATATTGGATAGCGCATATAAATTGGCTCTGTATCTTTATTCGCACAAATTCGCACTTTCATCCATGAAAATTCGCGATTATATATTTTAGCAATCTCTTTTCTGTGTCTATTAAATCTCTCTAATTTTTTAAATTGATTTAGGGCCAGAGCCGCCAGAGCATTTGGCATTTTTTGGGGGAAATAAAAGGGCTTTTTTCCTTCTTTTTCCTCTTGATAAACCGAGGGAGATAAAATTTTAAACTTTTGTTTTAGATACAAAATACCTTTGCCAATGTTCAAGCAAGAATAAATTGGCAAACACCAGGCAAATGAAATTGGATGTAAAAGTTGCTGGAAAATCCAAGAATTTGAAGGATAATCTATTTTTTTGCGAAACTCTTTTATTTTTTGAGCTAATTTGTCATTATTGGTTACGACCATTCCGCCAAATACAGAAGAAATTATTTTATCGCGACCAAAAGAAAAAAAAGCGGCGTCACCAAATGTTCCCGCCTTCGCTGAAGCTTCGGCGGGCAGGCCGCCTTTTTTACTTTTATATTCAGCTCCTAAAGAATGGGCGCAATCTTCAATTAAAAAAAGATTGTATTTTTGACATATATTTTTAATTTCTTCGATTTTGGCCGGATAGCCAAAGGTGTGTTGAATAATTACCGCTTTGATTTTTGAGGCTTGCCCTGAGCTTGTCGAATGGGCAATTTTTCTTTCCAGGTCTTTGGGATCTAAATTCAAGCTCTCATCAATATCTACAAAAACTGGATTTAATTTTTGCCACAAGATTGGATTAACAGCAGCATTGCAAGTGAATGCCTGAAGTAAAACTTCTTCCTGCTTACTAATATCCAAGGATTTTAAAATTGCCAATAAGGAAGAACGACCACTGTTAAAAGAGAAGGCGTATTTCACTTGTAAATATTCCTTAAATTTCTCTTCTAATTTTTGGATCTCTCCCCCTTTTTGCCATCGCCAAGGCTGAAATAAAATTCTCCAGGCCAGTTTAATATCGTCTGGCTCGGTATTGGGAGAAAAAGATATAGAAATTGGTCGAAAAGGATTCATAGAATTTTACATCCTTTGGTTGCGAAATTAGTACTTTCGATGCGAAATTTTATAGAAATTTGTAGAAATTAAAACAATGAATTTCTACGAGTTTCGTGAACGAAGCGAACTAATTTCAATGAATTCCAATAAAATCTTTGATTTTATTCGGAACTCTTCCTTCGATTAAAATTACATTTCCTGGGGATAAATAAGGCCGAAGTTCTTTTGAAATCTCTCCTGGGTTGTTAGAAAATAAAATCTTGTCTTTGAGCATTTTTGATTCCATCGCTCCAATTTTTATCTCTTCAAAATAAAAAGGGGTAGTAATTATTGCTAAATCAAAATTTTTACCTATCATTCTTCCGATGCTTTTGTGAATTGCTGGCGCCGATTTACCAAGCTCAATAAGACAAGGCATCAAGACTATCTTTTTGCCATTTTTATATGTTTTTAAATAGTCAATTGCGGAAAAAGTTCCATCAGGATTTTGACTATAACTATCATCTATTATTGTAACATTATTTTTACCTCCTTTTTTTCTAAGTGACGTCTCGGAGGGTTTGATATCTGGCGCTATTTTTTTAATAGTGTTAAGACTAACTCCCAAATAAAGAGCACAGGTTATTGCCCCTAAAAAATTTTCAATATTATATCTTCCCAAAAGGTTTAATCTAATTCTCTCGTCTCCCTTAAAAGTTTTTATTAAAAAATCAATAAAATCTGGCGTCTCATTAATATCTTGAGCCAAGGTATCAGGTTTTTGGTCTCGAGGTTCGCTTTGTGGCGCTGAAGATACAAAATAAATAAATTTTTTTATAGTAGTTCTTTGAGCTAACTTTTGACACTCCTCATTTGTGCTATTAAAAATAGCAAGTCCATCTTTTGGTAAAGAACTAATCAATTCATATTTGGTATTTATAATATTTCTTAAATTTCCGAATAAAGAGATATGTTGCCCAGAGATTCCTGTTAAAATACCAATTTTGGGATGAACTATATCACATATTGCTTTTATTTCTCCTTTTCTGTAAGCGCCCATTTCGCAGATAAAAATTTGATGGTCTTCTTTTAAATCTTCCAAAACAGCTTTTGCTACCCCAATCTCACTATTTTGGTTAGCGGGAGTTTTATAGGTTTTATACTTTTGGGAAAGTAATTTATATAGAAATTCTTTTGTAGAAGTTTTGCCATAAGAACCAGTAATACCTATTACAAGAAGTTTTTTAAATTTCTTCATTTTCTCCTTTGCATTTTTTATTATCATTTTTTTAATGAAAAAGGTGGGAATCTGGAATAGGACTATCAAAAGAGAAATAAAAACAGGAAAGAAAATTTCAAATAAAAATAAGTAGAGAAAATAGTTAAAGGGGCTCAAAACAGATTGGAAAAAATATAAAGAGTTTCTAAATCCGAAAAATAATGTTCCCCCTCCGGAAAAGAAAAAGAGAACAATCGTCTTAGAAGTGAATTTTGGCAAATTCCATTCTTTCCTGACGAAAAAATATAAAGACCTTAAGCCAAGAATGACATATAAGAGTAGGCTCAAAAAAATAAAAATATAGTGAGGAATTTCAAAACTTAGAGAAAAAATTAAGGCCAAAAGTAAAACTAAGCTCCAGATTACTACCCTGGGGAAAAGGAGAAATTTATTTTCTTTAATTCCATCTAAAAACCTGTCGAATCTATATTCTTTTAATTGCCAAAAATAAAGCCAGAGAGAGAGTCTTCGAAAAATATGAAATAGCCAAGAAAGAAAGGTAACAAGGGCCAAAATTTTAAAGTAAAAAGTTAAATCCATATCAATTCTCTAAAAACTTTATAACTTCTTTTGCCAATTTTTCAGGTATCTGAAGATTAAGGGCATGTTTTTCTCCGGGAAAGATAACTAATTTTGAATTTTTTATTTTTTCTTTTAAGATTCGAGTATGAGATAGAGGAACTAAATCGTCTCTCTCTCCCCATAAAATCAGTGTTGGAGACTTTATCTTTTCCAAATTCACTTTTAAATCTTCGCTAATTATTTTTTTGAATATGTCTTTCATTATTCCTTTTGCTAAATAATAATCTGTTGGACCATAAAGACGATAAAAAATTTTCTTTGATAAAGGATAAATTTTATTTAAGACCGGAAGAGAGAAAAATTTTTTTCCAGCATTTACTAAAGAATAGAAAAATAAAACTTTCTTTGGTTTTTTTTCATCTCTTATTGCTGCACAACCACAAAGAATAAGTTTATCAATCCCGCCCTTTTTAAAAAGGGCGGGGTCGGCTGCCATTTTTATGGCAATCCCGCCTCCAAAAGAATGCCCCAAAAGATTAAATCTTTGCCATCCTTTCTCCTCTGTAAATTTCATTACCCATTCTTTATAGTTTTCAATTCCCCAAGCTTTTTGTGGGGGTGGATTTTTTCCAAAGCCAGGGAGATCAGGAACTAACACTTCTATTCCTGATTTTTTCAGAATTTCTTTAACTTTTTGCCACTTACCAGAATTTGAATCCCATCCGTGTAATATTAATAATTTTCTACTCTCCATAAAAATATTGCTTTAAATAATATTTTTATAATTTTTATATTTTAAATTTTCCTTTCAGGATTGGCAGCGCTTTATCTATGGCTATTTTACGATGAGAAATTTCTGCCTCTTCTTTTGCTGATAACTGGGCAAAAACTTTTTTCTTTCCTGGGAGATAAAAGATGGACCGGAAAGGATAACCTCTATATCTTTGGGCTATCGGTTTTTCCGCAATGAATCCTCGCAAAACCCCTTCAAAAACATAAACTTTTGAATCTTTTGGGAAGGCTAAAGCAATAACTACTAAAAGTTGGGCCCCTTTCTGCAAGAAAGGCACTCCCTTCATTTTTTTTAAGATTGTCGCAATTAATTCTTCGTCAGTAGCCTCATGCCCTGGCCACCTCCTTGACTTTATTCCTGGTTCACCATCTAAAAAGTCAATTTCCAATCCCCCGTCATCGCCAAGAGCTGGCAAACCTCTTAATTTTGAGTAAAAATTTGCTTTCTTTATAGCATTCTCTTCGTAAGTTTTCCCATCCTCTTTTACTTTATCTTTAATGTTTAAATCTTTTAAAGAGACTACCTCTATTGCTAAATCCTTTAGAATGATTTTATATTCTCTAAACTTCCCAGGATTTTGAGTGGCAATTAAAAGCTTTTTCATAATCCCAAATCGTTAGCTATTTTTTGCATTGCTATAAGACAAATCTCTATAAATTTTTCGAGAGAAAGACCGATATCTTCGCATTTTTTAATAATTTCTCGGTTGGCGCCCCGAGCGAATGATTTTTCTTTAAATCTATTTAGAA
>Ga0210015_1003607_pt1 | contig 13587 bp, 10 predicted proteins | sample CryGeymeta201522_FD_185471 | JGI IMG/M metagenome (GOLD analysis project Ga0210015, IMG submission 185471) | Groundwater microbial communities from Crystal Geyser aquifers in Utah, USA - Crystal Geyser metaG 2015-22 (SPAdes) (version 2) | ecosystem: Environmental > Aquatic > Deep subsurface >... | reverse complement strand
GGTTGCCCGCCCCAAGTCCCGGCTTGGGCGGAGGGGGCCTCGAACTGGGGACTTCCTTCCCGCTCCCCCTCGGCCAATACCAGGCCGTCGTAGTAAATGGTCACATTCTGCCCGTCCCCTTCTGCGCTGGAGACAGGGAAGGGAATCAGTTCCAGCCAGCCGTTTTCCGCCTCGAATGGCACATCAAAGACGATGCTGTAAAAAACTGGCGCGGGGGTCAGGGTTACGCTTTGAGCGGGACTAAAGAACAGCTCCTCCGCATTCTCGGCTGCGCTTGCGCTGGTCATGGACCGTTTAACTTCGAGAACACAGGCAGAACACGAATTTTGCACGGAGTGGCCCGGCATCTGGCGGCTGAATTCGTCAAGCGATTTGTACAAAGATGTAAGCCCTGGCCCATCGTTCTTGTTATAGAGTTTCATTCTTAAGATCGGAAGTTGAATCCCTGCAGGCTGGCTGGCCCACATCCATGCCCCCAGTGTGACCGTTTTTTGTCGCAGCGGCTGGATTTGAGAGGCGCTGATAAACTGCCCGATCCAGGGAGATTGCCCCGGTTGATAATGAAGGTTGAAAGCGTAGTCGCCAAGAGGGGCGGATGTGTCCTGGATGCGGGTGCTTTGTGCCTGCGTGTTCCCTCGATACCACAAGGCCGCATCATCCTGCCGCAGGGAAAACCAGGCGCCGCCGATGAGCGCCACGGCAATACTGGTCCAGGCGAACCAGCGCCGCTGGCCGCGAAAGACCGCAAACAATAAGATGATTGCCGCCAGCGCAAAGGCGGGCCAGGTGGTACTCTTGGTCCAATAACACAGGGCGAGGCTGACGATCAGGGCCATCGAGCGAGAGAAGGATAGTCCGCGTCGCAGAATGCGTAAACCTACCCAAACGAATATCGAGAAAACAAGCGCGGCCCCCGCGTCATCGCTGATGGATGTCATGGTATCGGTGAAGCCGGGCAGGAGCGCCAGGAATAAAACCGTCATCCACTGCGCGGGGTGTCCCTCGGGCAGCAGTTCGCCCAACGCTTTCCACGCCGCCCACAGGGCGAGCAGGAACATCCCCAGCGACATCAGGCGAACGGCGCGATCTTGAACCGCGAAATCCGCCTTTCCCAACACACGCAGCGGGAGCGATGCAACCAGGTAATACAGGGGATAATTCGTTGTCTGCGGGGCAACGCCAATGTAAACCGGGGTAAGGCTGGCAAGGTCGGGTTGATAATTGATCACATCATAATACCCGGAACGAAGCATGGAGGCCGCCACTTTTCGCCGCATGGCCTCATCGAACTCCTCGAATTGCGGCCAGTGGTCAAAGTGAACGATCTGCCAGGCAAATTCGAAATGTCCCGGCTCGTCATTGTGCCACCAGGGGGGAATCAGAAAGACGTAAAGCAAGCCCTGAACCAACCCCACCAGCAGGACGATGAGCAATGTTCGCTGTTTCAATCGGGATATTTCTCTCTTGAAAGAATCAAAAAGGCGCTTGAGCAATTGCACAGTTTCACTCCTGACAAGGCCCCTTTTAAGGGAAGATTTTTGGCGTAATGGCTGGCTTGATGAGATGGGGAGGTGGGAATCAGTTCTTTGGAAAACCCGTAAACATGAAGGACGCCACACCTGGCGGACTTTGCGAGCATAGCGGCGCCGCTGAATATACCATGAAAAGCATTCCGAACCATTGAAATTTGGATAAGGATGGCTGGAAATCTGGCGGCTTTGCTGATACACTTACCCGGCCATGAAATGTTATAAATTAGGAGTACGTTATGAGTAACAAAAAATCCCAGGGCGGGGAATATTGGGACAAGCACGTGGTCAGCTGGGAGGCCAGCACTTATTACACCGACCCATCCCTGCCGAAGCCCAACCTGTGGGACCGGTTCTCTACGCTTTTTCGCGGCTCTTCGCTTTATGACCGCATGACCATCGCGCTGGACATGCTCAAACCCTACCTGCCCGGCCTGACCGTGCTGGAGGTGGGTTGCGCCTCCGGTCGTTTCGCGAACCGGATGGCGGAGGCGGGCGCGGCGCGCGTCGTCGGCGTGGACGTGTCGGCGGAGATCATCCGCATCGCAAACGCGCGGCGACTCGCGGGTCCGAACAAGGAGCGCCTCGAGTTCTTCGCGGCGGACCTGCTCCAGCCGGGTCTCAAACTCCCGCAGGTGGACCTGGTCACCGGGCTGGGCGTCATCGAATATTTCGACTCGCAGGAAATGATAACCTTCCTCGGCAGTCTGCAAGCGCCGTATTTCTTCCTGGATTTTCCCGACGTGGCGCGCACCACCAACTGGTTGTTGTGGGGGATGCGGCAGGTGTACATGCGCGTCAACCGTTGCCCGGGCGTTTATCTTTACCGGCGCGACGAGTTCACAGAGATGGTGAAGAAAGCAGGCTTTCAGGGAGGCGTGTGGTACGAGCGTCGTTCGCTCTTTCACTTCGCCTCCAACCTGCCGCGCGATCCAAAGCAAATTAATTGGTAAATAGTAATTGGTAAATTGGTAAGTGCGTCTGCAAGTAAGTAAATCGAAAAATGGTGGTGGCTCAATATAACTGATGGCTTTCGTGGGGCGGGATGGAATCCCGCCAAATTACAGGCATGCGGAATGCCATTCCGCACCACATCACTTACTTGATATCATTACCCGAAAAATTACCATTTACCATTTACCAATTACCAATCACTATTACCCAACGCGCAATATGACGAGAAAACTAGCCTGCATCACAATTGACATCGAAGCGGATTATGCCAACACGCAGGGGCACATCCGCCTGTTCGAGGAACCCGCGCTGATGGATCGCTACATTGACCTGATCCGCCGCACGGGCGTGAAGGTGACCGCCTTCCTCGTGACCTCGATTTTGGCGCGCTACGGCGAATCCATCCGCAGGCTGGAACGCGAAATCCCCATCGAGTTCGCCCTGCACTCGCACCATCACAACACCGAGACCAGCGGCGAGCGCGTCGAGATCGAACTGGCGGCAAAAACCTACCGCGATTTTTTTGGCCGGGAACCCATCGGCTACCGCGCGCCCATCGGCGCGATCACGCGCGTTGGACTGGGCAACCTGATGGACCTGGGCTTCCGCTACGATGCCAGTGTGTTCGCATCCATCCGCCCCGGAAGAAACGGTTACTGGAACACGCACATGCCCATCGAGCCGTTCCGTGTGACGCGTGGGACTGATTCGATCCTCGAGTTTCCGTTCCCCACCCTGCCGACCATCCGTTTGAACTTTGGCCTGCCGTGGATCAAGCTGTTCGGGCTGGGACTTTCATCCCTGCTCATGCGGTTGTTTCCTCCGCCTTATGTGATCGCCTTCACCACCCATGCGCATGACCTGTATGCGCCGCACCTGAGCGACGGCGTGACCGCCATCGAAAAGATGGCCCTGCTCCGCAACAGCGACAAGGGCTTTGAAATCCTCGAAGCAATGATCGAACATTTCCGCTCGGAGGGATATGGCTTTGCCTTCATGAGCGAAATTTGTGATTACGTTGACACCCTTCCCGACCTGCGCCAAATGCCGCTGGACAAATGGCGCTACTACCTTCTTAAGGATATCCTATGGCCTCGAAATTTGAAAAAAATCTCAAAAAATACGCCGAACTCGCCATCCGCGTCGGCGTGAATCTGCGCCCCGGACAACGTTTGCTCGTGCGCGCCCCCTCTCCCTATGGCGTGGCTTTTGAGCACGCGCCGCTCGTCCACTACATTGCCGAGAGCGCCTACAAAGCGGGCGCCCGTCTCGTGGACGTGTTCTGGGGCGACGAACAGATGGAGTTGATCCGCTTCGCGCAAGCCCCGCGCGATTCGTTCACAGAGTATCCGCGCTGGAAGGCGACCGGTCCGCTGGACTATGCCGAGCGCGGCGACGCGATCCTCACCATCTCCGCCACCAACCCGGACCTGTTGGCTGGCCAGGACCCCGAACTGGTCAATGTGTATCAGGATACCATGTGGAAGGAGATGGCTCCGTATCTCCGTCACGGCACGAATAACACGATGAACTGGTGCGTGATTTCCGCGGCGCGCCCCGTGTGGGCGAAGAAGATGTTCCCCAAACTGGACGAGGACAAAGCCGTTGCCAAACAGTGGAATACCATCTTCAAAATGTGCCGCGTGGATGCGGACGATCCCGTCGCGGCCTGGCAGGAACACATCCGCAATTTGCAGACGCGCAGCGCGTACCTGAACCGGAAACAGTACACCGCGCTCAAATACTCCGCCCCCGGCACCGACCTGACCCTCGGCCTGCCCAAGGATCACCACTGGGCCAGCGCCCGCGAAGTGGCGCAGAACGGCGTGGAGTTCACCGCCAACATTCCCACCGAAGAGACCTTCACCATGGCCGACCGCACGCGCGCGGACGGCATCGTCACCTCGACCAAAACCTTGAATTACAGCGGCACGCTGATCGAGGGGATCGTTGTCCGCTTCGAGAATGGACGCGTGGTGGAATCCCATGCCAGTAAGGGCGGGGATGTCCTGCGCAAGATGATCGCCACCGACGAAGGCGCGGCGCGCCTGGGAGAGATCGCGATTGTGCCGCACAGTTCCCCCATTTCCAAATCGGGGCTGATGTTCCACAATACGCTGTTCGATGAAAACGCATCCTGCCATCTCGCACTGGGACGCGCCTACAAGTTCAATCTCAAAGGCGGGCTGAAACTCACCGACGATGAATTCGCGGCGCGCGGCGGCAACCAAAGTTTCATCCACGTGGACTTCATGGTCGGTTCAGACAAGATGAATATTGACGGCCTCACTGCTGACGGGCAGGCGGAACCCGTCCTGCGTAAGGGAGAGTGGGCGTTCCGCGTCTAAATGGGCGTCTCACATCTTCGGAGGTTTGCATGCCGAAACACAGAAAGTCAGCTCGCAGGTCTTCTTCCCAGTCATCTGCCAGCGCGTTCCTGCGCCGTCCCCTCGTGCAGATTGGCATCCTCGCCGTCGCCGCGCTGGTCATCTATTTGCTGGTGGCAACTTTCAGCGGCGCGCGAGGCGGGCTTCCTGCCACCGTCAGCGTGGACAAAGCCTATTCCATGGTCCAGGGCGGCGCGTTCATGTTGGATGTCCGCGAATTGTCGGAGTGGAACGAGTTCCACGCGCCCGTCGCCACACTCATCCCGCTGGGTGAACTCGCTTCGCGCGTGAATGAGTTGCCGCGTGACAGGAAAATTGTTGTGGTTTGCCGTTCGGGCAATCGCAGTCAGCAGGGACGCGATATCCTGCTTGCGGCGGGCTTCATGCAGGTCACCAGCATGGACGGTGGAATGAATGCGTGGCAAACGAGCGGTTATCCGATTGAGCCGTAAAATCACATTGCAAGCAACAGGTTATGCCATCACCGAGCGCTGGCTTCAACTTTTTGACCTGTGCGCCAATTGCCAATAAAAATGGAGAACTTCGAAATGGGAAAAGAAATCAATGAACTCGTCCGCATGAACGATGCGCAAACCATGTTCGAATTGATGGAAGACTCCGACGATTGGATGATGCAACTGGACGCCGCCGAGGGGCTTGCCAAACTCGGCGAGCGCGCCGGGCTGGATTATTTACTCAGCGCCGGACAAAGCGACGCGCGCGAAGTGCGCGAATACGCGCGTGAAATTCTCGACGACCCGGCTACCAAGCGCAAAGTAGATGAAATCGAAGCCGAGGAGAAACGCAAGTTCGCTGAAAAAGTGCTGGGTGCGCGCGGCCGCGTGCAGAAAGGCCGCAAAGTTTTCATCTACAAAAGCCTGTTCCTGCCGCTCGGTGAAATCCTCGGCGATTCGCCCGATGGCGCCGCGGTGGACATCCCCGCCCTCGACGAAGTCGGTCTCGCAGGCTGGGACGTCGTCAACTTCATCCCCAAGCGCGGCTCGCTCCTCGTCAGCAACGCGGACGAGCACTTCACGGGCGCGTACTTCATCCTGCGTAAGGAAATCACCCCGGACGACATCGCGGAATTGGACACACTCTAATTCACTGGACTCCAAAGTCTCCTGACTTTGGAGCGAAGTCGGGAGACTTCGGACTCCGAATCCAACAACATGCTTCGTAAATTTTTTTTGACTCTGACCCTCGCCGCGCTGACGGCCTGTTCCGCGCCCGCTTCGCCCTCGACGAATGGCCTGCTCGCCGTTGTAGCGACGACTTCGCTCATCGGGGACGTTGCCCGTCAAATCGGCGCGGACAGGGTCTCCGTTAACGTGCTCCTGCCCATCGGCGCGGACCCGCACGCCTTCGAGCCGCGTCCGCAGGATGTGGCCGCCCTCACCGACGCGGACCTCGTCCTCGTCAACGGGCTGGGCCTCGAAGCGACTCTCCAGCCTTTGCTTGGAAACGCGCGCACCATCGTCACCGTTTCAGACGGCATCACCGCGTTGCCCTTCGCGGAAGAAGACGGCGGACTCGACCCGCACGTCTGGCAGGACCCGAACAACGTCATCGTTTGGGCGCGCAACATCAGAGACGCGTTCGCGCAGGCCGACCCCGCGCACGCGGACGAGTATGCGTCAAACGCGGACGCTTACATCGCCGAGTTGACCGCGCTCGACGCGTGGATCAAGGAGCAGGTCGCGCAAATCCCCGAAGCGAATCGTAAACTCGTCACCGACCACGAAGATTTTGGCTACTTCACCGCACGCTACGGATTCGAGCAGGTCGGCGCGGTCGTCCCCTCCGTCAGCACGGGATCGGCGCCCTCGGCGCAGGAACTGGCCGCGCTCGAGGACGCGATCCGCTCCAGCGGGGTGAAGGCCGTTTTCGTGGGATCAACTGTCAGTCCAGATTTGAGCCGCCGCGTCGCCGAAGATACGGGAGTCCGTCTCGTGTTCCTGTTCACCGATTCGCTGAGTCCGTCAGGCGGCGATGCGGAGTCCTATCTGGCGTTCATGCGTCATAACGTGAACGCGATTGTGGAAGCGTTACGGTAAAGCGAGATAGTATCTCGCTCTACGAGACAATCATGTATCCTCACGATCATCATCTTTCCAACCAGCCCATTCTCGAGGCGCACGAATTGACCGTGCGCTACGATGGGCGCGCCGCGCTCGAAAACGTGACCTTCCACCTGCACGCAGGCGAACGTGTGGCGGTGGTGGGACCGAACGGCGCGGGCAAGAGCACGCTCTTTAAAGTGGTGGCGGGCGTGCTCGCGCCGACATCGGGCACGGTGACCGTTTCGGGGTCGCGGCCGATCTCGCACGTGTGCATCGGCTACGTGCCACAGCGCACTCACGTGGACTGGAATTTTCCCGTCAGCGTGGCGGACGTGGTGATGATGGGACGCAGCGCCAAACTGGGCGCGTTCCGCTGGCCGAGCCGCCGCGACTGGGAGTTTGTGCGCGGCGCGCTCGAGACGGTGGAGATGGGGGATTTGTCGAAGCGGCAGATCAGCGAACTTTCGGGCGGACAGCAACAGCGCATGTTCATCGCCCGCGCCCTGGCACAGGAAGCCGAACTGATGTTGATGGATGAGCCGCTGACGGGACTCGACCTCCCCGCGCAGGAAGGGATTCTCAACCTGCTGGACACGCTCCAAAAACAAAATGTGACCGTGATGGTCGCCACGCACGATCTCGACCAGGCTGGCAAACATTTCGATAGAGTGATGTTGTTGAATCGAAAACTATTGGGATTTGGACTTTCGGCGGACGTTTTGAAACCGGAGATATTATTGAAAGCCTATGGGGGACGATTGAAAATGGTCAGCGCAGACGGAAACCTTCTTGCCATGGATGACACGTGTTGCGACGATGAATGATTTACGATTTGGGATTTACGATGGACATTCCAACGAATAATTCGAGAAACAAGGCTTCCCAACCCCGAAGGGGTGATCGGATTCTAGATCAATGTGGCGTTCATCCATAACCCCGAAGGGGTGGTATTTTCCGCCGAAACATGCCATCCCTTCGGGATTATCGCCCCAGAGCGATCCTCCGTTACAATCATGGCATCTGTTTCGGCAGGCTCAACACATCGCCTTCGGGATTGATACCGCAAATCCTCGCCATGACCGTCGCTTCGCTCAAAACCCTGCGCGGCCGAAAATCGTAAATCCAATCGTAAATCGTCAATCGTCAATCGTAAATCGAAAATTAATCATGAACTGGCTTCTCGAACCCCTCTCCTATCCCTTCATGCTGCGCGGACTTGCCGCGGGCATTCTGGTTGGAATCGTCTGCGCCGTCGTCGGCACGTACGTGGTTCTGCGCGGCATGGCCTTCTTCGGCGACGCGCTGGCGCACACGGTTCTGCCCGGCGTCGCGCTCGGATACATCGTCAGCGGCGGGACGCGCGAGACGCTCTTCTGGTGGGCGCTGGGGACGGCGGTTCTCGCCTCGCTGGGCATCGGCGCCATCAGCAAGAACGCGCGCATCAAGGAGGACACCGCCATCGGAATCATCTTCGCGGGGATGTTCGCGCTCGGCATCGCGGTCATTTCCACGGTCCGCTCGTACGCGGTGGACTTGTCCCACTTTCTGTTCGGCGACGTGCTCGGCGTGACGAACCGCGACCTGTGGCTGACCGCCATCTTCGGGGGACTCGTCCTGTTGGCGGTGATCGTCTTCTACAAGGAATTTCTGACGCTCTCGTTTGACCCCGTTTTAGCGATGACGCTTCGCATGCCCGTTGGCCTGCTCAACAACCTCCTGCTGGCGATGATCGCGGTGACGGTGGCCGTCTCGATGCAGACCGTCGGCGTGGCGTTGATGGTCGCCATGCTGGTCACGCCCGCCGCAACCGCCTACCAGTTGACGCGCCGCTTGTGGAAGATGATGGTGCTCGCGGCTGTCATCGGCGCGTCGTCATCGGTGGTTGGACTGTATCTTAGTTACTATCTCAACATTGCTTCCGGCGCGGCCATCGTGCTGACCGCCACCGCGGTGTTCGCCATCGTTTTTATGTTCAATCCGAGGCAGGGGGTGTTGAGGAAGTGACGGACTCGAATACTGGGCGGGATTAATATTCTCCCGCGAACCTCTCATGCACCCACAGGAATTCCTGGCGTTTGTTCATCACGCGGACGAGACCGCCGAATTTTTCAGTCTTGTCCACGGCTTTGAGCAGGGCGTGGAGTTCGCGCAGGGTTGCGCCGTCAGAGCGGAGGCCGACGCCGCGTTCGAGATTGATTTCCGCATCTGCTGCGCCCATCACTTCACCGAGTTTGGTTCCTTCGCCAGCGATGGCGTCAATTACGTTCTTTCCAAGGCTGAGTTGATTTTCCAGCGTTTTGAAAGCCGTATCGTCAACCACTTTGAGGGTCGAAGACATGACTGGCAAAACGAGACTCAATGTTCCAGTGAGGAATTTTAGATAGGGAACGGCTCGCTTGAACCATTCGCGGTCGAACTCCAGATCGTAGACACCCTTCTTGCTATCCATGCCATTGATGGCAGGAAGCGGAAGCCGTGAGTGTTCGCACCACAACACCAAACGGAATTTGGCACGCATCCAGTTTTTGGGATTGAATTTGTTGCCTTCCAATGGGAAGAGGCTGAACAAGCGCGGTCCTTCTTTGGCTTCATCAGTGAAAATCTGGATGAGGTCAGCGTATTGCTTATCAACCTGACTCAAGATACGTTGTGTGTTGGCATTGACCACATCCAATTTATCTTTGATGGATGCAAATTGTTTTTCCAATACTTCAATTGAAACAGGCTGAGACGCGGCGGGAGCGTTATTGAGAAGTTTGGTGATGTCTTGCCATTCGTTGCAGACGGGACAGGGTTGTTCGGGGCGTCCGCGTTTTTTGTTTTCGATGAGTTTGCGGACTTCGAATAAGCCGATACATGGAGTTTCATTCAAGCACGGAACCATCACGTCGCAGCGCAGACCTTCCCAGAAACTTTCAACCAGATATTTTACTTCTTCGGTGAGCATTGCGAGGAAGCGTTCGGGATACGGCGCGCGGACTGTGATATGCACGTTGTTGCCTTTATATTCGAGCAGGGCGCGCCCGTTGTAATCATCATCGAGTACCAGACCGCGCTGCCAGTGGACGCTATCGGCGTAGGCGGCGCGACCGAGCGAATATTTGCGCAGGCGGACGATGAGCTGATAGAACAATCCTTCGGCGGTGGCGGTGTTGCCTTTGTCATCTACAATGCGGCAGATCTGGGTTTGTTGGAGGTCGCCTGCGGATGGAGATGAAATCCATGCGATCCCAAAATTTTCGGGGCGGTTATCGGGGACGAGTTGGGCGATCAAACTCTGAGGGTCAGAGTCGCCGCGAGGTGTGGAATCAGCCACACGGTAGGAAAGATCGAAGCGTTCCATCAGGCGGAGAAAGATCGGGTGGAGAGTCGCTGGGTAACGCGAGTCCGCTGCGCGGGTTGAGTCATCCCACAAATGATTGAGGCGCGAGAATCTCACCAAGCCGTGCGCGGCGCGTGTGACTTCATCATCAAAGATATAACTGATGGCGGTGGCGAGCCAGTCGGGTCTTAAGATGACGATGTCGCGCAGGGCGGGGTCATGCTGGTAATGCGTGAGATGACCGAGGCGGTGCGAAATGGTGATGAACAGGCGCGCGATCTCATCATCCATTTTGTGAGCGCGGCAGATGGCGAGGACTTCATCCAACGGTAGATAGGGCACGTTGCGGGCTTGCAGGGCTGCGCGCACATCCGCAAAACTTTTCGGCACAGAGCGTCCCACTTCGGGCAGTTCGGCGGCGAGGCGGGCGATGGCGAGTTTGAGTTCTTCAATGCCTTTGCGTTTGCCTTTTTTGTCAGGCTTGCTGTCCACAAAGAAGAAGTCGGCGACGGTTTCCCTGCCGAAGAGATCCCACAGTTCCTGACGGTCTATATCGGGCTGGCGCTGCTGCGGTCCGCCGTGCGTGGCGACGACCAGAATCTTCGCGTCTGGCTCGCGGCGCTGTACCAGTTTGATCCATTCCTTGACGAAGCCCTGCTGGGGACCTTCGCGCGGCTTCCAGACGACGAGGTAGACGGCGGGCGCGCTGAAGAACAACTGGTGCGTGGGACGGTAGACGCGCTGTCCGCCGAAGTCCCAGCCATTGAGAGTGATTTCGGTTTGGGTATCGGGGTTGGTTACTTGGAAAGATTTGATTTCAATGCCATGTGTGGAGTCATGTTTCTGAAACGGTTCACCGAGAAGCGCGTCCATCAAACAGGTCTTGCCCACTTCGCCCTCGCCGACGAGGATGAGTTTGGCTTCGTTGAGGATGATTTGTGCAGCGGCTTTGGCGCGCAGGTAGGCTTTGACGGCGTCGACGCCTTGCGAGTAGGCTTCGGCGAGTTCGGGGTTGAGGGGATTGTCGCGAAGTTCGAGTTTTGTCAAATGCCTAAGTTGGGCGAGAGAGGGAGGTAAATCGGTCAGTTGGTTAAAAAAGAGATTCAGTAGCTGCAACTGCGTGAGTTGCCCTAGCCATTCTGGTAACACTTTTAGTTGGCTCAAAGAGATATTCAGCGATTGTAACTGCGTAAGTTGCCTCAGCCACTCTGGCAGTGTCATCAGTAGTTTGCCACCGATATTCAGCGATTGCAACTGCGTGAGTTTCCCCAGCGACTTTGGTAGTGCCGTCAGTTCATTAGTTGAGAGATTCAGTGACCTTAATTGTGTAAGTTGTCCCAGCGACTCGGGCAGTGCTGTCAGTTTATTGTGTGAAAGATTCAGTGACCCTAATTGTGTAAGTTGTCCTAGCGACTCGGGCAGTGCCGTCAGTTTATTGTGTGAAAGATTCAGTGACCCTAATTGTGTAAGTTGTCCCAGCGACTCTGGCAGTGCCATCAGTTGGTTGCTGGAGAGATCCAGCGTCTGCAACTGCGTGAGTTGTCCCAGCGACTCTGGCAGTGCTGTCAGGTGGTTGAAATTGAGATCCAACGACTGCAATTGAGTGAGCAACCCGATCGATTCTGGCAATTCGGTAAGTATCACCAAACTGATGTTAAGTTCCATTGCGCCCGATTTCAGCGCTTGTTCGATTTTCTTTTCTGCTTCGAGATATGCTTGGTCACGCGCCATGGTTAGGAACCCCCTTCCGTCTTCCCCCAAATTCGACAACAGTCGTTGGGATGCGAACAAGAATTCGCGTGTCGAATTTGGGGGAAGTGAATGAGTAGTTGGGATGGAAATGAGTGGACTATCAAGTAATTACCTCTTCGTGAATTCTTGCGTTGGCAAATATACGGGAACAGAAAATCGAATTCTGTTTACTGCCGTACTTTGTGATTCGGCTTCTCCTTTAACTCCGATGCCAATTTCACCTACGAAGATCCCTACTCCACCCTTTGCTTTATCGGTGTCTTGTGTCGAGACCACAATATCAAAATCTATCATTTGACCAGTAATGCTCAAGCCCGTATTCATAGGCATGGACTTTCCTGGAACTACAAATCCCTGCGGGTTGATAGTTCCGCCGACTTCAGCCGCCTTCTCTTGTGCCATTTTTACACCTTCCATAACCTGCTTCAATGTTTCGGAAACAAAATCTTTGAGTTCCATGTTTATCTCCTGTGTGTACTCATTGAACATCGCGCTTCTTCGATTTTCTTTTCTGCTTCGTAATAGGCTTCGTCACGCGCCATGATTGCCGCCTTTGGTACCCCCACCCGTCCTCCCCCAAATGCGACAAGAGTAGTTGGGATGCGAAGTTGAATTCGGGTGTCGAATTTGGGGGAGGGGAATGAGTGGGTGGGATGAAAATGTAGTGTTCATTTCAGAAATTTATGATATATTAATTTTTGTACTTAACAAGCCCTTACGTAGGCGAACATTTTACTGGCTTGCGTGGTATCTTGATTGAGGCCATGTTGTCTTTCTTGATTGTAATAGCAGTAACTGCTGTTGCAAACATCGGCTTGATTGTAAAGGCGAAACTGGAGGTCAACATGAAGACAATCGTTCGTGTACTATGTGTAGTTGGTGGGACGGCGCTTCTGGGGCGTTCGTACTGACGACATCGTCTCATATCTACAAAAGGTACGCGCAAATCATTGGAGTGTTTGCCTATGATGTTTGGGAGTAAGCGCAGGGAGGCTCGATGCCTCCACGCCCCACCTTTGGCACAAGAGAAATCTTGTGCCTTTTTATTCGAGAGCCGCGCTTGTTCGATGTTGTTTTGTGCTTCGTAATATGCTTCGTCACGCGTCATGGTGTCCGCCTTTGTTGGGGAGGATGACCAGCGGATAGGGAAGCGGATTAGCGGATGGAGGGTCGGTGGGCGAGGGAATCCGCTTATCCGCTAGAATCATCCGCTGGTCAGTTTGGTCACGCGCCATGGTTGCCGCCTTTGTTTTCAACGATACCGTCCACGAATGGGGTCACGAATACTCGAATATGGGCAGACATTCGTGAATTCGTGGTCAAAATTCGTGGACGGTTGTTTGCGGATTCGATTTTGTTTTGTGCTTCGTAATATGCTTCATCACGCGCCATGGTTGCCGCCTTTGTATTCAACGATACCGTCCACGAATGGGGTCACGAATACGCGAATCGAGGGTGCGCGTGTTCGCCGAAGGTTCGTGGTCAGAATTCGAGGATGGTTGGTGTTCATGGATATATTCTACTCTGGAAAGAAAATCGCCCCGTTGAATCAAGTCACGGGGCGACATTGCTTTTGGCTA
>Ga0210015_1003591_pt1 | contig 13618 bp, 12 predicted proteins | sample CryGeymeta201522_FD_185471 | JGI IMG/M metagenome (GOLD analysis project Ga0210015, IMG submission 185471) | Groundwater microbial communities from Crystal Geyser aquifers in Utah, USA - Crystal Geyser metaG 2015-22 (SPAdes) (version 2) | ecosystem: Environmental > Aquatic > Deep subsurface >... | reverse complement strand
CCCTTGGTGCGCCATCCAGCGCAGGATCGGCGCCAAGGCGCCGGCGCGGATGGTCGGCACAACGGAAGACATCGGCGACACCCTTCTTCTGGTCTGGCGGCCGGGAGCGAAGGTCGGCGACGTCCGAGCATGGAGCTGACGCCGCACACCCGCCGCCTCGCTCCATTGTGCGGAAGAATACGCCGTCAGACTGCAATGGCCAGACGGCTCGTCCAGTTCCGCAACCACGCTGCACCACACCCTTTGGCGCTCAAGGGTATGTGATGCGCGATCATTCGGCGACCCCGTCGGCCCGCGCCACCTGGCGCCGGTGCGCTGCGCGCCGGTCCGGTCAAGGACTTGCGCCACGCGCCTCGACGAAAACGCCGCTAGCGAAGTCCGGCGCGCCGCCGCGCGTGAGGCGCGAATCGGCGCTCTCAGAAGATGCGCGCACGTCGCTGCAATTTGTGCGAGTATGCTTTGCGTGAGCGTTATCGGAGGGGAGCGCGCATGAGCAATATCGCCGGCAAGGCCTATGCGATGAACGTGCTGACGCCGTCGCCGCCGGGGCGGACATGGATCAACCGGTTGCTGTTCATGGTGTCGCGCGGCGCGCCACAGACCCTGGGCGGCCTGCTGGGGCTGTCGCTGATCCATTTCGCGCGCTGGGTGATCATCCGCCGCGACCAGTGGCCCGACCTGGGGCAGGGGCCGCAGACCCTGAAATACGACTACATGCTGTTTTGCTCGAATTTCAACGGCACCTGGGACCAGTATATCGATGCGTTTTCCGATGGCATACCGAATGGACTCAACCTGTTCTGGTACTCCGCCTTCCGCTATCCCAAATCGATCCCGGTGACGGCGTTCAAGAATTACATCGTCCACAACCAGATCGACACCGACTATTACTACAACGCCACGCCCGGCGCGGCGCAGCGCGATGTGAAGGCGGCGCTGCGGGTGCGCGCGGCGCTGCTCGACCTCGCCCGCCGCCACGCCCGCGAGACGCCGGAGCAGTTCGCGCAGTCCTACGCGGCGGCGTTCGCGCAGCTTCAGGGCAGCCTCGGCGATCCGGGCTACGGGCCGGTGGCGAGCCTGTCCACCGAAGCCGCCGATCTCAACCGCGCGCCGTTCGTCAAGGCCGGCGCCGCGATGCGGGAGGGGTGAGATGCCCAATTTCGACGCCGGCAGCTATTTCCTCACCACGCTCGCGCCGATCCGCAAGGGCGCGACCGAGGATCTCGACGGCTCATGCGTGTCGTTTCAGCAGCGGCTGGCGATCACGCTGTCCACCCTGCCGACCGCGCTGCAATCGCCCGCGACCGAGCGCACGGGCGTGCAAAGCCCGTTCGCGCGCAGCCTGCGCACCCATCTTTGCCGCTTCGCGATCATCGACGACGCGGTCTATAACGGCAGGCCGCCGCGCAACCCGGTGCTGACCTCGCTGTTCGGCCCCGATCCGATCATCGCCGATCAGCCCGACCGGCTGAACGCCGCCTATCTGATGTTCACCGCCGAAATCGACGCGGTGACCGAGGATGGCGCCCCGCTGCCCGCCAGCCTGACGCCAGCGGAGCAGGACGCGGTGCGCGACGCCTGGGCGCGCGACATCTGGCGGAAGATGCCCGATGCGGTCTCGGCGATCTGGGGAAACTGCGTCGGTTTCGAGGCGGTGGGCAGCCCCGACGGCTTTGCGCGTTACCTCGCGCGCTGTCAGGTCGAGACCACGATGCCGTTTCACGACTACTGGATCGCGCCGCCCGATCTGAAGCCGCTGCCGGTGAAACTTGTCGCCGCCGTCGTCGCGCTGCCGCTGGCCGCGCTGGTCCTTGCGCTGCTGGGCTGGGCGACGGGGGCGGAGCGGGTTCCGCTGTTCGGGTTGCTGGTCGATTGGGCGCCGAAAGCGACCATCCTGTGGGCGCTGCTGGCGAGCGGCGCGGCGGTCTGGGGCGCTTACCGCTATGCGATGGCCCATGGCGCCAGGCCGTTCCCGCCGCCCGCGCAGGCCGATCTGCCGTCGGTGCTCAAGGCGCTGTTCGTCCAGCAGCGGTTCGCCGATTTCGCCGCCGCGCAACAGGGCGCCGACCCTGACGCGCTGCACAAGGCGTTCGGACAGTTCCTCGCCGACTGCAAGCCCGAGGACGCGACCGGCCCGACCCAGCCGCCCGGCGTGGTGCGCGCGCCAGCGCCGCCGAAACCCAAAACCCGCGCCCGGCGCAAGGCGGAGGTCTGAGCGATGGAGACGCGGCTGGATCTCGCCGACATTCAGGGCAACGTGGTGCGCGCCTATGGGCGCTACAGCTTTCCCGTGGCGCGCTATTTCTTCCTCCAGATCACCGACGCCGCCGCCGGGCGCACGTTCGTCGAGGCGATCCGCCCCCGCGTAACCCCGGCCACGCGCTGGGATGGCGAGGGCGCGGCGTCCAAGCCCGAGGTGACGCTGAACGTCGGGTTCAGCTTTTTCGGCCTCTACGCGCTGGGGCTGCCGACGCGCACGCTGCAGGGCTTTCCCACCGAGTTCGCCGACGGCATGAAGGCGCGCGCGTTCATCCTGGGCGACCGCAACCCGGCCTGCACCGAGGAGGAGGCGCGCGGCTGGGATGCGAAATGGGATCCGATCTGGCGCGACAACAACCCGCTGACCTCCGGCGAGGTGCATGTCTGGCTGTCGATGAACGCGCAGGTTCAGCCGGGAACCGATCAGCCGGTGGCGGCGCTGGAGGCGCAAACCGAATGGCTGCGCACGGTGTGTCGCGATCTGTGCGGCGGGAAGGTCAGGATCATCGCCGCGAACGGGATCGACGGGCAGGCCGAGTATCAGGAAGGCCGCGCGGTGTTCCAGCGGCTGGAGAACGGCGCGCTGATCCCGACGCCGCGCGAGCATTTCGGCTTCAGCGACGGCATCGGCGACCCGATCTTCCGCGGCCAGCTCTCCCCCGCCGAGGAGCGGGCGCGGGTCGCGGGGCGGGGCAAGTTCATGTCGCGCGCCAAAGGCTGGGAGCCGCTGGCGACCGGCGAGTTCCTGCTCGGCCACCCCGACGAAAGCCAGGAGCTGCCGCCCAGCCCCCAGCCCTGGGGGTTCAGCCGCAACGGCGCCTATCTCGTCTACCGCAAGCTGCACCAGAACGTCGCCACCTTCGCGCAAGTGTTCGCCGATGAGGCCAGGCGCTTCGCCCGGGTGATGGGCGTGGGCGAGGACGAGGCGGCGGTGACGCTGAAGTCCAAGGCGGTGGGGCGCTGGCCCGACGGCGTGCCGCTTGCGGTCGCGGGCTCGCACGCCGAGTGGCTGGCGTTGCGCGGCAAGCTGGGGCTGGACGACCCCGACCCGGTCAAGGCGCTGAAGGCGGCGCGGGACTATCTCGGCTCGCCCGCCGCGTCCGCGTTCCGCTACGCCGACGACATGGCCGGCTACAACTGCCCCAACGCCAGCCACCTGCGCCGGGTGAACACGCGCGACTATCTCGACCCGCTGAACGATCCCGCGGGCTTCGGCCCCGACGCCAATCCCAACGCCACCACCCAGCTCAACAAGCGCCGCCGCATCATGCGCCGGGGCCTGCCCTACGGCGCGCCGGGCGGCGACGACGACACCGAGCAGGGCGTGGTGTTCATAGCGATCTGCGCCAGCATCTTCCGCCAGTTCGAGTTCATCCAGCAGCAGTGGATCCAGTACGGGCTGGACTTCAACGCCGGCAACAACACCTGTCCGCTGCTGGGCGACCACGCCGCGCACCGCCGGTTCGCCATTCCCGCCCGTCCCGACGGCGGCAAGCCGCCTTACGTGATCGACAGCCTCAAGACCTTTGTCGAGCCGCGCGGCGGCGAGTATTTCTTCGTCCCGTCGTTGACCGCGCTCAAGATGATGGGCCTTGGCATTGTCGATCCCACCTGATCGGAGGCCGCCTGAATGGGCTTTATTCTCAACGGCGTGATCGCGGCGCTGGGCGCCGCGCTCGAGGCGCTGACGGCGCTGCTGGGGCAGTGGGCGCGCGGTCTGGGCGGCGTCGGCCGGCTGGGGATGCTGGCCTGGCGGGCGCGCGGCGGCGAGGGGACGCTGCTGGCGCGGCTGGCGCCGCATCTGCTGGCGCCCCAGGGCCAGCGGGCGGTGTTCAGCGTGCTGCGGGCGTTCTGGCCGACGCTGCGGCTCGACCGGGCGCTGGTGAAGGCCTATCCGAACACCGCGACGCTGCTGGTCACCCGCCGCGCCGACGTGATCGAGGTGCTGCGCCGCGACGCGGATTTCGAGGTCGTCTATGAGCCCCGGATGCGCGAAATCACCGGCGGCGCCAACTTTTTCCTCGGGATGCAACCCGGCGAGGCGTATGAGCGCGACACCTCGGCGATGCGGCTCGCGATGCGGCGCGGCGACGCGGCCGACATCGTGGCCCCGCGCGCGGCGACGCAGGCGGAGCAGATCGTCGCGGCGGCGGGCGGCGCGCTCGACGTTCCGCGCGACCTGACGCTGCCGATCGCGGCGGACATGGCGGAAAGCTATTTCGGCCTGCCCGGCGCGACGCGGGAGCAGCGCATCGCATGGTCCACGGCGATGTTCTGGTTCCTGTTCGGCGATCTGGGCGCCGACGCGGCGGTGGGCGCAAGCGCCCGCGCCGCCGCCGCCGAGGCGCGTGACTGGATTGATGGCGCGATCGCGGCGCGCAAGCAGGCGGGCGGCGGCGCCGACGACGTGCTGGGCCGCTGTCTGGCGCTCCAGGCGGCAGGGGCGCCGGGGATGGACGACCGGGGCGTGCGCGACAACCTGATCGGCCTGTTCATCGGCGCGATCCCGACGCTCTCCAAGGCCGCGACGCTGGCGCTGGACGAATTGCTCGACCGCCCCGACGCGCTGCGCGGCGCCCGCAACGCCGCGCGCGCCGACGACGACGCGCTGATGGCGCAGTATGTTTGGGAGGCGTTGCGGTTCCGCCCGCACAACCCGGTGGTGTATCGCCGTGCAACGCGCCACACCCGCATCGCCGCCGCGACCCTGCGCGCCCGCGCCGTGCCGGAAGGCGCGCTGGTGTTCGCCGCCACGCATTCGGCGATGTTCGACGGGCTGGAGATCCCGGCGCCGGATCAGTTCCGCATCGACCGTCCGTGGAGCGCCTATATCCATTGGGGCTATGGCATGCACGCCTGCTTTGGCGACGCCATCAACCGCGCGGTGATCCCGGCGATGCTCAAGCCGCTGCTGGCGCGGCCCGGCCTGACGCGGACAGGCCCGCGCGACGACGGCGGCACGCCGTTCCCGCAGAGCCTGCCGGTGGCGTTTGACGCCTGACTTGGCGCCAACCCTCGGCGTGGTCAGGAACGGTCTACGTGGCGTTCGTCATCGACGTCTTTGCGCGACGGATTGTTGGCTGGCGCGCGTCGACATCGATGAAGACCCAGTTCGCGCTTGATGCTCTGGAGCAAGCGATCTGGCAAAGAAAAACGTCAGATAACAAGAGTTTGGTTCATCACTCAGACCGCGGATCGCAATACCTGTCCATCAAATATACCGAGCGCCTGGCCGAAGCCGAGATCGATCTCTCAGTCGGAACCGTCGGCGACGCCTATGACAACGCACTGGCCGAATGCGTGACTGGCCTGTTCAAAACAGAGGTGATCAACCAGATTGGCCCCTGGAAATCGATGCGCGAAGTCGAATGGGAAACCCTGAAATGGGTCGATTGGTATAACAACCGCCGACTGCGCGGCCCCATCGGATACATCCCGCCCGCAGAAGCTGAGGAGGCGTTCTATGCAAACCTGAACACACTCGATATGGTCGCCTAATCGTCGAACAAACCACCCTCCGGTAAACCCGGGGAGGTTCATGCTGGTCCGCGGTCTTCGGCACGACGAAACGCATTTCGGGCCGCTGTGCCGCCACCACGATCGCCTCGGCGTCGGCGGCGTCGTTCTTCTGGCGCTTCACAAAGGGCTTCACGTACTGCGGTGCGATGAGCCGCACGTCATGCCCGAGCGCGGTCATCTCCCGCGCCCAGTAGTTCGCGCTCGTAAAGGCTTCGAACACCACCACGCGGGGCCTGCTGCGCCATGAACAGCCGGAACTGCTCGCGCGTCAGCTTCCGGCGGAATTTCACATCGCCGCGCACCGAGGCGCCGTGCACTTGGAAGACGCGCTTTGCCAGGTCCACCCCGATCATCGTATCCGTCATGTCGCCGCCTTTTCCGCTTCGAGGCTCTCACAACACCACGCTGGCACATCGCGATGCCGTCTGGGGAGGGCGGCAGCCATCCCATCTCCGAGGGTTGGCGCTCATACACCACCAGATGGGGCACTACCGCTTATCCGGACGCGCGCATCTATCACTATGCCCCCTACGAGATCACCGCCCTGCGCCGACCGACCACGAAGTACGGGATCGGTGAGGCTTTCCTCGATCGGCTGCTGCGTGAGCGCCGGTTCGTCGATCTGTTCGCCGTCGTGCGCGGTGCGCTGATCGGCTCTGATCCCAATTACTCCATCAAGTCGATGGAGGCCTTCTATGGCCGCAAGCGCGATGGCGAGGTGAAGACACGGCAGACGGCTCGGTCGTCGCCTATGAGCGGTGGCGCGAGACGGGCGAGCAGCAGATCCTCGGCGAGATCGAGGATTACAACCGCGTCGACTGCATTTCGACCGAGGAGCTGAGGGATTGGCTGATCCACAGCGCACGAATGTTGAGTTGGCGGCGCCTGGAGACGCTCAGCGCTGCGCCGCCCAGGCCTCCAGCATCAGCGCAGGCCACAGCCTGCGCGCGTGATCGCGCCGACCCGTCAGATGGTCGGCCCACAGCCGCGCCACCGCCTCCGCGTCGAGCAGGCCGCCCGACGCAAGGCGGCGCGCGTCGAGCAGGTCGCTCGCCCAGTCGCGCAGCGGGCCGCGCAGCCAGAGCCCCAGCGGCGGGGTGAAGCCCTGCTTGGGCCGGGCGTGCAGCGCGGGCGGGGCGTAGCGGTCGAGCACGCGGCGCAGGATCCATTTGCCCTCGCCGCCGCGCCGCTTCATCGCGTCGGGCAGCGTCCAGGCGAAGGCCGTAACCGCGTCGTCGAGCAGAGGCGAACGCGCCTCCAGCCCGACCGACATGCTGGCGCGGTCTAGCTTGGCAAGCACGCCCTCCGGCAGACCTTGCGCCATGTCCATATAGCCCATCCGCGCCAGCGCGCCGCGCAAGGCGCTTTTTGGCGCCTGCGGCGGCGACAGGTCGTCCGCCGTCAGCATCAGCGCGCCAAAACGGCGGCCGCGCGCGGCGTGCAGCAGATAGGCGGCGTCGGCGTCGGGCGCGGCCATGATCGCCGCCAGCCGGTCGCGGCCCGAGCCGCTGGCGGCGCCCAGCGCCAGCGCCCGCGCCAGCGCCCGGCGCGCGGGGGCGGGCGCGCGGGCGACAACGGCCATGATCCGCGCGCCGCTGGCGTGGCGCTTGTAGCCGCCAAAAGCCTCGTCGCCGCCGTCGCCGGTCAGCGCCACGGTGACATGGGCGCGCGCCGCGTTGCAGACGTGCCAGGTGGGGATCTGCGAGGCGTCGGCGAAGGGTTCGTCGTAGATCTGCGCCAGACGCGGGACCAGCGCCGCCGCGTCGGCGTCGCTGACATGGATCTCGGTGTGATCGGTTCCCAGATGCGCCGCCATGGCGCGGGCGTGCGCCGTCTCGTCGTGCGCGCGGTCGGAGAAGCCGACGCAAAAACTGCGCACCGGGCGGTCGGAGGCCCGCGCCATCATCGCCGTCACCAGCGAGGAATCCACGCCCCCCGACAGGAACGCCCCCAGCGGCGCGTCGCTGACCATGCGCCGCGTCACCGCCGCGCGCAGCAGGCCGTCGAGCGTCTCCACCGCCTGCGCGTCGTCGCCCCGGAACGGCGCCGCCTGGCCCCGCTCCGCCGTCTCGCGCAGCGACCAGTAGCCGCGCATCGCCGCGATCAGACCCGCCGCGCCATATGCCACGCGGCCCTCGGTCAGCGGCAGCGACAGAAGCGTCGCGGCGGGCAGCTTGACCACGCCCCGATGGATCGTCAGCGGGGCCGGGATATGGCCGAACTGCATCAGCGCGGCGACGGCGGCGCGGTCCACCTGCGGCGAAAATCCCGGCGCCGCGCGCAGCGCCTTCAGCTCCGAGCCGAACAGGATCGCCGCGCCGTCGTCGGCGACGTAGAGCGGCTTCTTGCCCGCGCGGTCGCGCGCCAGATGCAGCACGCGCTGGGCGCGGTCCCACACCGCGAAGGCCAGCATCCCCGAAGCGCGCGCCAGCGCCGCCTCCACCCCCCAGCGGTCGATCGCCGCCAGCAGCGCCTCGGTGTCGCTGCGGCCGCGCAGGATCACGCCGCAGGCGGCCAATTCCGCCGCGATGTCGGCGAAATTGTAGGTCTCGCCGTTATAGACCATCACATAACGCCCACTCCGCGACACCATCGGCTGATGGCCCAGCGGCGACAGATCGAGCACCGACAGCCGCCGGTGGCCCAGCGCCACGCCGCATGCGGGGTCGCTCCATGTCCCCTCGTCGTCAGGGCCGCGATGGGCCAGCGCGCGGGTCATCGCCAGCGCGGTCGCCGACAGCGCCTGCGGCGACGGCGTTTTGCGATAGGCGAGGACGCCCGCTATGCCGCACATGGGCCGCTCTCGCCGCACACGTCCGGCGCCGCGCGCTCAGCCATCGGTCTCACACGGCGGCGGGTCGCCGTCGTAGCGTGTCCAGACTTCGGATTTTCCCAGCAGACGCACGGCGAGATAGGCGCGCACGTCGAGCCCGCCGTCTTGGCGGGGCGCAAGATCGACCGCATAGACCGCGCCATCCTGCGGGTTGTAGAACCGCCCCCTGCGCCAGCCGTCGCCGTCGGCCTTCGCGGCGGTGATCGCCTCGACGCCGCACCAGGGCCGGTCGCGCAGCGCCGCGTCGGGGTTGGCCGCGTCGCGCTTGAGCGCCCCGTTGCGCTCGCGCGGCCTGGCGAGCCACACGATGCGGCCGCACAGCGCGGCGTCGCAGCGGTAGAGCCGCACCGCGACCTTGCGCTTGCCGGTCAGCCACACGCCCTCGACGCCTGTCGCCTCGGAGGCGGCCTTGGCCGGCGCGCCCGCCGCAGCGATCACGGCGACGGCGATCACGGCGACGGCGAGGGCGGCGGCGAGAGGGCGTTTGCGCATGGCGTCATGATCTCATACGCCATGCGGGCGATGTCCACCCCCGCGCGTCGTCGCGCGGGGCGGCGTCGCGCAACCGTGAACGGCGCGGCGCCGCGCCGCCCGGGCGAAAGGCCGCGTGCGTCATGGAGCAGAAATGGAGCGCGCAGGCCGCCTTGCGCCGCCTCGCCGGGGCGGGGGCGCTGATCGCCGGCGAGCGGGTGGCGTTCGGCCTGCTGAACCTTGCGGCGGCGGGGCTGGCGGTGCGCGCGGTGGGGGTCGAGGCGTTCGGCGTCGTGGCGCTGCTGATGGCCTATGCGCGGCTGGTGGGCGAGTTGGCGCAGTTCCAGTCGTGGCAGGCGCTGATCCGCTTCGGCGCGGCGGCGCTGCGGGAGGAGCGGCGCGACGATTTTCGCGCGCTGGTCGCCTGGTGCGCCCGGCTCGACGCGCTGACGCTGGGCGCGGCGGCGCTTGCGGGCGCGCTGGCCGCCGGGCCGCTGGGGCGCGCGCTGGGCTGGCCCGCCGAGATGGTCGCGCTGGCGCCGTGGTTCGTGGCGGCGACCGCGTTCATCGTGCCCAACGCGGCGCACGGCGTGTTGCGGCTGTTCGGCCGCATCCCCGACATCGCCGCGCAGCACGCGATCTCGGCCTGCGTGCGGTTTGTCGGCGCGGCGGGGATGTATCTGCTGGGCGGCGACGCGGCGGCGCTGGCGGCGGTGTGGGCGGCGGCGGGCGTCGTCTCGGGCCTGTGGATCATCTGGCGGGCGGCGCGGGTGCTGGGGCGCGAGGGGCTGCGCCCGCGTCTGGGCCTGCGCGGCGGCGCGGCGCCTGCGGGTTTGTGGCGCTTTCTGTGGACGGCGAGCTTTTCCTCCACGGTCGAGGGCGCGGTGGCGCATGTCACGACGCTGGCGGTGGGCGCCATGCTGGGCGCGACCGAGGCGGGACTGTTCACGATCGCGCGACAACTGGCCGAGGCGCTGGCCAAGCCCGCCCGGCTGATGGGGCCGCTGATCCTGCCGGAACTGGCGTGGATGAACGCGCGCGGCGACCACGCGGCGCTGCGCGCGCTCAGCATCCGCGGCGCCGCGCTGGCGGTCGGGGCGGTGGCGCTGCTGGGCCTTGGCTTTCTGCTGGGCGGGCCGTGGCTGCTGCGCGTCGCGTTCGGGCCGGAGGCGGCGGCGGCGCAGACGGCGCTGGCGCTGGCGGGCGCGGCGTCGGGGTTCACGCTGATCGGCTTTGCGCTGGAGCCGACGCTGCTGGCTCTGGGACGGATGCGCGCGGTGACCGCCTCGCTGCTGGCGGCGGCGGCGCTCTACGCCGTCGCGCTGGCGACGCTGCCGCAGGCGTTCGGCGTGGCGGGGGCGGCGGCGGCGCTGCTGACGTTCAGCGCCGCCGTCTTCATGCTGCGCGCAGCGGCGGTGTGGCGCGCGCTGCGCAATCCGGCCGCGCCCTGAGTTGATCGTCTGGGGCTTGACCCTGCGCCGCGAACTGCGGAAAGGACGATTGCGCCGCGTGCGGCGGACCGGTTCATCGCGGAAGGGGCATGATCGCGTGCGTGACGATTATCTCCTCTCGCCCCGCCCCGCCCGGCTGACCGACGCGCTGGACGCGGCGGCGCGCGGCGCAGGTGGATTCACCTTCTACGGCCCGCGCGGCGCGGCGGTGGCGACGCTGAGCTTCGCCCGGCTGGCGGCGGAGGCGCGCACGCTGGGCGCGCAGCTCTTGTCGCGGGGGCTGACGCCGGGAGACCGGGTCTGCGTGGCGGCGGAGACCGACGCCGACTTCATCCGCGCGCTGATCGGCTGTCTTTACGCCGGGCTGATCGCCTGTCCGATGCCGACGCCTGCGGCCTTTGGCGCGCGCGACGCCTATCTGGAGCAGATCGCGCGCATCGCCGATGTCGCCGCGCCGCGCGCGGCGCTGGCGCCCGCCAGCGCGCTCGACTGGGTGGCGGCGGCGCTGGCGGGGCGCGGCCTCGCCTTCGTCGGCCGCGCCGCAGACCTCGACAATGCGCCCGAAAGCGCCCTGCCGCCGCCCGGCCCGCCCGACGCCATCGCCTATGTGCAGTTCTCCTCGGGCACCACCAGCGCGCCCAAGGGCGTCGCGATCAGCCATGCGGCGATGATGGCCAATCTGCACGCCATCGCGGCGCATGGGCTGGGGTTGGGCGAAGGCGATCGCGGCGTCGGATGGCTGCCTTTGTATCACGACATGGGGCTGGTGGGGTATGTGTTCACCCCCATCGCCGCAGCCGCGCCGGTCGAGCTTCTGGCGCCGCGCGATTTCGTGCGCCGCCCCGGCCTGTGGCTGGAGCTGATCTCGCGCACCCGCGCCACGATGACCTACGCGCCGTCCTTCGCCTATGCGCTGGCGGCCAGCCGGAGCCATGCGGCCGAGGGGCTTGACCTGTCGTGCCTGCGCGTCGCCGGGGTGGGCGGCGACATGGTCAAGCCGCGCAACCTCGACGCCTTCGCCCGCGCCTACGCGCCCGCCGGGTTCGCCGCCTCGGCCTTCGCGCCGAGTTATGGCATGGCGGAGGCGACGCTGGCGGTGAGTTTCTCGCCGCGCGGTCGCGGCGCCGCCTACGAGCGGCTGGACCTCGCCGCGCTGCAGGCGGGCGCGCGCAGGCTGGCGGCGCCGGGCGCGCCGGGGGCGCGGCGGTTCGCGCTTTGCGGCCCCGCGCTGCCCGGCCATCGCATCGCGATCCGCGACGCTGATGATGTGGCGCTGCCGCCGGGCGGCGTCGGGCGCATCGTGCTTTCCGGGCCCAGCCTGATGAGCGGCTACCTGAACCCGCAGGGGGCGGCGGCGCAGGCGCTGGACGCCGACGGCTGGCTCGACACCGGCGATCTGGGCTATCTGACCGAGGGCGGCGAGGTGGTGGTTACCGGGCGCGCCAAGGACATGATCATCGTCAACGGCCGCAACATCTGGCCGCAGGACATCGAGTGGGCGCTGGAGCGCGCCGTCGAAGGCGTGCGCGAGGGCGGCGTCGCGGCGTTCGGCGTCGGCCTCGCGCAGGCGGAGGGCGGCGGCGAGGCCGACGAAGGCGACGGCGACGCGGAGGAGGCGGTCGCGGTGGTGATCGAGCACCGCGGCGGCGGCGGCGCAGGAGACGGCGGCGCGGCGGACGGCGGCGCGGCGCGCGAGGCGATGCGCGCGCGGGCGGCGCAGGCGGTGCGCGACCGGTTCGGCCTTGGCGCGCGGATCGCCTTCGCCACCGCCGCGCGGCTGCCGCGCACCTCCTCGGGCAAGCTGATCCGCGCCCGCGCGCGCGAGATGTTTCTGGCCGGCGACTTCGACGCGTGACGCGGCTGGCCGCCGTCACCGGCGCGAGCGGCTTTCTGGGCGCCCGCGTCGCCGCAGAGCTGGCGGCGCAGGGCTGGCGGCTGCGCCTGCTGGCGCGCCGGGCGCCGCGCTTGCGCGGGCTGGGCGCGGCGCCGGTCGAAATCGTTCTCGGCGATCTGGCCGAGCCGGGCGCGCTGGCGGCGCTGGTCGCGGGCGCCGATGCGGTGGCGCATGTGGCGGGGGCGGTGAAGGCGCGCGACCGCGCGGGCTTCATGGCGGTCAACGCGGCGGGAGCGGCGGCGCTGGCGGCGGCGGTGGCGGCGGCGCGGCGCAGGGGCGCCGGGCCCGCGCGGCTGGCGCTGGTGTCCTCGATGGCGGCGCGGGCGCCGGGGCTGTCGGACTACGCCGCCTCGAAGGCCGAGGGCGAGGCGCGCGCCGCCGCGCTGTGCGGCGATCTGGTGATCCTGCGTCCGGCGGCGATCTATGGCCCCGACGACCCGGCGACCGCAGGGCTGGTCCGCGCGCTGGGCGGTCCGGTGCAGCCGGTGCTCAACCACGCCGCCGCGCGGCTCTGCCTGATCCATGTCGCGGACGCCGCGCGCGCCATCGCGGCGGCGCTGACCCACGCGCCCGGCGGCGCGATATGGGAGCTGAGCGACGCGCGCGTCGAGGGCTACGCCTGGGCCGAGATCGCGGCGACGGCGGCGGCGGCGGCGGGCCGCGCCGCGCGCCCGCTGCGCGTTCCGGCGGCGGCCATCCGGCTTGGCGGCGCGCTCGGCGCGCTTGCGACCCGCGTCGATGGGCGCGCGCGGATGCTGACGCCGGGCAAGGCGCGCGAGATGCTCCACGCCGACTGGGCGTCGTCGCCGCAGCGCCAGCCGCCGCGCGACCTGTGGCGCCCGTCGATCACGCTGGCGCAGGGTTTTGGCGCACTGTTCTCAACCGCTCGATAAAGCCGATCACGAGACGGTAACGCGCGGTCGCAGACATGCGCCTTGCAAATACCGCAGGGGAGGCGTCTTTTCTTTGTCATAAATTTCTCACGATCAAAGCCGGGACATCGCCATGATAAACGCCGTCGTCCTGAGCGCAGGACGGGGAAAGCGCCTGACCCCGCTCACCGATACCCATCCGAAGTGTCTTGTGCGGCTGAACGGGCGCACGCTCCTGGAGTGGCAGATGCGCGCGCTGTGCGCCTGCGGCGTGACCCGCGTGAGCGTGGTGACCGGGTTCGGCGCGGCCGATGTGGCC